>Ga0209594_1000289_pt1 | contig 35041 bp, 30 predicted proteins | sample AshMeaCrysSpring_FD_184126 | JGI IMG/M metagenome (GOLD analysis project Ga0209594, IMG submission 184126) | Groundwater microbial communities from Big Spring, Nevada to study Microbial Dark Matter (Phase II) - Ash Meadows Crystal Spring... | ecosystem: Environmental > Aquatic > Deep subsurface... | reverse complement strand
TTAATTTCTGGAGTTGTAAGTTTACTGTATGGAATCATAAGAAGAAAGTATAGGAATTACTTTCTTCTAGGCAAGAGCCACAAATTATATGGCAAATATTGAAGCATCTACTGGAATCGAAGTAGGTAAGAAAAACTGGAAAGCTCTTTTGAGTGAACTCCAAGTTGAAGTATCTCAATGGAATAAAAAATGAGATACAAGTTGGGATAGACTTATACGGGAAACTGATAAGGTAAAAAAAGAGGGGGAGAAACTTCAGCTCGTTCGTAATGGAACAACTTATGAAATAGCAATATTGAAGTCTGAAATAACTCAAAAACCTCAAGAGAAAGTTCCAACAACAAAAAAAGATATACTCGTAAAGTCATGAGATTCCATCTCAAAAATTCTTACAACTGAATTTGGAAAAGGAAACTTTCAATATGGAGATAAAACTGGTCCTGCAAAAATGAAGGAAGGGTGGGATACTATATTTGTAGGAGAAAAACTTACTCTAGAAACCGCAGGGCAAACGAATGAATCTGGTATGTATCTTTATACTCTTTCTCGTGAAAAGAATGGGAAAAAAGAATCCATAACTTTCGTTAGTAGCAAGCGTCTTTTGAGTGACTCATCAGCATGACAATCAGGAACTCAGAATCAAGATACTCCTGTAAGAAACGAGACCACTAGTAATAAACGGGTAGCTTCTTATATTGGAGATAAAAAAGAATGGGAAAATCTGGAAAAAGATACAACAAAACTCAATGCCGTTCGTACAGCTATACGAATACAGAATCCTGGAATTGATACAAGTAAGCTTCTTCCAACAAGTACTCAAAATGAATGGATATTGCCTGGAAAAAATGCCTTACAAAAAAGATTCTATCAAGTAAAATCAAATGGTAAGCTTGAAGAAATATCTACTGATACAGACTAAAAAAGCATTACATTATAAAAAGTCTCTTTATTTACTAAATTTTATCCTATGCGAGCTCCTTCAGAAAACTCTTCAAAGATTCCAGAAAATTCTGTTTTTACTCAAATACAGAAAATCGCCAATAAATATGGAATGATTGTAACCTTTGTTATAGCATCAACTGGACTATACCAATGAACTACTGCAAATAATAAAGCAGAACAAGCACTGTCGCAGTCTGCACAAAATACACAGACATCTGCCAATCTCATAGAAGCAACAGCGAACATCGCTGGAGCAGTGTCAGTAATTGCAGACAATAAATCATGATCATCTGATGTAAAGAAAGCAAGAAAATGACTTAAAGATGTTCAGGAAAAACTGAAAAAATAGATTCTTCTATTAAACTTATTATTAAAACTATATGACCACTCATCATACTATCCAATCCGATGAACTTCATGCAATTCAAAAAAGTTTTGAAAATGCATCAAAAGCATCACATGCACTCGTAGACCAAACACTCAGTAATGTACTTACTGTTCTCAGTGTTACTCCAGGAAAGAGAAAGTGAATTTCAAACCCAAACTGGATTCAGCAGAGAAACGATACAATATGGATAGATGCTATGAATATCCTTATTCAGAAACTTATTGCAATCAACCCAGAGAAGTACTGGGTAAGTTTTTCAGATGAAAAAGATGAAGAATCTATAAGAAAAAACATGGATAATAATAACTCTATTATTATTGATGAACTTTTTCGTACAGTTCTTGAGGGCATAAAATGAGAGTCACTCAATAGCTCAAGAGATAAGTTCCAAGATCAGTATAAAGATGTTCATAGCGCATCACTCGCTATAGATGAAGAATCATCGACATATATATGAACCACTCTCGATGAAAGTATAGAAGAGCATCAAAAGTGAATCTATACCCATATTACAAGAGCCCTTAAAGTATATCAAGAAGACCAGAACAAGAGACTAAACCATGAACTTTTAGTAGCATTAGAACAAAGACTTTGAGAAACAAAAACTGCTGAGGAAAAACTCGAGAATGAATATCAATCAAATATAAATACTCTCAATGAAGAGAGAGTTACACTCGGAAGAGTCCTCAAACAATTAAATCTCTCAGATAGATGAGCCGTAGAGACTATACGATCAACGGCAGACTCTCTTGAATGAATCAATCATAGTATTGATAATCTCATAACTTCTCACAACAAAGCAATAGAAGAGAATAAAAGTACCCAAGATGCAATAAGCACAGAGATAGCTGCCCTAAAAAAAGAGCTAATTCCTAAGGATAACCCAACTCTTAATACATGAATAGTGTCTCCAGTAGTGGAACAATCTGCTATTCCTCCAGAAACGAAAAAAAACAGTGATTCCACAGTAAGAACTACTGCAGAATTATGACAGAATGAACTTTCTCGAGCTTTTGAAGATGCTTACGGAAGAATAATAATGAATCTCTCAAAAGGTAGTCCTGAGAGTATAGCATATATGAATGCTTGGAATGAATTACAAAATATCCATAGTTCAACAAAGCAAAAGAAAGATGCAATAACAGCATTTATTACTGCAGTAGATAAAAGTAGTGTGCTCACTATGCAAGGATATGAAGGTGTATATATTGAAGAAGTTAAAGGAATCTTGCGAAAAAGCACTTGGAGACTTGCTCCAAATATACCATTGGAAGAAGTATTTAAGAAGATTATAATCACAAAAAGTACACCAGAGTGAACTCATTGACCTGAATCAGTATCTAAATCCGACTTATAAAATGGCTCGTATCTCTTCTTTTCATAGACAAGACTCTACTCCAGAAAATACTGGAGATTTGTCGTTTGTGCGAAAAATAGAAGAGCTATATTTAGAAATATCATGATTCGAGAAAGAATCAGCATGGAATGAGTTTCAAACGAGAATAAGAGAAAGTCTCAGCTCTTGGTCTATGAAAGAAGTGAGTGAACTCAACAATCTCCCATGAGTTCAGAATCCGTTTGTAAAAGAACTTGAATTAATGCATTGATATTTTACAGAAAATGACTGGGCTAAACTAGCAAACTGGTATAGAGATAATAGAGGAACCTGAGAAAGTAGCCATTTACTCGATACAAAATTTCAGAAATATAAATTAAAGTATCAGAAAAAACTACAGGAATACCTCTGGAAGGAATATCAAGAAGTACTTCAAATACTAACAAAAAGAGCCCATGAATATTCTATAAAAATATCTGATAATTCGAGTAAATTACTAAAAGATATTGAAGAAATATTTCCAGTGGAAGTAAAAGAACTTCTAAAAATTAAAGTAATCAAAGATGCTCATGCAAGAAATGCTCAAAGAGATCTTAGATTTGATACAACGAATGGACTGGTTTGATCTATAAATAAAAAGGTGAAAAATGCCCTTAAATGGTGAAATAAAGCTATTAAGAGTATAACAAAAACTAATAGAAGAATATTATGAATTCTTCTTCTTTGAAGTGCCATTATCGTATGATGACAGCAGGTTATAAAAACCATATCTTCAGAAGTAGATGATTCCAGAACTGAAGATAATGATACGCTGGTATTAACATGAGAGGATTTCTCTAAACTTATAAAAAGAGAGGAAATTCCTTGGGGGATTTTATCAAATGCAAGTATAATGAAAATCATATCTCTATGATGTGACATAGATGAACGAAAATGGTGGGAATATATAGTCTCTTTTCCCAAGGTTTCTTGAATGGAAAGATATAAAATAAAAGAGAACTGCACTCTGGAAACAATGAAATGAATGAATATAAACGATGTACGATTTGTATTTGAGATTTCACAGAAGAAATCAGAAGATATAGGAATAACCCTATCCATAAAAGAAGTAAAAAATCTGTTAAATACTTCTCAAACAAAAACTATTATTACAAAGCTCTCTAAATATAATTCACCAACAGTAAATCAAGTTAACTCAATTCTTAATGCGAGTAGGGCTATACGAGATATTTCTCTTGAGAAAAGCATAAGAAAAGAAACAATGAATCTTATCCTTTATCTTACAGAAAGGCTTATTAAATCGGATAGTTCTATATCTGAAAACTCGTGGAAATTAGTGATAAATACCTACGAGGACTATTTATGGGATAAAAATGCAGAAAAATTCAATATCTTTTCGAAAACACTTACAGAAATATTTACAACAGTGAATCTGGATACTATACCAGATTTAGAATGGCCAAAAATTAAATGAGAGGATCTCATACAGAACGAACTTTTCCAGAATGTTGGAATGAAGTGAGTTGAAGCAAATTTTTATGGAAAATTACAATGAGTACCTCTATGAAAAGATGAAATAAAAGAGACTCTTGTTCTTCTAACATCGGGAGAATCTGATTTTAACCCTAATGCGAGAAATAAAACTGGAACAAGTGCGAGTTGATTATTTCAGATACTCCAAAGTCATATGGAAAGATTTGGTTGGGGGAAAAAGAAAATAGTTGATCTTAATCCAATAGAACAAGCTCGAATATTTAATAAGTTTATTGATAGAAACTTTGAATATCAGTGAGACAATATACGAGAACAGGTAGAAAAATATGGTTTATATGTTGGTTGGATGTGATCAGCTCATGTACATAGTAGATGGGCAAGTGAGCCAAGACTAAAGGCTTCATGATTTGATAACTTTCCACAATTTATAGAAAGGCAGGAAGAAAAAATGAATAGTCCTTATATACAGTTTAGTTCGCATTTTCGTGAAAGAATAAGAGTAGCAAAAGAAAAACTCAAAGATATTGTAAGACACACTAAAAATATTCCCCAAAGCATGGAAACGCCTTTGGCATCAAATGAAATAACAAATATTATTCCAAATATAAATATAGAGTGGTTTAAGAGTCTTCGCCCAACAAGTGGAGTTTTTGTTAAAAGATCACCTATAGAAAAAAGAACTCAAATTGGTTGAGATGGTCCAGGAAAAGAACATTACTGAGTTGATTTAGTCTCAGATAATGGCAATACCATACTTCAAAATTTAATAGTAAAGAATGATTGAAAAATTCATAGTTTTAGCATTAAATCATGATGATATGGAAATGTTTATATCGAAACAAAGAGACTCAACACATGAAGCTACCTTATAGCTTTTGCGGCTCATTTAACACATAAAAAACAAGAAGAAGAATGGCATATAGGAAATACTGGACATTCTACCTGACCTCATCTTCATTTAGAATTTTTTATAGTGGACAGGAATGGGGAATGATTTCGTATATGACCAGCATGGAGTGGTACATGACACATAGAATGGGAAAATCCATTGATATATGTAAAGAATCCTCTAAGCAAAGAAAATGCCTGAATGTTTTATAGTGACATTTTTCCAAAAGTTCGAGAATATTTTAAAGATGGATGAGATTAGCGAATTAAACGAAAAAGTACTGATATAATCGCTACGATAAGAGCAACTATTGCGACTGAAGTAATATCTATAAGAGTAACTCCTGGAACAAATTCATCAGCAACCTTTACGACGATACAACTAATAACAAATGAAAATGCACCAAAAGTAATGAGACGAATCGGAAAAGTGATAATACGAAGAACTGTTCCAAGTACGAGGTTTACAAGAGCGAGAATCACAACAAACACGAGAAGAGAACTATATCATTTTTCGAGAACAATTCCTGAGAGATATCATTGCTCTATAAGAAAAAAGAGTATCCCTGAGGTGGCAAAGAATTGAAAAATAAGACGCATAGAATAAAAAATTAAGATATAAATTCCATATACCGTTCCTTCGCGAGATTTGCACTTTCTCGTTGATTTACAATAGGACGATAATATACACCTTCGAGATCGAGAGTATGGATTCTCTTTGGATCAATATTTTGAAGCTCAGGTAGGTATTTTTTTATGAATTTTGCCTCGGTATCAAACTTTTCAGACTGGAGAAGGGGATTAAATATACGAAGTGGTTTTGGATCAGGTCAAACACTTGCACTCCATTGCCAGTTTCCATAGTTTACCGCTTCATCATAATCAATCAGATATTTTTTAAAGAGTTTTTCACCCCATCGCCAGTCGATAAGGCAGTTTTTTGTGATAAACGAAGCAACTACCATACGAAGCCGATTATGCATCCAGTTTGTCTCATAGAGTTGTCTGAGAGCAGCATCAATGAGAGGATATCCCGTCTCTGCCATTTCTATTTTTTTCATCATATATGCATCATTTTCCCATCGGATATGCCTGCGTTTTTCCTGAAACTCGAGTTCGTATATACTCGGAAAATAGTATGTAATATGATACCAAAACTCACGCCAGATAATCTCTGAAAGAAGCACAGGATTTTCTTTCACTTTAGCATATACCTCACGAATAGAAAATATCCCAAATCGAATATACGGAGAAAGTCGAGTTGATCCATCAATACTCGGAGTATTTCTCTCATCTTCATATCGTGAAAAATCACGATTCATACGCTCATATCAAAAGTCCATAGTCCAGTATGGATGTTTATTTGCTCAAGAAATACGTATTGTTTTATACGCATCTGGAACGAAGAGTTTTTTTCACAAAAAAGAAGTCTCTTGAGGAGTAAGCCTTTCAGGATGTGCCTGAATAAACTTTTTCCAAAGGAGAGAAAATGGGGTAAATACTTTTCGTTGTTCACACTCAGGTGGTTCCACGAGGAGAAAATCCTGAAATGAAAAAAAGCCTATACCATTCTGATTTGCGAGAATCTCTATTTGAGTATCTCTCTCTTTTCCTCGAGGAGAATAGGAACGATTTAGGTAGATTGCATCAATAGAGTATTGTTTGATAATATCTCTGACGATTTCTTCTGGTTTTCCTTGATAGATTATGAGTCGCCCAGAGTGCTTTTGTAGTTCATTATCTATTTTATCCAGAGCCTCATGTATAAAAGAGAATCGTGAATCATTTTCACCAAATTCCTCTATCGCGCGAATATCATGGATAAAAATAGGGAAAACTGTGTGAGAATTTTCGAGCGCCTCACGGAGAGCAGTATTATCGTGAGTGCGTAAATCCTGACGAAAGATGAAAAGTGAAAGTTTATGCATGTGAAGTTTTCTTATTTTTGAAATAAGAGTATACCATATTAAAGATAGTTATAAAACTATATAAGAGTATCGCATATCTCTGAGCTGGAGTATCATGTGCAAACCATTCTCAGAGCATCGTCCAGAGAAATACGAGAGAGATGATATATGATCGAAATCGACATTGGTAGTATGCTGTCAAAACAAGTGCGAGACCGAGTATCCATATAGCCCAATAGGTTTCACTTATACCCCCACCAGTAAATCCGAGAGAAACAAGCCATATAGTAATATTTGCAACCGTTGCGATATTTATCCAGCCGAGAGTCAGTTCTACACTATATTTTAGAGCAGGATGGGCTGAACGCGAAAGGCGGAAAGCATATTTCAGGAGTCCAAGAATCACAAACATCAAGAGGAGCGAAGTTCCTATCATCTGGTATCCCCATGGTACGAGCCAAAGAGCAGTAAAGATGATTGCAAGAGAAAAGAGCATAATAGGCTTTTTGTCCTTTGTACCCTTTCCGAGAAAAACAAAAATCCCTGCAATAATCCATGAGAGATAAATGAGAGACCATATCGAAAAAGTAAATCCAGCAGGTGTAATCGCTGTGGGATACAATGCAGAAATCTGCCCCTGGGTCATCCCTCCGATGAGAAATGGAGAATCAGGAATACTCACAAGTGATGTAAATCCTATAACGACGATACTTATTATGAGAAGGAGAAAACGCATAGAAAAAAATATGACAGAGGTATTATATAAAGAAAATGTTTTTGCAAAAGAGGAAATATAAACTAAAACCACCCTTTTGGGTGGCTTTTTTTAGAGAATTTCTATTGTTTCGATTTTGACCTCCATCATGGGACAATCATTCCTATCTGTCGGAACTCATTCGATATCATCCACTGTTTCTATGCCTGTGATAACTTTACCAAATATGGTATGTTTTCCATCGAGATAGGATGCATCTTCTGTGGTTACAATAAAGAATTGTGAACCATTCGTATTCGGTCCAGCATTTGCCATAGATATCACTCATCGAACATGAGAAAGAGTTTCATCGATTTCATCCTCAAATGGCTTAATCCAGAGACTTTTTCCTCCACGACCAGTACCACTCGGGTCTCCACCCTGAATCATAAAGTCACGGATAACACGGTGAAAACGGACACCGTTATAGTATCATTTTTCAGCAAGACCGAGAAAATTTTCCACTGCCTTTGGTGCTGAAGTAGGGAAGAGTTCGAGAATAATGTCTCCGAAGTTGGTAATAAGTTTTACGGTTGGGTTTTGCATGAAAATATAGTTGTTTATTGTTTCGACTTTGTTTCTTTATTTTTTGAGTTTTACGAATCTGTCAATGACATGAAAAGTTTTCAAAAACAAGAAATTCGAGGCAAGAAATTTATTTCGAAAGGAGTTTACTGATTGTGTAAATGACTAAGAAATAAATTTCTTAACGATGAAGTTCGCAGTTTTTCAAAATTTTTCTACATCCCAGGAATATTCATTCCCATCTGACTCATCACTCCTCGCATACGTTCTGCAGCGATTTCTTGAGCCTTCTTCATACCCTTATTTGTTGCTTCTTTGATAGCATTTTCCAGTTTTGATTGGTCTTTTAGGATAGAATTATCCTCGATGGTGACAGTAACAACCTTGAGTTGTCAGTCAATAGTGACAACTACACCATCGAATTCAGCCTCGATATGTGTATTTGAGAGTTCTTCTTGGATTTTTTGTGCTTGTTGTTGGAGTTTCATGAGCTCTTGTGCCTGTTTGTAGTCCATAGGGAAAAAATATGAATAAAAGTGAAGAGAAGTATAAAAAATCGGGGATTTTTTGCAAATTCTTTTTTGTTGTGATATATTCTCTATATAATTTGTTTTAATACAGCTTTTTTACAGGTATTTATGCTCAAAAGAACTCTCATTATTCTCGGAACTATCATAGTTGTCATATTATGTGCGAGCGTGATGTCGTCATTCGGTGCTGGACTGCAGTTTCCTGATGGATCCGAAACAATCATACAGGAACCATCCATACAAATTTCCACAAATTCATGAAATGCTATTGAAGTGAGTAGGGAATTTGCTTTTAAAGTTCTTGGACTCTTAAAAATTCTCGTTTCTGGAGTTGCTCTCATATACATAGTTCTTATCGGAGTCTATATGGTGGTATTCTCAGAAAATGAGGAACGAGTAAAGATGCAACGGAAACAATTTATCTATACGCTTATAGGATTTTTGTTTTTAAATATTCCTTGAGCTATATATACTGCCATTAATCCTGAAGATAAAAGAGGCGGAAGCATAGGATCAACTTGTAACTGGTCCGATACTATCTGTGGATCTGTTTTTTGGGATACATATGGCTTTGAGGGATTTCTCGGAAATCTCATTGCATTTTTTCGTGTATTCCTCTTTGGTGTAGCTATACTCACATTTACTTGGTGAATCTTTCAACTCATAATAGCTGGATGAGACGATGAAAAACAAAAAGCAGCAAAAGGAAGAATTACTTATGGGGTACTCGGACTTATATTTATGGGGTTTGTGGAATGATGGGGTCGTATCTTTTCAGAATGAGACTTTTCAAGATATATACCATACATAGGAAATAAATTATTTGGAATTGCACTTTTCCTTGCTGCACCAATTGCAATATTTTTCCTCATATGGTGAGCATATCAATTTATTACATCTGCTGGAGATGAAGAAAAACTCAAGAAGGGAAAAGCTATTGTTACTAATACCTTTATCGCAACACTTATACTCCTTGCTGCGATGAGCTTCCTCACAGATCTTATAACATTTAAGCTATAAAATTATGAAAAAGACTATCTTCATTCTTCTTGTGTTTATTGCATGATTATGCTCATGTAATTCGGTCTTTTCTACTGAAACAACACGGAAAGAAAAAACGGTAATAGTTACCGAAAAGGTACCATGAGTGAAATGCGAAGAATATAAAGATGGTTCTAATAAAACAGGGAGTTGAGTACAAAACAGAAAGTATGAATGTACTGTTGGTGAGGGTTTTACTGCCTTCCAGTGAATCATGGCTGAAATTATTCGCTGGTTTGTCTTCGTCGTGATGCTCATATGAGTTCTTGCCATTGTTGGACTCGGTATAGCATGGACATGGGCAGGAGGAGATGATGCAAAAACAAAAACAAATCTGAAAAAATGGGCAATTAATATCGCTATAGGACTTGCTATACTCTTCTTCTTTCGTTACATACTGACGCTCATAGCACCATGGATATATCAGTAGAAAATCCTCTTTTCTTTGTAGTAAAACCAATTTATTGGCTCGGATGATTTCCTTTTGAGGAAGTCATTTTTTCATGTATACTAGGAATCCTATTCGTTACCTTAGTTCAAATCACAAAAAGATATAAAATTCCTAAAAGTGAAACTGAAAAAAAATATAGAGTGAATATGACAGGAATAACTCCTATAGAAAAATACAAAGAGAAGATACGATTATTTCTCCAGAGAAAATATCCCTCTCTCTGGATAGAAACAATGACAGCACAAGAAATAGAAAATATACTCTGAGAAAAAGAACTCTGAGGAGTTATGAAAGAAATAGAGGAAATAGAATATGGACACCGTAAGTTTACAAAGGAAAAACAAAAACATATAGAATCAATTACTCTGAAAAATTATTAATGATTACTTTTTCCTATCCTGCATTATTCTTTTTACTTCCAATCATACTCCTCATATGGTATGGGTTTTTTCGAGAAAAGATAGGATATACACCACCGAATAATCTCGTAAGTAAATATCTCAAAACCCCTTTTAGTGTCTATGTATTATGGTGTATTCGAGCATCTATGGCTCTTTGCATTACACTCATATTAATGGGAATACATATAGATAAAAATTTTAATACTGATAAAGAAATTACAGGCACCTCTACTGTTATAGTTCTCGATATATCACTTTCGATGCTTGCCGAAGATGTACCCCCAAATCGTATAGAAAAAGCAAAAGAGATAATTCATACTTTTCTTACAAGAGAAAAGTGAGAGAAAATTGGACTCATTGTATTTGCAGGAAAGCCGATAGTTCTCTCACCATTTTCAACAGATACCCCTGGAATAGAAAGCATAGTAAAAAACATCTCCCCTTATATGATCCGTCAGGAAGATGATTGACTCTCTGGAACTGCCATAGGAGATGCGATTCTTCTTGCAGAAAAAATGCTCGAAACACAAACAGGGAGGAGGGATATTATTCTCATTACTGATGGGCGAGCAAATGTCTGAATCAATCCAAAAGATATAGTCGATAACTCCGTGATAAAAAGCACTATATTTACTATTGGTATAGGGAAAAGTGGAACAGGTGACTTATTTTATACAAATAGAGAATGAAAAAAACAATTTCTCTACGATGGAAGTGGAAATATTTTAAAAACTGATATAGATAGCACATCTCTTGGATATATTGCGGAGAAAACAAAAGGGAAATATTTTTCTGGAGAACTCTCTGATATACTGAGTACTTCACCAAAAGACTATAAAAATCCAGTAATAAAAAAGGATATTCCCCTTACATGATATATTATTTTCATATGTATCATTCTTTTTATAGCTGAAAGGGGGCTAGTTATATGAATTGTAAGAAATTATCTATGAAATAAGGGAAAGGAAGAATTAGATAAAAAATAATTTGATTTTTTGAAAAAACTCACTATATTCTGCTCACTAATTTTTGGATCGATAGCTCAGTTGGTAGAGCGCAGGACTCTTAATCCTTAGGTCCCGGGTTCGAGCCCCGGTCGGTCCACCATTATAAAAAACCAAAAACTTCTTATTATTTAAGGAGTTTTTCTTTTTTTCCACCATACATAGACTTTTCCGTACAGAATATGCAACCGAGTAAAATGGATGAATGAAAAGATATATATCTGTGTCCGCTTGAGTCAGAAAAGAAGAGCAAGTCAAATAGTAAAAAATATTGCACCAAGAGGGATGGGTGTTAATATTCCAAGAAGTCAGAAAAGAAGAAAGAAAATTCCACAAGATATTCTCAGTAAAAAAGGAAGTCGTTCAAATCTCTTCCAAATAGGAGAACGCTTCGCCTGAATAAATATATCACGGATAATATCTTTGAGAATCCTTTTTGCCATATAAAATAGTATGTATAGTCTTTAGATTATAAAGAAAATATAATTTTTCAAAAAGAAAATCCCATGAATAAATTCATAGGATTCTTCTTAGAACTATTCACCTCTTTGTGAATGTGAATGGTGTCCAGTATCTCATCGAGGTGGCCTGTTATATCAACCTTCTCGACGAGGAGGACGAGCTCATGAACTATCATTTCCTCTATATCCTCCTCCACTTCTTCGAGGATATCCACCTTCTCTTCTTTCCCCTCATTCAGAACTTTCTGTTCGAGGATACCCTCCTCATTCGCTGTCATTTCTTCTTCGAGGATACCCTCCTCCATTTCCTCGACCACGATATCCACTGCCTCCTCATCCGAATCTTCTCTTTCCTCATTCACGTGGAGTATATTCCTTCTTTACACGAGGAATCATCACTCCTTCTGCATCAACTTCTGCAATTTCTATCTTATGCATTCGTTCGATGCGCATAAGTTGTCTTTCCTCCTCAGCTGACACAAACATGATAGCATGTCCACTTGCACCAGCACGACCAGTTCGTCCAATACGATGAATATATGACTCTGGATCGTGTGGAACATGATAGTTAATAACGAGATCGATATTATTGAGATTGAGTCCACGACTTGCTACATCAGTTCCGATAAATATACGAACATTTCACTCTTTAAAGTTCTTCAGAGCCTTTACTCTATCTCTTTGGAACATATCTCCGTGGATAAAAGCTGCTGAAAATCCATCTCGATAGAGGTATCTTTCGAGTTCTTCCGTTTCATGTTTACGAGCCGTAAATACCATAACCTTATCATTTGGAAAACGCTCAAGAGTTCTCTTAAGGAGGGGATACTTATCTCTGATACCAACTCTCATGAATACATGATCTATCGTATCAACTGTAGGTGTTTTTGAGAGAATAAGTGATTCATATCAACCCTGAATATGCGTATCGAGCATATTGGTAATCTCACGAGTATATGTCGCAGAAAATGTCATAACTTGTTTGAGGGCTGTAAGTTGTTCCCAAATATCCACAACTGCCTTTGAGAAGCCCATATCCATCATCTGATCTACTTCATCGATAACGAGCATTTGAACCTCAGAAATATCGATAGCTCGTCTTTCCATAAGATCAGCGAGACGCCCTGGGGTAGCGATAACAACTTGTGGACCCATCTTGAGCTGTTCGATTTGTTTACGAATAGGAAATCCACCAAATACAGCAATAGATCCCATACGCATATCACGAGAAATATTATAGACTTCATCTCGAGTTTGCATAGCAAGCTCACGAGTTGGCTCAAGTATGAGAACCTGTGGCTTTCTATTTCTTGGATCAATAGTATTGAGTGCTGGGATAACAAAGGCCGCAGTCTTTCCAGAGCCTGTCTGAGACTGAACAACGAGATTCTTTCCATCGAGAGCAAGAGGTATAACCTGAGACTGAACCTCGGTCGGATCATGATAACCGAGTTTTGTAAGCGCGGAGACGATTTCTGCACGAAGTGCAAGAGTAGAAAAAGACATAAAAAACAATAAGGGTAAAAACACGAAAATAGTGCAAAATAAAAACACAATATCTTTGTAAACAAAGAATGATTTTCGAAAATCTCGTCCATAAACAAGATGGAATAAAATCGCTTCAAATAGATAGAGAAGCGACTATATACAAATATAAGCTCCTCAAAAAGAAATTGTAAAGGGAGTATAGGAAAAACTTTTAAAAAAGCAAAAGATAATTTGACAGAAAAAGATACTCTATGCTATCATAGATATGCCAACATTTTTGAAAGGAAAGCATCATGGCATGGGAAACGAAAATCCAAGGCAAAAAGATATCAATTTACCCAAATGGAGATATGTATGTCGACGGGTCTTACACTGGACTCCGACGATGGCAATCATCTCCTACAAATTGGTCAAATTCTTCAGGTCAGGAAATCAAAGACCTGAGAGGAAAAAGCCTCGAAGATGTCCTGAAAATAAAAGGATATATTCGCTGATTGCTTTCTTGTGGCAATCTTGGCCAACGAATTTCGTTGGCCTTTTTATTTTATACACTTCTCTTCTTAATCCATTCCCCAAGTTTTTCTTTATTAAGGATGGAAAATTTTGTATCTTTTTCTACTCCATGAATACGAATCCATACAGAGGTAAGTCAGATCTCGATGGTTCCAAGAAAATCCTTTAAATCAAGCAAATCCTCCTTTGTCCAATATGGAGGAATATCAATAAAGAAGCGAGATTCTCCTGAAGAACTTTGTTCCTGATGTTTCGAAACGTCATTCACTCCGGCAAATGCACGAAATTCAGATATAGAAAAGCTTTTTATCGGATCCGTTCCAGATGCCTTCTTTCAAAAAGAAGTAGCGGGAGAAACGCTAATTTCATCTCGTTCATTATCAAAACGAACCCTTCCATCGATTACGATAATTCTATCTTCGAGGATTTTCGAAGCATACTTTTCATACTCACGAGAAAATATAGTAAGTCGGAACTCAAATCCTATACTTTCAACCTTTGCAAGAAGCATAGTTCATCATGATTTTGTTTGGAGAGAACGAGACTCTGTTACAACTCATATGAGCGTAGCATATATAGTCTCATCCTCGTTAGAATTTCCGGTATCAGATGTTGAAATTGCTGGAATATCAGTATTTAGATTTTGAATTTCCATTCCTTCCTCATCATGTATCAGAACAACATCAACATGCTCTGTTTTTTTCCTTTTCCACTCATAAATCGGCCCGAGGTTTTTTGATTTCTTTTGGACAAATTCATCAATTCCATCAAGTGGGTGTCCAGATATAGGATATCAAATAACCATCTTTTCTCATTTTATTCGCTCTTCAAATGAGAGAGGAATGGTCTCTTCCAAAGAAAAATGAGTATCGCTATGAATAGATTGTGCTATATCAAAAAGTCCCATCTGGGCAGTTTCTTTCTTTGCTTCAACTTCCTTGAGGTATGCTGTCATTTTTGTTATACCCTCGAGAAGCATTTTTCTCTCTCAAAAACTATCAAGTGCACCTGAATAAATAAGTGCTTCAAGAGATTTTTTATTAATAACATCACCTCCTGTTCGTTCTATAAAGTCGATAATATCTACAAACTTTTTCTCTGAAACTGCCCTGCGGATAGTATCAATAGGGCCGTCTCAAAGTCATTTAATTGCTTTGAGTCCAAAACGGATATTTTTATTATCGATAAAAGTAAAGTGCCTTCGTGATTCATTTACATCTGGAGGAAGAATATTCACACTTTTCATACGAGCCTCTTCTATCTCTAACCTTATTCTATCTGTATCTTCTTCATCAGATACCATCAAAGCGGTCATAAACTCTGTTGGGTAATATGTCTTCATGTATGCTGTCTGATAGGCAATCATCGAGTAACATGCAGCATGCGACTTGTTAAATCCATATCCAGCAAATGGTTCAATAATTTCATCAAAAATATATATTGCCAGTTCTTCTTTATGTCATTCCTTTATAGCCGCATCGATAAATTTTCCTCGTTGTTCCATAAGGAGTTCATATTTCTTTTTTCCTATAGCACGTCTGAGGATATCGGCTTCACCGAGAGAAAAACCAGCAAATGCCTGAACGAGTTGCATGATTTGTTCCTGGTATACGGCAATTCCATATGTAGGTTTAAGAATAGATTCAAGTGATGGATGAGGATATTCAACAATCTTTCTTCCAAATTTTCTATCAATAAATTCTGGGATATACTGAAGTGGTCATGGGCGATACAGTGATACCATAGCAATCAAATCCTCAAAAGAAGAAGGCTTAAGGTCCTTGAGATATCTTCGCATACCTGCAGATTCAAACTGAAAGACTCAAGTCATATCACCTTCACCAAAAAGCGAGAGAACCTTTTGGTCTTCATAGTCAATTTTTAAAAGATTCACCTTGGTACCATGTACTTCTTCAACAATTCGAACAGATCGATCAAGGATAGCAAGGTTACGAAGCCCTAGAAAATCCATTTTTAAAAGACCAAGTGCCTCAAGTGGACCAGCAGAAAACTGAGTTACTGTCGTTGTTGGATCCTTTGGTGGTGGCTGAAGAGGACAAAAATACTTCATCGGCTCAGGAGCAATAATAACAGCACAAGCATGGACTCAGAGCTGACGCACAGTTCATTCGAGTTTCAGTGCTGCATCAATAACTTTTTTATAAGTAGCTTCGTCTTCATAGAGCTTTTTGAGCTCAATTGATTCATCGAGTGCTTCTTTGAGGGTGATACCTGGCCTTCCAGGAATGAGTTTTGCAAAATCATTCATATCTTGAAAAGGAACTCAAAGAGCCCTTCAAGCATCTTTTACTGCAGCACGAGCTGCAAGTGTTCCAAAGGTACATACCTGAGTAACATGATCTTTTCCATACTTTTCTCGTACGTATGAAAGGACTTTATCTCGCCCTTCATCAGAAAAATCTACATCAATATCTGGCATGGTAACACGAGCAGGATTGAGAAATCGTTCAAAGAGAAGTCAGTAACGAAGAGGATCAATATCTGTTATTCCTGATAAATATGCGAGTATTGCTCACGCAGCAGAACCTCTTCATGGTCATACTGGCACTCCATTATTTTTTCCATAACGGATAAAGTCTGCAACGATACAAAAATAGCCATTAAAACCCATGAGCTCAACTACAGTAAGCTCATATTCCAAACGACGAAGAATAGATTTTTTCTCTTCTGGAAGGCTCAAAACAAACTCTTTTTTTTCATCTGAATAATATGACTCTGCAAGAGTATAGAGTTCTTCTACAGACATCTCTGATAGCTTCTTTACGGACTTTTCTCCATGTAATTTATGGAGAAGAAGAATTTTTTGTTCTTCATTGATTCAAAACTCATATCGAGAATTTAGTCCTTCTATACAAAGGGAACGAAGAAGCCATTCTTCAGGACTTTGCAATTTAAAATCTTTCCCTCGAGTGTTTACTTCATTTTTATAATTTTCATACCTCTCTGTTTCATCATGAGAAAGAGGAAAGACAGGTATTTTATATGCACCATATTCCAATTGTAGATCTATCTTGCTCGCAATTTTAAGAGTATTTTCACAAGCCTTTGGTGCATAAACAAAAACTTCTTCCATGTCACGAGATGGTCGAATAGAGTAATCACCATTCATGAGTGTGGGTCTATCTGGGTCGTCAAGGTCTCGAGACAGTGCTACAGCAGACATCATATCTTGAACTTCAGCATCATCAGGAGTTATATAGTACGCATTATTTGTTCATACATATTCATACCCATGGGCTTTCGCAAGGCGTAAAATCGTTTCATTGATTTTTGGTTGCATTGGCTTATCTGGATGTTCTTCTATCTCGAGATAGTAGTTTTCTCGCCCAAAGAGACTTCTGTAATATTCAATTCTCTCACATATATATGACTCGTCTTTTCCTGTAATAATATGCTGTCCTATCTCACCATACATTGAACCCGAAAGAGCAATAATATCAGAAGAGAATTTTTCGAGAAGGTCAAAATCAATTCTTGGACGACCATTATAATATCCTTCAATTTGAGAAGTAGTCACAAGTTCTATAAGATTATGATATCCTTTGGTATTTTTTGCGAGAAGAACAATTTCAAAAATCTCATTATCCTTATCTCTATTCGTCCTTCCTTTTTTTGATATATAAAACTCTACTCAAACTATTGGTTTAATCTCATTCTTTTTACAAGCTTCATAGAATTCAAAGGCACCATACATATTTCCTGCATCAGTAATAGCAACTGCTGTTTGCCCAAGCTCTTTTGCTCGTTTCACGAGTCGTTCTGGATCACCGAGTGCTTGCTGAAAAGTATAGTGTGTATGGGTATGAAGATGGACGAATGACATGGTGTCGAGTATATGAAAAACTCATAAAAATACAAAAAGAGTCTCAAAATTTGCATTTTAAAAAAAATCATGCTAGAGTATTTTTACTCATATATTTTAACTTTTATTCTTATGTGACTTTTTGATGAAATCCTTAAAAAGCCTTCTGAAACAACAGCAAGCGCTACAGGTGGTAGTTCTTCATGAACTACGGGCGATGATACAACAGCACCTGTTGTAAAAATCGAGAAAAGCGAAGGGGAGTCTCTCTTTGCATGAATCCAAGAAACGAAAGTAACTCCAGAAGCAACAGGAACAGAACAAGAAACAAAGGAGATTATCTCCACTTCCACTAGTGAAATCATGGAAGTAACTCCATCTCTCGTAGTAACAGATGTTCCCGTTCTTGAAAGCTCTGAAGCAGAAAAGGAAGAAACTCCTGAAACTTCTGTTCTCGAGATTTCAGAAATACCTCAAGAAAGTATCGTCAATTTAGAAGAACCTCCAATCGTTGAGGCTTCAACAGAAGCAGAGGTACTTCCACAAGAAACAAAAGAAGAAGTTTCATCGTCAATCCTCGATATGACAGAGGAACATAAGGAAGAAGAGATTTCTGAAGCTATAACTCCATCAATCTCGGCAGAAAGTGAATCAATTTCATTTGGGGAAGAATTATCAACTCCTCTCGAAACAGCTTCACAAGTCGTTCATCCAAAAGATTTTCTCTCCGACTCTCTCGTAAAAGTAGAAGCAATGATTTCATCTATAGAGGAAGCACACGGTGCAAAAATATCTGAAGCTACTGGATACAAGGAACAAAAGGAACACTTTGCAGAGCTCGAGGAAAAAGCTCATGCAGAAGCAGAAAAGATGCTCGAAGAAAAAGCTCATGCAGAAAGAATGAAAGCATACTTTGAAGAAGAAATGAAAAATGATGGAAAAGCTCCTCCAAAACAAGAAGAGATAACCGCCATCTGAGAACAAGAAGAATCATCTTCAGTTATTGGAACTACTCTCACAACACTCGCAGTACAAACAAATGTAGAAGAAGTAAGTAAGGTTCCTGAAAAATTCACAGAAACAACTGAAACAAAGGTTGAAACAAAGAAGGAAGAAAGCCCTCTTATGATGATGCTCGAAGCATAAAAAAAATTCACCTGCATATCAGGTGAATTTATCTTAAATAACTGACATATTTTATGAATAAATTTATCATATCTCTCATCATAACCCTTATTATTCTCTGAACTGGTGGAACTTATTTGTATATCTCATATGAACCAGATTTACAAGTAGAAGAAAAACAACTGCAATCGACTGAATGAAAAAAAGTCACTTTATCAACAGAAAAAGTCAATCCTGATGACTATGAAAATGTAATAGATTTCTTAAATGCTTTAGAAACAAAAACAGGGAGTATGAATGTTTCAACCCAAGATGATTTTTATCTCGCTCATAGCTCTTGATCGAGTATAGAATTCATACGAGTATGAAGTGGCGAACTAAAAAGTGATTTTTCCACCATGACAGGTACAAAAAAGAATGAGGTAATTCAGGATATATTTGAAGCATATAAAAAACAAAATATATATCCTGAAAAGAAATCAGAGAATGAAAAAGGGATTCGCATACTCAGGGAAGATGAACTCCCAAGTGTCATGCAAATACATAATAAAATACTCAAAGTAAATCCAAAAGAATCCTATAAAAAAATTAGGGAAGATTTGGAGAACAAAGAAAATAGAACCAATGAAGAAACGGAAACCCTCTCATACCTCTATGATTATAGTTGAGATTATAAGAAAGCAAATATGACCCGTAGAGCACTAACTGGGAGCGTAGAGGCTGCAAAGATTACTGTAAGTGGTATTGTAAAGGATGCAACAGGAAGTGTGATAAATTGAGCAAGAGTGGAAGTACTAAATAATCCTGAAATATATACACTAACAAATAATGAAGGGAAGTATATTCTTGCTTTTGATTATCCAGCATATTCCCGTATTCGACTTCGAGCAACTGAAAAAAATCACTCGGATGCATTTAATGCTCTTTCTGTATTTGAACCACTTTACAATCAAGTAGAAGAAAAGGATTTTACACTTCAGAAACCTGATTATATAGTTGATATAGACCTCGATAGGGATGTGAAGAATGGCATATTTACTATAGAGACACCCCAAACTACCTACACTATACCAGAAGATGCTCTTGTAAACACAGATACGACTCAGAGTTCTAAAAGAAAATTTCGAGCATATCTCTATGAATTTACTAAGCAAACAAATATGGATAATTATATGTATAATGATACTTTTGATGCAGTATATGGATATGTAGGAAATATTATGAAAACATTCGGTATGCCCTATATGCAGATATTTGATCTTGAAGGAAATGAAGTTCACATAAGAAAAAATCATCCAGCTTTACTTACAAATAGGATTTATCATATGAAAGAACTTTATGAAAACTATGATAAAATTTATACTGCCGTTACTGACCAAGATATGCAATATCTCGTCGAGGAATCAAAAAAATGAGACTTTCCAATTACAAGACAATGGCTTATAGAGAACAATTTTCTGCGTTGGCCAGCATGGTGGATGCTTAATAGAAGCAAATGAGTCTGGGAAAATGTAGGACATAGGGTTACTGACCCAAAATGAGTTATCGAAACAATATATTATACAATTGACTAGAATAATAGTGTTGTCTAGGACTGGAGTTTACTTATAATCGTATTTGTTTTAACTTTTAATATAAACTTTATGAATGCAAAAGTAATAGTAGGAAGTATAATTGCTATAACAGTAGTTATTGGTGGAGGAATATACTATATGAATAGTACTACCGTTCAAGCAAACCCTGACTATATTTGTACTGCTCAAATCACAAACCCCGTATGTGAGGTTTCTGATTATAATAACTGTACATGGAGTGGTGGTATTGGAACATGTAATGGAACTCGTAAAGTGAGTAAAACCTATTCAAGTATCAGAATCTGATGTGATATATTTGACGACTCTGTAGTTACAAGCTCAAGAGTTGTATGAGATATTGGTGGTAATAGTGGTCTACATGGCGAAGTAACCTATACAACTGAAGCATGTCAGGTAACAGGTGTATCAGCACCAACATGATCATCTGCAGTAAATACAAGTACAAGTTCTGGAGTAACATCGAGTACAACTGGTACTGGGTATGTAGAATCAGAGCAAGATATATCATCAACAGGATGAACAAAATAAATAATTTATGAAAAAACTAGGCTTTATATTTCTTATTTTTCTCCTCTCTATTTTATTATTGGGGAGTTTTTTCTATGGGAGTTTTGCCTTAGGAAGTTTTACAAATAAAGATGTAATAGTTAGATTTGAGTGTACTGATTGTAGAGATATGAATAACATACTCTACAAGTCTACTTATGGGCAAAGATATACTGTATTGAAGACAATTATTAATAATGAGACTGGAACAATACCCTATAAAAATTTTTATGGAGTAAATCAATTCTATAATTATAATATCGATACTATAGATAAAACTCTTCCCCTAAGAACAACAACTTACTATAATATCAACTCTTGTACGAATAGAGATGTAGTTGGAACTGCAGTATTTCTAGATTGAATCAACATAAGTAGACCAAATGATAGAATATCATGATTCAGTGTAGCTGATGGACTTCCTTCAACATCTTCATGAAAAATAGAAAACGGAGCAAAAAAATGAAGTTTTAATGATAATCAGAAATACATACATTTAAACTATATTTTTTGATGAAATGGATCAAAAGTGGTTTGAATAAAGGATCTCGCTGGAAATCAAAATGATACAGGGAAAAATCATACACTCTTAGTAACATGGATTGATAAGAATCCAGCATCTATAGACAATCTCATGCTTGATAAAATGGGAGACAGTATATATAGACCTTGAATAAACTATCCGATTTCTTTCAATATAACAAAAGGTAATATCCGAGATATTCCATCAAAATGTCGTGAAGCAAATGGCGATGTCAAAGTTCGATATTTTATACAAGTATATGAAAATAATGCACCTTCAAATACCTACAATGGAGAAATTATTCTTACAGAATTAAGTCCATCTGCAATATCTCAAGATGTAAGTATTCAAATGAAGTCAGGTGTGCAATACGGAATATTTTTAGCCGTTATTGATACTGCTTGAAATATAACAAAGAAAACACTCTGAATAGTTCCTTCATGGCTTCTTCCGAGTGATAGTGATATTATCAGTGTAGCATACCCATCTTTTGATAACACAAATTCATCTATTATATCATGATGATCAACTTCGGCAGGAGATATAGCAAAAGCCTATTGAGTAAGAATTATTGGTCTATTTCAATGACAATGACAAGAACAACAAATTCTCGCATGACAGGAAGCAAATACAAGTCTTGTACAAATATCAAGTATTCGTGATAGTATAAGAAGAAATGCATATAACCTCATACGGAATAGAGTACCAAACTCTACCATAAATAGAGTAAAGTACTGGGAAGGGGATTATACCTATACAGCAGGAGATAACTCTGCAGACTATGATACCTTGATTATAAAGAATGGGAATCTAGCAATAGCAGAAAATATAACAGAAAATAAATGATTTATTATTCTCGATGAACACCTTTCTGGAACTTATGGGAATATATTTATTTCTAGTTGAGTGACAGATATAAAGTGAGTTCTTTTTGGTGAAGGAAGACTAGATAGCATAGCATGATGAAGAGGTTCAACGAAACAACTACGGATACTTTGATCAGTACTTACTCGCAATACCATTGGATGATCAATAATGAGAAACTGAGAATATCTTCTTCCATGATGATGAAAAACAACTAATAAAGCTGAAGCTGAGCTCTATGATCTCAACCTTATTCGTTCAGGAAATGACTGATGGAATTCTATATTTCCACAATACGAAGAAGCATTTCTCATAATTCGGTATAACTGAGAAAATACATCGAAACCCCTTCCTGGATTCGATGGAAAATAAAAAAGACCTTCAATTGAAGGTCTTTTTTATTAGTGAAAAAATCGTATTCGATCAGCACTTGGGTGAGTGCGAAGTTTTTCAAGCGTTTTTGCTTCAATTTGACGAACACGCTCACGAGTAACTCAGAACTCTTTTCCAACTTCTTCGAGGGTATGCATATCACCCCCATCGAGACCAAATCGCATAACAACAATTTTCTTTTCACGAGGAGTGAGAAAATCAAGCATGTCATAGAGGTTTTCTTTGAGAATAGAGAGATTAGTCGCCTTTTCTGGAGTAAGATACTTATCATCCTCAACAAAGTCTCCAAGCGTTGTATCCTCTTCGCCACCAACAGGGGAATCAAGAGAGAGAATATCTTGGGATATTCTCATAATTTGACGAACTTTTCGAACATCCATATCGAGTTCTAAAGCAAGTTCTTCCATAAGTGGTTCACGAGCAAGTTCTTGGGTAAGTCTACGAAAAGTATGGTTGAACTTATTTATCGTTTCTACCATATGAACAGGAACTCGAATAGTGCGAGCTTGATCAGCAATAGCACGAGTTACTCCCTGACGAATCCACCATGTTGCATAGGTAGAAAACTTGAATCATCTATCAGGATCAAACTTATCAACAGCACGAAAGAGTCCTACATTTCATTCTTGAACAAGATCAAGAAGACCAAGTCATCGTCCCATATATTTTTTTGCTATGGAGACAACGAGACGAAGGTTTGCCTCAGCAAGACGACGTCGAGCTTCTTGGTCTCATTTCTGAATAAGTCGTCCTAGTCTAACCTCCTCCTCAGCATCGATGAGAGGGAATCGACCAATCTCATTCAAATACATACGAATTGAGTCATCCGAAATTTCTGAGAGATCAATTTCATCCTTCTTTTTTCCAGCATCCTTAAATATATCTTCCTGATCAAGGGAATCCACGAGTTCGATATGAAGCTTTGCAAGACGAGAAAATACTTCATCCATAAGCTCTATATCATCACCGGGAGGAAGGGCGGACATAACCTCATCATATACGAGTTTTCCTTCAGCCTTTCATTTTTTTATGAGCTCTTGTAACTCTTCAGAAATTCCGTCGAGAAATTCCTGAGGAACTGTTACATCGAGAAACTTTTTTACGACTTTTTTTCTTCTTTTATCAGTAAAAAAATCTTTTGGCCTCTTGTATGAATCCTTCTTTTCTTCGCCCTCTTCTCATTCTTCAGAGTCGTCGTCGAAATCGTCATCAAAGTCGTCGTCGAAATCGTCATCAAAAGAATCGTCTTCTTCATCAGATACAAAATCTGTACTTTCATCGTCCATGTCGTTTATTCGCTTCTTACTACCAGTAGATTTCTTTTCTGCCTGTACAGTATTAGAGTCAACTGAAGCTGAAGGGAGAAATGAAACATCCTCCAAGTTTATACTTGAAAGGTCTATTTCCTGTATCTGTGAATCATCTCGAGGAATTTTCTTTTTTGGAGCCATGTGAATAAAGTTTTATTAAGAACGAAGTCAAAGTTTTTTCTCCTTCGCAAGGATAGAGCTAAGGAGAGAGAGATACTCGGGGCTATCCGGAGAAACTGTAGAAAGAATTCTTTCTCTTTCGGAATCAAGTAAAAGTTTACTTATATGCTTCACATGGTGAGTAAACGCCTTCTGTATATTTTCATTTGTAGCACTCTCATGGATTTGTTCCAGATAGAGTGCGATAATACGAAGGTTTTCTTCAGCATCTGAATCAATATCTTTCTGCAAAACAGAAGTGAGGAGTGTTGTACCTACTCATGAGAGTAAATCGTCAACAGTATATCAAAAATCATGAAAAAACAAGTCAAAAAAACCATACTTATATATATATCAAGCAACTATGTCATAAGCAGTTGGCTGGAATAGAGAGTCTGAATTTTCTAACTTTTCATACTTTTTAACAGATTCTCAATTTCTAAAGGAGTTCTTCATCTTTTTATACTCTGTATAAAGAATATCCATTCATATATCTAAATGTGCTGAAACTTGTTTCAAATAAATATCTGTTTCAATTTGGGACTTCAAAAGGGAAATAATAGAAAGACACTTTTCTGCAAGTTTCTTTTTTCAAACTATTCATGTTATATCAAATTCTCTCTTCCCCTCAAGGAGATAAAATTGAATTACGGAGAGGGCATTATTTTTAAGACTTCAAAAATCTCAACCTGATTTTACATATTCATCTGGATCTTTCCCATTTGGAATCTGAATAATTCGAATTTCTAAATCCTCATTTAATAGGTTTTCTATGGAAGAAAAAGTTGCTTTTACTCACGCATTGTCACTATCAAGAGAAAGATACACTGTCTGTGCAAATCTCTTTAAGATACGAATATGATCTTTTGTAAGGGCAGTACCACTAATTCCTACAGCATTTTCTACAGCTGCCTGATGCAAGGCAATAGTATCCATCTGTCATTCAACGACGTAAACTTCTCATGACTTTGCGATAGAATGTTTTGCGAGATGAAAACCATAGAGAACGGAGCTTTTATCAAATATAGACGAAGCAGGGGAGTTCAAATATTTTGGCTGCACATCATCAGAAAGTGCCCGGCCAGTAAATGCAATCGTATGTCAGAGGGCATTTTTTATGGGAAATATAAGTCTCCCAAAAAATTTATCTCTTGTTTCGGATACAAAGAGTCATGAATCAATAATGAACTTTGGAGCAAAACCCTTCTCTCGAAGTACAAAAAGTAAATCACGAGGAGATGAAGAAAAACCTATTTCAAACTTTTTGAGAGTTTCGAGAGAGAGTCATCTTTTTTGTATATAGAGAAGTGCATGATTGTTTTCAGGAAGAAATAATGCATCATGGTACCACTCGGTAGCCTCGCGATAAAGAGCATAGATGTCTTCTCATTTTTCCTGTTTTTCCCGAGCAAAGTCAGTCTTTAATTCCATTCATACCTCTTTTGCCAGAATACTTGCAGCTTCACGAAACTCTATCTTCTCTATTTCCATCAGGAATTTTATAGGACCCCCTCACTTTCCACAAGAGAAGCAATGGGCAATGTTTTTACTTGGAGATACGATAAAAGATGCTGTTTTTTCTGTATGAAAAGGACAGAGCCCCTTATAGTTTACTCACGCCTTCTTCGTAGAAACATACCGATTAACGATATCGAGTATCTGTATACGAGATTCTATGTCTTCACGAAGGGACATGTGAATTACTTTTTAATAATAAATTCTATATTATCTATATTTGATGAAACTTGCCTAATCCAAAAAGGAGAAAATGATATATCAATATCTTTTACATGACCATCGTTAATAAGACGAGAAATAGCGTCATTCTTAGAAAGTCAGGCAATCAGAACCTTCATATGACGAACGAGTTGATTACTCGAATTTTCAAAATCATAAGTAATACTCGCATTCATCTCCATCGTTGCCTTTATACGGATATCATTTTCTTTTTCTTCTCGTGATACGAGATTTGCAACACGCAAAGTTTCCGGATGTATAGCAAGCTCTTTATCAGTACCATGGAGGAGTCATTCTCGAAATATCTTCGTGAGATATTCGATGGTCTGTTTTCGATCAAATACAAGTGCTGAAACTGTAATTCTCCCATTCAAAGTGACCTCATCTGCACTATCTCAGTATTTTTTTCACCCTGCCATTTCTATAGTCTCTCCTGTAAATGAAATTCCCTCACCCATGAGGAGTGAATAATCTTCTCAGAGTTTTTCTTTATTTTGTGTAAGTTCATTCTGAATAGTATCACGAGCAACTCGTACAAGTTGTTCTTTAAGAATTCATTGAAATTTTTTTACTTCAGCTTCATTTACTATATGTATTTTTGGGTCAGAGCCTGTTGTAAAGTTTTCCTTTGTTTTAGCGTATACCTTGTCTCTATTAAACTTCAATCAAGGAATAATCAAATCAGTTCATGCACTAATATTTCCTCTTTTTCCTATAATTTTTCCAGATTCATCGTATAAGTCAGCAATAACAATAGTTTCAGCAGAACCAATTTCCGTGATTCAGTTAAGTGTTTTTGAAGCAGGAATATTCACCCATTCTTTCGTGCGAAAAACCTCTCCTGATTCTGTAACCAGACGGGTAAATGGTTTCAGAGACTGAGCTGTATCAAGTTCATTATAAAGAGTAACACGCCCTTCGGCATTTCTTGTTGAATTCGGATCTACCGTATCAAGTGTAAAATTCATCGAATGATTTACAGAAAGAGTGATTTTTTTCAGAGGAATAACATTTCTTGATTGCAAAATAGAGCCAGAAGAACTATTTGAATAGATTATATTTGCACTAATTGGCTTTACGGTAATCTGTGGACTAATGTAGATAAAAGTCTTTGAAACTGCAAAATGAAATATAAACAAAAGGAGGGTAAAGGAAACAATCAATCCTGCAATCATAAGCACAAGACTCGAGTCCATCCTATTTTTCATATATACAATTTTTTCTTTTGCATTTGTCTTCTTAAAAAAGAAAAAGAATACATACGAAAAACCTCTTTTTACCTCATAGAGAAAGTATTCCCACATAGTCATATTATGAGCCAAAATATTTGTTTTTGGGAATGCTTTATCAAATTCTGCATGCACTCATTTGAGTTCAACAGGAACACGAAATCCTTCTACAAGAACTCTCTCATGATCATGTGATACAATAAACTTTATTGTATCAGCAGGGATTCTCTTAGTAATAACAAAAAGGAAATCTCGAGAGAGAATATGTGACGCGAGGGAAAAATCAAAAACAGTAACAGACTGAGGATTTTCTGCACATTTCTCCTTTATAAAATGAGTTGCCTCTATTTTATTCATCTCTTTTGGAATATGTATGATTGTTTGTGGTGTATTACTCATAGTTATAGATAACATATCGAAGAATACGGACAAGTGGGTCTTTTTTTACCACCAAAAGATCACTCGCTATAAGCGCAAGTCCGTAGGGAACTACAGCGTCACTATCCATCTCTATAATAGAAGCAATTGTGGATTTCTCAACGGATGCTCAGAATGTACCATCAAAAACTTCTCCGAAAAGATGAAAGAGAGATACATTTTCAAATATAGATCAGTGAAGAAAGAGATTTGAGAAATTTGATTCTTTCCCTTGAAGGGAAGAGAGAAAGGAAAATACTGTATCAATAAAATAATGAAAGAATGAGAGGAACTCAGCATGATCAGTAGGAGATATCTCTGTTTCACAGATAATATTTTCAAGCGATATACGTGAGCGATTTCCATGTCTTTGTGAAAGAATATCTATAAGCATACTGACTCAAATAGGAAATGTCTCAAATCCTTCTATTTGGCCATCTTTTACGAGCATCACAGTAGAATGCATATATCATAAATCTATAACTACGCTTGTTTCATGGACATGCTCAGTATGCTCAAGTATTTTTGGGAATACAATAGGAGAGGGAACGAGAGATATGGTATGTTTATCAATACTAGCAACAATCGACCTGATAATATTAAATTCACTTGCTGGACAGAATATATTTAAAACAGTAAGTCGTACCTTTCCTCCAGGAAATCATACTGGATTTGTAATCTTTTTTCCATCTATTTCTATTGCAGTAATAGTGCTTGAAACGAGCTTGATATCATCATTATAGAGAGAAAAGTGATGCTTTGCTTTCTCTTTTACCCGATCAAAAGAAGCAGACTCTGTTTTCTTTATCATGGTATCTATCTCCTCCATAGTTATCGTGGATGTTTTATCAGCACGAACATACTGTGTTGTTACAGAGTCAAAAATAAATTCACTCGACGAAAAAGAGAGAATCATATCATCTGGAATACTCTCACTCTTATTTGCTGCAGAAAGAATGCTTTTTTCTATTGCGAGAGAAACTCCTCGCATATCGACAATATATCAATCTCGAATATCTTTTCTTGATTGCCTCGTAGTACCGATTCCCTCGAGAACAAGTTGTCCATTTTCTATATTATACAAAGAAGCTCTCACTCTGTGAGAACCTAAATCAACAGCTAAAAACCGTTGATAATCGTGTATATGTGCGAGATGAAAAGCCATGAACTATAGTCCTTTTAGAAGGGAAAGAGACTAAAAAATAATCCAAAAGATAATATGCATATTTTGTTTGAAAGCAAGGATTATTTTCTTCTTCCAAACTTCACAAACAAAGGCTAAAGATTCAAGAAAAATGAATAAAATCATTTTTTTATAAAAACTATGTAATTTTTTGCAAAAAATAAAAAAGTAGGGTAATATTGACATATGTATCAAAAGTCTTCCCGCATCAATTATATGTTCAGCATACTCACTTGGAGTATTTTGCTTTCTTTTATTGTGATAGTATATAAGAACTTTTGAAGTATCTTTTCCCTGAGTGCTGATACCCTGAGAATCATTGATGGAGGGTACATAATAACAAGAAATATAACAATTATTGCTCTTATTTCGAGCATTATTAGCCTCATATTTCGAGAAATTCGTCACTCATGAGCAATAGAAAGTATTTTTGTAAGAAGATTTCTTCCTATTGTTCGAATCATATTTATCTGAGCTGTTTGGGTAGTTTGAATATTTTTTATCTTTGATGAACTATCGATAGATACGAGCTGACTTCTTGCAGGGGCATGAATCGGTTGAGTCATGCTTGCATTCGCAGGAAGGGACATCATGACAAATCTTTTTGGAAGTTTCTCGATTCTCTTAGGTCGAAGTTTTGATATAGGAGAAACTATTCGTGTACGCATGTCTCGATGAAGTGCCTATGAATGAATCGTTGAAGAAATCACTCTCAATTATACAAAAATGACAAATATTGATGGAGAGGTTGTTTTTATTCCGAATAGAACTATTTATACAGAAGTGGTGGAAAATCTTTCTCGGAGAAGATTTGTAACCTATACTTACATTATACCATTCAAGAAATCTGGATCAAATAGCAGTGATATAAAAAAACAGCTTCGTATTATAGAAGGGAAGATTCAAGAATATTTTCCTATTGAAATAGTTTGGGATATGGAAAATCCAAATTCGAATGATTTTGTTTATAAACTTAAGGTAAAACTCCCAGAGGAAAATGCTGAGTTTGATAGAGATATACGAGAATACTTAGTTGAATATATTTTTCCATAAAAAGCTCATATTTTACAAACATAGAAAAAATCCTATAATCCTAAGAAAAATACTTATTTTCCTTGGGATTATTATTCTAGTATATGCTCAACCTTATATTTATACTTACGTCACTGATTCTTTCATTTTCCATTACTCTTCTCATTATGCCATGGTGAATCGAGTTCTTTAGGAGAATATGACTTGGAAAAAAAATTCGTACAGAAGGACTCGTAGGAAAAGCCACCGAATTTGCAAAAATTCATGAAGGGAAAGCAGGAACACCAACAATGTGAGGAATATTTATTATAACAAGTGTCATTATCATTGTACTCTGATCTGTACTCTTAAAGCTCGGGGAATGAATAATACTAAAATATACTGGTTTTAGCCTTCCTATAAATTACACCCTTTGGAATAGGGAAGAAACATATATTGCTATCTTTACACTTATAAGCATAGGCATTGTTTGAATGGTAGATGATTACCTGAATATCCGTGAAATTTGAAGAACAAAATGACTTTCTGCACGGGTAAAAATGATTCTCCTCATAATATTTTGACTTATAGGAGCATACTGGTTTTATACAAAGCTCTGATATAATGAAGTGAAGGTTCCATTTATAGGATCAATATACCTTGGATACGTCTACATACCTCTATTTATTCTCGTTCTCATTTCATCAGCAAATAGCGTAAATATAACTGATGGACTTGACTGACTTGCATGAGGACTTCTCCTTTTTCAGTATTCCGCATATGGATTTATTGCGTATTCAAAATGACTTTTCATTCTCTCTGCATTTTGCCTCATTATTGCAGGAGCACTTATAGCTTTTCTGTGGTTTAATATTCATCCTGCTAAAATATTTATGGGCGATGTTTGATCTCTTTCCCTCGGAGCAACCCTCGCTGTTATAGCACTTATGACTGATACTCTCTTTGCTTTTATTATCATGAGTCTTTTATTTATATGGGAAACCTTCTCCGTACTTATACAAACAATCAGTAAAAAGATGAGAAATGGGAAAAAGGTATTTCGTATATCACCATTTCATCACCACCTTGAAGCTATTTGATGGAAGGAAGAAACAATAGTTATGAGATTTTGGCTTATTTGAATGATTCTTGCAGTCTCAGGAACCATTATTGCAATTGTTTGAAAATAGTGAGATTTTCTGTATATCTTTTTTGCTCAGAGAAAATTTAAATGTTGGCTTATATATGCGGTTTCGGCTTTAGTAAGGGAAAGAATAAAGATTGTACCTCTTGGCTTATATAAAAGGAAAAAAATACTATTGACAAGAGTTTTCCTGAGAGGAAAAGCGAAAAAAAAATTGCAATTCTTTTTTGTCTGTTTATAATCGGAAGTGTCCTTTATTTTTTAACTTTTTCCACTTATGAAGAAGCAGGACTTTATTAAGGCTGTAGCCGCTAAGGCAGGTCTCTCTCAAGATGCAGTAGCTAAGGCTCTCGCGGCTCAAATCGAAGTTATTACTAAATCACTCAAGAAGGGTGAAGAAGTAAATGTTACAGGTTTTGGTGCTTGGAAAGTTTCACAGCGTGCAGCTCGCAACGGTGTAAACCCTAAGACAGGTGCTAAAATTAAGATTCCTGCTATGAAGACTCCAGTATTCCGTGCTGGTAAGACTCTTAAGGAAGCTGTTCGTTAAAATACTTTTTTCTAAAAATCCCAATTTTGGGATTTTTTTTGCGTTTTTTAATCAAATAAACTATAATACAAAAAGTATAGACTTTATAGATGATTCACATCAATATTTCTCATCTTGATTACCCTAAAGCAATAGAAAAGCTTCAAAATATTCTCCATCAGAATACAAACGATATTTTTGAGTGTCATTTAGACTTTTCAGCAGATCATACAAAATCAAAAATTATTCGAGACTTCATAGGAACTATATTTGACTTCTATAATATTCATCATCCATGGAGATGAAGATTTATTTTAATTACCGATGAACTCATAAATAATGCCATTGAACACTGAAGTAGAACAGGGGATACTGACTCTTGTATCATACAAGCAGGGAAAAATAATAATGATGAATTTTTCATAGAACTTGAGGTGCATGATACAGGAAATGGGAAAGACTCGAAAGATGCAAAACATATGAATAAAATAAAAGAAGATAGACTACACTCTGAAAATACAGAAGATGGTGTTTATATGGAAAAACGAGGAAGAGGACTTTTTCATATTACAGAAAAGCTCGTTGATAAACTTTCTTTCTCAGAAAGCCCAAAAGGTGGACTCGCTGTGAAAATAGAAAAAAGAATTCCATCGAATGATAATACTCTTGCATCTTTATAAAAATCATTATTATCTCTCCTATGATACCATTTCATAGGATTTATAGTTGGCTTTTTAAGTCATTCCGCATATCTGGAGAAACAGAGCTCATAGAGCGCCTGATAGCTGACGGATATTCAAAAATTATGATTATTAAAAGATCATGGATATTTTTTCTTTTCGTAATTTGGATTCCTGTTGTAATTTTAGGACTCTCTGGAATGAGTATATGGATTGCTCTATATAGCTTATCGATTCCATATATACAATATACAATCATTGGATGAAATATTTTAATGAGTACAATATTTATTGTATCAACCTTTAACTATATTCGTCATTTTCGAGAAATACAAAGTAGTGCAATAGTATCAGAAAACACTGAGGAGTTAAAGAAAGACTTAAGTCGTGGAGATACTTATTTCATAAGATTCTTCAATGCTTCGATAACAAATCAATTTATCCTTTTTGCTACTCTTGTAACAGAACTCTTTCTTGTATTTATTTTTCGAGAGCAACTCTGAGATCACTTTTGGGTCCTCACAACTGATACGCTTATTATTATATGAGAAATAATATTTCTGAAAATGTTTCGAAAGAGAATGATGGATTTAGAAATGGATTATAATGTTGTTGTTCCATGAAAAATTTATTTTGTAAATCAATCTGGTGTACTTTCAAGTATACAAACAATCGAAAGTGATAAAATCAAAACTGTTCGGTCAGCTTTTCCATCAAAAATTGCAAGTTTCTTTAATTATGGAACGGTGGATATACTTACGGAATGAGATACACAAGCAATGATGGGAACAATGAGTATGTATTATGTGACAGATCCTGATTGAGTTGTTGCCAATATTCAATCCTTACTCGATGAAGATAAGGGAAAATCTGGAGAAACTCGGAGGGAAGCAAATATAAAAAATCAAGATACATCAAAAACTACCTCTCTAGTAAAGGAAAATATGGAAAGCTCTCGACGACATACAGTAGATACGCGTGAGAGAATACGAGATGTGCTTAGATAGCTTATACTATCCATGCATTATTCTCAAACACTTTTGTATCCCCAATATACACACTATCAAGAGAAACAAAAACATCTATATGAAATCTTTGAACTTCCGTTTTCGGGAGTTTTTTTCCATAAATTCCATGTTTTTTTCCGAGAGAGAGATGGACTCATATTTTTCGTTCATGAAAGTTTATATCCTGCAGGGGAGTAGTAGTAGAGATGGCAGGATTAAGCCCAAATCAGAGCTCACGAACCATAACTTCACCCTCATACTGTACCACCCAGTCATATAGCTTTTGAAAGCCGGGAGGGAAGTGAGGAGAGGGAAGAACTCGACCATTCTCGATAACGAGCTCAAATGGTTCACATATTTCGATAGAAAAATCTTCACGAGGATAGGTATCAATAAGACATTTTCAACTTACACCCGAGAGATCAATCGCTTCTGTAAAAATCTCTCAGATAGGGAAAGTACCACCTTTATTTTCAATACCAGTATAATCTCCTGTATTACCGCGAATATTCTCAAGAGGTGAAAAAACAAGTTCAGAACCGTTCACAGATTGTATTCTCGTTTCTTTAGCATCTGCTACGAGCTTAGAAAATTGATTTTCTAATCGAACATATTCATCCGTTCGATATACCAAAGAATTGATAAATGTATCGAATTGATTTTCGGGAATATAGGCAAGGTGATTATGCTCAACAACATGAATTCCACGATGAAAGAGCTCAAGCCGGATGCGAAATGTAGAAAGACGAAAATTTGTCGATTGGACAAGGATAACTATAGAATCTTTTGGAAGGGAAATGAGTTCATTTTTAATAGATTCTATTTGCGGATCAATTTCTAAAATATCTTCGGATTTTAGTTCAAATTTCTTGTGATGGTCAAGTCATACTTGAATATTCTCAGATACATTATGTGAAGTGATGACACGATTTTGTATCTGTATGTGAGGATTTTCTGGATTTACCATACCCCCACGATAGAGTGGTTGTGGTGGTTTTTGAAATTCTCGTATAGTGGCACCTTGAGGAAGAATATTGATATATGCATCTGAAAGAATCTTTGCAAGTGGTGATTCAATATCGTAGAGAAAATATACTACTCAATCTGAATATTCCATATTTTTAAAAAGTATATCTGTACATGCTTGCTCAAGAATTTTCATAAAAGAAGAGATTATTTCATGGAGTGTATAAACTCATGAAAAAAAGGCAAATATATTTCTTCTATTTAATGAGAATAATTCTCATTAAATAGAAATTAAAAATTTGCGATTTAACGCGTTTTTTGAGTTTTTCCGAACATTCTATCGTCGAATCTTTGATTTTTAAGAGAACTAAAGGTATCTATGCGTATTAAAACATCATTTAATCCCATAAAACAAGATTTCAAAGATTCATAAAATCCTATAAAAGATATTATCTGAAGTATAAGAAGTATAAAAGGATAAATACATTCAATGAATTTATCCTTGTTTTATTCAAAAAATATATATAATACTTCACATAAGTTACATTATGTGAAGTATTATATATCTATAGGCTCTTGCCTAGAAGAAAGTAATTCCTATACTTTCTTCTTATGATTCCATACAGTAAACTTACAACTCCAGAAATTAAGAAAATTATCCAGTGCTTTTGCATAGA
>Ga0209594_1000288_pt1 | contig 35043 bp, 35 predicted proteins | sample AshMeaCrysSpring_FD_184126 | JGI IMG/M metagenome (GOLD analysis project Ga0209594, IMG submission 184126) | Groundwater microbial communities from Big Spring, Nevada to study Microbial Dark Matter (Phase II) - Ash Meadows Crystal Spring... | ecosystem: Environmental > Aquatic > Deep subsurface... | reverse complement strand
TAAGCCCCTTGCCCAGTCCTGGGAGACAAGGGGCTTAAGCCCCTTGCCCAGTCCTGGGAGACAAGGGGCTTAAGCCCCTTGCCCAGTCCTGGGAGACAAGGGGCTTAAGCCCCTTGTCCAGTCCTGGGAGACAAGGGGCTTAAGCCCCTTGTCGTACGCCCCTTATCTATTAAAAAAATTGCTATAGTCTGATACTTAAATAAACCAAAATAAGCCAGCCAAAGTAAGTAAAATAGCCAACATTGCAACCCAAATAAATTGATTATCCTTAGTATTTACCTGACTTAAATCAATAGGCTCTTCTTCCTTACTTTTTTCCCCTTTATTCACCCCACTACCGCGACGAAATTTAACCTCACTTTCCGATAAAGTAGCTAAATCGGGAATTTCACTCATCCACTCTCGCGGTCTTTTTAGCTGTGGTGCTTTCATAATATACAAGAAGTCCTTACCTTGCTGACGAATTTCTGGATGAGGATGAGTAGCCAACTCAGTACACAAAGCGATCGCCTCACTATCCAACCCAGCAGCTTGATAAGCCATCACCAACCACATTGACGTTTCTCCACCCAGGCGGGACCCTGGAGTAATCAACTTACTTGCTTCTTGAAAAAGTTCAACGCTGAGGCGGTATTTACCCCCCTCAAACGCTTTTTTTCCCGCCTGATACTTACTCCTAAATTTTTCTTGATTTTCTGATACCACTTTAATCTATCTTTCTAGGGAACAATCATGGAGCCAATCCCAGAGTCTGTAAAAATTTCCAAAAGGAGAGCGTGGGGAATGCGACCATCAATAATATGGGCAGCACGTACCCCTTGAGCCAGACTACGCACACAACATTGTACTTTAGGAATCATACCACCGCCAACAATTCCTTTAGCGATTAAATCCCTAGCTTCTTGAATATCCAGCTTATACAACAAAGTAGAAGGGTCTTTATAATCTTCCAAAATTCCTGGGGTATCAGTCAACAAAATCAACTTTTCTGCATCCAAAGCTGCGGCTATTTCCCCTGCTACAGTATCAGCATTAATATTGTGAGCTTGTCCAGTTTCATCTGCTGCCACACTAGAGATAACTGGAACATAACCACTTTCCACAATGGACTTTACCAATTTTGGGTCAACACTAGCAACTTCGCCCACAAAACCCACATTTTCCTGATCTACTGGACGAGCTGTAATTAAGTTACCATCTTTACCACAAAGTCCCACTGCTAAACCCCCAGCACGGTGAATTAAAGCAACTAACTCTTTGTTAACCCGTCCCACCAATACCATCTCCACCACATCCATTGTCTGAGCATCCGTAACACGCAAACCATTTTTAAATTGTGGTTCAATGCCCAGTTTTGAGAGCCAACTATTAATTTCTGGCCCACCACCGTGAACAACCACAGGTCTTACACCAACACTCTCCAAAAATACTATATCGCGAATTACTTTATCCTTGAGAGAGCCATCTTTCATCGCCGCACCGCCATATTTAATGACCATTGTGCGTCCTGCAAATTTTTGAATGTAGGGTAAAGCTTCGCTCAATACACGCACCCGAGTAGCTTCAGTTTCTTTCAAATATTCTGCTTCACTGTTCATATTTTTATTTTTTCTCTTATTTCTGCTCTAATACTTATGAAAATAGCTTCATACAAGCATCCCAGACAAGGGGCTTAAGCCCCTTGTTTTACAGACAAGGGGCTTAAGCCCCTTGTTTTATGTTTTAATCAACGTTTTCTTTGCTATACAAAAAATCAGCTTACATCGGGACCATCCCTTAAAATTGTTCATGGTTAACTTTTTTTAGCTACCAATTATGATAAGTTCAGTCATTCTCAGCAGAAACATCCTGACGAAGTACACTAGGAATGATTTTCAGCAACTCAGAGACAATTATTTCAGGAGTTTGACCTTCTTCCACTTGAAAATGTAAATCTGCCTGGGAATACAGCGATCGCCTTTGTTCGAGTAATAATTTTACTTTTTCTGCATAGTCTGGTGTTTTTAACAAAGGTCTGGTATGATCTTCAGCCAGACGTTTAATAAGTAATTCTGGGGGAGCATCCAACCAGATAATCAAACCATCACGGAGATAACTCCAGTTTTGTTGACGTAAAACGATCCCACCACCTGTAGCGATCGCACTTTTTACATAAGCAGATAATTCTGCCAACACCTTACTTTCCAACTCCCGAAAACCTACTTCTCCCTCAGTTGCAAAAATCTCATTAATACTTTTTTGAGCCACTTGTTCAATCAAAACATCCGTATCAAAAAAACGGTAGCCTAGTTTATGAGCCATCATCTTCCCCACAGTACTTTTACCAGACCCCATCATCCCAATAAAATAGATACTCAGTCCTTTTAACAAATCATCCATCGTCTTTGTTTCTTTTTTTGGTTAATAGTCATTCGATCCATTCTTCATCATCCTCATCCTCCATCTGTTGTGGTTCGATATTTTTATAAGGAGGAATAATGACACGATAGGGAACATCATAAATTTTCTCAATTTTACCCACTGCTGTATCTTTTGGTTTTTCATAGCCATAGGAATAAACAGAACTTGAACGAGACGTAGATTTTTGCGGTTGCTCTTGCTCTTTTTCTTCTTCTTCTCTCAAACTACGCTGAAATTCTGCTCTTTCTGGTATTTTTTCTTGTTCTTCCTCCAAACTACGGTAAAATTCTTCTCTTTCTGGGTTTTTTTGTGGCGGTTCTTCAATATTCCAATCATCCCTTGATGGTTTTTCCCAGTCCGACTCCCCCGTAGCTACAGTATATTTTTCTGGCTCAGGCTCTTTCTTGCTCCGCTCCCATATTTTTGTTCTTTGCTGAGGCGTTTCTGAAGGACGTGGTGAAGGTTTTGATTTTCTAGGAATTTTGGTAGTTGGTTTACCCAAAAAACCTAATTGAAGTAATTGTAAAAAAAAGCTAGTGACAACACCTGATCCCACAAATATCAGCATCCAGATACTCACTGGTAGTTGAAGAGGTATAGCAACATTCAACAAAACTAAGGAGACTGGATCCTGGTTTTGCAGCACAAAAATTATTAAACCTCCCAATAGTAACCCCAGTATTCCTAGTTTTGCTGTCATAGGGAAATCCTCCTTATCAATGTCCTTCCCAGCGGTTAATGGGGATGCAGTCAATTCCCAACTGATCCAAACTTCTAGCTACCACAAAATCCACTAAATCTTCAATGGTTTTCGGGTTATGATACCAAGCGGGTATAGCTGGTACTATTTTCACTCCTGCTTCTGCTAAAGCAGTCAAGTTGCGCAAATGAATCAAACTAAATGGAGTTTCGCGGGGTACAACCACCAGTTTACGACCTTCTTTGATTTGCACATCCGCCGCTCTTTCAAGTAAATCTGAACTTAACCCCACCGCGATTTTTGCCACCGTACTCATACTACAAGGTAAAATAATCATTCCCAGAGTAGCAAAAGAGCCACTAGCAATAGTTGCGCCCACATCTGAGAAGCGATGACAACGTAGTTTTCCCTGAGTAGCTACTCCTGCATGTTTGCGCCAAAACTGCTCTTGTAAGTCTGGTTCTGCTGGCATTTTAACATTTTGTTCTGCTTGCCAGACCATATAAGTTGCTTTTGACGCCACTAAATCTATGGTGTATTCTGCTTCAAGTAGAAATTTTAAAGCCCGCACTGGGTAAATTAGACCTGAAGCACCACTGATAGCTAAGATGAGGGGTTTGTCCATAAAATATTCTTAAATTATTCCTTCTAGTTCTAACTCCTCAATCATTTGCAGTCCGCGAGGATCACCTAATCTTAATAAGGCTGCTTTTGCGTCTTCTTTTACCCCGAGATCCTCATCTTCCACTAAAGCTTCAATCAGCCCATCAATTGCCGTTGCATATACAACATTAAAAGTGAGTTCGCGGCATAGTTGTCCAATTGACCAAGCACAATTACTACGCACTGCAGCAGTTTTATCCTTGCGTAAGCCTTCAAGGAGCGGGGGGATAGCTGCTAAAGTAGCTTCATAACTTAGTTTGCCGATTTGCGCTAAACTACTTGCCGCCCACAATCGCACCGCAGAGATATCAGTTTTGAGAGCATGGATTAAAGGTTGTAAACTACTGCGCTCGCCACAGTTTCCCAATGCCCATACTACTCCTTTGCGTACATAACCATTCCAATCATTATTTAATGCTGTTATCAGTGGTTCTACTGCCTCACTACTGGTATTGCGTCCTAAAGCGTAGGCTGCACTTACGCGCACTAAGGGACAATCATCACCCAGTAACCCGATCAAATCAGAGATAGCTCTAGCATCAGTAATTTCACAGAAAGCCCTTGCCCCTAACATTCTTTCTTGTGCTACCTCTGATTTCAGTAATTCTAGCATAGCTTCTGGATCAGGAGGCGGGGGAGCTGACTCTTCATCTAGAGGCGATATTTCATCTAAAGGGCTCTCTAGTTGCTCTTCAGTATCTAGTATGTGATTCTCTTTTTTTTCATACATATCAGATTTATTTTTTTTTACATATAGTAGTTATTCTGATCTAACAGCAATCTTTTATTCTAACTTGAGCTTTTTAATAGTCTAAAACTACATATTTATATTTTTTTAAGCATCAGTAGAGATTGAGTTTCATATCCTAGAGTCTGGTAGAGATTAACTGCTGATTTGTTACAAGAGAATACCATCAAACCTATTTGGCGATCGCCCCTATTTTTTGCCCAGTTTTCTCCATGAAGCAGCAGTGATGTTCCTATTCCTTTACCTCGATGTTGCTTATCCACATAGAGAAGGAATATATAGGTATAGCGATCGCCCTTTACCTGCTCGATAGCATTACCCATCCAGATACAAGCTATTTCCTTTCCCTCTAATTCTACCCACCACAGTGGCGTATCCTTGTTAAAGTATGTTTCTACCGTATTAGCTAAATGGGAAAAATCTTCCTGCTTGTTAACAACTTCCTGGTATGTTCTACACATAAACTTTACCAGCAATTCCTTTTCTTTCTCATACCCACGTCTTAACCTATATCCTTCTGGTAACATTAGCCAATTCTGCTGTTAAGATTAATTTATCTGGGCTCAACTTGTGGTTTCATTTACTGCTTTGCTAATATTTTCAATGGGAGCTGGAGCTGCCATATCTTCTGGCAAAAATATTCTTGCGCTTACTGCCACTAGGGATACTAAAAAGATGAGTAAAATAATCAGAGGAGAAATATATTGACGAAAAAAGTTCATAATTTTTGTTAATTTTTGTATCAGTAATTTTATTTTAACCCTATTTGCCTTGTGGTCAAACTTTAGCTACAATTAATTTACAATCTGGGTAGAGAGCTAATATTCTGAGTAAATGGTGCATAATAAAGTAAGAATAGAGCAATTGCACAGGGGGAGTAGAGGTTCTTTTTATTCCTACAATTATACCAAAATAACTGACCACTCAGCTTTTTTTACATAATATTTATCCATAAAAAATTCCTTAACCTCCACTCATCAAGCTTAATCAAAACAAATCTTGTCAATAGCTTTTTTTAGATTATTTAACCAATCAATTAAAACTACTTTGAAAATATCATGGAAGCACAAAAAATCAAAATGAGTAATTCTGGATACAGACTTCTAAACCCTGGAGACATTATCGGGGAGCGCTACCAAATTGAAAAACATTTGGGGGGTGGAGGGTTTGCAGTAACATATTTAGCACAAGATATTAATCTTCCTAACAGACCAAGTTGCGTTGTTAAACAACTGCGTCCTATGTTTCGTGACCCCTGGATTTTGGAAGATGCAAAGCAACGTTTTGTCCAAGAAGCGGAAATGCAACGGCGTTTAGGAAATCATCCCCAAATTCCACAACTGTTGGCTTACTTTGAGGAAAATGAAGAATTATATTTAGTTCAAGAATTTATTGAAGGAGAAGTTTTAGATAAAGAAATAAGTAAAAAACAGTTGAATGAAACAGAAGTAATTGCTCTTTTAAAAGATGTACTGACGGTCTTAGATTTTGTCCATAGGCAAAGTGCTATTCATCGAGACATTAAACCCTCTAATTTGATTCGCCGCAAAAGTGATGACAAAATAGTTCTGATTGATTTTGGAGCAGCAAAAGAAATAGGAACTTTGGTTTTTGATCCTGAAATCAAGGCCACTTTTACCAGGGCAATTGGCACTCCTGGGTATATGCCTCCCGAACAATACATGGGCAGACCTAATCCAATATATGCCAGCGATATTTATGCTTTGGGAAAGACAGCTATCTACGCTTTAACTAAACAAGAACCTAGAGATTTAGAAGATACTGCAACAGGAGAAATCAAAGACTGGCAAAAGACAAATCCAGATAATACTGCTGTTAGCCACAAACTGGCTTTTATTTTAAATAAAATGATACGTCCTAATGCGTCAGAACGGTATCAATCAGCCAGAGAAGTGCTAAGTGACTTAGAACCGCTGATTAAAGTGGGCAAAAAAATTGGTGATAACTACAAAATAATTCGTTATTTAGGTGGCGGTATTTGGGGTCATACTTATTTGGCAGAAAATTTGCAGCAAACCTATCAATCTCCTTGCGTTATTAAACAGTTAAAACCCCAAACTTTAGATCCAAAAATTAAACAACAAATAGAACAACGGTTTGACACGGAAATTGCAGTTTTACAGAGACTAGGCGATCACGATCAAATCCCAAAACTTTGGGATCGCTTCTCTGAAAATCAAGAATTTTATTTGGTTCAGGAATATATTAATGGGGAGGATCTCAGTAAGGAACTCCGAAAAGGTAAGCGTTTGAGTGAAAAAGATGTTATTAGGTTACTCAAAGATGTACTAACAGTCTTGGATTTTATTCATAGAAATGGAGTAATTCACAGAGATATTAAGCCATCAAATTTAATTAGGAGAAACTCAGATGGGAAATTTTTCTTGATAGATTTTGGCATAGTTAAAGAAATAGTAACTTTATCAGAAAGTACCAGTAAACCCAGAAGTTCTACACAACCAGTGGGGACTGAAGGTTATATGTCCCCAGAACAAATGGTAGGAAAACCAGTTTATGCTAGTGATATATATGCTTTAGGTACAACTGCTTTTCAAGCACTCACAGGGAAAGCTCCAGAAGATTTAGTCACTAACCCCGAAACTGCTGAGGTAATTCTGGAAAAAGGACAGGTCAGCAAGGAGCTGGCTAATATCTTAAATAAAATGGTGAGTTTGGAGTTGACAAAACGCTATAATTCCGCAGAAAAAGTTATTCGAGATTTGCAAAAAATTGGCGCAGGTCCGGGACCAATAATACCTTTCATCAAGTGGGGTGCGATAATTTTGGGGACTTTCCTATTGGTTTTGAGTCCCTTCATGATCAAAGCAATTAACCTGAGAATGATTTTTGCCAAAGGCAATGAATATTACAATGCAGAAAAATCTCAATTAGCAATAGATGAGTATGACAAAGTTACCAGCAAGGATGCTAATTTCCATGAGGCTTGGACTAATAAAGGTTTTGCCTATGGGCGTTTAGCCTCTGGAAGCATAGCAGATGATCAGAAAAATTCGTATTATAATAAGATGCTTGATAGTTGTAGAGTAGCAACGAATGTCAATGATGAATCAATTTTAGCTTGGATGTGTTTGGGAGAAGCCTATAAAAGTTTAAATATGTTGGATGAGGCTATCACCTCTTTGAACAAAGCAATTCAAATTGATCCTCAAGATCCAGCTATTTGGATTAACAGAGGGGAAGCTTTTCTGATCAACAAAGAACCTGAAAATGCACTTCCAGATTTAGAACAGGCAATTCAACTATTGGGAAATGTTAATGATCAAAATTATTTATCATCCGTTGCTTGGTACATGAAGGGTTGGGCTTTACGGGATTTGAAAAATTTTGAGAGAGCACTTGAAGCTTATAATAAATCCCTACAATATGATCCTAACTACTTCTTTGCTCAACTTGGTAAAGGCATTTCTCTGAGAGGTCTGCAACAATATCCACAAGCTTTATCAACTTTTAAAGATATGCTCAACAATCCTCAATTGACTGATAAAGAAAAAATTCAAACTTTGTATTGGTATGGGTTGACTCTTTGTGACTCTGGGATGACTACAGAAGGAATTGATGCTTTTGATCAAGTTCTGCTAATTGATAGCAATCATCAATCTTCTATTGATGCTAAAAATAATTGTCGCAATTAAGCCCTCCTTTTTCTTTTTCAGCTTGAAACCTAACATTTTTTCTCCCTTAACCCATAAAAATATCGGCTTCTTGTTAGTAATTTCGGAGAAGCCGATTCTGTTTAAGTTTTTGTTTTTTTTGTCTCAAGAGAAAAATAATGTTGATAGGTTACCAAATTTTCCACCAGGGGGTTCCCAGATCACTGTATAGTCTTACCACACCCCGATATTCTGCCTCTTTTTTGTAACCTTCCTGTTCTGTGAGATCAGCGTATACTAAGTTAAGGTAATCTCCTTCCCTCTTTTCTACGGTAAATAGTTCTTGAGCATCACTGCTCTCACAAGTATCACCCCTTCTTGCTACACAAAAGGCAAATTCTTCTCCTGTATCCACACCAGCTAAGTATTTATCTGTAACTCCACTTTCATAATTACTTTGTAAAGTTGTTGCTGTGCGTGAACAAGACTCTTGAGCTTCCTCTAGGGAGCTAAAATAATCGCTCTTAAAAGTTAACATTGTACCTTGCTGATCCGACCCCACTTCAGCAACTTTTACAACTGGAGTATTGCCAGTGGTGTCGCAAGTGATAGATACAGTCCGAGGTGCTTCAGCTTCTGCAGACACTGTTGTTGCTCCTAAAGCGATCGCCGCTCCTGTCAATATACCTACAATGTGTTTTTTCATTTCCTTTACCCTCTCTTTTTACTACACCTTTTTAGTCTTTATTTTATCATATTTGTAACCTTTTTTCTCCAGTCGCTCTATTTTTGTTACAAAATTTTACAAACCCCAAAGGGTTCTGTTTTTCAGCGAACTTGCGAACTCCTCTTTTCATTATTACACAATTTTCAATTTTCGTCAAGTAATTGTTCTTTTTTCTTTTTTTGGTGTAAACCTTTACCCTGTCTATCTTTCATCCTCTTTACTTTTTGTGAACCATCTTAACACTTTTCCACAAATGCTATTACCAAAATAATTAAGCCGATGAGCGGATTTGAACCGCCGACCGTTCGATTACGAATCGAATGCTCTACCACTGAGCTACATCGGCATTTTCAATTTAAGTACTTGTGCAAAATTAATGTCCAAGGGACAAGGGGTTTAAACCCCTTGTCTTATTGGTTTTTGAAAAAAACAATATGCCATTAATTTTGCTTACCTACTTATAATTATATTCTAAAAAAAAACTAAGTGCCAACTATAAATTCTATATCTTGAGACAAACCGATGGCAGATCTACAAACTAACAAATCCAACAACAAACAGAAAAAGAACCAGCTTAGTCCAGAAAAATATGCACGACTCAAAGCAGAAGCAGAAGCTCCTTACAGAGGGTTAAGAAAATTCCTTTACCTAGCTTTTGGAGCATCTGGTTTCATTGGGGGGGTAATTTTCCTCGCCCAGCTAGCAGCAGGTAGAGAAGTTAGTTCTGCTTTACCCAACTTTTGTGTTCAAATTGGCGTAGTAGCCTTAATGATCTGGTTATTTCGATGGGAAGAAAAAGTAGAAAGCAAGGGGAAAAAATAACCTTTCCCCAGTGTGCAACTACTAATTATTCTTCGTAATCTTGATCTTGATCTTGATCCATTACTTCTAAGTCCCGATCTTCGGACTCACTGTCACTAAACATGGCAGTGGTAATATCCAATTTTTCCCGCACTTCTTTGTCCATAATCTCAGCCAGATTTGGATTTTCCTCAAGGTACTTAATTACATTATCGCGACCTTGACCTATATTATCGCCGTTGTAGCTGTACCAAGCCCCTTTTCGCTTAACTACGTTAGCTTTTTCTGCCATATCTAAGAGGCATCCTATCCGAGAAATTCCTGTGCCAAAGATAATGTCAAATTCAGCAACGCGGAAGGGGGGAGCAACTTTATTTTTAGCCACTTTAACTTTTGCTCGGATACCGTACTCTCCTTCACTACCTTTTTTCAAGGTTTGAATGCGACGAATATCTAATCTTACTGAAGCATAAAACTTGAGCGCAGTCCCCCCTGTTGTTACTTCTGGACTTCCATATGTGATCCCGATTTTTTGCCGTAGCTGGTTGAGGAAAATCACAGTACAACCTGCTTTCCCCACGTTTCCAGCAATTTTCCGCAGTGCTTTACTCATCAAACGAGCTTGAAGACCCACTTGATTATCACCCATCTCCCCTTCTATTTCTGCGCGGGGTGTTAATGCTGCAACTGAGTCAATTACAACAATATCTACTGCTGAGGAGCGCACTAACTGGTCGACTATCTCCAGACCTGATTCCCCTGTATCTGGTTGCGCTACTAGCAAATTGTCTATATCCACGCCTAACGCTTTAGAATAACTGGGATCGAGAGCGTGTTCAGCATCTACAAAGGCAGCTACACCCCCTGCTTTTTGTACCTCAGCGATCGCATGGAGTGCTAATGTGGTTTTCCCCGAACTTTCTGGACCATATATTTCTATTATTCGACCTTTTGGTAAACCACCGCCTAAAGCCAAATCTAGGGTTAGCGCACCTGATGAGATTGTTTCTACCCGCATTTGGGTAGCATCTCCTAAGCGCATGATTGCACCTTTGCCGAAATTGCGCTCAATTTGATTAAGTACTAAGCTGAGGGCTTTTTCTTTATCGGTAGTTGTGGTAGTTGTGCTAGTAGCCATTAATGCCTCTGAATTTCTTGTAAAAGTGCCTTCGGGAAATCTAGTTTTTTCTGGTTGCTTGAGATTTAACCTCAAAACATCAATTCCCCTGATTAGTACAAAAGTATCTATTGATTTTAACTTTTTTTCTTTCGTAGCGTCTTTGATTGTATAGAATTATTAAGTTGAACTACAGCCAGGAACGAGTCAACAGCTCTAGTTGAGCTACTTCCTCTGGGTTAAGACTCCATCCTAATGCTCCTGCATTCTGGGTTGCTTGGTTGAGATTTTTTGCTCCTGGAATGGGGATCACATTTTCCTGAGCAATTAACCAATTGAGAGCTACTTGAGCTTGTGTTTTTTTGTATTTTTCTCCTAGCTGTTTTAATAAATCTAGCACTGGGGCAATTTTTCTTAACCCAGTCTCATTGAAGCGATCGTCAAATTTACGTGCTCCATCTGGTTTATTTGCTTTCTCTGGGGTATATTTCCCTGTGAGTAATCCTTGTGCTAAAGGACTATAAGCCAGAATAGTAATATCTAATTCTTTGGCTGTAGCTAAAATACCTTGAGTTTCAATTTTGCGGTACAGTAGGGAGTAATTTACCTGATTTACTGCTAAAGGTACACCTCTTTTTGCTAATATTTCATGGGCTTGGCGCATTTCAATGGCTGAGTAGTTACTTACTCCCACACTCTTAATCCTTCCTTGCTGTACTTCATCGGCTAGGGCGTTCATTAGGGTTTCTTGGGTCATAAAGAAAGTAAATGGCCAATGTACTTGGTAAAGGGTTATTTGTGGCAATTGTAAGCGTTTTAGACTGGCTGTGAGTGCATCTGCAACTGAGGAGGCACTGAAACGCCAGGGTAAGGGCCCATATTTGGTGGCAATATCCACTGGAGTATCTATTTGTTTCATAAATTTCCCCAAGAGAGTTTCAGATTCTCCCATTCCATACACTTCTGCTGTATCAAAAAAAGTTACTCCAGCTTTTACTGCTGCTTCAAAGGCTTCTTTTACCTGAGATAAGCCATAATCACCACCATAATTCCAAAATAACTTATCTCCCCATGCCCATGTTCCAATACCTAGACGAGTTACTATAGGCCCGTTTTTTCCTAATGTAATGGTTGTTTCCATAGTTTTTACATTTCTTTACATTCCTTTATATTCTAGGGAAAAATCAGGGTTTGAGTAGGGAAAGGCGATCGCCTTTGGAGTCTTTAAGGACAAGAAAAAAAACTTTTACCATTTTTGATCGCGTTGTGATATTATCAAAAAGTAACTGATTCGGTTCTGGTGGGGAGCAGCCACTAGAGGTAACGGGGAAAGTACGGTGTAAATCCGTCGCTGTCCCGCAACTGTGTTGAGATTCATCGAAAAAAGAATCTTTTAGTCAGGATGCCCGCCGAAGACTTATCTAAGCTCAAAAATGTCTGCGAGGTACAGATTATGGTTAATTCAAGTAATATTTGGCAACGCTCCCAGGGTTGGGTTTTATCATTACCTTTTCAGGTTTTTCTGTTGATTTCCCTGTGTATGTTAATTCTCTGGACACTTTATTTCTCTAGTTATCCTCCTGTTCACGACACGTTACACGAAACTCGTCACCACACTCTAACGGTTGCGTGTCATTAAAACTAGGTTCAGGAAATAATTTTGAGAAAGATAGTAAATGAGAAAAAATAAATACGGTTCGCTAACATTGATGGTTATCTTTGTTAGTTCAATGATTTGGCTATGGAAGTCAACTCCTGTGGTGTCCCAACCAACAGTAAAAATTCAGATAGAACCACCATTAGAGCAAGTAATTCCAGATGCTACGTTAGTTAAATTCCAGCTTCAGGCGTTAGATGCTGCTGGAGGAATTTACAATGATGCTCTTATTGGAGTTCACATCTGGGCACCAAGGAAAACCCCCTGGTTTACTTCCGACTTCCCTATAGTTGAGGGAACAGAATTACTAGCTTTAGAAGCTTATGCTCCAAAGGGAAAACTAGAGTTTGAGCAGGTTTTACCTATTCGAGGTAATTATGATCTGGCTGTAACGGTTACTCCTGAAGTTACAGGCTCTTATGCACCTTTTGAACAATCATTAAAAATTAATGTGCCTGAAAATCCTGTTAAATACCGTAACTTTGCAGTTTTAGCAGTCATTTTATTAACAATTGGCGCTTTTAGCGGTTGGATATTAGGTGGCCATCAAACTATTGCAGCAACTGAAATCGCTCCTCAACCAGTAAGAATGTTATTAAGTGGAGTGACATTATTGGCGATCGCTGCTTTGCTTTTGGTTAACTTTAGTGCAGAAATGGCAGAAGCTACTTCCCATTCCCATCCTGAAACTGGTGAAGTTATCTCCTCTTCTCCTAGGATTGAAAAAAATGAAACAATGCAGTTAGAACTATTAGGAGATACAAGAGCAGTTGTTGGTAAATTGACAACTCAAACAGTTAAAATTACTAATCCTAGTACAGGAGAACCAATTACTGATGTGCAAATTAACCTTCAATCGGTTGCGAATGAGAGTAATGCGCTGATGTTTGCTTATCAAGCTATACCCGATCTTAATGGTCAATTTACTTGGAAAGAGCAGTTTTTTGATGGCGCACCCCATATTATTACAGCCAATGTGATGCAACTACAAGTATCCCATGAAATAGAAGTAGAAGGTATTGCGCCACCATTATCTGTTCGGTTGATTAGTTTGTTGTATTTTACCATCATTTTTGTGGTGGGTTTAAGTGCAGGATTTTGGGGAAAACGCAACACACAACCAATTTTATAACCTCAAGTTAACAAGTAATTAATCTTTATGCACAAAATACCTGTTACGGTGATTACTGGCTTTTTGGGAGCTGGTAAAACTACCCTTGTCCGTCATCTGCTCCAAAATAATCAAGGCCGCAGAATTGCAGTTTTAGTTAATGAATTTGGCGAAGTTGGTATTGATGGTGAGTTACTCCGCTCTTGTCAAGTTTGTGATGAAGAAGAAAGCTCTAGTAATATAGTAGAACTGACTAATGGCTGTCTTTGTTGCACGGTACAAGAGGAGTTTTACCCGACTATGCAGGAACTTTTAAAACGTCGGGAAAAAATCGATTGTATTTTGATAGAAACTTCAGGATTAGCCTTACCAAAACCTCTAATTCAAGCTTTTCGCTGGCATGAAATCCGCAATGGGGCTACTGTAGATGGGGTGATAACTGTTGTAGATGCGGCGGCGATCGCTGATGGGACTTTGGTTTCAGATTTAGAAGCTCTTACAGCCCAGCGACAAGCTGATGAAAGTCTCGAACATGAAACCCCCATTGAGGAATTATTTGAAGATCAGTTAGCTTGCGCGGATTTAGTGTTATTAACTAAAGCTGATTTATTAGATGAAGCTACCCTCACAAAAGTTCAGACATGGTTACATCAAGAACTTCCCCAGGGAGTGAAAATTATTCCCATTAAACAAGGTGTAATTGAGCCAAATTTGCTGTTAGGTTTTAATGCAGCAGTAGAAGATAATCTTGACAGTCGCCCTGCGCACCATGACCATGAAGCAGAACATGAACATGATGAAGAAATTAACTCTGTTCAGTTAATTTGTGAGGAAGAATTTGAGCCAAAAGCTTTAACAAAAAAACTGCAACAATTAGTTCAAGAGCAAGAAATTTATCGGATTAAAGGTTTTGTTAATGTGGCTAATAAACCCATGCGGTTAGTCTTGCAGGGAGTAGGTAATCGTTTTGATTCTTTTTACGATCGCCTTTGGTCTCCAGAAGAAACCCGCGAGACTCGCTTAGTGTTTATTGGTCGAGAATTAGACCAAATTTCAATTAAACAAGCCCTCTTTAATTAGAGTGAAACCTGTCTATAATTCTGTAAAAAATAAAATATAGTTCAATAAACTCAGTACCATCTTGGCAAACTGGATGGAAAGTTATTGCAAAGAGCAAATGGTGGCAATTTTCTCTAATTACTGTTGGTAGTCTTAGCAGTCTTTTCTATCCCCATGTTCCTTTAATTGGCTTTGCGGTGGTAGCTGGTAACAGCCTAACTCTCAAAAAAGCCCTAATTAGTGTCATAAGTATTTGGTTGGCTAACCAATTCTATGGTTTTACTGTCCGTCAATATCCCTTTACCTTTGAGTCGTTAACCTGGGGAATAGTGATGGCTTTTGCCACAGTTTTAGTCACGGCTTTTGTAGGATTACGACCAAAATTTACTACGAGCTTTTGGGGTTATTTACTATGGCTAACTGCTGGCGTTATTGGTGGATCTTTTCTTTATGAAGGCAGTATTTTCCTAGTTGCTCAGTTAATGGGCGGACATGGACTCGTAGCTGCAATTTTATGGGGCATTTTTGTCAAGAATTTATTGTGGGCAGTTGGCTTATCTGCACTTCACTGCTGTGCAATGTGGTTTGCCATCCAAACTGCACCTCAATATTTTCCCCTTTCCTTTCCACCTCAATCAGGTTATCGCCCTCCTGGTTGTGGGAAAAAATTCTGAGATTTTTTGGGGCGAATTAGTTTTTTATCACATTAACAATCAATGAACATTAATAAATTTAAGCTGAGAAAAACAGCTATGTTTGTGCTGGGGATATTAGTAGCAACAATGGAAAATGCCCAAGCGGGTCCATTTTCAGGCCCTACTTTCGACCCTGAAAAAATCGACTCGGGTATTCCTGGATTTGTTGGGCCAGATGGTGATGGTAAAGTTACCCCAGATAATTTTGTCAACCCAATTTTTGAGGGCTGGGCAACAGGATTTGAAAATTATTTGCCCACTTCTGGAGTAGAAGCACAATGGTTAACTCCGCAAAAAACTTTAGGCCCAGTAACAGGAGATGTGTTTGATATTACATCCCTGGGGGAATTGAATGAAAATGAGATCAAGTCGGGAGTAACCCCAGGTCAAATAACTCTAACCTTTGATACTCCTATTCGCAATGGCAGTGGTGCAGATTTTGTTGTGTTTGAAAATGGCTTTGAGTTTGAAGAAGGACTTTTTGCTGAATTAGCTTATGTAGAAGTTTCTACGGATGGAATCAACTTTACTCGCTTTCCTAGTACTTCTCTCACCTCTGAAGCAGTAGAACCTTTTGGCATTCTTAACTCAACCAATATTTATAACCTAGCAGGAAAGCACGTTAATAATGCTGGGGTGTTTGAGGAGGAAATTTTTGGTAGTTCTTGGGGAACTCCTTTTGATTTAGAAAATTTGATTGAGAGTTCTTTAGTAAGTGATGGTTTGTTAAATCTAAACGAAGTTAATTATGTGCGCATAGTTGATATTCCAGGTAATGGTGCATTTTTAGATGGCTCAAATAGTCCCATTTATGACCCTTATCCTACCCCAATTCCTGGTTCTGGTGGCTTCGATTTAGAAGCAGTAGGTGTCATTAATCCTGTTGCTATTCCCGAACCAGAATCAGGACTAGGTTTCTTGGTTTTTGCAGCTTTGGGTGTTGGTTATAAATTTACCCGTAAGCAGTAAGAAATTTAAAACTTTTGTTTGTTAATCAGTATTCATTCGCGGAGAAATATGTCCATTATTACGTCAACTGTTGGCTATCCTCGTATTGGTAAAAATCGTGAAGTCAAAAAGGCACTAGAATCTTTTTGGCGTGATGAATTAACAGCAGATCAACTACTTCAAATTGTCCGAGAAGTTGAGGAGACAAGCTGGAAAATTCAAGCAGAAACAGGAATTGAGCAGATTGGTATTGGTGATGCTACTCTCTATGACCAAGTGTTAGATTGGTCAGTGCGTTTTGGTTTAATTCCTATACGTTTTCAACCTTTTACAGGGTTAGAACGCTATTTTGCTATGGCACGAGGAAAAGATGGTGTTCCTGCTTTAGAAATGACTAAATGGTTTGATACCAATTATCACTATTTAGTCCCAGAAATTACTTCTGATATTAGCCCGAAAGCTGATTGGGGAGATTTCCGAGAAACTGTCAAAAGGGGACTAACAATTCTCGGGAAAAAAGCAGTTCCTATTATTATTGGCCCCTTGACTTTATTGCGGTTGAGTCGTTTAGAAGGAGTGAGTTTAGGAGATTTTCTCCCCAAGCTTTTGCCACTTTACAGCAGTTTATTAACTGAATTAAAGGAACTGGGAATTGAAGAAGTTCAACTCCACGAACCTGCTTTGGTTTTTGGGGATGCACCAAGTTTAAAAGAACATTTTCAGGCAGCATATGCTGAACTTTCAGATATAGCTATCAACCTTGTGACTTATTTTGATGATTTAGGGGAAACTTTCCCCTGGGTAATAGAATTGCCCGTAGCTGCAATTAGTTTAGATTTCACTCGTGGACGCAATCTAGATTTAATCAAAACTTATGGTTGGCATGGCAAGAAACGATTGGGAATTGGCATTGTCGATGCCAGGAATATTTGGCTACTTCGTCCGCAGCAAATTCTACCCATTGTGTCAGAAATTCAAGCCTTAGTCTCGGATATTTCTCTTCAACCATCTGCTTCTTTACAGTTTGTTCCCTATGATTCCCGACGGGAAAAACAACTTCCTGAACAGTTGCGTAATGTTTTGAGTTTTGCTGAACAAAAGTTGCAAGAGGTCAAGTTTTTGGCACAAACTCTAGCAGGAAATAACAGGGAGGAAGCATTAACTGAAGATTTAATTACGGCTCGCTGGGAAGCTTTTCAAAAGTTTAGTCCTACTAATGATTTAGTTAAGGAAAAACTGAAAAATTTGACCGTTAACGATTTTCAACGCTCTCTATCATATTCTTTACGGCTTTCTGAACAAGTTGCCCTTCCTCCTTTACCTACTACCACTATTGGTTCATTTCCTCAAACTCAAGAAGTGCGAAAATTACGACTTAAATATAACCAAGGAGAATTAAATCAAACAGAATATCAAAAGGCAATTGATGCAGAAATTGCTAAATGTATTCAATTGCAAGAAGAGATAGGTTTGGATGTTTTGGTACATGGAGAATTTGAACGGACTGACATGGTGGAATATTTCGGTCAGCAGTTAGTTGGTTTTGCTTTTACTGAACATGGTTGGGTGCAAAGTTATGGTAGCCGTTATGTTCGTCCGCCAATTATTTATGGAGATGTAGTTCGGAATGCACAGATGACTGTACGGGAGTTTCAGTTTGCTCAATCTTTGACCAAAAAACCTGTTAAAGCAATGCTTACAGGGCCTGTGACTATCATCAATTGGTCGTTTACTCGTACCGATATTTCCCGTCGTGACCAAGCTTTTCAAATTGCCATCGCTTTACGGGAAGAAATAGCTGATTTAGAAACAGCAGGAGCCCAAGTAATTCAAGTGGATGAACCTGCATTACGGGAAGGCTTACCACTGAAAGTGGAACGGTGGAGTGATTATCTTTCTTGGGCGGTAGATGCTTTTCGTTTGGCAACTGCTAGTGTTCAACCTCAAACTCAAATTCACACCCATATGTGTTATTGCGAATTTGGCGATATTATCAATGATATTGAACGCTTGGATGCGGATGTAATTTCTATTGAAAATAGTCGCAGCAATAACCGCACTCTAAAAGAAGTTACTGAAGGAGGTTATTCCCATCAAGTTGGCAATGGAGTATATGATATTCACTCTCCAGTTGTGCCAACGGTGGAACAATTGATGAGTCAATTGCAGGAAGGGGTAGCTACTCTTCCTCTTAAACAAATTTGGGTTAATCCTGATTGTGGATTAAAAACCCGCCGTTGGGAAGAGGTTATTCCTGCTTTAAAAAATATGGTAGAAGCTACCAAGAAATTGCGTGATGAACTCAACCTCTCCTAACAATAGAGATTGGCTACAGGCGTTAATTGAAACTAATTTATTGATAATTGGTTTCAACGCCTGGAAGAGTTATTTAAAAAGCGGACGGGGTGCGATTGTTTGCAGTACTAATTTCCCTTTAGTTGATAGTTTTGGTGAAAATTTTAAGGTGCATTTTGTGTCTCGCCCTCGTCTCGCTGCTTTTTTAAATGCTTGGTTAGCTGCTCCCGATACTGTGATTCTCAATAATCATTTTATGAATGGTCATATTTTGGAGGCAGTTGATAAGTATAATCCTGAAAAAGATGTAGTTTTGCTTTGGGAATTGGGAGAACAAGCTAGTTTTGTCTATTTGAAAAATCTCCCAATTACACCGCGCCAATGTTATGAGCAAGTCTGTCAAGCATGGTCAGAATTTCACATCCAATCTATTAACTTAAAAGAAGAAAAAAAATGGCAGGATTAATTCAACATAAAAAAGAAGCTTTCTGGTTCTATCGTTTTGTTTCTATTTGGTATGATAGTTTCATTAATCCGTTTTTTTGGGACGAAGCAATGAGGGAACAAGCTTTAGAATTAGCAAAGTTAAATAGTGGGGATTTAGTTACCCTCGATGCGGGGGCGGGAACTGGTTTTACCACAACAGGAATTGTGACAAAAATTCAGCCTCAAAAAATAACTATGCTGGATCAAAGTACTCACCAACTTGCTAAAGCTAAAGAAAAAGAGGTTTTAAATGATGTTAAAAAAATTGAAGGAGATGTAGAAGATTTACCCTTTGTTACTGATAGTTTTGACCGCTATATATCAGCAGGGAGTATTGAATATTGGCCAGAACCGCAACGAGCAATTTGTGAGGCTTATCGGGTAACAAAACCTGGTGGAATTGCTTTAATTATTGGCCCGCTACAACGGAAAAATCCCTTGGTACGTTGGCTGTCTGATACTTGGATGTTATTTCCACCTGAAGCAGATTATTTGAGATGGTATGAAGCGGCGGGATTTACTGAGATTAAAACAGTGTATATTCAACCCAGTTGGTATGATAATAAGGAGGGGAATGAATATGCGATCGCCATTGCTGGTGTTAAACCTTGTGCTGGAGAATCTCCTTTAATACTACCGCCCAAACAAGAGGATAAACGAGAACCAATGACTATTGGGCGGACTCTGACATTTATTTATCGTTTTTTTGTAGGTTCGATTGCGGGAGCTTTCTTTGTGCCGATTGCTATAATTCAAGTATTTAAACACAATTTCAAAAGCTTGTTTGCTTAGATATTATGTATTAGTTATAAGTAAGGTTTTAAGATGGCTAAAGCTTTTACTACCAACTAATCAAATAATCTTTTCTGGAGATATCTATTAGCTGTGAACCTTAGTCATTAGTCACTTGCACTGAGCGCAGTCGAAGTGTTAGTCATTAGTCATGAGTCCTTAGTCATTAGTCACTCCTCAGTAGTATGTATTCTAATTTTTAATTTTTCTTAAAAATATCATAATGTCTTACTAATGACTAAGGACTAAGGACTAATGACTAATGACTATTGATTTTAAAATACTTAATAATAGGTTTCTTTATCTCATTTTAATCAAAATATCTGGCGATTGAAATCGCGACTATAGAAACAAAGTCCGCCTACGCGGACTACTTTATCTCTATAAAATAATTAAATTGTAAATAACCCACTTGGGCAACTGAGGTTATAATAACATTAATGGGTTGGAGGAGAAAAAATTTTTTGCTGCAAGTATTTGTTTATGGAACTCTTAAACCTGGTGAAGCAAATTATCCCGCCTACTGTGCAGATAAGGTAATTAATTATCAAGAAGCTTACACCAAAGGGAAAATCTATCATTTACCTGCTTTAGGTTATCCAGGAATGACCGAAGAAGAGGGAAAGGTACAAGGTTTTTTACTTACTTTTGCTGATTTTTCTGCGTTAAAAAATTTAGATCAATTAGAAGGTTATGATCCACAACGTCATCTATCAGATAATGAATATTATCGCCAGAAAATTTTAGTTTACGACTCATCAGACAAGTTTTTAGCTGAAGCTTGGGCATATTTTATGACTTTTGAGAAGGTAAAAAATAAGGGAGGAATTTTGATTACTTCTGGTTGTTGGGATCATTCCTTTAAATAAGTTGTTAAAACTGAAAAGAAAGTAGCAAAACATGGTAAAGTAATTTTGGCTATGGAGGCTCGTCTAACTCATTCTATAATTGATAATTTATTGAGGAATTTCTATGGTAAATTGATAATTTATTGAGGAATATCTATGGTAGGTCGATTGAGAGGAAGCATTAAGTATTCTTCAAATTCTACAGGAGGACGATTGAGAGCAATGATCAAATCTGATTCTTGTAACTTTGGTGCTGGATATCTAGCTAGCTGGGGAGCTGGTGAATTATTGCCTAACAAACTACCAAAAACAGCTACCAAAGTAGCGGCGATCGCTCCTCCTCCCCAAACAACCATCCGAGAGCGATGTTTGCGGCGATCTATAACCTGGAAAACCGCTTCTGATAGTTGTTTTGCTGATTTTTCGGGTGGAGGTACAGGGATATTTTGCACTCCATTTTGCAGTTTTAGTAAATTTAAATACAATTTGTGAAATTGAGGGTCAGTATCTAGCCATTGTTGAACTTGTCGGCGCTCTGCTGGTGTTACTTCTCCATCCATATAAGCGCTCAATAACTCGAAGCGTTGTTCTTCGTTAAGTTTATTTCTTTGTGTATTGTCATCCATAATTCCCGTCCCCCTAAAGCTATATTTATTATTTTTGCCAACATTATTAAAAAATCCTTAATTATAGTATATAAAATTTTTTATCCATCCAGATAACCTTGGAGTAAAGATTGAAGTTTAGCTCTAGCACGAGCGATTCTAGATTTAACTGTACCGAGAGAAACTCCTGTTATTTCTGCGATTTCGTCGTAACTCATACCTTCAATTTCTCTGAGGACGATGGTAGTTTTAAAAGTTTCTGGTAAATCAGCGATCGCTTTTTGCAGTTTTTCATAAAACTCACGGGTTGCTAAACTATCATTTGGACTGGGAGCGTCATCTGGTATTTCCCATGTCATTTCCCCATCTAATGTTTGAAGGGGAGCGTCCAAAGACAAAGGTGTTTTAACCCGTTTTCGTTTGCGCAACTCATCGTAAAATAAGTTAGTTGCTATTCGACTCAACCAACCGCGAAACTTGCTAGGTTCATGCAAACGTTGAATATGGCGATAGACTCTAATCCAAACTTCTTGAGCGAGATCAGCGCGATCGGACCAGTCTGGGGCTAAATTATAAAGAACCCGATCCACATGAGACTGATACCGACGCAAAAGTTCGGCAAATGCTACGCGATCGGGTTGTATTCCTTCCTGACAGCGCAAAATCAAATCATAATTAGAAAGTTGTTCAAGAGACACTAATTTTTGAGCTGGAGTTGTTACCTCAACTTTTGACCAGGATAAAGAAATTGATTGAGTCATGGGCTTAACTTAGGCATTAGTAAACGTCATATTTCTTAGACTTTTAATGCCTTGGAAAGTTCCGCTCTGTGAAATCTACTTAAATATCACTAATTATCTTTAATATTCACTTCTTGCTTCTTCCCAGTAGAGTCGGCTCTATTCTGGTCCACAAGCTTTAAACGAGTGAGCTACCCGCCTATACTAAATTAGATTTTAGGTAAGATTTTTCTATAGTAATACTTGCATTTAGATCTCTATCGAGTTCAAGACCACAATGATCACACTTAAAAATTCTTTCACTTAGTTCTAATTTTTCTTTGACGCTGTCACAATTACTACAAGTTTTAGACGAAGGAAAGAATCTTTCTACAAATTTTAATGAGCTTCCATAGAGGTTGCATTTATACTCTAATTGTCGCCTAAGCTCATAAAAACCCATATCTCCTATAGCTTTAGCTAATTTATGATTACCCATCATTCCAGATACGTTTAGGTCTTCCATTACTACTACGCTGTGGTTTTTAGCTAAAAATGTAGTAATTTTATTAATGCTATCTTTCCTTAAATTAGAGATTCTAAAATGTAGTCTAGCTATTTCTAGTTGAGCTTTTTTGTAGTTATTAGAATGCTTGACTTTTTTTCTAAGTAAATACTGCATTCTGGCTAGTTTCTTTTCTAACCTTTTATACGGTTTAGCTCCGAAAAATTTAGTTCCATCTGAACAAGTAGCTAGGGTTTTTATTCCTAGGTCAATTCCAATAACATCTCTAATTTTAGTTGGATTAGTTTCTGGCACTTCGACTTTAAAAGAGATAAACCATCTATCAGCTCTTTTACTAATAGTTACGTTTTTAGGTTTATATCCATGAGGTAGTTTTTCATAGGTTCTAACCCATCCTATTCTAGGTAATTTAATTGCGAAATGGTCACATTGAATTGAACCATCTAAATAAAAAGAATCATGTCTCCCCTTCTTTTTAAGCTTAGGAAAGCTGACTCTTTTTCCTCTGATTTTTTTACCTTTAAAGAAATCTTTAAAGGCTAGCATTAAATTTCTTAAAGCTTGTTGTGGAGGGCATTTAGAAACTTCGTAATACCAAGTAAAGTCTGGTTTAACTGAGGAAACTAGCCATTTATGAAGATCTACAGCAGTTGGAAGCTTTAATTTGTTAGTTGGATTTTCTTTATTATGGTCAAGAATAGCTTTTACAACTCTTAGACCTATATTCCAAGCATGACGAGCGACTCCAGAATGCTTAGAAAAAGAAGTAGCCTGTTTATTATTAGGGTTAAGTTCAGTTTTGAATCCTACTAGCAATTTGATTTAACTCCTCTTTTAATATAGAATCTACCCATAAAACTATTATAGCGATAGGACTAAATAATATTAAGTAGATTTAATAAACTTTTTAGTTGCTACTGAAAGCCCTTTAAATTAGTCATTAGTCATTGGTCATTGGTCATTCATTAGTCATTGGTCATTGGTCATTAGACTATAAACAAACTATAGACTATAGACTATAGTCTATAGCTAAATGTTATGATCTTTTTAAGAAAAATTAATAATTTTTTCAAATACATACGTTTAACTAAGGACTAATGACGTTTTGACTAATGACCAATGACTAATGACCAATGACTAATGACTAATGACTAATGACTGTGTTTAGATTTATTTTCATAGTTAGGGGCGTAGGTTTGGAGTAAATCGGTTACTTGTTCGATAACATTGCCTCCAGTGGTTTTACCCAGGGCGCGTCTTTCAGGGTAAAAGTCTGGTCTGTCAAGATAACGTGAAATTGCAGCATCAACCTGTTTAATAATTAATTCCTGAAGTTCTTCTTTTGCTCGCTGACGTTGATAGTTAGCCCCTTCTTCAGTGGTAGCATAAAGCGGGGGAAGTCGGTTAAGAGCATAGGCTGCGATATCGCCCACATCGAGAACGCGATCGCTGGTTGCCTCTATTTCTGCTATACGGGAAATTACCTCCGATATTACTAACTCTTCCATGACATTTATAAACTGTTTGCGGGGCATTGCTACTACTTCACCAGTTAATAAAGCTCCCATGAGACGATCTAAAGCTGTGTATTCTTCTATAGATAATTCTGTTGCTGTTTCACATATTCGTCCCACTTCAGCTTCCATAGCTGGAGTGAGATAACCATCTTTCAGTGCTTGATCAACAATTTCTTGAATAGTCATATTAATTTACTTTATGTTTACTCTATACTCTCAAAGCGCCAGGGCCCTGGGTCTACTGATACGCCATTTACATATAAACCCCAATGTAGATGGGGTCCTGCGGAGGCTCCTGTATCTCCCACGGTACCTATTTGGGTACCTGCTTCTACCACATCACCTTCCGCCACATCAATTCTGCTTAAGTGTAAGAAAATACTTATTACTCCTTGACCATGATCAATGCCTACAGTATTACCGTGAATTTGGAAACCTTCAGACTCGAGTCCTACTAATCTTACTATGCCTCCTGCAGGTGCAACCACTGGGGAACCATAATCTCCTGCATAATCAACACCACGATGGTAGTAATCTTCTGCAAAAACCCCATTATAGTAACGTTGAACCCCGAAAACTGTGGAAACTCTGGCTGCATTTGGGCGGATAAAAGGACCATCCCAGTATTTTTCTGGGGTGACTAAATTTTTCAACTCTTTTACCCGATTTAATTCTAATTCTGTTGCTTGTAAGGAAGATTTACCAGGAGAAAGAGTTATCCTTTGGATAGGAAAATCACCCTCGCGCAACCATACGGCTAAATTTCGGGTTTCTTCCTCTCCTTTGACTCGAATAATTAATTTACCTGACTTATCCAAAGGGGTAGTGGGGAGAAAAGCGCGATATTGCAACCCATTACTATCTATGGGAAGAGCTGGATAATTTGTTTCTTGAGAGGAGTTTTCCTTACTCATGGAGACGACGGGTTTTTCTCCTGGTTTGTCTGTTTCTATAATTACGGAGATGGTATCTCCTTGCTCTGGACTTTCTGGTATCAGTCGCACCTCTAAGGCTTTTGCTGGTGCTGTCAACCCCATTACCAGCGTAGTCATAGCTATAATTAAATTGATTTTAAATCTCATATTTATTTTTATCTATGTAAAGGTTGATTAAGCTTTGGGTTTAAGATATACCAGTGCTTGTCGCCAAACTATGGTTTGTTGACTGTGTTGATCTATTAAACAGATACAGTCATCATCTTGCCAAATAATCTTACCCACTAACAGATCGTTGGTGGTTAGTTTCATTTCAACTTCTTTTTTGTCTTGGATCATTGTTTGCATTTGGCGTACACTGGGCAAACCAGTCTTAAATTCTGACATAATTTTTATAGGAAAATAACTACTAAAGGTACTTATGGCTATTGAGTTTACCAAATATCATGGACTGGGTAACGATTTTATTATGATTGACAATCGTCATACCAATGAACCAATATTAACACCAGAACAAGCTAGGAAAATGTGCGATCGCCATTTTGGTATTGGTGCTGATGGGGTAATTTTTGCTCTCCCAGGACAGGATAACACTGACTATACTATGCGCATTTTTAACTCTGATGGTTCTGAACCAGAAATGTGCGGCAATGGTATTCGCTGTTTGGCTCTGTTTATCGCTGAAAAGGAAGGGATCAAAGATTTAAAATCTTATCGCATTCATACTTTAGCAGGTTTGATTACTCCTAAACTTGAGGGGGATGGTTTGGTAACTGTGGATATGGGAAAACCTCAATTTACTGCTGCTTCTATTCCTACTACTCTCTCTTCTCCTGATGAAAAAGTAATTAATTTACCTTTGGAGGTAGCTGGAAAATCTTGGTTGGTTACTTGTGTAAGTATGGGCAATCCTCATTGTGTAACGTTTGTGGAAAATACTCAAGCTATTGATCTGGAAACTATTGGTCCAAAATTTGAGCATCACGTGGTTTTCCCTCAACGTACTAATACAGAATTTATTGAGGTGGTTAAACCTGATTACTTGAAAATGCGGGTGTGGGAACGTGGTGCAGGAGCAACTTTAGCTTGTGGAACTGGGGCTTGTGCTGCTGTTGTGGCTGGCGTATTAACTAATAATTGCGATCGCTTTGCTACTGTTGAACTTCCAGGAGGTAATTTGAAAATTCATTGGTCAGAAATGGATGGTAAAGTATATATGACAGGTCCCGCTGAACGAGTTTTTACTGGAATTTTCCATGTTTAATCAACGTTTTTTCTTGTTAATTTTTGTCTGTATTCTTATTCCTCCATTGATCGTTTTGTCTAATAACCCGCCAAAGATGCAACCTACTACTGGACTGTTAAGTGATCCGTTTCTCCAACTCCCAACAGAAAACTCCATAAATGTGGTTTGGTTTACTGAGTTTCCTGGTTCAAAAAATGTGGTTTTTTATGGAGAAAAGTTAAAAGAAAATGCAACAGCAACTACTAAAAAATTAACCCGTTTACGAGAAGATCGGGAAAATAAATCAGTTGTGCGAGATATTTGGCGACATGAAGCAATAATTACTGGTTTAAGTCAGGGAAAATCTGTGCCTTATCAAGTAATTAGCGTTAAGGAAACAGGGGAAGAAATTATCAGTAAGGTGTTTAGTCTTTCTCCTTTACCTCAACCTGGAAGTTCTCTCAAAATTCTCTTAACTTCTGACCATCAATTAAAACCAATGGTGGCAGCAAATTTACAAAAAGTTGTGGAAACTTTGGGTAAAGTTGATGGTATTTTTTTTGCTGGTGATTTAGTAAATATTCCAGATCGAGCTTCTGAATGGTTTGATGATAGCGCTGGTGGTGCTTTTTTTCCCTGTCTTCAAGGTAGGGCAAATTATGAGTTAGAAAATACTGTATATACTGGGGGAGAATTGATCCAAAATGCTCCTATGTATGCGGCGATCGGCAACCATGAAGTTATGGGGAGATTTTCTATGAGTAAGGGTTTAAATGAGCAGTTTGATGACTCTTTCCCACGAAAAAAAGCGGAAGTTTATTATGAGCAATATGCGGAAAAATTGAATCCTGGTGCTGACCCTTTTGTTAAAGAAGCTTGGTTAAAAGCTAATTCTTTTAATACTGATACTTATGAGGAAATTTTTAGTTTGCCTGAGAGTATTGAGGGAGGAAAAAAATATTATGCTGTGACTTTTGGGGATGTGCGGTTAGTGGTTTTGTACGCAACTAATATGTGGCGCAGTCCTAAAGTTTCTCCTGATGTAAAAGGGAGGTTTCAAGAAAGAGTAGCAGATTTAAATAACCCACAAAATTGGGGTGGTGGACAACATATTTTTGAGCCTATAAGTAAGGGAAGTCCTCAATATTTGTGGTTGGAAAAAGAACTGAAAAGTGAGGAGTTTCAACGGGCAAAGTTTAAAATTGTGATGTTTCATCATCCTGTGCATACTTTGGGGGGGAATATTGTTCCGCCTTACACTGATCCAATTGAGAAAATAGAAACAGCAGCAGATGGTACTGTTAAATCAGTAACTTATGATTATCCCCCAGAAAATGATTATTTAGTTAGGGATGTAATGCCTTTATTAGAAGCTGCTGATGTTCAGTTAGTATTTAATGGTCATTCTCATTTATGGAATCGTTTTGTGAGTCCTGGTGGTATGCAGTTTTTAGAAACTTCTAATGTGGGGAATAGTTACGGTGCTCATGTTGGGGAAAATAAGCGCCCTGTTCCGCCAAATAACCCTTTAAATTATGCGGTTATAGGTGACCCAAATGGGTTGGAACCTGTTATGCCTAGTATGGCTCCTTTGATTGATGAAAATACTGGGGAATTTTTGCCTTATATTGCAAGTAATGAGATAACTGTTTTTAGTGTTTTGGATACTGGTTCAGGTAAGGTTAGTAGTTATTTTTTTGATACTCGTAAACCTGATTCACCAGTGGTTATGTTTGATGAGTTTTTGATTAGGTGAAAAGCTAAAATAGCAATAGATTGAAATCTATTGCTACATAAACAAAGTCCGCCTGCGCGGACTTGCTGCATAAATAATTAATGTAGGGTAATGAGTGAGCAAAACCCGATGATGAATTAAGTTAGTGTTGATCTAACCAAGTGGATAAAGCTGATAGATCGGGAAAATCTAACAAAGTATCGCTCAATTCGTTTAAATTTGAGGGAGATAAGTTGTTGATTTTGGTGAGGTTATTGGGGTCAATTTCGCCAAATTTGCGGGTTAATAAACGAGTGATTAATTCCAATTTTCCTTGTTCAATTCCTTGTTGGAAGCTTTGTTGTATTCGTTCATTAGCCCAGGGCAATAAATTGCCTGTTGTATCCCACCAGCGTAACCAATGACTGGTGATTTGTGATTTTGTACCATGCCAAACTCCCAGATATAGATTCATGGAGTCGATCAAGTAACGTCCGTTTTCGTCTGGATCTTGTAGTTCATAATGTCCTGATTTGAGGGAATGTACTTCTAAGAGTCCTTGGTCTGGGTCAAAAATAATGTACATTGGTACTTGCAAAATGCGTTCATAAAAGTACCACTTACCATAGGGATAAGTTGATTTTGAGGAGTATTCTTCTTTGATATTTTCTGATAAAAACTCCATGACAACTGCAGGTACATCTCCTTCTGTATGGGGTGTGTAACTGCGCCTGGTAATACTTGCTTCTATGGGAAATACAGAAGGGACATAAAACCAGTCTGGTGCTTTGACTACTATTTTCTTGTCTACTTTGGCACAGAGGGCAAAGTTGGAACCAATGAGCATTTTGGGGGTGATAAATTCTGCTATTTCTAGAATTTCTCGCAATGTTGCTGCTAAAAGAGGATGATTTAAGTTTTCCACTGGATCGTCTGGTAATACGAAGTCTTCGGGTAGTTTTTCCCAGGTAATTATGGGTTGAGTTGTGAGAGTTTGAGTCATTTATTTCTCCTGACTTGAAAAAGCTCACTTTCTGAGTTGATTTTATAATACTAAAATTCTGCTTGACAAAATTTAATATTTATGGGTTGGTTACAGTTGGGGTAAGATAAAGCAAGGAAAGCGATCGCCTCTGGCGCTACATTCGCCTACGTGCATGATTAGATGAGAAATGTTTGATCTGCACTGACAATGTTAAGTAAATATTTTAATGTAATAAAAAAGTTAAAAATATGGCAACTTTGTTATTGAAAGGCTAAAATATAAAAGAGAACAAAAAGCAAAAAAAAAATTAAATATTAATTAAGAGAGTAGCAAAATAAATGGATTTGTATCCTGATTCTTTTAGGGAAATTATAATAATAGATATGAAAGTTAGAATATGGACAAGGGGCTTAAGCCCCTTGTCTATGTCCTCCAGCAAGGGGCTTAAGCCCCTTGTCTATGTCCTCCAGCAAGGGGCTTAAGCCCCTTGTCTATGTCTTCCAGCAAGGGGCTTAAGCCCCTTGTCTATGTCCTCCAGCAAGGGGCTTAAGCCCCTTGTCTATGTCCTCCAGCAAGGGGCTTAAGCCCCTTGTCTATGTCCTCCAGCAAGGGGCTTAAGCCCCTTGTCTATGTCCTCCAGCAAGGGGCTTAAGCCCCTTGTCTATGTCCTCCAGCAAGGGGCTTAAGCCCCTTGTCTATGTCCTCCAGCAAGGGGCTTAAGCCCCTTGTCTATGTCCTCCAGCAAGGGGCTTAAGCCCCTTGTCTGAGATTAGTTATTTGTGCTCTCCAATCAACTCAAATTTTATTAAGTTATCGTTAGTATAAGCGGAGTAGATGTGAACTCCTATTTTTTTTATCACCCTTTTTTCTACAAAGCAGCTATTAAGAGTAATTCTAACAATGATCTGTCAGGATTGACTATTCGTGCTGCAAAAAATTCTGAGCTTCATGCTGTAGCAGAAGTTTTAACTGATAGTTTTCATCCTGCTAACGGATTGTTCTTCTGGATGTATCCTTTAGTTAAATTGGGAATTTATGAAGATTTACGGACTCGTATTAATTCTGGTTCGCCTCATTATTTTTGTTTAGTGGCAATTAAATCAGAAAAGTTAGTTGGGACAATAGAAGTTAGTTTAAAATCTGTTTGTCCTTGGTCATCTTTTACTAATCAATATCCTTATATTGCTAATTTAGCTGTTAGCAAGTCTTATAGAAAACAAGGAATAGGTAAGCAGTTATTACTCAAATGTGAACAAGTTGCCTTTGAATGGGGTTTTTCTGAGATTTATCTCCATGTTTTAGAAGATAATGAGTCAGCAAAAAAACTATATTTTGCTGCAGGTTATCGACTCAGAAAAGTTGAGTGTAATTTTACTGATTGGTTGTTTAAACGACCGAAAAAGTTGTTATTGAGTAAGTCATTTCAGTGATCAGTGATCAGTGATCAGTGATCACTGAAATGACAATGGCTGAAGATGCACCCAAAGAGCGATCGCCAACCACTCAACTTAGTCAAGTTTAATATTTATTTCATATTTTAAGTTATTGACTATACAAAAAATGTGTGGTACAACAAATAATAATAAACTGAAAGCTTAATTAAACCGATTCAGTAATTATACTGAAGTGCCACCAATATAGTGTAAGCAAAGAAGAAAAATTATGGAAAATAGCTCAAATTTTGCTTTTTTAGAGGTTCATAACCCACAGTTAGCCACTTTAGCCACTTTAGCAGAGCGTTATTTGAAAGAAGACCCGAATACTTGCTTAATCAAATTACGCCAATATGGGGAGCTGTTAGCACAACAAGTAGCAGCAAAAGTAGGAATGTATATTTCTACACAAGAAGAGCAATATGCTTTACTGAGGCGGTTGGAAGACAGAGGTTTACTCCAGGGTGAAGCTGGTACATTATTCCACCAACTGCGCAAAACTGGGAATGAAGCGACACATGAGGGAAAAGGAGACGAACCAACAGCCTTAAATTGTTTAAAAAATGCCCATAAATTAGCAATTTGGTATCATCGAGCATTTGGCGATTCTAATTTTAAACCTGCTCCTTTCATTATTCCAGCAGATACTATAACAGAACTGGAAAATCAGCTTAAATTTTTACAAGACGAACTTGAAGCAAAAAATCTAGAAATCAGCGAAAATATAAAACGAATACAAGCAGAAGCAAGCAGTCAGTCAACTGAGCAAGTTGAGCAAACTATTCGACAAGCAAAGCAAGCAGAAGAGTCAATTTTAGCAATGCTAAATGGAAGAGAAGAAGACATTAATGCACCCAGTGAAGGTTTTGAAAATTTCGGAGCAAAACTAAAGCAAGTTAGCCACGCAGTGGGAACCATAGCTACATTAATTGGAGAAACTGAAGAAACAGAAATAACTTTAGACTCAGGTGCAACAATTAAACCTGGTTTAGGGTTAACCAGTGAAGCAGAAGTACTGAGTAAACGCGCTCAAGATATCCAACAAGGTATTTTTAAATTAATAGTTTTAGGTGAATTTAAGCATGGAAAAAGTACTCTCCTAAATGCTATGCTTGGGGATAAAAAATTACCCGCAAAAACTACCCCAGCAACAGCAATTATCACCATGTTGGTATATGGAGAAGATGAACAAGTAGCCATTCACGAAGTAAATCAAGAAGCGCCACGTTTAGTGAGTTGGGAATCATTTGTTAAAGAGTTTCAACTAGGAATAAAAGACCGAGATACCTTAGCAGAGAAAAAGTTTATTGACCGTTTTAAAAATATTGAATATGCTCAAATCGAATGTAAAAACCGCTTATGTCAAAGCGGTGTAAGATTAATTGATTCTCCAGGACTTGCAGAACATATTAGCAGAACCAGAGTAACAACAGAATTTTTAAAACAATCACAAGCTGTTATTTTAGTTTTAAATGCCACCCAAATATTAACACAGCAGGAACAAGAATTTATTAAAACTAACTTCCGCCCTGGTGGTGTTAATAACGTTTTCTTTGTGGTCAACAGAATTAATTTAGTTGAGGAAGAAGAAGTAGAAGGACTTCAAGAATATATCAGAGATTATCTGAAGGATTACTATGTGGATGAACAAGGAAAAGTAGATAAGGAATTATGCGATCGCCGTCTTTTCTTTGTGGATGCTTTAAGTGCTTTAGATGCAAGAATGGAAACGCCTATAGATGAAGTAGAATTAGAAAAATCAGGAGTTCTCGCATTAGAAAAAGAGTTAGAAAACTTCTTAACCACTAACCAAAGATTTCGCGCTTCTATGACTTCCACAGTTGATTTTTTAGTTGCTGTGATAGATCAAGCACATTTTAAAATTACCCAACAGCAAAAACTTTTAGGTGAACCGTTAATTTTCTTAGAAAAACGCCGCTTAGAAGCAGAAAAAAGCTTGCAAGCTTTAACCGAAAAAACTCAAAAAATAGAAAGGTTGATTGATTTATATGAACAAAAAATTACAGATAAGCTGTGTAGTAATTTCTCATTGTTTATCAATGACAGTCGCAACACTTGGGAATATGACTATCAAGAATTTATTCCATTAGATCAAATAAATTTGATCAATATGCTAATTTCAACTTTTAACCCTGAACATAAACAAAAACTGGCTAAAGATATAAACGAAGGAGTGCAACAATACATTGAAAATAGATTTAAAAAATGGTCAGAAAAAATTCCTATAATTATTGACGAAGATTTCAATAATTTAACTAAAGATTTACAATTAGAAATTCAAAGCTTTGCTCAAGAAATTGCAGGAATAGAAAATATATTCGTGAATGGAAAAAAAACAGATGATTTTATTGATCTCGCTAAAAATGAAGAAGACAAAATAATTCAATTGCTTATTAGTTTATTGTTAGGCGATTTTAGTCAAATGTCGGGGACTATTATGGGAGATGGTAATTGGTCTAGCTTTATAATGAATAGCTTACAACAAATGTTGATGGTTACTGCTATTTTATCTATTTTTGGAGGACCAATAGAATGGGTATTTTTAATTCTTGCTGAAATAACTCAAATGATTATGAAAGGAGAGCGAAATAAAAAGAAATTAGCAATGAGTCTAGGTAAAAAAGTTTTTGAACAAATTGAACATCAAATGCAAGAAATAAAATCGCAAATACGAGAAAGCACAAAAAATCAATTTCAAAAGCTGTCTAAAAATATTACTTATATTCTCCAAAGTCAAATAGATGAAGTGCGTACAGAGCAAGAAAAAATAATTAAGCAAAAACAAGACGAAACCTTCTCCATAGAGCAAGAAAAAGAGCGCATGGAAAAAATAGAACAGGAAGTGCTGCAACTGTTCAACCAAATTAGTAAATTAACCTATGGCAGAACATACACTCTAGAAGAAATTCAATGGGTAGCACAAGGAAAAAATCTGATGAATAATGGAGAAGTTGCATGAAAAAATCAACACCTATAAAGGTTAAAAATGCTAAAGCAGTTAACAACATAAGTCATTGGGAAAGTTTAACCCAAAAATTAACTGCTTTAGATACTTATTTTTATAAAATACCTCTTACTTGCAACTCAGAAGACGACCAAAGAATTTTTACAGAGATAAAAGCTCTCCGTCAATTACTTCAACGCCCAAATAAACAAGTAACATTTTTTGGAGTTTTTAAAGCAGGAAAATCAACTTTACTCAATGCAATAATTGGTCAAAAAATTCTCCCATCTCGTACTAACAGAGCTACTGGTGTAGTCACCAAAATTAGCTATAACCCCCAACCATCGGCAAAAGTAATTCAAATAAATGGTGTTAGTAAATCAATTCAACTAAAAGATATTGGGGAATACATCTTACTCAATGTCTCAGAAAAAATTGCCAAAGCACCTGAAAATATCAACGCAGTTGAGATAGGAATACCCCGTTTTTTACTGGAAAATAATGATTTTTCTTTAGTAGATACTCCAGGGTTATTAGACAACCCAATGCTTACTCAACGCACATGGGAAGAAATAGAGCGATCGGATTTATGTATCATTGTACTTCCTGCTGATAAATTATTATCTGAGGAAGAAAGAAATGCAGTTGAGAGAGTTAATAACTTACTCAATGGTAATATTTTGTTTGTAATTAATCGCATAGGTTTAATTGAACCAGAAGAAAAAGAGGAAGTAATAGAATGGGTTGAAGATTCTTTAAAAGGTTTTGGCAATCAATTTGTAGGTAAACCTCAATTTTTTGTTACAGACGCTCAAGCAGTATTAGACTATCAAACTAATCAAAAAGTAGAAAATATTCAAGAGTATCTTCCAGGAATAGAACAATTAAAATTAGAAATAAAAAGGCTTTTTAGTGATGTAAACGGGGACAAGTTAGCCCTTCTTTCTCGCTTAGGAATACTTAACAATAAACTGCAACAAGCTCAGGTTTATTTTCAATTTAAACTAGCCGTAATGGAAGAAGAAGTTAACAAATTAGAGCAAAAAGCTTTAGAAGAAGTTAAACAAAAGCAAGCTGAGTTTTTTAAAAGCATCTCTGATACTAAACTGGAACTTATGAAAGTCAAAAGTGACTTGTATCAAGCAGGAGAAGAGTTAATAAATAAATCAATAAGACAAGCTCAGTCAGTCATTTATTATTCTGATAACACTAAATGGGCTTATTCTGTGAAAAAAAACTGGAGAGCTAATTGTCAATCTTATATCTCTCAGTTAAAAGAAAAAACCGAATCAGCTTTAAGTAATATTAGCCTTGATATAATTCGTTTTAATCAATATCAATTTGAACAATGCAAACAAATTAATATTGAGGAAGATACGGCAACTAAAGTAACAGATGCTTTTGGTGCTTCATTGGTATTAGGTGCTTGGAGATTTATGGGTGAAAGTATTTTAGGATTTAATCTCCAAGAAGAAAATATGGCAGCAGTGCGCAAAGCTGCATCTACATCATTATCTAATTTGAGAGGACAAACAGAAAAATATTTTAAGCAATTAGAAAATAATGTAGAAAAATATAGCCGTAAAAACGAACCAAAATTAGAAACTCCAGAGCAGAAACGTTGAATCCTGTAACAAAACTTTACATTTCAGCTTATAATACTCCCTTGTTGCCTATTTTTACCAACTGTAGCTCATACGTTTAAACCAATGAATATAACTGATATTTTCAGACATAAAA
>Ga0209594_1000287_pt1 | contig 35065 bp, 39 predicted proteins | sample AshMeaCrysSpring_FD_184126 | JGI IMG/M metagenome (GOLD analysis project Ga0209594, IMG submission 184126) | Groundwater microbial communities from Big Spring, Nevada to study Microbial Dark Matter (Phase II) - Ash Meadows Crystal Spring... | ecosystem: Environmental > Aquatic > Deep subsurface... | reverse complement strand
CCCCTTGTCTTGGTTTCAGGCAAGGGGCTTAAGCCCCTTGTCTTGGTTTCAGGCAAGGGGCTTAAGCCCCTTGTCTTGGTTTCAGGCAAGGGGCTTAAGCCCCTTGTCTCCTTTGTTGATTTTTTGTGATTAAACATAGTTAAACTTGAGAATTATTATTTTCCTTCAACCAATTTTTGCCGCACTCCAGTAAAGCGATCGCTCCAAGTCCAATTACTTACAATTAGTAGGAACAAACAACCACCTAAAGCAATTAAAACTAACTTAATACTTGGGGTAAAAAATTTGGTTTCAGTGTCAGCAACCTGCACAGAATTTTGTTGTTTTAAAAAGGCTAATAAAGCGGCTTGCTCTTCTGCTGTTAGGGGTTTATCTTGATAAATTCCCTGCATACTGGGATAGGGTAAAGTTTGTAAAACACTACTCAACCCCATTTCTCCATAACGCCCAAAAACATGGGTTAAATTAGGTCCTAAAGTGCCTCCGTTTAATGCGCCAATACCTGCACTATGACAAGAGTTACAAGATGGGCCATTATTTTCAAATTTAGTTGTGCCGAGAAATAATGCTTGTCCTTTTGTTTCTATGGGAGAAGGAGTAATTGCCACAGTATTTGACTTTATTTCTGTGATTGTATTTTCAGGATCATTAATTTTTTCTGCTGCTAATTTTTCATCAGCATTAGCAGTAAGAGCTTGTTTAGTTTTTCCTGCCAAATAGTCAACAATTGCCTCACTTTGTTCTAAACTTAACCCCATATTGGGCATGGGAACACCGTTATATTTAGCTAATATTTCTTTTGCCTGTGGATCTCCTGCTTCAATCATTTTATCAGGGGCGGCGATCCAATTGATTAACCATTGGCGATCGCGTTTTTCTGTTACTCCTTGTAAACTTGGTGCAAAGCCATTTTCTGTTCCATCTAAACTATGACAACCAGCACAGGATTGTTCAAATAAAACTTGACCATTTTCTGCTGCTATTGCTCCTGGTGCTACCATAAATATTACTATTAATATATTAAACAACAAAAGCATCAGTTTATTGCTAACTAACATAAATTCTCCTCCTTTTGATTGTACCTGGACAAGGGGCTTCAGCCCATTGCCTGGGGTGCTGGACAAGGGGCTTCAGCCCATTGCCTGGGGTGCTGGACAAGGGGCTTCAGCCCCTTGCCTGGGGTGCTGGACAAGGGGCTTCAGCCCCTTGCCTGGGGTGCTGGACAAGGGGCTTCAGCCCATTGCCTGGGGTGCTGGACAAGGGGCTTCAGCCCATTGCCTGGGGTGCTGGACAAGGGTCTTCAGCCCATTGCCTGGGGTGCTGGACAAGGGGCTTCAGCCCATTGCCTGGGGTGCTGGACAAGGGGCTTCAGCCCATTGCCTGGGGTGCTGGACAAGGGGCTTCAGCCCCTTGCCTGGGGTGTTGGACAAGGGGCTTAAGCCCCTTGTCTGGGGTGTTGGACAAGGGGCTTAAGCCCCTTGTCTGGGGTGTTGGACAAGGGGCTTAAGCCCCTTGTCTGGGGTGTTGGACAAGGGGCTTAAGCCCCTTGTCTGTCATGAAAAACTTCTTGAACCCAACTAAAAACAGCTACAGTGGATGACATACCTAAAGTTCCTGCGGTGAGAGCAATTACTTGTTCGATTTCTTCTTGAGTAATTCCTATAGCTAAAGCTTTGCGAACTCCTGCCGTAACAGAACCTTGTTTCATTGCTCCCATGGCAATGCCTAATTTAATTAATCTGATGGTTTTCTCATCAAAATTGCCTTCTTTTCCTGCTTCGTTAATTTGCTCCCAAGCTTGCTCTAATTTGGGGTAGCGTTTAACAAAATCTTGATATATTTTTGGTGGTTCTGGTAGGTTAGTCATGGCAATTAATAATAATAACTCCTGATTATTTTCTCAAATGGGAAGGTAGTTCAATGGTGGGTAAAATCTGACGCAAATCATCAAAAGACATTACTCCAAAGTTTAAAATTGTTGGTGTTGCTAAACTGCAATCTATTAGGGTTGTTCTATTGTCATGCTTACATTTTCCACCATCAACAATTAAGGGAACTTGCTCGCCAAAAAAATCCACTGCAGTCTTAAAACTTTTGGCTTTATAGTCAGCCCCTAAATTAGCAGTTGCACTTACTAAAGGAAAGGGTAATTTTTCTACCAAGAGGTTGATAAAATCATCAGGACAAGTTATAAATATGGTCTTATGTCCTGCGGTAATAGTATCAGTAAGATTGCCTTTGTGGGGAATAATTAATGTTATGGGATATGGAAATTGACGGAGTAATAATTGAGTGTCAGGACTTATAATCCCAAATTCATGTACTTTTTGTTCATTAGTCAGTAATGTTAGGGGTTGTTGCAATGGTTTCCATTTTTTGAGTTGATAAATTTTAGTAATGGCTTGAGGTTGCCAAGCATTGGCTACTAAAATATACATCATCTCTGTTGGTAAAATAACCACTTCTCCTGCTGCTAAATATTGCTGAATTTTCGGGACAAGGTTTAATAATTCTTGAGCTATTTTGCTCATGCAAGTCTCCTTTTCTTTTTACACTTGATGATGAGAAAGATTTTTGTGTTTAAGCAAAGTTTGATTTAACACCAAATCACAAACTAAACCAAACAGACAAAAGAGGATAAATCCTGGTAAATAACTACCGAAAGAATCACGGAAAATACCTAACAGAATGGGGGGGAAAAAACCACCTAAACCGCCTGTTGCACCCACTAAACCTGTTACTGTTCCTGTATGTTGAGGAAAATATTGGGGAACTAATTTGAATACGGCACTATTTCCTAAACCTAAAATGAAAGCGCAACCAAAAACTCCTAAATTAAACAGGATAAATGAAGGTAATGCGAGAGTCCAACCAATAAGAAAAATACCAGTAAAGATGAATATCAGTAATTTTTCTCCCCCAAAATGATCGCTTAATCCTCCTCCTAATGGGCGACTAAAAGTTGCAATTAGTACAAATAAAGCAGTTAAACCTCCCGCTATTACTGGTTCTAAGTTAAAAACTTCTTTATATAAAGTTGGCAGATAAATGCTTAAAGCAACAAAACCCCCAAAGGTTAAACCATAAAATAAACTCAAAACCCAAGCTAATTTTTGGGTGCGTAAAACCTCAAGATTTTCTTTGAAAGTTCTAGGTTTACTGTTATTTTCAGCATTATGAGCAAATTGCCAAATAACTATTCCCCAAGCTAAGGATGCTAAACCAAAAAATAATAATGTTCTGGGAATACCTATGAAACCAGCTAAAACTGGACCGCCAAAAACTGCAATGGATTGTCCAATATTTCCTGCTCCGTAAATTCCTAATGCCATTCCCTGTTTTTCTGGAGGAAACCATTTAGAAACAAAGGCTATTCCAATAGCAAAAGAACTACCTGCTAAACCTAACCATAATCCCCAAAATAATAGGCTTAAATATGAATGATTTATGGTGAGAGCTAAGGCGGGAATAAAGGTAAAAACCAACAAAATTGTTAGCATTAAACGACCACCATAGCGGTCAGTTAAAATCCCCATAGGAATGCGTCCAATTGAACCCAATAATACGGGAATAGCAATCATAATGCTAGCTTGGGTGACGGATAATTTTAATTCTTCTTTGAGTAAGGGTGCAAGACCAGAAATAATTCCCCAACAAGCAAAGGAAACAGCAAAGGCAATAGTTGCTAACCAGAGGTTATGTTGGGCTTTAATGTCATGAGCATTGTGTTGAGTCATGGCTAAAATCTCCAATTGGTTATTAGTCATTAGTCATTAGTCATTAGTCATTGGTTATTAGCGGTAATAGTTTTGTCATAATTTTTTGTGCATAATTCACAATTCACAAATAAGGACTAATGACCAATGACTAAGGACTAATGACTAATGTGTTATTTATTCACTGCATTTACTTGTTGATTCCAAACCACAACTTGAGGCGATCGCCACACATATTGAATGGGTACAGAAAGGAAATGAACTAAGCGAGTAAAGGGCAATAAAGCCACCAGAAAAAATGCACCCACAATATGAACTTTTACCATCAGGGGTAAATTTTCTACCAGGGAAATATGGGGGTTAAACTTTAAAATTGACCAGAGATAAGGTGCTGCTGCTCCTGCGTACCAAGATGAACCCCAACGATAAAACAGAGCGGTCCAAACTCCTGCCACAACTTGCACAAATAAGGCTAGTAAGAGAACAATATCCATCACTGAGGTTATGGCTCTAATTCTTGATTGAAGAGCGCGACGCAAGATTAACATAATTAACCCAAAAAAGGTTAAAAACCCCAAAGCTAACCCTGTGCCTTCCAGCACATATAAACGCCAGGGAACTCCATTCCAAGCTAACACATATTGAGGAATTAATAACCCTAATAAATGACCTCCTAAGATTAAGATAATCCCATAGTGCCAGGGTACTGATCCCCAAAATAGTTGTTTATTTTCTAGGAATTGAGAAGATAAACTAGAATAGGAAAATCGGTTACTAAAATACCGAATTGGTGTCACTACTAAAGCAATTATTATTGCTATATACGGAATTACTCCAAACATAAATTCATTGGCTGTCATCATTTTCTCCTTTTTTACTGCTGGTGGGCAAGGGGCTGAAGCCCCTTGTCTTGTCTGGGGGGGTGCTTGGGGGGGCAAGGGGCGCCCATCCCCTTGTCTCTGGTGGGTTGGGTGCTTGGGGGGGCAAGGGGCGCCCATCCCCTTGTCTCTGGTGAATTTTTGACTTAATTATCAACAACAAAGCTGCTAATAATTGATGATAAGCATTGTTGTCTTTAAAGCCTTCTTGAATTTTCTCTAAAGCGGGAATTAAACCATCTTTGAGCATCTCTTGAGTTAGGTTATCATCGGGGGATAATGTTGCCAAAAATCTTAAGACAATTGTTAAGTGATCTGCTAATTCTTGCGCCTCGTAACTAAACCCATTTTCCTGATACTTTTCTTTTAATTTAACTAGAAATTCTCCCCGTTGATAACCATCCCCAAACAGTTGATAACCAACATAAGGATAACAAGTAGGATTCAAATCAAAAGTACTGGTATAAATTTCTTCTAGGCGAGGGATGGGAGTCTGAGCGATAAAATCAAAAAACTCATTAATTAATTCACTCACTTGAGGATAATGACTAGCAAGTAAATCAGCTTGTAATGGCTCTTGTATTTTTCCAGAAGGATAATCTAATAAATCAGCAAATAAGTTATATAATTCTTGCTCTTTCATTTTTATGTGTATTTTTATTATTTACAGACAAGGGGCTTCAGCCCCTTGCCCCTTAAGCTAGTCAAAGGGGTTAGACAAGGGTTAGACAAGGGTTAAGCAAGGGTTAAGCAAGGGTTAAGCAAGGGGCTGAAGCCCCTTGTCTAACAGCCCCTTGTCTGTGTTAAAGTCCTCTTTCTGGTTTAGTGTGGAAACCAACACCCACTTCTCCCTTATGTAGTTGAGTATCTTCCAACATCGAAATAGCATATTCTCGGTGCATTGGTGGTACTACAAACCTTTCCTCAAAAGTAGGGAGAGAAGTCAAACGATATATTGCTTCACAAGTTTCAGGGGTTAACCCAGCAGTGGCGATCGCTTCTTTCACTGTTGCTGGCTCTAAATCTGCCACTTCTTCTAATCGCTTGTGTAATCTTACACTAATTAACTTACGGTAAGTTTCCTTAATTAATTCTTGATTCCCTGCGGTAAACATTTTCGCCAAATATTCAACAGGAACCCTTGCTTTTTCTAAACTGGTAAAAAAGCTCTCACTATTAGCTTCATAAGTTCCATTATCCACCCTTCCCAAAACAGGGAGCAAAGGAGGAACATAAAACAACATTGGTAAAGTGCGAAACTCAGGATGTAGAGGTAAAGCCAGTTTCCACTCTTTCACAAACTTATAAACTGGAGATTTTTGTGCCGCTTCAATCACAGAAATATGAACCCCATCTTTTTCTGCTTGAGCGATAACTTCTGGGTCAAAAGGATCTAGAATTAACTCCCGTTGTTTTTCCACTAATTCTGACTCATCACAAGTAGCTATTTCCTGGATTCTATCAGCATCATATAGCAACACTCCTAAATAGCGAATCCTACCTACACAGGAATGAAAACAAGCAGGAGCTTGACCCGTTTCTAAACGAGGAAAACAGAGAATACACTTCTCAGATTTTCCTGATTTCCAATTGTAATAAACTTTCTTATATGGACAAGCCGTTACGCAAAAACGCCAACCCCGACAAACATTTTGATTTACTAAAACTATGCCATCTTCTCCCCGTTTATACAACGCACCAGAGGGACAAGAAGCAACGCAACTAGGATTAGAACAATGATTACAAATGCGGGGAAGATAGAAGAAAACCAGACGATCTATTTCAAACAAAGTTTGACGATCAAAATCACTAATTGCCTCTAAATTTGGGTCATTACTCGCATAAATAGGCGATCCCCCTAAATCATCATCCCAATTTGGTCCCGCTTTGATATCTATCTCTTCCCCAGTAATTAAAGAAATGGGTTTAGCTGTGGGTTGATCGTCTCCTGGTGGCGCATCAAATAAGTCATTATACTTATAAGTCCATGGTTCATAATAATCATCAATTGTCGGTAAATAAGGTTGATGAAAAATATTAGCTAAACCCTTAATTTTATTTGTCGAACGTAACTCAATTTTTTCTTTTCCTTCTTCTTTTTTCCACCCTCCCTGATACTGATCTTGATTTTCCCATTGGGTAGGATAACCCGTTCCTGGCTTGGTTTCTACGTTGTTCCACCACATATATTCAGTACCTTGGCGGTCTGTCCAAATATTCTTACAAGACACACTGCAAGTATGACAGCCAATGCACTTATCCAGGTGAAACATCATTGATATTTGAGCGCGAATATTCATAATTTTTTATTCCTTAGACGCAAGATAAACAGGAGAAAAACTGATTAATTGATCGAGCTCAGTTGGGGCGATCGCCTACCCAAAATTAATCAAGCTGAAAGTCAATTTTCTCAATTAGTAGGGACAACACAAAACTCATTAACTGAGACAATTTTTTCTCCGCATTCGGGACTCCAGGTCACCCATTCTGTCTCTGATTCTGGGCAGAGTAAAAGTACCTCTTCATTTTCCTCTGAAATCAGGTGTACCCAATTATTATCTAACGGGTGTAAAGTAATTTTTTGCTTTTGTAACTTATTGATTGATACCCAGCACCATTGAATATTAGCTTCAGCATAGCTGCTGTCACTATATTGACCAGAAGTTTTAGTTGCAGTACTCATAGGACATCTACTCCTTTTTTTCTTTCTGTATCAATTTTTACATATCCTTCTTCTTATTATCAAGAAATCGTGACATAAATTAATATTTGGATTTAACAAAAGTTAAAGAAGCCAGGGGCTGAATTCTTTTGTCTTACAGGTTGAAGGGGGCAAGGGGCTTCAGCCCCTTGTCTTACAGGTTGAAGGGGGCAAGGGGCTTCAGCCCCTTGTCTTACAGGTTGAAGGGGGCAAGGGGCTTCAGCCCCTTGTCTTACAGGTTGAAGGGGGCAAGGGGCTTCAGCCCCTTGTCTTACAGGTTGAAGGGGGCAAGGGGCTTCAGCCCCTTGTCTTACAGGTTGAAGGGGGCAAGGGGCTTCAGCCCCTTGTCTTACAGGTTGAAGGAGATAAGGGGCTTCAGCCCCTTGTCTTACAGGTTGAAGGGGGCAAGGGGCTTCAGCCCCTTGTCTTACAGGTTGAAGGAGACAAGGGGCTTCAGCCCCTTGCCAGCCCCTTGTCTTACAGCCTTTTAACCACCCAGACAAGCGGCTAAATCTTCATCTGGAGTGCGAATGGCTTGTAAATTATACTTGTCAGACAAAAACTTAAATACATTGGGGGTAATAAAAGCTGGGAGAGTGGGACCCAAACGAATATCTTTTATTCCCAGATACAAAAGTGTCAGTAAAACAGCGATCGCTTTTTGTTCATACCAAGAAATAATCATGGAGAGGGGTAACTCATTCACACCTACATCAAAAGCTTGTGCTAACCCTAGAGCAATTTGAATGGCAGAATAAGCATCATTACACTGCCCCACATCCATCAACCTGGGTATTTCCCCAATTTTGCCCAGGTTTTTATCAAAGAAGCGGAACTTACCACAAGCTAGAGTTAACACCACACAATCCTCTGGCACTTTTTCCACGAATTCTGTGTAATAAGTGCGACCTGGTTTAGCGCCATCGCAACCCCCTACCAGGAAGAAATGACGAATATCACCCCGTTTCACAGCTTCCACAACTTCACCTGCAACATTTAACACCGCATTGCGCGCAAAACCAGTCATTACTGAGCGGGATGGTTCATCTTCTGTAAACCCAGGTAAAGCTAGTGCTTTTTCAATGACTGGGGTAAAATCGGGAGTACTCTCAGGAAGATAATTCAGACCAGGATAGCCTACGGGTCCGATGGTAAACAGTTTTTCCTCATAAACTTCGTGGGGCGGCATGAGACAGTTAGTAGTTAATATAATTGCCCCTGGAAACTTAGCAAAGTCTTTTGTTTGATTTTGCCAGGCAGTACCATAATGTCCGTAGAGATGGGGGTACTTTTCCTTTAATTTTGGATAACCATGAGCAGGTAATAATTCTCCGTGAGTATAAACATTAATTCCCTTATCGGCAGTTTGGTGCAAGATAGCTTCTAGTTGTTTAATATCGTGACCTGAAACTAAAATCGCCTTACCCTGTTTCGCATTGAGGGGAACTACAGTAGGTACAGGATGACCGTAGGTATTTGTATGACCAGCATCTAAAAGTTCCATTGCGCGGAGGTTATATTTCCCTACTTCCAACGCAAGGTTAATCCAGTCATCCAAAGTTAAATCATGGCGATCGATTGCTGCTAAAGCTTCATAACAGAAGTGATAAACTGCATCATCCTGTTGTCCGAGCTCCTGGGCGTGCCAATTGTAGGAAGCTAGACCTTTTACACCATACATAACCGTGAGTTTGAGGGAGAAAATATCAATATTGCTCCCAGACTCCTCAATTAATTTTAAAGAAGTATCCTGACCTTGTACCGCTAAACTTTCGTTAAAGTCTGGGGTGTATGAAGAGATGGGGGGAAAAACCTCCTCAGACTTGATTTTCGCTTTTAACTCTTCCCGCAAGGCGATCGCCTTTTGAATATACTTTGTGAAGCTTTTTTGATTAAAATTAACATTCGTCATTGTGGCAAACATTGCCTCACAGGTAAACACATCAGCCTCATGGGTAGAAATACCCAATTCTTTAGCTTTAAGTGCCACTGGTGCAAGTCATCGCAGACAATAAATTAATAAATCTTGTACTGCATTTACTTCTGGACCTTTACCACAAGCACCCCATTGGTGACAACCTTGGCCGCTGGCAGTTTGTTCGCATTGTTCGCAAAACATATAGTGTCTCCTTTTTTTGTCTCTACCCTCAATATAGAAGTCAGACTAGAAACATCACCTTGACTTAAATCAAACTTAATGAAAGAAACAGAATTTTTAGGAAATACCCAGCTTTGGCGAGGATTACCCCCAGAACAACTTGAAGCAGTGGGAGAAATAGCGATCGCCCAAACTTATAACAAAGGAGAAATTATTTTTTTAGAAGGAGATGAAGTGGAGGGTTTTTATGTAGTTAAATCGGGAAAAGTCAAGGTTTATAAAGTTGCTGCTACGGGGAAAGAACAAATTTTTCATATTTTTGATTCAGGAGAACATTTTGCAGAAGTACCTGCCTTTGATGGGGAATGTTACCCTGCAAATGCTGCGGCGTTAATAGAGACAGAATTGTTATTTTTTCCCCGACCTTCCATGTTAAAACTGTTAATGGAACAGCCTAGTTTAGCCATCAATATGTTAGCCATTTTTGCGCGACATTTGCGGCGTTTTGCCAGAATTATTGAGGACTTATCCTTAAAAGAAGTCCCCGAAAGATTAGCAGCTTATTTGTTGAGTCAAGAGAGTGAAGAAGTGGAATTAGAAATAAATAAAAGTCAATTAGCTGCATTTTTAGGGACAATTCCTGAAACCCTTTCACGGGTATTTTCTAAACTAAGTCATCAAAGATTAATTGAGGTAGAGGGGGCGAAAATTAAGATTTTAAATCGAGAAGGTTTACAAAGATTAGCTAAAATTAGTCATTAGTCATTAGTCATTAGTCATTAGTCATTAGTTTGTAGTTGCTAGTTATTATAAATATATATTATTACTAATAACCAATGACTAAGTAACTAATTTCCTTGAAATGCAGCTACAGCAACGGCGGTATCTGCATATTCACAAAATTGTTTAAGTTTGCCATTTTCTATTGTCCAAATCATTACTAAAATGCTTCATTTGCCAATTCAGCAACGCCATTGTAGGGGCGGGTTTAGTGATAACCTTTGTCACACAAAAACGATCTCAAGATCAAAACCCGCCCCACCAGGTATTGTAGCGGCGGTTTTTTTTGGTGGTATTGGGTTTGGGCGTTGCGTTTTTTGAGTAATGAATTATATTTTTACAAAAACTATTAACCAAACTAAAACCCTCTCCCCACTTTCCGCCCCGAACTCCCTACTAAAGTGTTTTTTTTCGACAATTAAGCTACGCAAAATATCCAGGGCGGTTAAAATTAATTTGCTATTACCCTCAATGATTTTTTGACCCAAACCCTAATTATTAATCATCACTTTTGATTACTTCAAGTAGCCAAGCCGCAATTTCTTTTTGTTCTTTGTCTGTTGTTTGAGCAAAATTAATCATTTTGCTTAGAAGTTCTAAACGATTCTTAAAATTATTGGCAATTCCTGGGAACTTTGGTAAATATTGATTAACGGGAAAAGAAGCAGTAGGTAGTTGCTTAATCTGCAATAAAGAAGATTGATTTAATGGCTTTCCTAGCATATACCAAGCTAAACAGCAAGCTAAACAGCCTAATAAACTTGTTACAATTTGAGGCTCTTTTACTTCTTGATATAATTGATTAAGTGTCAGGTCAGTAATAGACTGAACATTAGATTCATTAACTAGCCATTGTTCAGGTTGTCCTGGACTAATTAAACGTCCTAAAGCCCAAAATGCTCTCTCTTTATGGCTTAAGTGGGAACTGTTTTTAATAACATCTTTTAAAAAAGATAATAAACGCTGATCGGGTTTGCCACATTTTCCTAAAGCAATAAGAAACTCTCCAGAGCGAGGTTTACTTTTAAAACGATCAAAACCATTCATTAACAACAGATCAAACTCTGTCCAAAGAAGTTTACTTGGAGCCCCTACAATTTCCTGCAATAACTGATTATCAATTTGATTTAAACCTTCTACCAGTTTTTTCTTAATCCACTGTTTATATTTTTTTTCTAAAGGTTGAACTTGGGGATTTTCTGGATCACAAAACCTGAAAATCTCTGTTAATCCTCTTGCACCCAACAAAATTTTAGTAGATGCTGTTTTTCCTAACAACCATGGATCTGTTTCTAACCAACGAAACAAGTCGTTAGCAATTTGCAGACGATTAGATGCTAAAGATGTCTCTCTTATCTTATTTCGTTTTTGTTGTTGTAAGTTGCCATTACTAAAATCTCGATCTAGAGCGTGAGCTAAATCTTCCCATGCTTCAAATTTAATCTTAAGATTAGGATCGGGTGCTTGTCCTTGGCGAGTACGAGAAATTGAAGGAATAATAGTTTTAGGATCAAAATTAGATGCTGGTGTAAGAGAATGTGAATTAATATTATTATTAAGCTCATTAGCAACTTCTAATTTAAAACGAGCTTTGGGATTATTTTTGTCAACTAAAGTCAGTAGTAATTTTTCATCAAAAGTATATATTACCTCTAAATCTAATAAACTACCCGAAGCTATCTTAGCAGCTAAGATTTGCTCCATAGAGACTTGGCGAAGTCTTTGTAAAGTAGTGTTTAAATTAGGTTTATTACCCATTCCTACCCAAATTTTAAACTGTAAATATCCCGTTTCTGTCTTAGGAAGTTTAAAGTCTGGTAAAACTGTTTTGTAAGGGTAGATTTGACCTTGTTTAATCAGTGTCCGCAATCCGATTTTATCGTTTTCTTTTACTTCTAAAGATAAATTGTTCGGAATAGTCGTTTTGAGGGATGTGACAACTCCCGCCGCATATAAAGCAGCACCACGAGCTACAGATTTATCAGGATCGCCATCATCAAGAATATGAACTGAAGAAAATAATTGACTTAATCGTTCTTTAATCAGAGGAAAATAAGTCATACCTCCATTTAATAAAACACCTTGTACAGAGGGAATTTCGCCATAAGTTTGTTTAGCTTTGAGCAAAACTTCTAAAACAGGAACTACTAAGGTATCCATTCGCTCTGTAAAAGGAGATGAATTAAAAACTGTTTCTAAATCTACATTTTCCAGAAAATCTAACGATAAATCTTTACACAATACAGGCTCAAGAATTTCTTGCATTGTGGTTGAATTTATCTCTTGGCGAATAGGAAATGTTAAACTGAGAAATGAGCCTTCAAAAAGATAATTAAAATTCTGTTTATCTTGAGAATCTTGATACGCAGCACCCCAAGCTTGTTTAAATTGTTCAGCAGCAATTAGTAACTCATATCGCAACTTTTCCTGCTCTGCTTCTGAGAGTTCTTGATAATCAGGAGTTTGATTGATAATATATTCAGCAATTAATTCATCAATCTTATCGCCACCAATTCTGGTACGAGAACCAATCGCTAAATCATTAATCAGATAACGACTCTGCTCAAAATCCCATTGAACTTTATGCAAAGTAACATCTAATGTTCCCCCCCCTAAATCATAGACTAAAATATTCACAGGTTCACTAAGATCAGCAAAAGGATTATAACGATTTCCCTGTTCTAGTTGATGTAAAAAATCATATAAAGCTGCTTGAGGTTCAGATAAAGTCACTACTTCATCTTCTTTCCAACCTGCTAAAATTGCTGCTTTTCTAGTTGCGTCAATTGCGTCCGTTTCATAAGATGCTGGATGAGTAATCACAACTCCTTCGATATTATTTCTATATTTTTTTATTAATTCTTCACGACAGAAAGTAAGGAGTTTAGAAGCACCTTCTTCGGGGGTAAATAATTTTCCTGATAGTAATTCATATTTAAATGGCTTACCATCTATTGAGCAACCCATCTTATGTTTCCATGCTAAAATCGTTCGATCAAGATGAGCTAAAGCTTGGGCTTTAATATGTTTACCTACTTCTGCCTGATCTGGTGAATTGAATCGTACTGACGAGGGAATCATATCACTGGTAGTCATCATCCCATATTCATTTTTAATTTGAACATTTATTGTGTTAATATTCCATTGTTTTTGCAAGTTTTGAGATGCAGAAGCCATTACTGTATTAGTAGTTCCTAAATCAATTCCAATATGTATTGGATTAATTGCACATCTTAAAAATTCTACATCTGCATATTCTCTGAGAGGATCTCCTATTTGACCACGAAGACCAATGGCTATGGTTTTAATTCCACGTTCTTTAAGACTTTTAAAAAGTTTTGCATAGCCTTTATCGTTACTGACAACTGCTATTATTTTAATATTTAAATTAGTGTTTTGCAGTATTTCTTCGGCTGTTTGAAAAATTAAATTGTCAACTTCTTGGCTAACTACATCTAAACTGGATGGAGTTTCAAAACGATACTTAAATTCCTGCAAACTTCTTCCGTAAGCTGTTTTAATGACTTGAGTGTTTTCTATATTAAAAAAAGCACGGCGGTAAACAATTTTTCCATGACGTGGTTCACAAAGAAGTTCTAATTCTCCTAAGTTGGGTTTGAGGTTATCTAAGTCCAGTAATAAAGCAATATTTTTCATGTTCATAGTTCAAAGCTCCTTTTTGCTTAATTTGAGGTAAAAAAAAAATGGTAAATAGTGACAGATTAGTGATTAATAATCAAAACTATTCTGAAGGATTAATAATTTCTTCAACATTCGCAGAAGTAATAATGCGATGCGCGGAAGCGCATGCCCTGCGGGCATCGCCTATTTTCCACCCTTGACGAGTGCAGCGAACTTGTTTAGAATCCTGATTTGTATCAAAAGGTGTTCCTTGGGTATAATTATATTCTCCAAGTTGTTCTTCTGTAATTGTAAATTCGAGATTTACATTAGCTGGAAAAGGAATAATATCTAAACTTTTTAGGGCTTTTAAGATATTTTCTAAAACAATTGAAAATGTTAGAGTATCCCTAGTTGATAAAGGTTGTTTTTCTGCTAATGCCTTGTCCAATTTTTGTTTTAATGTCAAAATTTGAGTTAAAACCAGTTGATTTTCTAAGCTTTTAGCTAGTTCATAATTTGCTTCTTGATTAGCAGTTGTTTTGATTAATTCTATTTCATCTTTTAAGAATTGATTTTCTTCCTTAAGCAGATTTAATTCATAAGAAAAATTAGCTTCAGTTTCTCCCAATTTTTCCACGAGATTTTTAGCAACTTGTTCTTTTATTTTTCCAGGGGTTATTTCCAAAAAGTTTTGTAACTCTCTTCCCAATTTTTGGATTTTATAATAATTACCACATTTGAGAATTTCCTGATAGCCTAAAGAGTTAGTAATAATACTTGCCGCTTGAGGTTCTAAATAAAAAACAAATTGATTGACAACTAAAAATGTTTGAGAACGATTCCAGTAAAATTTATCAATTATTTTACTTAATTCCTCTTTTTTGTTTAAATCTTGATGTTGATCATTGGAATGGTCAATTAATTGGACAAATTTTTGTAAATTCTGCTCCCAAGTGTTTTTGACTATTAAAGGACTATCTTTGTATTTGCGAGATAAATGGTAATAGAAAGTTTGAACAATATTTTGATTGTCATGTTTATGTTTTTTGATTAATTCTTCCCAAGTTAAATCAGGATTATCCCATAAACGAGCGATCGCCTCTTGTTCAACCTTAGCTTCTTGTTCTCTTTCTTCCGAAAAACGAGGAGTAAACCTTTTATAATAACTATCAAAAAATACAGCTATCCTATCCCAGGGTGATTTGTGCATATTGTTGTCCATTATTTAACTTTATTGTAATTTATTAGTTAGTTATATTAGTCAGTAAGACTTAGTTCTCTAAATGAAAACTAATGACCAATAACCAATGATCAATGACTAGGGAATATCAGAAGTCTTAAGTTGGAAGTCAGAATTTCGTCTAACTTCTGACTTCTGATTTTTTGATTTCTAACTTTGTTGGCTGTTAAATTCCAATACTGCGCAGAATTATATTTTTTTCTGATTTATTACCGAACCTCCCCAACCACTATTAATCAAATTCATTAATCTTGAACCACCCATCCTTCATTAGTTAACTGAAAAAGCTGTTTAATATCTTGAGGTTTACCGACCAAATCTACAAAACGTTGTACATAAGGAACATTTTTGAGAATTTCTGGATTTTTCACCCAATCTTCAACTTTTTCTACAACAACGGTATAATCAACTTTCGAATAGGTAATTCCTTCCCCATCTGATGGTTCGGTAAAGAGTTTTATTTCCTTAAATCCGATTTTACAATAAGGTAAAGAGTATGTACCGTTATCTTCCTTGGCAATTTGCTTACCTTTATCTGATAAATCGTATTTGGTAATGGTGATTTTGTAACCTGTGTTTAGAACATTAGTCTTTTCTACCTCTCCGACAACCTGACTCGTAAGTAATCCTGCTTTAGCAAGTGCTTCATAACCTTGACTGCCAATAAAAGAAAACCCATCAGACCCCCACTCAGAAGAAATTTCTATAGGCATTTTACCTAGATTCATTTCACACCTGTAACCATTATTTGGAAATTGATAAGGATTTTTAGCTATCTCCTCAGTAATAACTTTGGCAAAGTTTTCTTTATTAGCAGCTTTAGGATTGTTACAACCCAACAGACTTGTAGTAATTGCTGCTATACTAATTAAAAAGGCGAACCTTGTGATTTTTTTCATCTGTTTTATTTCCCTGTTAAAAGTGTCTAAATTCAATTTTGTTGTTGGCTTTTATTGTTTTTGATTGATTTTAATCAGTTCTTGCTGAATGCTAAAAATTAAAATCAATGATTCGCAAAAAACCCGCCAAAATAAATTACCAAAGATCAGCAAACCAATCCCATACGCAGGAGACCGAAAAAGTTCTCTTAATCCAATTAAAGTAATTACAACAAAAACAATTACATATAAAAACTTAATAATGGTAAAACTCACCATTTTGCGAAAGCTAAAAAAATCCAGCCAAAACCTATTCATTTCCATACTCCTCTAAAAATTACAGTACGTTTTGACATACTTTTCCAATCATTAATCCTTTGACACTCTTCTCAGGGTGCGCTGGTAACTTCCTTGTTTTAGTGGATTACTCGTGGATTGCTCGGTGTTCATAATTGTTTTTCCTTATCTTTTTAGAACTCTTTCCACTAGCATGAATGAAAATTGGGGAAACCTCAACCAACTATCGTTGGTGAGTAATTTGCTCGTTGACTTCTCCCCGCGTTAAGTCTTCGGGGATTCTCAAAGGAAGTCGCTACGCTGGGCTAAAGCCGCAGCTTCACTCCACCCTTTTTCGATATTATCTACATAAATCCTCATGTAGAAAATACCGCTTTGGCGCAGTCAAAAACGCCCTACGCACCTTGACTAGACTTATGTCTAGCTGTATGCTTACTTTTTTGATTTAGGTTCAGCCTAAGCCAGTTGGGAACACTCCCTACGCTGCCTATTCGCCATTAAATTGTCATACTGCCGATTTTTGAATCCGTTGTTTCAATTATGTTGCAGGAGTTACACCTCGTACTAGCGCAGTTCAACGTGTCGCTGATTTTCCGAAGTTATAGCATAAACCAAGCAAAAGGTTAAAACCTTTTTGAGCGAGAGTTAGCCACGCCTTTAAAGGCGTGGCTAACTCTCGCTCAGATTTTTTCAGGTTTTCAAAAGCTGGATATGATTAAGAACAGTTGACTTCTCCCCGCTCTAAAGAGACGGGGATTCTCAAAGGAAGTCGCTACGCCATGCTCAAGCCGCAGCTTCACTCCACCCTTTTTCGATATTATCTACATAAATCCTCATGTAGAAAATACCGCTTTGGCGCAGTCAAAAACGCCCTACACACCTTGACTAGACTTATGTCTAGCTGTATGCTTACTTAATCTACTAATAGCTCCCGCTTGAGGAATTCATCAGAATTTGGGATTATTAGTATTCTAACTAAAAACAAGAAACATGTCAACTAATGGCATGACTAAAGTCATGCTGAGCGACTTTGCCACGCCTTTTAAGGCGTGGCTAACTCTCGCTCAGATTTTTTCAGGTATTTACACACCAACTTAAGTTGGTTGTCCTCCCATCTCCCCTTGAGTTAAAACATTAAGAGCAATATCCAGCTTTATCATTCTCCCTACTGGGAGAATAGCTAGTAAAACATTAAAGGATACAAAAAAGGAAGACGATGAACAAAAAAAAAGATTCAATAATTTGCCCTAGCGTAAAAAAAGAAGAGCTTTCTTGCAACATTTGTCCTCAAGTCTCCAACGATTGGGATATTGATTTGATTATTGAAAAAATGAATTTTGCTAAACAGGTTTTTGATGTATTTGGCGAAGGAAAAACTATTTCCGATCTTGACAATGGCGATCGCCAGCTACTTGATAACCACAAACCCACAAACCTTACCCCCAGAGAAAAGTGTTGGTTGCGTTTATTACTTAAAGGTTGGGACAGGGAAAAAATTGAGAAACACTTAAAATTAAAAAAAGATTGTCTAAGAAAAGAGTTCTCTAGCACAATTTATAAATATATTTATGTTTTAACGGGAAAAACAATTACTAATTGGGCGCAAGTTAGATTGTATTTAGAAGAATCATATCCTACATCGAGAAACGCTAATATTAATCCAGTCAGAAAAGAAGAGGTTGGTATTATGATAAAAATCCCAAAAACTGTATGGGAAAACCTTAACCAAAAACAAAGAGATTCTTTCTTGCAAAAATTTAATGAACTATTGGAAGGTGAAATAATAATAGAAGGGATTGAAGAAAACGAAAAGTAAAATTTTCAAGACAAGTTTTGGGAAAATTAACTGTAAACAAACAAAGAAGAACAATGATTAAACAACAAGAAGACGGCAAGATAATTGTTAGACTTAAAGGCACTTATAAACAATTAGATCGGCTAATTAATCTATTTGAATCTGGAAAATTACAAAAAGAACTGGGGATACCAATTTTAGAAGTAGATGCTTTTTCTGTCGACCAACCTACACAGAAGCAGCAAAAACGACCGAAGGTGAATTTAAGTGAATGGTTAAAAGGAGAATTTACGGCTGGTTGGCAGTCTCTGAATACTTTTCTAGATCCAGAAAAAACTTTAGCATACAATACTCTTTCTGAGTCAGAAAAAGAGTCTGCTGAGGGTGGAAAGTTAATTAAAGTGGAAATGGATCTGGGGAACGAAAAAACGGTACTGCTGAACATAAAAATTCAACAAGTAACAAAAGAAAATGTAGAAATTAAAGCACAATTACTACCAACAGGTGGGGAAAAGTATTTACCGCCTTCTCTTACACTGGCTAGACTCTCTAAGTCAGGAAAAGTGAGCAAAAAAGTCCAGTCAGAAAGCATGGATAATTATATTCAATTTGAGTTTACAGGTAAATTAGGAGGAAGCTTTGGTATCCAAGTTATTTATCGTAATGCAAAACTCTTGGAAGAATATTTTGTAGCTTAAAAAATTAGAAAGCAATGATAAAAACTGCAATTATAAATCTGGGAGATGGGAGTTTAGAGTCTGGTTTTCCCTTGGTGATAGCGAGCATACTGGAAGGCGATCGCTTTTGGGAAGATAACGGTAGTTTACCCTCAGCAACAGAGCTGGCTGAACTTCATAAAAAGTGGAATGAGGAATATGACCTTAGTTTAGACCTTCAAGCAACACTTTCAACGGAGGAAGATGAAGAAGAAGAAGATGATTTTGAAGAAGAAGATGATGATGATTTTGAAGACAAACCTGGTGTAACCCGATATTCTGAGGTTAGCTTCAAGGAGATCCGCGAGAAAATCACCGCCTGCATTAATACTTGGCTTAATTCTGAGGAATTTATCCGTCTTGAACAAGGCTTAAGAATGAAATTAAACAGAGATGATGGAGTTAGAGTTATTATTAAAACAGACAATAATTCCCTGTGGAAATTACCTTGGGAACGTTGGGATTTTTTTGATGATTTTCATGCTGCTATTTCTTACAGTAAGTTAACAGCAGATTCAACAGCAAAAATACCCAAGAAAAAGAAAGTTAGAATTTTAGCTATTCGGGGAAATGATAAGGGCGTTAATTTAGAGCAATCTCTTAATCCTTTAGAAAGCTTACAAGATGTAGAAATTGTCAAACTTGAGAAACCATCTCGTCAGGAATTTGACGCGCAGCTTTGGGATAATACTGGTTGGCACATCCTCTTTTATACTGGTCATAGTCGCAGTTTTGATCGGGAAGGAAAAATTTACATCAATGATAATCTTCCTAAGAATTATCTCACCATTGAAGAGTTAAAAGATGCACTGAAAGAAGCTATTAATCGGGGTTTAAAAATCGCCTTTTTCAACTCCTGTGATGGCGTGGGTTTGGCAACAGCTTTGGCTGATTTGAAAATCTCGCAAGTGGTTGTTATGAAACGCGAAGTCCCTAACCAAGTAGCACAAAATTTCTTTAAATACTTTATGGAGGCTTTTGCTGGGGAAAAACTTCGGTTTGACTTGGCAGTAGATAAAGCCAGGAAAAAACTGCAAGGAGAAGAAGATGAATTTCCAGGCGTTTCTTGGTTGCCCTTAATTTATCAAAATTCCGCAGAAAAACCGCCCACTTGGCAAGATTTTCTGGAGGATATACCTTTATGGAAAACAGCAAAATGTACCGATAAACTTACTCAGTCTTATCATACTAAAACTGGTATTTCATTGTTGGACGATTTGGCTATAAATCTTGTTAAATGGCGTGGGGAAAATCTATCCCAGTACGGGACTAAAGTTGCTTTTACTCCCGATGGAACCCATTTTGTTAGCTGCGGTTATGAGGTAGTCGAGTTGTGGAACTTTGAAAGAAAACAGCGAGTTTTGTGCTTAATGCAGCCTGCCCCCGAATCATTCTCTGATAGATTTAATTACTGGGAAGGCTACTTTACCGCCGTTGCCACTGACGGTCAGATTATAGCTGGTTATAAAGATTGTACAATTATGCTTTGGGATAGTTTGGGAACACTACTCCACACCTTCTCTGTTCCTTGGTTTTCATTGGCTATATATATACATGGCTTTGAGTCAGTAGTCTTCAGTCGAGATGGGCAAATTCTTGCAATTACCAATGATAAAAGTATCGAACTGTGGAATATAACTACAAACAAACTGCTAAATCCCCTCAATGGACATTCAAATAAAGTTAACCATCTGGCTTTTAGTCCAGATGGGCGAACTTTGGCTAGTTGCAGCGATGACAAAACTATTAAATTATGGGATATGGAGACAGGGAGAGTAAGAAATACTCTTTCTGGACACTCTCGGGAAGTTATAGCTGTCGCTTTTAGTCCAGATGGCAAAACTCTCGCTTCTGCCAGTCACGATCGCACTGTTAAACTTTGGTGTATGGATACATTTCTTGAGAAAAATACTCTCTCTGGACATTCAAACGGGGTGCTAACACTGGCTTTTTGTCCCCTTGGTACGACTTTGGCTACTGGTGGCGATGATAAGAGTATTATTTTGTGGGATTGGGTAAAGGGCACCTTGAAATGCCGTTTATTGGAACACGAGCGAGCAGTAGTTTCACTTGCTTTTAGCCCTGACGGGCGATCGCTTCTTAGTGGTAGTCGCGACCAGACTATCCGAGTTTGGGAAACTGGTTAATCTACAAGTTAAAAGCCTGATTTTTTGCTAATGTAGTAAAATTTTCCTGTAATATTAAGAGCCTTGTAAGGTAAGTCTTTCAACCCTAGGAAAGTACTGTTTCCAGTCGGGTTTCATAATGAGGTGATTGAATTATAGCTTCGGAAAATAGATGAAAGACTTCACAAATAACTCCATTAAAGAACTCGCCCTCGAAATCGAAACAGTTCTGGGACTTAATATATCTCGCTTTTTCGAGGATTTAAAGGTTCAAGAGAGCAATAAAGAACTAACGGAGCAAGAAAAACGCTATATTTGTCTATCTTTTCTGGGTTATGAACCGTGGGATATAGCTAACATGGAACGGAAGGATTACTTAGCAGCTCGATATCCAGGACAAGATGACGAGATTAAAAAAGGTATCGACAACAGAGCGCGTGATGTAAGAAGTTTTATTGCTAAACAAATTGCTCCTAAAATCAAACTGTTTGTTGCAGAAAACGGCTACGACATGGAAACCATCCGACAAGGAGTCAACTGGGGAATGCTTCTGTGCGAATTGAAGAAAATTGGTTACTCACAACTCACCCTGAGCAAGGATTTTATCTGTGGCACTATTGAATCTGATACTCCAGCTAATCTCCAAAAAATTTATGAACTACTTAAACAATTAAGAGACCTGGGTTTGGCAATAGATATTAAGTCAATTGAATAGTATTTTACTGAAGATAAAAGCGATTAGGAAAATAGTAATCCACTCCTTGTTCACACAAGGTACCTAACCCGCGTAGGCGGGTTTCGTCTATGTAGCAATAGGTTTCAACCTATTGCTCTCTGTGCTCCCCATCAAGGTTTTTTAATACCTGCATCAAGGGAGAGGGTGTTATTGCGCCACCCACTAACGTTGGTTGGAAAATCCTCTTTCCAACCTTATAATAAGAAATATAACGAACAAATGAAGTCAATGATAGTAGGTATCCTGTTAGATGAGGTAACAATTATGATAGATAATAACAACTCACGAGGAGGATTAATTAAATGGTTAATAAACATCGAATTGTCTTAGAAGGTTCTCCAGAAGCTTTTGCTTATTTGGAAAAACTATGTAATTCTGGCGAATTAAATAATTTATTAGGGGTTTCTAATTGCCAAGTATTTAGGGAAAAACAATCAGTAATAATAAATAGTTTAAGTGACTGGTTTTCAGGGATTTTTACAGGATTTTATCAACAACTAAATACACTGTTTAATCCCCAACAAGATGTGGCGTTTTCTTTTCGAGGTAATAGCAATAACTCTGCAATTGTTGGTGGGAGAATTATTGATTTGGGGCTTCAACTGCAAGAAAAAAAAGTTGCTTTGGTGGTGAATATTACCCCAGTAGAATCAAATAAGCGCCAGGTCTTGGTGCAGTTATTTCCTACAGGAAAAGATAGGTGTTTACCTCCTAATATTAAGTTGGTTATTCTGGATAAATCAGGTAAGATTTTTAAAGAAGTCGAGTCCAGAAGTCAGGATAATTATATTCAATTGCCAGCTTTTACTAATTCAGTGGGGACAACTTTTACTGTGCAAGTAATTCTGGGTGAGGCAAAAATAACAGAAGATTTATTTGTTATCTAATTGAGGAATTAAACATGATTTATGTGGTTATCCATCTTGTTTATGATTCTCGGAAGGGTTATGTTTTTTTGAGGAATGGGGATGATGAAAAATTAAATTTTGATGAGGGAAGTGTAACTAATGTTAGCGATACAATTATCAGTTATCAGTGAACAGTTATCAGTTATCAGTTGTTAGTTGTCAGTGAACAATGATAATTGACAACTGATAATTGACAACTGATAACTGATAACTGACAACTGATACCTAATAAATAAATACAAAAATACTTTTCAAGGCTTAAAGAGAGCAGAACAGCTTTTTAAATACAATTAGTTGCAACAATAAACCTTTGACGCTACCAATCATAAAAACTGTAGGAAATTACTTTTTTATATAGCAGTGCTATATGTGGCCAATAATCAACACCCCACCCTAACCCCCCTTATTAAGGGGGGAATTGAGCTAATCACAAATCATTTAGAAGTGCTATATTATTGTTATTACTCAAGCAGAATTAGATTTTGGTACTATTAATAAACAAGAGCTAAATAAGATTAAAAAACACTTAGCTTTACTCCATATTTTTCCATTAGATGTTAAAGTATCTAACCAATTTATTCAACTGATGAATAAGCCATAAGCTAAGTATTCCCAATGGGTTAATTGCTTCAACTGCTCTGGTTAATCAATTCGTTTTATTACGGGCTTAAAATTCTATAATTCTATCACAAATTAAGTATAACCATCGCCAGATTAACCAGGGATGAAAATCCCTGGCGGGTTGACATTAAGCTAGTTTCTTCAATTTGGCTATGTTATATTTAATTTCGTCGAGAGAGATAAACTTATCGCCTGTTTTCCGCAGTTCACTATTGAGCATACTTGCCTGACCTACTATCGTAACTTCAACTCCTTTTGCTTGAACTTCTTTAACTGCTGGGATAAAGTCGCCATCATTACTTACCAGAATAACACTATCGCCTTTTCGAGTCTCTTGCGCCATATGTATTCCCAATTGCATATCATCGCCTACTGTTTTCCAGCTTCCATCCTCTTTTTTTAATATTGGCAATTGTTTGACTTCATAACCTGCATTGTTCAACAATTCAAAAAACTTCTCTTGTTGCTTGCTAACTTGTTTATGAACCCCTGTATAGTATTTAAAAGTAGTTTTGGCTGCACCTTGAGCTAACTCTAATTTAAAAGCTTGATAGTCTAATTCAATACCCAACTTGTCCATAGCATATTTAAGATTATTTCCATCAATATATACTCGTGTAACTGGCTCTTCAGACTTAATTGGGGGTACAAGAGTAACAACTTTAGAAGTCTTAGCTGGTTCTGGAGTTTTTGGTTTTTGGTTTAACTCATTTAATTGTTGTTTCATAAGAGCGATCGCCCCTGAATTTGCCTTGTTGGAATGCTGTAATTTTTGAATTGCATCAACCGCCAGACGAGAGCGAGTTTGTTGAATTGTTAATAGTTTTTCTTGTTTTTCCAGTTGTTTTTCTTGTTTTTCCAGTTGCTTATTTAATTCTTCCAATTCTTTTTGAACTATATTAGGGTTATCACTAACCACTTCTTGAATTAAAACCAGTTGCTCTTTGAGTTCATTGTGCTTAACCAGTTGATTTTCGAGTTGCTGCTTGAGTTCATTTTGCTTAACTAATACTATTCCCGTTGTGGCTACACTTCCTGCGATAGTTATTAAATTAGGTTCTGCTTTAACAACACCAGCGCCCCCTAAAAGCAATCCAGTAGCAGCGGTTAGTATAATTCCTTGAATGTTGTTAATGGGTTTTTTCCTTTCTCTCACAGTTGTTACGGTTATTAGTAGCTACTTACTTACCCCACTAGAAGGGAAGCTGGTAACTGCCTTGAGTCAAAGAAGCTCATAGCTATATCATGTAGAAAGATTAGAAAAGCCCCCAACCAATATAAGTAGGTGAAATGTATTAACACGCAATGGATTCTCGCGGACACCAACTAAAATTGGTTTATTTATTTTAGTTGCGATGTTTAAATAAAAGATATTAATTGATCATTGGTTGTTTTATATGAGAGGCAAAAACAAGAAACCAGTGTGCGCGTATTGTGGAACTGATGGCAAATTAACTATTGACCATGTTATACCCATATCTCGTTGGCGTGAATTTGGCATCAAGCGACGAGTATTAAACAACAAATCAAACCAAGTATTAGCTTGTGTGAAATGCAATCAAGAAAAAGCCGATAAACCCCCTTATCAATGGTTTGACTTGCATCCTGAATATAAACCACACTTCTTAAACCATGCAAAATTTTTGTCCGATACTGTGCGAAGTCTTATTAATAGTTAAAATAACTAAATTATTGGCTTGTAAATTATTAACCTAATAATTTTAAGGAGCATTAATCAATGTTTAAATTTAATGACTGTCTCAACAATCGCTATCAATTACAAAAACAATTAGGTCAGACTGCGAAAGGAAGACAAACTTGGTCAGCTTTTGATACTATTTCCCAAGAAACAGTTGTAATTAAATTATTAGCTTTTGCCCCACAAATGGAGTGGGGAAAGTTAGATTTATTTGAACGAGAAGCATGGGTTGTTTAAATGGGAAAGTTTAGCTCAGGATCAAGAGGTTTTAGAGTTGTTAGTTGTAGAAGTTAACAAATGGTTAGAAAGTAAAAAAAAAGACAAAAAAATAACAGATTTACCAAAGCGATCGCCCTCAATTTTCTCTAATCTACTGGGTTTCTAAAGATTACAAAACTTTGATAGCCAGTATCCATTAAAATACTCTCAAATCTACCTTCCTCACGAATTTGGTCAATGACTTTCTTAACAGGAGAATTATTATTCCCTTTTTGATCGTACCAGCCAAAATAATCATGTAAAACAAAATAACCCCCTGGTTTTAAATACCAGGGTACATAATTTAAGACATCATTTAGACATCCTTCATAACTATGATCGCCATCAATAAAAATTAAATCCATTGTTTCTTCAAGTTGGATTTCATCTGACCTTGCATTAATCAATTCAACATAATCAATTACCCCTGCTTGTTTTAACAAATTTTCTGCTTCTTGAGTGGGGAAAGGGTCGATAGAGAATAATTTACGTTGTTTTTTAGCTTCAAAAATTGCATAGTTTATATCAGGTCTTTTTTTGTGTTGTTGAGGTTCTTGCCATCCAATATCTAAAAATTTTAAAGCACTTGCTAAACATAAAGTAGAAAATCCTTTAAAGCGTCCAATTTCTACAATATTAACTGCTTTAATACTCACAGCCAAAGAAAACAAAGTCATTCCTAATCCTAATTCAGAACCGCCTGAAACCAGGGAAAGACGCATAAAATCAAAAAAAGTCCCAAAATACTCCCCTACGGGCTGATAATTTTCAGGTAGCAATTCTGTGGTCATTAACTGTTCTAGACTAGATTTTTCCATAATATTTCTCATCACTTAGTAAATTTTTTATCTGCTTCCAATTATAACCCTTATTCTGTATAATATTTAGAGTTAATTTTCCCTACTTGGTTTGTACTAAGTTTAGCATATCAGCTAACATTCTGCTAGATTTCTTTTTTTAACAAAACTATCAACTAATTTCCTAGAAATGCAGCAACAGCAACAGCGGTATCTGCATACTCCCTAAATTGTTTAAGTTTGCCGTTTTCTATTGTCCAAATCATTACGTTGTTCAATTCATAAACCTTACCAGTTTTTTTAGCCATTAGCTGATAATTTCCAACTACAGCAACTTTATTATTTTGCGCGATAAAGTCTTTTAATTCAGACTGTTGAAATTCCAAATTTTGGTTAAGGAGGGACAAAAATTGTTCTACTCCATTTTTACCATACCAAGTACCGCCATGAGAAATTATTTCTCTAGGAAAAGGTATTATCCATTCTACATCTTCGGATAAAAGACTTAGAGCAGTTTGTATATCTCCCTTCCCCAAAGACTCATAAAATTGCTGTACTATTTCTCGGCTTTCTTGAGTATTCATTGATTTTTCGTTAAGCTCAATTGGTGTTAATTATTTTTTTGATTTTTCTTGGCAATAGTTCAAGAAAAACCTTGTCTTTAACCAAGGATTAATCTTCCATAAAATGTTATTTTTTCATTTTTTATTTCCCAGAAAATACTGTTAAAATAACTAATATCTATCATTGCCACATTCACCGAATTCTTCACATAAAATACTCTGCAATTTTCTAATGTTGTTAAGTGCTTGCTCGCATTTAGAAGCTATATTAGGATTAGCGGGCGGTCTACAATATTGATTATATAAAGATATTTGTCTATTTAGTTCACCGCGAATTTCGTCATAACTTTGTGCTTGTACTGATAAATTGCTGCTTGCCAACACAAATGTACTTAATGCCAAAATTAAAAAACTGTTATTTTTCATTTTTATCTACTTAAAATTTTTTTCTGTTTGAATATAGCATATTTAAAAATTTTCGTCAAGTTCCACACATAATAATCTAATTTTTTGGCTCAATTCCTGTGATTTTCAATTTGAATGACAATTGTTACTTTAAATTAATTATTTTTTTGGATAAAATAATACAAATTAGTTTCCCAAAAAACCCCGTAAAACTTCATAAAAACCCTGACTCCCCCCTGATAAATAATTAGAGGTTGAGGTGAACAAATGAAATTAGGTCAACTTCTCATTCGTAAACAGTTGATTTCTTACCAGCAGTTAGAACTAGTTCTTCTTTTACAACAGGAAAATCACAAAAAACTGGGAGAACTACTCCTCGAAAAAGGGTTAATTTGTCAAGAAAAACTTAACATTGCTTTAAAAGAGCAGTATTGGCGCAAAAACGGCTTCTGGGTTATTGAATAAACAAATTAGGAGTATTTTATGAAAACAGGTAAAAAAGAGACAGGGGCAAGGGGCTTAAGCCCCTTGTCTCTCCTGCTTGTCTTAAGCCATTGTACCAAAAAATATCACTTTTGCTATCTGAAAAAAATCTCTTTGGGGATGTTGTTATTACTGGGTGCTTGTAATAGTAACCCCAGTCAAACTCAACAAACTCAACCCCAACAAAAAGGGTTTGAAGTGAGATTTTTAGTGGGGAGTGACTTAACGGAATTTTGCAATGAAACAGCGGCAAAATTTAACAACACCAAACCAAAAACAAATGATGGTCAAGCATTTTATCTGAGTTGCGTTTCAAAAGGAAGTGGGGATGTGGTTAATACCATCCTGACTCAAGCGCAACAGTTGCAAACGGGAACTCTCAAACCAGACTCACCTGAGTTTGCTACTCTCTTATCTGTGGATGGGGAGATATATCAGAGTCAGTTAATTTATCAGATGGATAAGATTTTTCCAGGACAAAATTATATTCCTGAAATAACTGACTCTCCTCTATTAGCTTATTCTCCGATGGTGTTTATGACCACAAAAGATTTGGCTCCAGGTTTGGAAAAAGTGGATAACCTTTATACTGCATTGGCGAATTTTAACAACCACAATCAATTAGATCCTAATACCAATCCTTTACCTATAAATTACGTTCATACTGCTCCGACTCGCTCTAATTCTGGTTTGCAAACCCTGGTTGCTCAATTTGCATCCCTTGCGGGGAAACCACCTGAACAACTAACGGTTGCGGATGTGGAAAAATATCAGGGTGAGGTGGAAAAAATCCAAAGTAAAATCACTCGTTATGGTATTTCTACCAATTCTCTTGCAGAGTCAATGGTGAATAATGGGCCATTTTGGGCCTCTGTAGGTTCAGTGTATGAATCTTCGGTAATTAATGCAAATACAGGGGGAAGTAAAACTAAATACCAAGCAGTTTATCCCAAAGCTACATTTAGTTCTAATAAACGGGCAATTTTAGCAAATGCACCCTGGATAAATGCAGCAGAAAAAGAAGCAGCAGAACAAATAATTGAGTATATGCGATCGCCTGAAATTCAACAAATGGCCTCTGAATTAGGTTTACGTCCTGGTGTTCCTGGAGTTGCTTTATCTGCGAAGTTTTCCCCTGAATTTGGTGTTAACTCCAACCCTACTTATGAGTCATATCGTCCGCCTCAACCAGAAGTAGTTGAAGCCATGTTAAAAAGTTGGCAAATGTATGCGAAAAAACCCTCATTAGTTGCGGTGGTTGTGGATACTTCTGGCTCAATGGAAGGGGCAAAAATAACCGCTGTGCAGAATACTTTACTTAACTATGTTAACAACTTGGGTCCTAAAGAAACTATCGCTTTAATTAGTTTTAATTCTGTGATTAATGAGCCTGTTATAGTTGAGGGAACACCTGAAGGAAAAAAACGGGGAATTGAGTTTATTGGTAATCTTAGGGCTAATGGGGGAACTAAGTTATATGATAGCGCTCTTTATGCTCGCAATTGGTTGCAAAATCACCTACGTTCCGAAGCAATTAATGCTGTTTTAATTTTAACTGATGGAGAAGACTCAGAGTCTAAAATTAACCTCAATCAGTTAGAACAAGAATTACAAAAAAGTGGTTTTTCTTCTGATGAGCGGATAGCATTTTTTACCGTTGGTTATGGTAATGAAGGAGAATTTAATCCCGCAGCTTTGCAGAAAATAGCTCAACTCAATGGCGGTTATTATAAGAAAGGAGAGCCTGCAACTATTTCTAATTTAATGGCAGATTTACAAGTAGAGTTTTAGTGGTTATTTTGCATAGGGAAAAAGGTGGAAAGTATGGGTTTTAGGTTGGGTGTGTTAATTTTTTCAAATTTTGCATTAGTTTCAGAGAACGCCTGGGATTGAAATCTCAAACTAATAGCAAAAGTCCGTTTAAACGGACTAAAAAAATGAGATTTTGGAAAAATTTAGTCCTATGCGCGAGGACTTAAGCTGCTCGCGGTGGTAATTTATTCCCTAATGGCAGATTTACAAGTAGAGTTTTAGTGGTTATTTTGCATACGAAAAAAATGGGGTTTTTTGAGCGATATTGCGATTGAAATCACCCGCTCTTATTTTCAGTATCCTTTTTCTTTTGGATATTTTTCTTGATACGCCATTGATAAAGACAAGCAGCAGAAATTAACCAAAGCCAAGCATATTTTAGCAGGAAAAAATCATATTTTAATTGTGGTTTTCTCCAAGTTTCGTAAGTTTCTTGCAAATTGGTATTGAAGAAAATATAAATCATATAAATTACCATAATTGGGAAAATAGATATTAGACCTCTTGCGAAACCGTAAAAAACCCCACCCCAGCCCTCCCCTTGGTAAGGGGAGGGAGCCCTACAAACTAGGCATTTTCCCCCCCTTACCAAGGGGGGGTTGGGGGGGGTTAACACCACTTTTGCAAGAGGTCTATTATCAAGATTCCAAAATCTCGAATTACTAAAGTCTGAAAATTTGGCAAAGCTAACCATTTTGGTGGATTTGACCACAGAAATTTGAGGAAAAGTTGATATATTCCTACTATCAGCAAAAACCAGATAAGACCTAAAAATATTACACCAGCAGAAATCATAAAACATAGAGTAGAAGCTTCTAAATCAGAAGACAGAAAAACAAGAGCAAATAGGAAAAAAAGCCAAAAATAAGAGCCAAAAATTACACAAGCACCAAAATAGGCGGGTATTTGTAGCTTAATAGCCATAATCCATGCTTTTGGGTAAGGAAACCAACTTAATTTACTCATAAATATCAATTCACGAAACATATTCTCTCAATTGTAACAATTATCAGAGCAATATTTCAAGTAGATTAGCGATCGCCCAGCCAGTAACCTTTTAAATTTCCCAAAAACCCCATCAAAGCTTCATAAAAACCCTAACTACCCCTGATTAATAATTAGAGGTTGAGGTCAAACACATGAAATTAGGTGAAATTCTACTTCGTAAACAGTTTATTTCTTACCAGCAGTTAGAACAAGTTCTTCTTTTACAACAGGAAACCAAGAAAAAGCTGGGAGAACTACTCCTCGAAAAAGGATTAATTTGTCAAGAAAAACTTGACATTGCTTTAAAAGAGCAATATTGGCGCAAAAATGACTTCTGGGTTATTGAATAAACAAATTAGGAGTATTTTATGAAAACAGGTAAAAAAGAGACAGGGACAAAGGGCTTAAGCCCCTTGTCTCTCCTGCTTGTCTTAAGCCATTGTACTAAAAAATATCACTTTTGCTATCTGAAAAAAATCTCTTTGGGGATGTTGTTATTACTGGGTGCTTGTAATAGTAACCCCAGTCAAACTCAACAAAGTCAACCCCAACAAAAAGGGTTTGAAGTGAAATTTTTAGTGGGGAGTGACTTAAAAGAATTTTGCGAACAAGCAGCACAAAAATTTAATAAAACTCAAGCAAAAACAGATGATGGAAACCCATTTAAACTCACTTGTGAAGCTCAAGGAAGTGGAGATGTAATTAATACAGTTCTCTCTTTAGCCCAGCAACTGCAAGCAGAAATGATTAACGAAAATGACCCGAAATTTCCCACACTTTTATCTGTGGATGGGGAGATATATCAGAGTCAGTTAATTTATGAATAAAATCTTTCCTGGAAAAAATTATATTCCAGCAATAGCAGATTCTCCTTTGCTAGTATATAGTCCAATGGTTTTTATGACTAAAACTGAACTAGCTCCAGGATTAGAAAAAGTGGATAATTTTTATACAGCTTTAACTAAATTTGATAACCACCGTCAATTAGATTCTAATTCAACTATTTTACCTATTAATTATGTGCATACAGCTCCAAATAGGTCAAATTCTGGTTTGCAAGCTTTAGTAGCTCAATTTGCTTCAGTTGCAGGAAAAAAACCAGAAGAATTAACTATTGCTGATGTGAAAAAATATCAAAGTGAGGTGCAAAAAATTCAAAATAAAATTAGTCGCTATGGAACTTCTACCACTTCTTTAGCCAACTCAATGGTGAAAAATGGACCCTATTGGGTTTCTGTAGCTTCGGTTTATGAATCTTCAGTTATTGCTGCAAATATTGAAGCAGGAACAGGTGAAACTCATTATCAAGCAGTCTATCCTAAAGCAACTTTTAGTTCTAATAAACGAGCAATTTTATCCACAGGTCCCTGGATAAGTCCAGCAGAAAAAGACGCAGGAGAACAAGTAATTGAGTTTTTACGTTCCCCAGAAATTCAACAAATGGCAGTAAAATTAGGACTACGACCAGGAGTTCCTGGAGTAGAGTTAGGGGGGAATTTTGCGCCTATATTTGGGGTTAATATTAACCCAACTTATGACTCCTATCGCTCTCCTCAACCAGAAGTGGTTGAAGCGATGTTAAACAGTTGGGAAATGTATGGCAAAAAACCTGCTAATTTAGCAATTGTGGTGGATACTTCTGGGTCAATGCAAGGAGAAAAACTTGCAGCAATGCAGAATACTTTACTTAATTATATTGAGAATTTGGGTACTAGAGAAAAAGTTGCTCTAATGAACTTTAATTCTCAAATAAATGAACCTGTTGTGGTAGAAGGAACAAAAGCAGGACGCGATCGCGCTATGGAATTTATTAGCAAACTTCGCGCTCAAGGTGATTCTAAAGTTTATGATGCTATTCTTTATGCTAGAAATTGGTTGCCAAACAATCGCCTTACTGATGGTTTAAATGTTGTGATTGTTTTATCTGATGGATTAACAGATGGTTCGGGTTCTCAAAATCATATCAATACCATGACACAAAAAATCCAAATGAGTGGTGCTTCTTCTGACCAAACTATTAAGTTTTTTGTCCTGGGATATGGAAAAGAAGGTGAATTTAATCAAGGTGCTTTGCAACAAATTGCTCAAATTAACAAGGGTGAATATCGTCAGGGAGAACCTGAAAGTATTGCTAATTTAATGGAAGAGTTACAAAAAGATTTTTGAGGTAAAAAATATGTTGAAATTAATTAACCCGTTACATTATCCTTTAGCTGTTTTAGCAGGGGGAATAGTCTTAGTTTTAGGTGTAAAAATTGTCCAATTACCTAGTTGGTTAATGTTGCCAGTAGCAGGAGCAATTACTACTGGTGGAGCAATTGTTTTAAAGTCTAAAGAACCAGAAACTATTGATTTAGGTAATCCTGTTTTAGAACAGGAATTATTAGCAGTAAAAAAACAAGCTCAAATGTTAGTAACTAGAGCAGAAAGTTTGCGCGCTGAAGCAGATAAAATGTTGACTTCATCCACTCAAATGGAATTGTTAACCGCAGTACAATATGCGTGCGATCGCACTTTGGAATTACCTGGCAAAATTAATCAGTTTACCCGTTGTTTACATGGGGAAGATGCTTTATTATCTGTCTCCGAGTTACAACAACAATTAAGGGATGTAGAAGCGAAAAAAATCAATAGTTCTGGTGTTGCATTACAACAGTTAAACCAATTAGGAGAAAGTCTCCAACGTAATATTAATTTAGCACGACAGGGAATGGATGCACGTCAAGCACAAATTACTTCCTTTTCCACAATAATTACTGACTCGGCTGGAGTTTTGCAAGAGTTACAAAATAAATTGCGTACTTCAAACTTAAATGACTCGGAAGAATTGCAAGAGTTGCGCAATTTAAGTGAGGAAATTAGTAGTTTGCAAGACAATTTTAATATCTTAATTTCTTAGGAAGAGCCATGAAAAATAAAATCAAACAAACCATAACTTCTATTGCGATAATTATAGCAAGTTTGGGGTTAACTTATGCTCCTCTACCAGGAGTAGAAACAACTTTAGTAGTGGTGAGTGGAACTGAATTAGAAGAACCTTTGAAAGCATTAGAAACTCAGTTTGAAAGAAAAAATCCCAATATTAACTTAGAGCTAAAGTTTCAAGGTTCTCAAGACATAGTTAATAAATATATAGACCAGAAAAATGATTTTACTCCCACAGTTTTAATTCCTGCAAATGGGGAGATTTTAGAAGAGTTAAATACACGGTGGGTGGCAAGTGAAAACAGCGAAGCTTTTTATAACCAACCCCAACCCATAGCGAAAACTATATTAGTAGGTATTGCTTGGCCAGATAGAGGTAAAATTCTTTTTCCTAATGGTAGGTTTGAGTGGGAAAATATCCAAAACGCAATGGAAAAACGTAACTGGGGAGATATAGGAGGAGATAAAAATTGGGGGAGTTTTGACTTTGTTACTACTGACCCAACTAGGAGTAATAGCGGTCAGTTAACTTTGGGTTTATGGGCGATTTCAGAATTAGGAGGAAGTCAATTAAATAGTAGTAATTTGAATAGTTCAGGAGTGCAAGAATTGTTTGCTCTGATAAAGCGATCGCTTTATCAACCTCCTCGTTCTACTGATATTTTATTACAAGAATTTATTACTCGTGGTCCAAATGATGCTGATGTAGCTACTGTTTATGAAAGTATCGCTTTATATCGTTGGTCACAAGCAAGTACAACCCAGGGAAAAGCTTATCAAATTTATTATATTGACCCCACTATTGAGACAGTATCTACTGCTGCTATTGTACGGCGAGATGTTGATAGTAATCAAGCAAAAGCAGCAAATAAGTTTTTGGATTTTTTGACCCAACCAGAACAACAAAAAGTGTTTGTGCAATATGGTTTTCGTCCTGTGATAGGTGGGATAAAATTAGACTCAGTAACTAATAGTCCATGGAGTCAAAATATACCTGGTGCTGAAGTTGAGCCTAAAGTAACAACTTTACCACCTTTAAATACGCAAATTTTAGGGGATATTCAACGGTTATGGGAAAGAGGGAATTAACTATTAAAATTTGGAAGTATTAAAAAAATTAAGTTGTAAAAAGGTAAACTGCTGCTAAGGTTTGATACAATGATTTTTAGTTAGTTTTTAAGGCTGAAATTAATGACATACACCTCCTTAAAATTACCAATTCAGTTACAACAAAAAGCGGCAAAATGTGCCGCAAGTCAGGGGGTTTCCCTCGAACAATTTATTATTTGGGCGGTAGCTGAAAAAGTAGGTATCCTCAGTCAACCTCAAGAAGATGCAGCATTTCCAAATATTACTTATCGTCGGGGTGCTAGCGGTGAGTCAGTACCAGTGCTACGGGGGACTGGGTTGCGGGTGCAAACATTGGTAATAGCTGCCAAAAAATGGGGTTTATCTAGTTCAGAAATAGCTGCTGAATATGATTTAAATGAGGAGCTTGTTGAGGAAGCGATCGCTTTTTATGCTGCTTACAATGAAGCAATAGATAATGCGATCGCCGCTGAGGAGACTTTGGAATCAATTAATGTCTAAGTTACTTTTACATTTGGATGCCGATACATCCATTAAAGCTTTACATAGAGCATTAATTGCTCGCGCTCACGATGTTACGCGCACACCCAATGATTGGATAGATTTAGATGCTACTGATGAAATTCAGTTGTTAGAAGCAACAGCGCGCTTAAGGTGTATTTTTACCTTTAATATCCGCGATTTTTTAGTTTTAGCTCAACGTTACCCCAACCATAGAGGAATTATTTTAGCTGCTCAAAATAGTTGGACTCTCTCTCGTTTAATTACTGCCTTAGATTGTATGTTATCAGAGACACCAGCAACTGATTTAACGAAGTTGTCAAAAGAAGTCCTCACACTCAGCGCAGCGGTGTGATGGATGAATTTTGACCAAAAAAAATATAAATTTCCGCACAATCAGAAAATATTATGTTAGCATATTGTTTATGGGCA
>Ga0209594_1000286_pt1 | contig 35350 bp, 34 predicted proteins | sample AshMeaCrysSpring_FD_184126 | JGI IMG/M metagenome (GOLD analysis project Ga0209594, IMG submission 184126) | Groundwater microbial communities from Big Spring, Nevada to study Microbial Dark Matter (Phase II) - Ash Meadows Crystal Spring... | ecosystem: Environmental > Aquatic > Deep subsurface... | reverse complement strand
AAACCATTGAGGGCTCTTGCTTCATTTGTTTTATCCCCTATTTCTCTGGCAATAACTATACTTTGAGAATGGTTTTCTATTGCCTTTTGGTATTCCCCTAAAGACTCGTAAGCAAAACCTAAATTATCAAGGGCTTTCATTTTTACTTGTTGATGCCCTATTTCCGTGGCAATAGTTATACTTAACTCATATTTTTCTATTGCTTGTTGATATTCTTCCAGTGAATAATAAGCATTACCTAAATTATAGATGACATCAGCTTCAAGTTGTTTATTTTTGATTTCTCTGGCAATAACTAAACTTAACTCATATTTTTCTATTGCTTTTTGATATTCTCTTAAAGACTTGTAAGCACTACCTAAACCATTGAGGGCTATTGCTTCACCTGTTTTATTCTCTATTTCTCTGGCGATAACTATACTTTGAGAATGGTTTTCTATTGCCTTTTGGTATTCCCCTAAAGACTCGTAAGCACTACCTAAATTATTAAGGGCTTTCATTTTTGCTTGTTGATGCCCTATTTCCGTGGCAATAGTTATACTTAACACATAGTTTTCTATTGCTTTTTGATATTCTTGCAGTGAATAATAAGCAATACCTAAATTATAGATGACATCAGCTTCAAGTTCTTTATCTTTGATTTCTCTGGCAATAACTAAACTTAACTCATATTTTTCTATTGCTTTTTGATATTCTCTTAAAGAATTGTAAGCACTACCTAAACCATTGAGGGCTCTTGCTTCACCTGTTTTATTCTCTATTTCTCTGGCGATAACTATACTTTGAGAATGGTTTTCTATTGCCTTTTGGTATTCCCCTAAAGACTCGTAAGCAAAACCTAAATTATAGAGTAAATTTGTTTCATATTGTTTATTTCCTATTTCCTTAGCAATAGTTATACTTAACTCATAGTTTTCTATGGCTTTTTGTAATTTTCCTTGAGAATGGTAAGCAACACCCAAATTAAAGAGTAAATTTGTTTCACCTTGTTTATTTCCTATTTCCTTAGCAATAGCTAGACTTTGTTTATAGTTTTCTATTGCTTCTTCTAATTTTCCTTGAAAATTATAAATAAAACTTAAATTGTTACAAGCTTTGGCTTCAAGTTTTCTATCTTTTATTTCTTGGGAAATGGTTAAAGTTTGCTCAAAGCATTCTTTTGCTTGCTGAAATTCTTTTAATGACCAATAAACCTTACCCAAATTATTGAGACATTCCCCTTCACCTTGTCTATCTTTTGCTTCCCGATAAATGGCGAGTGACTTTTGCCAACATTGTTTAGCTTCCTGAAATTGACCGCTTTGATAATGGCTCGCGCCTTCTTCATTCAACTTATTTGCTAAGGTTGTTTCCATCTTTGCTGACTCACTCTCCTGTTTTTTTTTCAATTTGTTTGCTAACCAATTAAACATTTTAGTTCCCTCTCTGAACTTGATAATAATATTCTAACTATTTTTATAAGATCAATGTGTTAATTTATGTAAATATTTATCAACAAACATTGACTTTTATTATTAGAGAATGCAATAGGTTGAAACCTATTGCTACCTTTACGAAACCCGCCTGCGCGGGTTAGGTGCTTTGTGTGAGCAAATTATTTTATTTCAACCAAGTATATTTGTTTTATAATCACATCAGGTACTTAGTCCGCGCAGGCGGACTTCGTAAAGGTAGCAATAGGTTTCAACCTATTGCTATTGCCATAATTTCACCCAACCAGGATACTCAGCGGTGAGTAAATCATAAAGTTCCTCATCTGTAATGTTTGCTGGGTCTTCGACACTGAAAAAATTGGCATTGTCCACAAAGCGATCGCTTAACTCATCTAGCTTTTCTAAAAAACTAAAATCGCTGGTCATTGCTTTAACAATGCGCCCAAATATACCTTTTCTTTTAACATCTTTTTGGGATTTTCCTATTGCCATAAATTGCCAGAAAATTGGTTCATAGGAAGACCACCGCAGTTGATTTTCTGTTTCTAATTCGTCGCCAGTTGCCCCATCAGTTACGAACATAGCATAAACGGGTATTGTGGAGGAAAACACCTTTTTTCGTTCTTGTCCTTTTCCGTCTGGAAAATAAAAATTCCTGACAGACTTCATGACTTTTCCATAATAAGTTCCCCCTTCTAAAGGATACTTTTTCTGGATATTTGGGATAAAGTCGCGGAAATTATCCACGGTCATTTCTCCCCCATAGTGAGCATTATTTCCAAATAGAAATATATCAAGAGCACCATTATCATCAAAACAACATCCTAGAGCTAAAACTTTTTCTGCAAACTCTTGTACTTTTCCAGAACTATAAAGAAAGTTCATTGACCCAGAAATATCTAGCACTAACGCTACTTTAGCGCGATGGTTACTCAGGTTTTTCTTTTCCAGAGATATACTAACCTTCTTAACAAGATTAAATATTTTTGGGGCTTCTTTTTCTATTTTTTCTAATGAAATCGCCATTTTTTATTCCTCTTTTAATGAAGATTTATTTTTCTGAGACTTAGTTTTTTTTTGAGTTAAAACCCGTTACCATTTCCGTTATTACTGCCACTATTTCCTTGCAAAATTGGATTAGCACTAGACTCTCTATAAATGCCTTCGTTATAGGAGTGGAATTACCTCCCGAAATTGCGGGAGGATAGAGGAGATTTAACCCTAGTTATAATTAAGATCTCTGGCTTCCTTCACCAAATTAATCCACTCCTGTTGTACTAGCTTGCGGTTTTCTATTTTTTTCAATTGGGGCCAGATTTGCGCTGGTTTTGTGCCGAGGAATATATCCCACTCCTGTCGAACTCCTTCAGCACGAGTGATATGATCTGCAAACTCTTCTATCATGGAGCATCCCACCTCAGTAGGTGCAAATGTCAAGATATTTAAGGATTTTTGACAGCTAGCAACTGCCTCTTGATGAAGCTGTTTGAGATGTTCTTGAATTTTCTTTACATTTTCCGATGTTGATAGAGGACTATAGGGATTAGAAGGGAGAAACTTACTCAGATGTTCCCAAACTATTGATTGAATAATGCCTTTGTACAAAATGTCAAAGGTTGAGAGAAATTCAAATCCCAATTTTAGATTAGTCAAATTAGCAGGTATTAGCTCTGCCATTCTTTCAATAAATGCAATTCCTCGCTCCTCAGTCAGATTTTCCAGACCGAGTTTTAGCAGTACTTCTGCTGCTTCAGCTTTCTTAACTTCTAATGATTCTTTCAGTCCTTTGTCTATTGAGTGAAAGTTTTTTAACAATTTTTGTCGCATTTGCTGAATGCCCCAAAAATATGCAGCATCAATCCCATCGAAGCTAGACTTACTTTTAAGTTCCTCTTCTGAAGGAATCCCTGGAGAATTTTGACAATTTTTAATCGCCTCTTCAACCTGAGCTTTAAAATGGGGATCTGGTTGCGCTACAAGGTCTCTGTATTTCTGACGCAGTTTCTCAATTTCATTGTACAGGTCTTTGATAAATGGATCGCGCAGTTTTACATATTCTGAATACTCCTCACCATATTGTTCTAATGCTTTGGCTGCTTTTTCTAATTCGGCATTTGTTTTAGTTCCAAGTAGCTTTAGGCTTTTCCCACAGGAAGCCATATATTGCCGATCCAAACGCTCTAAATTATTGGTTAAATATTGGAGAACTTCCTCTAAAATACTATTGGCTTGTTCGGAATCAGTGCAGTCGCCGATTACGCTTTTAACAACGTGAATTCCTTTGCTGTCTCTGGTATTCCCTAAATCTTGGCATTGTTGCACGTTATTGCGATCGCGGTTGATAACCATAAAAGACCATTCATTCAATGGCAGCTTTTCTTTGAGAGCTGAACTTGCGGTATCGTAGAGAGTTATATCCTCCTTTCTCCACAAATCTCCACCTCCTGATGGCCGACGAATAAAAAGAATGAAATCAACGTCTTCTCCAAGAGCTTTAATCATCCTCTCTACATCCCCCAGTCTGGTGTCTCCTAACCCTGGCATATCTACCAGCCCTACCTTTTCCACGCCTACTTTAGGAAAACGGCAGAAAATCTCTACTTTGCGCACGGCTAAATGACTGAAGAAAAGAGGATTCCCCTGAGGATCGTATTTTTGAGAAACATATTTGGAAATGTCTTCTTTGGTAATTTCTAGAACCCGCTCTTCCGACTGAAGCAGGTTAGCATATTTGTTAATGTTTACATGATAATCATTTTTCAGATGGTTATAAAGCGATTCTGCTTGGGCGGGGTTGGGAGAATTATTAAGTACAAGGGAAGGTAATGGTCTATTAAACTCTGCTAGAGATAAGGGAGCCAACCCAAAACCCAAATGCTGGTAATAGGGCGCAATTACTTCTTGGAGGAAGGAAGTTTCTGAGTAAAAATATACCTTGGCGTAGGTTCTGTTCTCGTTTATGTGATATATGTTACTCTGAACGCTGGTACAAGGCATTCGATCGCTGCTGGGAATTTCATCTGAGGTAAGTGCGCTGAGAGTTTGCAATAAGGTACTTTTACCCTGACGCGCTAACCCCACAACTCCAATATTGATGGTGTTGCGAGAAAAGCGTTTCCAGAGTTTTTCCCACGTCTTTTGCTCTTGAGCAATAAGTAGCACCAACTCAGGAAAATCTATTTCTTTTAAGCTCTCTTGTTGTTGGAAATTATCAGGCAATTGTATAAGCTGTTGTCTCTTACTTTCTAGGATGGTGATTTTTTCCAATAGCTCTTTGAGGCGTTCTTCTTCTCGTTTTGCTGCTTCAGCAGTGGTTTTGCGCTTGCGAATAATTTCGTCAATAATTTTTGTTGTTTCTGGGATATTTGTTTCTGGGATATTAATGTCTGGGATATTTGTTTTTGAATTATACATTTGTGTCTCCATTTAATTATTCTTGATTGACAATTTGGTTGTAAATTGGTACGATAATGTTGTTCCAAACTGGGGGAATTCCTCCTAAGCAGATAATCCCCGTCGTTACCCAAGCTAAAATTCGAGGATCAATAGGTGGGTATTCCTTTATCTCTTCCGTTTTCCTTTTAATAGGTTTGTCTTCCGTTTTCCTTAATTTAGCGACTGTAAATTGAGCTGAATCATTATAAGTGGGGAAAATATCTACTCCTAACTTAGAGTTTCTTTCACACCAATAACAACTCTCATAACTTCCTGCATATACGTGAGCGCCAGGTTGAGCCGAACAATCCTTTAAGTCAGCGATCGCCTCGCTGATTGCGTTTTTCCAATCCGTAGCACTAGGACGTAAATGGTAATTTTCATGCCCTACCGTAAAACAGTTGTGAAAGCACTCTTCAATCTTTGGATGTACTATTTTAAGCGGCATTGACAGCTCGCCAGGTATCGCTTTTCGCGCATAAATCCAATCACCTTGACTAATGCGATCGGGAATGCTTTTTATTTCGTTTGCGGTATCGGTTTCTTTTGAGAAGCCTGTAAAGGGATGATATCCAAAGAGTAACTGATGGATAATTACTGCCAACCCGAAGCAATCTTCTGTTGGCAATCGTTTTCTAGTTTTCCAATCTTTTGCATTTAACAACTCTGGCGGCTCTTTTGCATTTAACAACTCTGGCGGCGCGTATTCTTGAGTAATTACGGGACAGAAGTAAACCTCTTCATTGTTGGGATTGGTAATTTGGAATGAATCCGTATCTACAATAGAAACAATCGTCCTGTCGTTGACCAGCAGATTTTGAGGCTTAATGTCACCTATTACATAATTTTTCTTATGAACGCATTCAACAATGCTAGCAAGATTATAGGCTATAATATGTAAATGATACCAATTTATTCTCTTACCAATTCTTTTTTTAGGATTATAGACTTGGATAAGCCCCTGACTGTTACTAATTTGAGGCATGATAAAACCGACAACCTTATTGTTGTTATCCACGAGCAAATCTTGAGGCCAGGCTATTGATACATAACCTTTTCCCTTCATGGGGTCATCAGGAGGGTTGTCTACCATTACTTTCAATTTTTCTATTTCCTTTTCAGTAAGAGGGGAAATGTAAATTTTAGCCACAGACTCTGAAGTCTTATAAATTTCAGCTTGTCCACCGCGTCCAATTTTTTCTCCTAACTCGATAGTTTTTTTGGTTTTAAAAGTCTGTAAGGTTATCATAAAATTGCCTCCTAATGACCAAGGACTAATGACTAATGACTATAGCTTTGCCCAACTACTGACTGGGGGAAATTGAACTTGGTCGCCTGGCTGAGTGTTTAAAATGTTTTTCATCGAAGTAGAAAGCCAAAAGAATAACTCCCTAAACTTCAAACCATTAAGGAATAATGGCGGTCTCTGAGAAGAAGAAATCTGCTGCAATATGTTTGGCTCGGCATTTTGTGTTCCAATTACAAAAAAAGTGAATTTTTTATTTGTTACGCCCAGCTTTATGCTGTTTATTGCATTGTGCAAATCATCTGTCGGTGCGCTGTCTGAAATTAGAAATATCCAAGGTTGGTAGTAATCTATTCCAAACCGTTTTAAGGTTTCCTGACGAGCTTCTAATTTCTCTATTGCTAGTTCAATTCCTTGACCCAGGGAAGTCATGTCCTTGGTGGTAAATTGAGGTGGAATAAAGTCCTTAAAAGTGATAAAATCCTGTGCAAGCTGTGGCTTTTCACCACCAAAAGTGATTATAGCTATTTCGGAATTATTGCAGACTTTTACATCCCGTTCTTGTTTGAAAGTTGCTATTCCTGCATTTAGTTCACTAATAGACTGCCCCGACATGGATGAGGATGTATCAATTAGCAATTCGAGCAGAAATCGACGGCTGGGATTTTTGGCAAATTTGATGATATCTTCTAAAGACATCGGTATCTCCTTAATTATTCTTTATTGAAATCGAATTGAGATTTTTAAAATTCTAACCAGCCTCGCGATTCTTCCTCTTCTTTTGGATCGACATCGACTTTCAATTTAACCCAGCGTCGCGGGTCTTCATCTTGTGCATTTTGTGCTTGTTCGTCAAAATATTTAGCCTCAAAGTAAGGATAAATACCTGGTGATAAATAACCTAAAGGAATTTGCCCTAATCCAGGTAGTACTGGTTGAAATGATGGTATCTTTACATACAGAGGAAGCGGCGAATTTGCTTCTGTTAACGTAAGGGTTTTGTTCTGGTTATCCAGAAATTTATTGTCAACTATAGCCCATACATAAATTTCTGAGTTATGCCCAGGAAATTCAATTGGGTGAGGCCTATTATCTATATTGGAGATAAACATTTTATTAGACTCCTTGTTAATATTGCTGAAGAGAAAAAGAAAGACTAAAAAGATTAAATTGAATAGGGAAAATAAACAACTAATCAAACTCACCCAAATCAGTAATAAAAGATTCTTGTTATTGACTTTTTGGTTTTTATTTGTCAGGGAAGGTTTTGATTCCTTTTCCTTGCTGTTATTTGTCGGGGAAGAACGGAGGTTTTCATCTTGATAAATAGCCAAGAGCAAGGTTTTGTCATCCTCTGTTTTGGAATTAACGTCTTTACTGTTGAGAAAATTGTTTAGTTCCTGCTTGCATTTTTCCTCTGTCATTTCCTGCAACCAACTTTTTAAAACTTCAAAAAATTTGGTTGCTGGTTTCCAGTCTTTATTGTGATTAACGGCAATATTCTCATTCCAATCTGTGGATATAGAAATAAAATTGTGAGAATTTTGCCTGACATTAACTTGCATTTTTTTTAATGCTTGAGACGAGGTAACAAAGGTCGTTTGATTTACATATTCGCCTTTGTCTGGCTTAAAAAGTAGCTCGTAATCGTCTTTTCCTTGAGAACCAACTACAATCAACCCATCTCCAACTTGCATGGCAGCCAGCCACTTTGGAGTGGCAACAACTGCCAGTAAAGTACAAGCTAGGTCTTTGCTCAAGCAATTGTTTTCTTGTGCTTTTTTGTTCAAGGCAGATTTGACTTCTTCTAGAACCTTCGAGAAAATTTCTTTGGCTTTTTGTTGGGTTAGCGGTTGAGACTGCTGCCACTCGTATTGTTTCAATTCAGTGATTGCTACTTTCACTGCTGTCTCAGAACCAATATGTGAAAGTCGAGCACTACCCGCACCATCGGAAACTGCACCAATAAACACATCGTCCAAAATCTCATAATGCCCATAGTCTTGACAGGGCTTATTGGTCTTTATATGGCTAGTTCCTATTCCTTTACCTAATACTGCTTTCCATTGAGATTGAGACATAATTAAACCTACTATAAGTATTGAGCTGTTTCCATCGTAGTCCACCCACTTATAGAAGGGGTTTCAATCTGTTCGCCAGGTTGGCTAACCGAGACTGCTTGCAATGAACCAGAAAGCCACAGAAATAGCTCTTTAAACTTCAAGCCATCAAGTAGTAATGGTGGCGTGTTAAGTGGAGCAATTTCTCCTAAAATCTCCATATTGGCATTGCGAACCCCAACGGCAAAAAAGGCAAACTTTTTATTGGCATCACCAGAGCGAACCCGTTGAGCTGCATTTTCCCAATTATCAGTAGGTTCTCCGTCTGTAATTAGGAATACCCAGGGGCGGTATAAACCCAGGTTTGCATTTCTGATAATTTGTTTGCGCTCCTCCACTTTATCCAGTGCCAGTTCGATCGCTTGCCCCATGGGAGTACTGCCATTGGCTGTAAGTTGAGGTGGCTTAAACTCGTCAACAGTGGCAAAATCACTCACTAGCTGGGGCTTGTCACCCCCAAAAGTAACAATAGCTACTTCTACACGGAGGGAAGCTACCTCGTCGCGCTCGAGCTCTTGTTTGAGAATAGCTATCCCCTTGTTTAATTCCTGAATAGCTCCATCTAACCGCATGGAGTAAGATGTATCCAGTAATAACATAGCTAGGCAGCGAGGCTCTGGATTTTCAACGAATTGTGGTTGCTTTAGAGACATTAGATTAGTTCTCCTTTTCGATGTTTTTTTTCTTACTCACCTTACTTGTGTGGATTCAAAAAATTATGTGCCAGGGAGAGAGAAATTTTTTTTCTCGATAAAAGCCTGGTGGTTTTACGGATTGTATAACTTTTTTTAATTAGGATACATAATATATTAGTAAGTTATAACAATTTAAAAAATACAATAACCACTACTTAATCCTTATCCTTCCTGAGAGATATATCGGAATAAACACCCTTTTTTATGCACTTTTTTCTTTTGATTTTTTTTCAAATTTAAGATTTTATCCACCTAGCTACGGCAAAATTTATCACAAAGTTTCAAACTTTTATATAGTAAGCTATACCAGGAGCGATCGCCTTTTCCGTCAACAAAGCTAAATCAAAAGCCACCAAAGCTGAACCAGTACCAAAAACAACAACCAAAAACAGAAAAACACCAGCAGCAAAACCCTTCAGAAACAGCTTCTGGTCGTAAACAGCCAAGATAAATTTTTCAGAAATTTGCATAAAAACAGAGTTCTCTCTCGTTGTTATTAATAGGAACTCAATTAAAGCGCGATTAAAACAAGGTAGCCAGTCTTTAAAGTCTGATTCCGCTGTTATGTAAAGTTTGGTTAAAGTTTTCAGAACTTTGCATAAAAAACAGAGTTCTCTCGAGTTGTTATCAACAGGAAAATTAAACAGGAGATTGTAATGTTGAACAAAAAAGTTACCTTGATTCTCTCAGGCGTTAGTTTTGGAATTATTGCCTTAGCAGCTTCACCTGCTCTTGCAGGTTATGGAGCTATCGCTTATTCTCGCACTACAGGAGCTTGGGGCAGAGCGACTAATAATTCTCAAGAAGACCTTGCACAAAGCAGTGCTTTACTTCATTGTAATACTAATACTGAAGACAGAGATTGTGCTATTGAAGTAAGGATTGAAAATCAATGCGGAGCTTTAGCAAGAAAAAATGATAACTCGAACTTTGTTACAAGTGGATTCGCTCAAGACAGAAGTGACGCAGGAAATGAAGCGATAGCTGCTTGTGGTGATAATTGCCAATTAGTTACCAGTGTATGTTCCTGGGATGACTATTAAGTTTGTTATATATAGCGAATCTAAATGAATCGTGAAAATCAAAAATAAAATCATAGGTCCTTGACAAGGGGCGGTAGTCCCCTTGTCTTGCCACAATTCCTAACGGACTGTTATAACTAAAAACTAAAATTTTTGATTTGCATAATTTTGGGAGCTTCACACAATAAGAATAACAACAAGCTCTTGGGAACAGAAAGAAACAATCAACTAATAATAAGGAGAAAAAACTCATGGCTACTGAACTGAAAACTATCGCTGAATACCTGAATAATAATGACTGGAAATATTATACTGATGCCAAGAATGACCGCATTGTTACGGGAGTCAAAGCTGATAATATTGAGCAATTTCTGATTAGCATTCAGCTATCTGAAAATGGGGAATTTATTCAATTTATCGTTCCTGAAATCCTCAAAGTAAAAGACCATGTTTTTAAAGGGCTTCTTTTCCAAACAATGCTGACTATCCAAAATGAAATCAAAATGTTACGGTTTGGATATGACCCTGATGATGGGGAAATTTACGGTTTTATAGATTTTCCTTTAGAGGATGGGGTGTTGACCGAAAAGCAATTTAATCGGGCTCTTAAAGCACTAATTTACCTAGTGGATACCACTGCTATGCCTAGATTAAAAGCTGTACTGGCTACAGGTAATGACCCAGGGAAGAAAAATACCGTTGAAGAGCTTTTAGACGCATTACCTGATGATTTGGTGGCTATGTTAGCACAGGCGATCGCTTCTCGTCAGCAATAACGGGGTTAAGGGGAAAATCTTTTTCCCCTGGCGCATAATTTTTCTAGTTCATACCAGTAAGAAAAGTGAAAGACAAATTCTGTTAAGGAGGAATTTAGCAACAATAAAACATCCAAAAATTGTGGGCTTTAAAAGTGTACTTTAAAGCAAAATTCTGCCAATCAAATCAGAGGAAGAATAAAATTAATAAGCAAACTTTGTTATTTTGTTACGGTGCGTAGCGGGGATAAAGCAACGGTTAGCTTGCCAGTCTCATAAGCTGGTTCTTTTGATAGGTAGGTTCGACTCCTACCCCCGCCATTTCAAGATTATCTTGAATGAACAAACAAAAAATTATAGTTAATTACTTTAGTTATTTATAATAATTCAAATGTCATTTCATTTATAGCGTCTTCATCAGTACCAGAGCGCTGGTTGTTTTCAAGAATTTAGTAGGAGTTAAAGGTCCAAAAAAAATCTAGAATAAGTTGCATATTTTTCCTTTTTTCTCCCAGTAAATAGATAGAGAGAAGAAATAAAGAGATAAAAAAGTATTTCCCACTCCTGATTATTATTACATATTTTAGTTAATTTTTCCCGTTTTAAATAGAAGAAAGTTAATTGGAGAATTGAAATGAAAGAGACAATGACAATTGACAAAGTAATTGCAAGACCAGAAACTATTCGTATTATAACAAAAACTGGAAAGGTAATAATTAAGCCCAAAGCAGCTCCTGCAAAAAAAAGAATTGTTAACAATTCTTTACCCAAACCCGATATTTCCAAGTAAAAGTTGTAAGTAAGCGTTGGATCCGAATGGTTTAGGGGTTTTGACTGCAAATTAAAGCAATGAGGGTTCGATTCCCTCCCAACGCTCTTAAAACTTGCTCAAAAAAAGATAAACATTGCATAATTTTATCTTTTCCACCAAGTTTTAAATGTGAGAACAAAAACTAAAAATAAGGACATAAAAAGAATGAATAAATCTAAAAAACGTTACGTTGCTGTAATCAATTCAATTGTTTGTTTTTTAATGGTAACAACACCTACGCAAGTAAAAGCCTGGGACAAATATGAATGTCATCAATATTATGAAATGGGATGGCGTGACGGGTGGACTACGAAAATGACAAATAGTGTTTTACTAGATCCAGATTATCAATCATGTTATGAGGAGGGTTTTTGGAAGGCTATGGAAGTAAATACTAATCCCCAATGTTTTGGATTAAATTGTCGTGTACCGCCGGCACCTCCCATGGGTGAACCCTACAGAAAATCTAGTTCCCAATCAAATCCTGACCGTTTTGAACATTGTTATGACCCTAATAATTCGGAAAATATTTTTGGGGCTATTTCTTGTATTTTAGAACAAGGGCAATAAGAAATTAGTAATTAATGCGAGGTACAGTTTTTCTTGGTAAGACAAGGGGCTTAAGCCCCTTGTCCGTACCTCATTAATTACTAAAAATACAGGTTTTAATGTTACTACAAACTTCGTTATTGCCCCTTGTCCGTACCTCACCACTAAGAGAAAAGCTATATAGAAATTTTCAAACTTTAGAGGTACAATTTTCCCCTTAGTCCGCGCAGGCGGACTTTCTTTATGTAGCAAAGAGTTGAAACCCGTTGCTATCTGGTTATGATTTAAAAATTTGTAATTAATTGGCTAGTTTACTTTCTGCTTGTTTTTGCAGCAAATTGAGAATGGAAGCTTTTTCTAATAACCCTAAAACTACCCCATCTCTTAAAACAGTTAGTTCTTTTGTTTCGTCTTGTTCAAGTAACTTAATTACCTCTAATAAAGATAAATCAGCGGCGATAGTTTTTACATTTTCTGGTGACTGGATTAAGTCTTTTACTTGAATGTGATTCCAATCAGAAGTAGGTACTTTTTTCAAGTCATCTATTACCAAAACTCCCAAAAGTTGACCATTTTCATCTGTTACTAAAAACTTCTGCCATTGACTTTTTCCTATTACATAATCGTTAACAAATTCTCGCAGAGTTAATTCAGCTGAAACAACAGGACTATTGGAAATTACAGCATCAGCAGCAGTTAAACCATCCAACTTTTCTTGTACTTTAGCAGACTGAGCAGCTACACCAGCATTTTGGAGTAAAAACCAACCAATTAATAATGTCCAAAAGCTACCATAAGGGCTGATATTTAAAGTACCTAATATCCCTACAAGTACTGCTAACCAGCCAAAAAATTGACCCACTCTCCCCGCAAAAATTATCCCTTTATTTGGGTTTCCTGTTATTTGCCATACTAATGCTTTTAGGACATTTCCTCCATCTAAAGGTAAACCAGGAATTAGATTAAATAATGCTAAGACTAAATTAATTGTAGCTAGTAAAGAGATTATAGCCATTAAAGGTGCTGGTAGAGCAAAATTTAACCCAATAAAAGTAAATATACCAAACAGGATTAAACTTACCACAGGACCAGCGATCGCCACTAAAAACGCTTCTAATGGTGTTTTTGATTCTCTTTCTAAACTTGCTAAACCTCCAAATAAAAATAACGTGATTGACTTTACTTCTATTCCTTGAGCTTGAGCAACAAAACTATGCCCTAATTCATGGGCTAATACAGACGCAAATAATAACAATGCTGCTATTAAACCTAAAACCCAGGGGGTAATTCCATTTAGTTGAGGAAATAACGCTAATTGTCCTCCATAACTTAATGTTACTAATCCTAATACTAAAAACCAAGAAGGATTAATATAAAAAGGTATTCCAAATAAATTTCCTACTCTAATATTGCCATTCATTAAATGACCTCCTATAATGTTATTTGGCAGGTTTTTTAATCTATTTATATTGTAACGAAATGTTAAATTAATCCCTAAAAAAATTTGCAGTAAAAACCGTACTTAGAAGTTCGGTTAATTAGAAAAAAAAGGAGATAATAATGAAACAAAGTCTAAAATATCTGTTAATAACAGTGTTAGTAGGAGCTATAATATTGTTAGTGAACTTAGCAGCAAATGCAGGATCAGGAAACATCACAGAGACACAGTTTTACTCAGGGAGAACCTGTGAAGCGATCGCTAAATCAGTAGCCCATGTCCTGGGTTTACCACCAGCAGCAGTAACTTTTCGAGGAAGTAGTGATAGTCCCGATGGTTCTTATCTCTGTTTTGTAGAAAAAGGCAATCAAATATTAGTGAGAATAGTAGCAGATGCTGAGGGAAATTGGGGCGATCCATATTAAGAATGAACAGTTCAAAGGTCAGGTATCGAGGACGAACTGACCTTAGAAATTGGTTAAAACCAGTGGAATAGATTAGGTTTGACATTTGAATAAATAAAGACAAGAAAGTAATAAAATGGAGCAAAAAAAATGATAGAAAAATATAAGGAATATTATACACAAGAAGAAATACAAGAAATACTGAAAATGGCGATCGCCCGTCAAACAGACAAAACAGAAAAAGAAGAGTTATCCAGGGAAAACCTGCAAGAAATAGCCCTAGAATTAGGAATAGATCCTAACTCAATTGAAACAGCAGAAAGAGACTGGTTAGCCCTCAAACATCAACAAAAAAAACATCAAGAATTTCAAATTTACCGTAGAGGTATTTTCAAGCAAAAATTAGGCAAATATCTGATAGTTAATAGCTTTTTAATAAGTCTAAATATTCTCGCAGTGGGTGGGTTATCTTGGTCAGTTTATATCCTTTTAATTTGGGGCTTAAAACTATCCCTAGAAGGATGGCAAACTTTTCAGTCAGAAGGCAAAGCTTATGATACTGCTTTCTCTTTTTGGCAGTTAAAACAAGAAATGAAACAAGCAGCAACAACAATTTGGCAACGGTTAAAACTTATTCTTGAATGATTAACAATTAAGTTAAATTAATTGTTAATCATTTCAAGTACTTAAACCCTTGAAGCAATCTGAGCACAACGGGTTGAAACCCGTTGCTACTCATACAAAACCCGCCTGCGCGGGTTTAAATTAACTAAATTATAACGTATAATTCTCAAAAAAGCAATGTCTTATAGCGAATTTACCATTTCACAAATCGAAGGTGAATTTAACCTTATTATTCAAGAAAGAGTGGAAATTTTTAAATCAATAAAACCAGTAACTCCCAGTGATTTATTGAAGGAAATTTTAGCGGAAAATATTCCCTTAGCCTTAGAAATAGATACAGAAAAAGCTCGCTCAGAATTAATAATAGCGCCCATATTGGTAGAATTGAGGAAACATTTTCAGCGCAAAATCAGTTTTTTTTCTGGAACTGAATTTAATGTGGAAAAAGCAAAGGGATTAACAGGAAGATGTGATTTTATTATTAGTTATTCTCCTAAACAGTTGGAAATAACCGCGCCTGTGGTAACTATAGTAGAAGCAAAAAACGATAACATTAAATCAGGAATACCTCAGTGTATCGCGGAAATGATAGGCGCTCAATTATTTAATGAACAGAAAAAAAATCAAATTCCTTGGATTTATGGAATTATTACTACAGGAAGTAACTGGAAGTTTTTGAGATTGGTAGAAAATCAAGTTGAAATTGAAGCAATTGAGCATTTTATTGGTAATTTAGAATCTCTGTTTGGTATTTTAATAGAGATAATTGAAACAACTAGCCCCCAATTTTTAACTCATTCGTAGGAAAAATGATAAGGGCGAGTTTTGATCTGCCCCTACAGAACTCAGGCAACAAAATTGCTATACTAAACAAGAAACCTGTCAACAGAAAAAGTACGGAGGATATGCAGCCCACTGACGCAAGCAAATTTACAGAACAAGCTTGGGATGCGATTGTAAAATCTCAAGATGTAGCTCGTCGCTTCAAAAACCAATACCTAGAAGCAGAACACGTTATCCTCGCATTACTTGAAGAAAACGAAGGACTAACTCAAAAAATAATAACCCGCGCTAACATTGACTTAGCCCGCTTGCGACAGCAACTAGAAGTGTTCGCCAACCGACAAGCAAAGTTGATCTCTTTTGAGCAATTATATCTGGGACGAGGACTAGATTTAATGTTAGATCGTGCGGAAACTTGTAGAGAAAGTTGGCAGGATAAATTTATTTCAGTAGAACACATTTTGATGGGTTTTGCAGAAGACGATCGCATCGGAAGACGTACTCTGCGTAACTTTAACCTCGATCCCCAAGATTTGGAAGTACATATCAAAGCTCTGCGTGGTGCGCAAAAAGTAACTGAACAAAACCAAGAAGAAAATTATGAAGCTCTGGAGAAATATGGAAGAGATTTAACAGAGCTTGCAAAAGCAGGAAAGTTAGACCCAGTCATAGGTAGAGATGAGGAAATTCGCCGCGTAATTCAAGTACTCTCTCGTCGCTCCAAAAATAACCCAGTGTTGATCGGTGAACCAGGTGTAGGAAAAACAGCGATCGCCGAAGGTTTAGCCCAACGCATTGTTAACGGTGATGTACCAGAGTCTCTCAAAAACCGTCAACTAATTACCCTAGATATGGGAAGTTTAATAGCTGGAGCAAAATATAGGGGAGAATTTGAAGGTCGTCTGCGGAACGTTTTACGAGAAGTGACAAAATCTGAAGGGCAAATAGTTCTATTTATCGACGAACTCCACACAGTAGTAGGTGCAGGATCGAGAGAAGGCGCAATGGATGCAGGAAACCTCCTTAAACCCATGTTAGCGCGAGGAGAACTGCGTTGCATTGGGGCTAGCACCCTCGATGAATACCGCAAGCATATCGAAAAAGATCCCGCCCTGGAGCGTCGTTTTCAACAGGTATATGTAAAGCAACCCAGTGTGGAAGATACCATCTCCATTTTGCGGGGTTTAAAAGAGCGCTATGAAGTCCATCACGGAGTAAAAATAACAGACTCCGCTTTGGTTGCTGCTGCAACTCTCTCACATCGTTATATAACTGAGAGGTTTTTACCTGACAAGGCGATCGACTTAGTAGATGAAGCTGCAGCAAAATTAAAAATGGAGATAACCTCCAAACCAGTCGAACTAGAAGTCATAGATCGACGGATAATGCAACTGCAAATGGAAAAATTATCTCTCCAAGGAGAAGAAGATCGCTCCTCATTAGATCGTCTTCAAAAAATAGAGCAAGAAATTCAGGAATTAGAGGGAAAACAACAACACTTTTCTTCTCAATGGCAAGCAGAAAAACAACTACTTGAAGAAATAAAAAAACTCAAAGAAGAAGAAGAACATTTGCGCCTGCAAGTAGAACAAGCAGAAAGAGCCTATGATTTAAATAAGGCAGCACAGTTAAAATACGGCAAACTTGAAGTACTCCAACGAGAATTAGAAGCTCAAGAAAGTAAGCTGTTAGAAACTCAATCTACAGGAACTGCCTTACTTAGAGAAGAAGTAACCGAAGCAGATATTGCTGAAATTGTAGCAGGTTGGACAGGCATTCCTGTAAACCGTTTATTAGAATCAGAAAAACAAAAGTTATTACAATTAGAAAAACATCTTCACCAAAAAGTAATCGGACAACTCGAAGCAGTAGAAGTAGTTGCAGCAGCTATTAGACGCGCTAGAGCGGGGATGAAAGATCCCAACCGTCCTATTGGTTCATTTTTGTTTATGGGACCCACTGGGGTAGGAAAAACAGAGTTAGCGCGCGCTTTAGCAGCTTTTTTGTTTGATAGTGAAGAAGCGATGGTGCGCATTGATATGTCCGAATATATGGAAAAACACGCCGTATCTCGGTTAGTGGGTGCGCCCCCAGGTTATGTAGGTTATGAAGAAGGGGGACAACTCTCAGAAGCAATTCGTCGTCGTCCTTATTCCGTAGTGCTTTTAGATGAAGTAGAAAAAGCTCATCGAGATGTGTTTAATATTTTGTTACAAGTATTAGATGATGGTAGAATTACTGACTCTCAAGGAAGAGTGGTAGATTTTAGAAATACTATTATTGTGTTAACAAGTAATATTGGAAGTGAGCATATTCTTAATGTAGCTGTAGAAGATTCAGACTATGAGAAAATGCAAAATAAGGTAATGCAAGCTTTGAGAAAACATTTCCGCCCAGAGTTTCTCAACAGAATTGATGATTTAATCATTTTCCATAGTTTGAAACGAGAAGAATTACGTCAAATTGTTGAGCTTCAAATTAAACGGATTAAAAAGCTATTAGAAGAGCAAAAAATCAGTCTGAAATTGTCAGCAGCAGCTTTAGATCATATTGTGAATGTGGGTTACGATCCAGTGTATGGAGCAAGACCATTAAAACGAGCAATTCAGAAAGAATTAGAGAATCCTTTGGCTACTAAAATTTTAGAAAATACTTTTGTTGCTGGGGATAAAATCCAGGTTGACTATGTTGATAATTCCCTAGTTTTAAAGAAACAAGAAAAAGTCGTTAAAGCTCTACCTGTTTCTGTTAGTAAAGCTTAGGGTTTTGAAATGAATGATTATTTCCTTTGCTTGTAAAGAAACTGAAAAAATATGGCAGGGTGTACGTTCACAAAAATTTCCATCAGATATTCAAGAACGAGCTTTGCGCAAATTACGACAACTAGAAGCGTCAGCTAATTTAAATGATCTTCGCATACCACCTGGAAACCATCTAGAAGCACTTTTTGGCGACAGAAGTGGACAACATAGTATTAGGATTACAAAGCAATGGAGATTGTGTTTTATATGGAAAAATGGAAATGCTTATGAGGTAGAAATTGTTGATTATCACTAGGAGAAAAATGAATGGAAAATAAATTACTTCATAATCCCCATGTTGGCGAAATTTTAAAGTATGATTTTTTAGAAGAATTGAACATCAGTGAAAATATGTTAGCTGAAAATCTGAATGTTTCCTGTTCTACTATTGAGAAAATTGTTCAGGGTGAAGCTTCTATAACTGCGGATATTGATTTACGTTTATGTAAATATTTTGGACTTTCAGAGGGGTATTTTTTAAGGCTTCAGAATGCTTATGAATTAATGGAAGCAAAAAGAAAATTAGGCGAAATATTAAATAAAATAATCCCTTATTCTTCATGTTAGTACTTGAATAGGAAAATTAATCCATGAACTTAGTTTTAAAGAGTTAAACACCTCCTCTCAATAAAGACGAAACAGGAGCAATTCGAGTTGGAAATTCAAGAGTTTTGTTAGAGATATTTATCCAAGCGTTTTAGGATGGCGCTTCCCCTGAGTCTATTGTTCAGCAATACTCAATTCTGTCATTATCCGATGTTTATTATACAATTGGTTATTGTATGAAAAATTTTAAAATTCATAAAACACTACTTAAATGAAAGAGAATAGTTAGCTAAATTTGTAAAACAACGTTTGTCAAGTATTCAACCAGATTTAAGTCTCATTCTTTCTCTTCTATTGTCACAAAAATCTTCTGAATAATCTGAAGGGAAAATTAACATAACATTTAATAATCAATGGTAATAGTTAACTCGGGTAAAACATTTTCTCCTGATAAAATAACAGGCATATTTACAATTTCTACTGCTTGGTTAGGGCGATAAATTTCTACTTGTTTTTGTTGCGGATTAATTAACCAACCTAATTGTAATCCTGAGTCTAAATATTCCTGCATTTTCTCTTGTAATGGTTTTAATCTGTCACTTTTTGACCGTAATTCAATCACAAAATCAGGACAAATGGGGGGAAAACCATCCCTTTCTTCTTGAGTTAAATTTTCCCATCTGGCTAAAGATACCCACGCTACATCAGGAGAGCGATCGCCCCCTGACGGTAAACTAAAAATAGTTGAAGAACTAAATACTACTCCTAAATTTTTTTGTTGATTCCAAACACCAATATTAATAATTAAATTAGCTTCTTTTTTGCCACTTTCTCCACCAACTGGGGACATAATAATTAATTCTCCTTGAAGATTTCGTTCTAGTTGTAATTCTGGATTGCGGATACAAAGTTGATAAAATTGTTCTCTAGTTAAAGTGGTAATTGGTTCAAGATTTAAAACAGTTGTCATTAGCTTTTACCTCCCGTAGATTTTATTATAGTCTAAATTTTTGTATTTGTGTCATTTTTAGCGAAATTAACAAACAGCAAAACCCGTATATGGTCTAATTTCAGGAGGTTTAAAAGCTAAAATAATATGCTTTTTTGGGATTCCCTCCTTGACTAATTCATCAGCGATCCCATCTTCTGTACCATCGTGTTGAATCCACACTTTATTATCAATTAAATCTAGATGTAATAATGTTCCATAAATACGGTAATCATTTTTCCAGCCTGTTTCTACTAACAAATAACGGTGATTTTTCTCATCAAAAATTAATTCTATTTTCACCTCATCATCTGCTAAAAATTCAGCATATTCTTGAAAGATTTTTTCAATTATTGTACGATATTTATTACCTAAGAAATCCATTTAACAATTTCCTCCATTTCAGGATTAAAACTAAATAAACTAATAATACCAGCTTCCATTAAAGTTTGACCTGCTTCTTCTTCAAAAACACTTTTTCTTACTCTTTCGGGTACTGCTAAATATAATTTATAATCAGGGTAATAACGCTTTAATAAATGGTTATAAAGCACAAATTGACCAACAGCTTCTTCTAAATCTTTCATATCAGATGGACGAGTAAAACTTTTAATTTTTACGGCTATATTTTGAGTGTTTTTAAAAGCACCAATTAAACGTTCAGCACCCAAATCTACAAATAAGTTTTTACCTCGTGCTAATCTAATTCTCAAAGGATCATGGGTAATTGTCCAACCATCTTTGATTAAAGCGTTTTTAACAGTTGTATGATAAATATCTTTTGCTGGCATTTTTTATTAAAATTGTTTCGCGATCGCTTGACTAAACCAGTGAGCAGCAGTAATATTTGTTCCCGCATTTAACTGGTTTAAAGTTTCGGTTAACAAAGCAATAGATAAACCCTTTAAAACAACTGACTCAGTAGATTCAATATACTTACCATTTTCCTGTAAAATAAAAGCAAATATTCGCCTTGCTTGAACATCAATTACCCAATATTCAGGGATTTTTAAAGCAGCATAAATTTGTTTTTTTTCATCTAAATCAGAGGCTAGAGTAGTATCTGCTACTTCTCCCACTAAATCAGGAACCCGCCATTTATTTAAATCAATCAAACGTGGTTCTCCTGGTTGCCATTGAGGTACGCCTTCACCAACGTACAATACAAGGTCAGGTGATGCAGCTTTTTGAGGTGCTTTTTCCATTAAACAACCACCCAAGTCACTAGCAGTTTGCTCTGGAAAACGAGCAAACCAGATAAAAAACAACATAGTAAATAAACGAGTGATACTAGCGTGATTTATTCCTTCTGAACCCATATCTACAAACAGGTAATTATCATTAAAAAACAGTCTAACTTCTTCGTCATTGGCAGCATCACGATAATGTAAATAATCTTCCCAGGTAGCAGGTTGCCATTGAGATAAATTATGTTGAAACTTGGTTTTTATTTGAAGTGTAGCAATCATAGTTACTTTGCTATTAAATTTTTTAGCTGCAACAACTATTATACCTTAAGTTAAGTTATGATTATTCCCCGATCAAAAAAAATCTTAATGTAACCAAAAAACTTAGTAACAAATAGCTTATAATTAGAGCAGAGAAGTTTTTAAGCAGAGAGAAAAGTGAAATCAAGTTTATATTTAAAAACCCAAGTTTTACCAGGCAATAAAATAGAACTCCAAGTACCCAACCTGAAAGTGGGACAAACTATTGAAGTGGTTATTTTACTTCCAGAAGTTACTTCTTATTCTTCTATAGAAGAAAAAACACCTTCATTAGAAGAGCGTCGTGCTTTTCTCAAGTTACCAAGAGCTGAACGTCGGCGTATTCTTGAAAATCAAGCTGAAAAATTACTTGAGCATTATCAACAAGATTCTGAATGGCAGGAGTTAATGTTAGGTGACATCATTGACTACTAACTTAGGTATGCCCAAACGGGGAGAAATTTGGTTAGTTAATTTTGACCCTACTCTTGGTGCGGAAATTAAAAAAGTGCGCCCTGCAATTGTTATTAGCTCGGACGCAGTAGGTAAACTTCCCATCAAACTAATTTCTCCTATTACTGACTGGAAATCATATTTTTCGCTAAATTTTTGGCATATTAAAATTGAACCTGATGTTACCAATGGTTTGACTAAAGTTTCTGCAATTGATACTTTGCAACTAAGGAGTGTAGATTTACAAAGATTCATTCGCAAATTAGGCAGTGTTTCCGAAGTTCAAATGTTAGAAATAACCAAGGCTATTGTTACTGTAATTGAAGCTGAAATTTAAACTTTCAAATTACAATAGCTTAATTGCCTGAATTAATTAAAATTAACTCCCACTAATATGCACCACAATTTCGCGATAATGGGAGCGTTGACGGTGTTCCCATAAGTAAATACCTTGCCAAGTTCCTAAAACTAATTTACCCTGAGAAATAGGGATATTTTCAGAAGTTTTAGTTAAAACAGAACGAATATGAGCGGGCATATCATCGGGTCCTTCTGCATTATGAATATAGCGATATTCATCTTCTGGGACAAGTTTAGCAAAGAAATTAGATAAGTCAGCAAGTACATCAGGATCTGCATTTTCCTGAATAATTAAACTTGCTGAAGTATGACGAACAAAAACTGTGCATAAACCCATTTCTACGCCAGACTCTGCTACAATTTGAGCGACTTGGGAGGTGATTTTATGGAGACATTTACCAGAGGTTTTAAGTTTAATTGTTTGTTGATAATGGTTCATAATTTTGTGTTAAAATACTCAATTATCTGATTAGCAATTACTTCTGTTCCGTTGATAGGAATAGGAGTAGAAATTTGGGGAGGGTTTGGTAGTTGATGGAGAAAATCCCAATTTCCCTGAAAGAAATCTTCAGCCGAGATAATTTGATGATAACTATGATTTTGCAGACCATTTAGAAGCAAAGAAGACTCAGCAAAATCTTCGCGGGTGAGGGAAATAATAGGAACATTTAAACGGATAGCTTCAGCAAAAGTGCTATAACCAGGTTTAGAAATTATTCTACCACATAAAGGAAGAAAATCCACTGGACGATATTTATTATCAGTAACTTTAATTAAATTGGGAAGATGGGGTGCTTGATGGTCAAAAGTGATAAATTGTAAATGAGGGAATTTTGCTAAATTTTGATAGGGGATAGCTTGCAATCCTAAACCACCAAAAGAGAGTAAAATGGTTTGAGAAACAGGAGTGTTGATATTGAAATTAGCTCTTAAAATAGCTTCAGAATAATAAGGAGTTCCCCCAGTTAAACCCACATCAATAATATTAGAAAAAGCGCTCATAGGTTCAGCAAAAGGGAGACGAAAAAGGCCATCGCACTTACTATAACATTCACTAATCCAATCAGCAATTTTAACAAATTCACCACCCCAGGAGCGATAAATAAAATCCCAACCAAAATTACTCATCATCCAACAAGGAATATTAGCAATTTTAGCAATAGGTGCAGCCAAAGCAGGAATATCAGCTAAAATTAAACCAACTTTATTAGTTTGGATAAAATTAACTTCTGCTGCGATAATTGAGTTTTGTTTTGTTTGAAACTCCTGCATTTTTTGGAGAGTAGCAGCTTTATCCATAGTAATACTATCAGACTGAATCACACCAACATCAAAGGCGCGAGGACGATAGATAAAATCACCAGGAATATAAGAAGCTAATAACCAACGAGGAGCAGTTGTTACCATTACTAATAAAATATTAGGAGCTTGCTGTTGAATTTTAGCAGCAACAGAAGCAACACGGACAGCATGACCAAAACCATGAGCAGTAATGGCACAATAAAGAACAGGTTGAGACATATTTTATTTACTGGTTAGTAAAGGAAAAGATATATAGCAAGTTTATGTAAGTAGCGATCGCTCAAAAAAGGTGCTATAAACAAGGTGCTATAGACAAGGGGCGCCCATCCCCTTGTCTTACTATAATTTATAATAAACAAGGTGCTATAGACCTGAAGCGAGAAGTTTAAAAACCCCCCCTAACCCCCCCTTATTAAGGGGGGGGAAATATATGTTTTTGGTAAAATCCCCCCCCTTAATAAGGGGGGTTAGGGGGGGTTAACACTACTTCTCGCTTCAGGTCTTATAAACAAGGGGCTCAAGCCCCTTGTCTTACCATAAATTATAATAAACAAGGGGCTATAGACAAGGGGCGCCCATCCCCTTGTCTTACCATAAATTAGAAAAACATTGCTATAATAAACATTTTACAAAAAACTTAAGAAAGATGAAGATCTTACTTGTGGAAGATGATGAAAGAATAAGTGATGCGATCGCCGAAGAGATCAGTGATCAGAATTACGCAGTAGAAACAGCCTATGATGGGGAAGAAGCCTGGGGTTTAATGGAAGCTTTCACCTATGACTTGATTTTACTAGATGTGATGCTGCCCAAAATTGATGGACTTGAGTTATGTAGAAAATTGAGAGCTACAGGTAATTCTACACCAGTGCTAATGTTAACAGCCAGGGATACAACTAATGATAAAGTTTTAGGGTTGGATGCTGGTGCAGATGATTATTTAGTCAAACCTTTTGAGTTGCAGGAGTTGTTAGCGCGGGTTAGGGCATTAATGCGGAGGAATAATCAGACTTTATCCCCCATATTAGAATGGGGAGACTTGCGCATTGATACAAACACTTGTGAGGTATTTTATCAAGACAAACCCTTACAATTAAGACCGAAAGAATATAGACTGCTGGAGTTGTTTGTACGCAATAACCGCCGCATATTTAGTCGAGCACAAATATTAGAACAACTGTGGTCTTATGAAGAAGTACCAGAAGAAGCTACAGTAAAAGCTCATATAAGGAGTTTAAGACAAAAACTACTTGCAGGGGGAGCACCTGATGATTTAATTGAGACAGTATATGGTATGGGTTATCGCCTCAAAGAACAAGGCTCGAATCATGACTAAAGTATGATTATAACTATAATAACAATCACCTTTAGAATAGCAACAACCCAAAAAAATCCAACAATAGTATTATAAGGATTATGTTTAAAGGTCGACGCTGGAGTTTGGTATTATCTTACTTGATAGTAATGGCAGCCCTTTTAAGTGGATTTGGTATTGGGGTATATGTTTTCTTTAGTCGTAGTCTTTATCGACAAATGGACAAAAAGCTTCTGACTCTAGCTCAATCTGCTACTCCTTCTTTTACTGAGGTAAAACAACGCGGAGAAGAATACCTCAATAGCGTGGAAGAAGTTGCGTGGAGGGATATATTTAATAGAGACGAACAAAGTTTAGAATGGTTTGACGCAGAAGGTGAAGTGATCGCAAAAAGAGGAGTAGTGAAATTAGGAAGAAGACCAAAAATAGGGTCACAGATTTTGCCTTCTCTAGAGGATAATTCTCCCATCAGGACTTATACTATTTCTGTATTCAAAGACACTCCAAATCCCCACAGACCATCTTTAGAAGGCTATATTCGCGCAAGTCAACCAATGGAAGAGATTACCACCTTGCAAGAACAACTACTCTGGGGGTTAGGAATGGGAGGAGGAATTACACTAATTTTTGTAGGTATTGGTGGATTTTGGCTAGCAGAACAAGCAATAAAACCCATTGAACGGAGTTTAAACCAGTTAAAACAATTTACTGCAGATGCGTCTCATGAGTTGCGTAGTCCCCTAACAGCAATTAAAGCATCTGTGGATGTGATGCAAAATCATCCTGAGCGTATTCATCCGCGAGATGTTAAGAAAATAGCCGCAATAGCTAGTGCAACAGACCAGATGAAAGATTTAATTGAGGATTTACTGTTTTTAGCCAGAATGGATGAAGACTCCTGTAATCTCGCCCGTGAATGGAGTCATATTTATCTCAATGACATTTTGGCGGGGGTGGTAAATTGGTTTGAAACACTAGCGCAGAAAAAAAGTCTTACACTAAAATGTGAGCTATTGGGGAAAGCTTATGTATTTGGACATGAAACTCAATTGAAACGTTTATTTACTAACCTGCTCTCCAATGCTGTAAAATATACCCCAGCAGGGGGAAAGGTAATTGTGAAGTTGTACCAACAAAATCGGTTTGTAATTGTGAGTTTTGAGGATACGGGGATTGGCATTGCAAAAGAACAGCTACCATTGATTTTTGATAGGTTTTGGCGTGCAGATAAAGCCAGAAAACGTGAAGGGGGGACAGGGTTAGGATTGGCGATCGCCCAAGCTATTGCCCAAGTACACGGCGCAAAAATCACAGTAGAGAGTAAGGTAGGAGTGGGTAGCTGTTTCAAAGTTCGTCTCCCATGTTTCCAATCTTCAAGAGCGATCTAAGTACTAATACCCAACCAAGAAAATGTGACAGTGCCCAAAGTATCACACTGAGAGATTTGGGCAAGAGAATCAGTAATTATGCTAAGGATAGCTAGCGATCAAGACTGTTGGAAGTGGATCGAGAGCTTGGTTTTTTAGGTCTGAACTGGTTTTAATTTTAAATTTTTGGTTCGCCAGGAAAAAAAATATTTTGCTCCCAAAGTAGCCTGTAAACTCATGTTGAGCGAAATTTTTAACTTCCTGGCGACTTTAGTTATCGAGTTTTTTACTTTTGGTCTTTAATCTAGTGCAACAGCAAGATAAAAAGTTCTGAGGACCAGAAGTTATGAAGACAGCTCAAGCTACATATCAACTGCAAGCTTTAACCCCCGCCAGTTTCGTTGAGATTCTGCGGGAAAGAGCTATTAACCAGCCACATAAAGTAGCCTATACTTTCTTAGAAGATGGAGAAACCGAAGAAATAAACCTCACCTATGGGGAGTTGGACAGAAAAGCTAGATTCATTGGTGCTTTACTCCAAAACTTAGGATTAACAGGGGAGCGTGCTTTACTTCTGTATCCGCCAGGACTGGATTTTGTTACTGCATTTTTTGGTTGTTTATATGCTGGGGTAGTGGCTGTACCTGCTTATCCACCTCGTCGCAATCAGTCACTAGATAGACTCCAAGCAATTGTTAAAGATTGTCAAGCTAAAGAAGTTTTAACTACTACCTCGGTTTGGAAAAATATTGAGCGCAGTTGTGCGGAAAATCCCGAATTTGCCTCAATGCGCTGGTTAGCTACTGATAATCTTTCTGGATATTGGGATAAAGTCTGGAAAGAACCAGCAATTGATAGTGATAGTCTCGCTTTTTTACAGTACACCTCTGGTTCTACAGGTACTCCCAAAGGTGTAATGGTGAGTCATGGAAATTTAGTGCATAATTCTAGACAAATTCATCAAGCTTTTGGACATAACTCCAAGAGTAGAGGAGTTATCTGGCTACCTCTTTACCACGATATGGGGTTAATTGGAGGGGTTTTACAGCCTCTTTACGGTGGTTTTCCCGTTACCCTCATGTCTCCCCTGGATTTGCTGCAAAAACCCCTGCGTTGGTTACAAGCTATCTCTAAATATCAAGCTACCACCAGTGGAGGGCCAAATTTTGCCTATGACTTATGTCTGAAAAAGATTTCTCCTGAACAAAGAGATAGCCTAGATTTAAGTAGCTGGCAAGTAGCATTTAGCGGGGCTGAACCTGTGCGAGCTGAAACGTTGGAACAGTTTGCAGAATATTTTGCACCCTGTGGTTTCCGCAAAGAAGCGTTTTACCCTTGTTATGGTATGGCTGAAAGTACCCTCTTTATTGCGGGGGGTTTGAAACAATCTGCACCAGTTATTCAAAAAGTAGATGGGTCCGCTCTGGAACAAAATCAAGTAGTTGCTCCTACAGAAGAGAAAGAAGACAATCAGACTTTGGTAGGTTGTGGTTATCCTCGTTTGGATCAAAAAGTTGTTATTGCTCACCCTGAAAGCTTAACTAAATGTGCAGAAGGTGAAGTAGGAGAAATTTGGGTTTCTGGTTCTAGTGTGGCTAAAGGATATTGGAACCGTCCAGAGCAAACTAAAGAAACTTTTGAAGCTTATTTAGCAGACACTCAAGAAGGACCATTTTTGCGTACTGGTGACTTAGGATTTTTGTTAGATGGCGAGTTATTTGTTACAGGACGTTGCAAAGATGTGATTATTATCAGGGGGCGTAACCATTATCCCCAGGATATTGAACGGACAGTAGCAGAAAGTAACTCTGTTTTGAGAGCTGGTTATGGTGCAGCATTCGCCACAAAAGTAAATGGAGAAGAACGTCTGGTAGTAGTGCAAGAGGTAGAACGCACAGCCCTCCGTCGCTTGGATGTAGATCAGGTAATTGGTGATATTCGTCAAGCTTTGACAGGACAACATGGGTTACAGGTTCACGCGGTGTTACTGATAAAAACTGGCAGCATTCCTAAAACTTCTAGCGGGAAAATACAGCGCTTTGCTTGTAGGGCAAAATTTGAAGCAGGAACTCTCGAGGTTGTTGGTTCTGATAAACGCGAGGTAAAACCCTTTAAACCTAGAGCTTCTAGAAGAGTTACTCTTTAAATGATCAAAGAAGAGTGTTGAGAATTATTACAGGAGTCGAAATTAAAGTTTAGCCTGTTTCAATTCCTAGTAAAATTTAGTGGTTGCCATTAATCATCTGATTATTGTTTTAACCTGATAGGAATATAAAGGTAAGAAATTTGAGTGAGATGGGCAATAATCATTTTCCAGAAAGAAAAAGAGTAATTGAATATGTCAACAAATTCAGAACTTGGAAATTATAAAGCAACTGGAAAAAAGCAAATTCCTAGCGCTGCTGAAATTCAAGCATGGTTAGTAAATTACATAGCCGAAATCGTGCAAATGGAACCAGAACAAATTGATCCAACAATGCCATTTGAGCGTTATGGGATTGATTCTGAGGATGGGGTAATCTTGAGTGGAGACTTAGAAGATTGGCTGGGATATGATATAGACCCAACTATAATATTTGACTATCCTACTCCAGAAAGCTTGGTAGAATATATAGAAAAAAGAAAATTAATAAATGAGTTTTTGTAGAGGAAAATAGGCTAGAAGATTAAAGTACCGTGTAAATAAAATTAATTATGTCAACAAATTCAGAAACTACCAATTTAAACGAAGAAGGAGAAAATTCATCTCCGACGGCGGCTGAGATACAAACATATTTAATAGAAAATATCGCAGAAATGTTGCAAATAGAACCTGATGAGCTTGATGTGACTATTCCATTTGAGCGTTATGGTCGAGACTCAGAAGATGCAGTGGTTTTGAGTGGGGATTTGCAAGAATGGTTAGATTTTGATTTAGACCCAACTATATTGTTTGATTATCCAACAATTGAGGCTTTGGTAGGATATTTAAAGCAGGAAAAATTAGAAAAATTATAGATAAAATAAGCTAAAAATATATATAAAAAAAATCAACTAAAAAACATATAAAAATATTAGTGAACAACAATCAGCTTGAAGAAGAAAAAAAATGGAACCCATAGCAATTATAGGCCTTAGCTGTCGTTTTCCAGGTGCAAGAAACCCAGAGGAGTTTTGGCAGCTATTGCGTAATGGGGTGGATGCCATAATTGAAGTTCCGACTCAAAGGTGGGATATTGAATCTTTGTATGATTCTGAACCAGGTGGGGTAAATTTAATCCTATCACCAGAGGCTACTATTACTTTTTCCCAAGCACGGATGATGGCACCTGATGGAAGATGTAAGACTTTTGATGCAGGTGCTGATGGTTATGTTAGGGGGGAAGGCTGTGGGGTAGTAATATTAAAACGCCTCAAAGATGCCATCACAGATGGGGATAATATTCAGGCTGTAATTAGGGGTTCAGCAGTAAATCAAGATGGTTTGACTAATGGTTTGACTGCACCTAATGGCCCTTCTCAACAAGCGGTAATTCGTCAAGCGCTGGAAAATGCAGGGGTTGAACCAGGGCATAAAACCAACAGCGGTAATGGGGCATAGTGTAGGAGAATATGTTGCGGCGTGTATAGCAGGAGTGTTTAGTTTAGAAGATGGTTTGAAATTAATAACTAAAAGATCCCGTTTAATGCAAAACCTGCCAGAAAATGGGGAAATGGTGGCAGTTTTAGCAACGGTAGAAAAAGTAAGGGAAGTGTTAAATAATGATGTGGTAATAGCAGCAATAAATGGACCAGAAAGTGTGGTAATTTCAGGGAAAAAAGAAGGAGTGAGCAAGGCGATCGCCTCTTTAGAAGCATCGGGAATAAAAACCAAAAAACTCAACGTATCCCACGCATTTCATTCACCATTAATGGAGGGAATGATAGAAGAGTTTGCTCAAGTAGCTCAGGAAATAAAATACTCAGATCCTCAAATTAATTTAATTTCAAATATCACAGGAAAAGCAGTAAAAGAAGAAATAACAAGGGCAGAATATTGGTGTGAACATATCAGGAAATCAGTACAATTTGCTGCAAGTATTGAGACATTGCATGAGCAGGGATATGAGATATTTGTAGAAATAGGAGCCACCCCAAATTTATCAGCAATGGGGCAAAATATTCTGCCGTCTGGAGTAGGGGTATGGTTGCCAAGTTTGCGCCCAGAAAAAAGCGATTGGCAACAAATATTAGAGAGTTTGGGGGAGTTGTATGTGAGGGGAGTAAAGATAAATTGGGAAGCATTTGAACAAGGGTATAGTTATGAGAAAATATCACTACCAAACTATCCATTTCAGAGACAAAGGTATTGGATAGAAAGAAAAGAAAATCTCAAGGAAACAGCAATAATTAACCTCCTGAAACAAGTAGGAGAAAATCTCTCAGAAGAAGAAGAGAAAACACTGGCAAAAATTAGAGAAATATTAGTAAAAGAAAAACAAAAGCCTTTAGAAAAAAGCTTAAGTCAAGACTTATTCTACAAGTTGGAATGGCAAATAAAACCACGTCAGCAAAGAGAAAAAATAAATTTATCAGCAGAAGGAAACTGGCTAATATTTGCAGATAAAAGTGGAGTGGGAGAAAAGTTAGCAAAGTTGTTAGAAGAGCAAGGACAAAAAAGCTTTTTGGTAGATCATGAAACAGCAAGAAAAAGGGCAAATAGTTATTATGTAAATTCAGAAGAGCTGAAAAAAATCTTACGAGAAGTAAGAGAAAAAAGTGATAAAGAGTTAATAAAAGTCATCCATTTATGGAGTTTAGACGCACCAAAAACAGATAAATTAACAACCACAGAATTAGAAGAAGCACAGTTGTTGAGTTGTGGGAGTGTGCTGCATTTAGTGCAAGCTTTAGTAAAAGAGAAGCCCAAAAAACAACCATCATTATGGTTAGTAACTCAAGGAGCAGTAGCAGTAGAAAAAACAGTTGAGGAGTTAGCACAAACTCCCTTGTGGGGAATGGGGAAAGTAATAGGGTTAGAACACCCAGAAATCTGGGGCGGAATGATAGATATATCAGCAAGAAGTATAGAAAATGAAATAAGAGAGTTATTGACAGAAATATGGGACTCACAAGGAGAAGATCATCTCGCTTTTAGAAATGGAAAACGTTATGTAGCGAGGTTAGTGGAGCAAGAATTATCAGCAGTTTCTGAAAGGAAAATCAAAGCAGATAGCACTTATTTAATTACAGGAGGTTTGGGTGCATTAGGTTTAAAAGTGGCGCAGTGGATGGTTGAGCAAGGTGCAAAAAATCTGGTATTAATAGGGCGTAGTGGAGTTGCTGAAACAACTCAGAAAACCCTTACTCAAATGGAGGAAACAGGAGCAAAAGTAAGAGTAGTAAAAGCAGATGTGTCAGATGAAAAAGAGATGGTAGAAGTGTTGGAAACTATCAAAAAATCAATGCCACCTTTGCGCGGGATTATTCATGCTGCTGGTATATTAGATGATGGCATTCTTTTACAACTTGACTGGGAACGTTTTACTAAAGTAATGGATCCAAAAATAAAAGGGGCTTGGAATTTACACAAGATAACTAAAAAAATACCATTAGATTTTTTTGTGCTGTTTTCTTCAGCAACCTCTTTATTGGGTTCACCAGGACAGGGAAATTATGCCGCAGCAAATGCTTTTTTGGATGCTTTAGCTCATTATCGTCAGGGTTTGGGTTTGAAAGGTTTAAGTATCAATTGGGGTCCCTGGAAAAATGGAGGAATGGCAGCCCGTTTGAATAATAAAAATAAAGAAAGGTTGGCAAGTTTAGGGATAAAATATCTTGAAAATCAGCAAGGTTTGCAAGTATTAGAACAGTTAATTGGTCAAATAAATGACCAAATAGGAGTTATATCAATAGACTGGTCAATATATAAGCAACAATTAGGCAGTAATTGCCCTAAATCATTGCTGAAGGAATTACTCGGTAAAAATCAAAATACTGTTTCTGATCCTCAAAAATTAGAACCTACCATCTTTGAAGACTTGCTCAAAACTTCACAAGTTAAGAGAAAGGAAAAATTAAAATCTTATTTACAGCAATGTATGGCAAATGCACTGCATTTACCAAAAGAAGAAGTTTTAATGGTTGATAACTTCATGGAACAAGGTATGGACTCTCTGATGGTGATGGAGGTTATTAATCAGCTTAAAAAAGAGCTCAAACTTATTTTGTATCCACGGGAATTTTATGATCGACCAAAAATTGATTCCTTGGTTGAATATTTAACTGCTGAGTTTGAAAGTGCTCACGGTTTGTTAGATGAGAAGAAAAGTGCTATCAAAGAGCAAGTATTCTTTGTTCCTCAACTAGAGAAAAACGAAAATATTAACCGTCTTCCTGGTATTGTATTTATCCTTTCAAGTCCTAGATCGGGTTCAACTTTACTTAGGGTAATGTTAGCAGGTCATAGTAAATTATTTTCTCCTCCTGAATTGCATTTGCTTCCATATAAAAATATGGCAGAGCGCAAGAAGAATTTAACTATTTCTTATTTGGGGGAAGGACTGCAGCGAGCCATAATGGAAATAATGGGGATTGATACCACAAGATCCCGTTCTCTCATCGAGGAAATGGAGTCACAAGCCCTATCTATATCCCAAGTCTATGCAAAACTAAGTCAAGCTGCTCAAACACGCCTGCTCGTCGATAAATCCCCCACCTACGCTATGAATAGGGAGGTACTAGAACGAGCAGAAGAATTATTTGTTGGAGCAAAATATATTCATTTAGTGCGTCATCCCTATGCAACAATTGAGTCATTTGTGCGACTACGAATGGATAAACTACTGGAAAGTAATACTAATTCTTATGGGTTAGCAGAGCAAATATGGTCAGAATGTAATCAAAATATCCTCGATTTTGCAAAAAAAATAGAAAAAGAGCGCTATTGTCAAGTTCGTTATGAAGAACTTGTTAAAGCTCCCCGTGAGGTATTGGGAGGAGTATGTGATTTTTTAGGCATAAATTTTGAAGAGCAATTGTTACAACCCTATGAGGGAAAACGGATGACTGATGGTGTCTATGAAAAATCAATGGCGATCGCCGATCCGAATTTTCTCGAACACAATAAAATTGATTCTAGTCTCGGCGAAACTTGGAGGAAAATTAATTTACCCCATCAACTTGGTTCATCAGCTCGTTTTGTCGCTACTCAGTTGGGATATGAGTTGCCTAATGAGGTGCTTACACCTCAAAGTCAAGCAATGAGGGAGACTTATTTGGATGTTCGCTCTCACCCTCTTTGTCTTTGTAGTTGGGGATCTGAAGCTGGAAATTTGATACTATGTCTCCACGGTATCTTAGAACAAGGAGCAGCTTGGGAAGAGGTGGCTGTTCCCTTAGCAGATCTAGGATACCATGTAGTTGCACCTGACTTACGCGGGCACGGTCGTTCTTCTCATGTAGGGATAGGTAGTCCATCTCTGATCTGGGATTTGTTAGCTGATGTTGATGCTATAGTTAATCACATTACCTCAAAACCCTTCACTTTGATAGGTCATTCTTTTGGGTCAATCATAGCTGCTATGTTTGCAAGTGTGCGCTCTGAGCGGGTAAGTTCTTTAGTACTCGTTGAAAGTATTCTTCCCTCTGATGACAACGCAAAGGGAATGAGAGCAATTGTAGAACAGCTAGAAACATATTTGGATTATCTAGCCAAGCCTCCCGAACATACTGTATTGGATGATGTGGCGATCGCCGCTTCTATGCTACGCAAAGCTACTCCTACTATGTCAGAATCACTAGCATTAAAACTAGCTCAACGAATTACTGAACCTTGTAACGGTGGTGTACGTTGGCGCTGGAATCCACTACTGCGTACTCGTAGTGGGTTACTAAACGGAATTTCTTTATCTCAAGCGAAATACATCGAACTTTTGCAGCAAATTAAAGCAAAAATCACTTTAGTTTATGGAAAAGAAAGCAATTTTAACAAGTCTAAAGATTTAGCTAAGTTGCAAACAGCAATGAAACAAGCGGAGCAAATAATTATATCTGGAGGACATAACCTTCATATTGACTTACCTTCAGAGTTAGCAAGAATTATAGCAGAAGTTGCTGGCAATAGTTAGAGAATTTTATGACAGTTTTTATTAACCTTTAAATTAATTATATGAAACAAATTAATTGGCTCTTATTATTAGCAGAATTGTTATGGGAAATACCCTTAGCTTTTTTATCTTTTTTGTTTTTTAAACTTATGAAATTTGTCATAGGCAATATTGTGAGTTTTAGCTCCAGAAAGAAACAATCAAGCTTTCAATGGCGAATTTTATCTGAAGATATCTTAAAAAATCCAATGGTTTTACCTTGGATAATGACTCAGGGTCCCCGTTGGAATACTCATGCAATTACTGCTTTTGTAGGACAATTAGATGTTAAAGAAACAATTGCTCTAGATGTAAAATCTGCAGATAATTCTACTCAATCATGGTTTTGCGGTATTTACAGCAACCCTGATGGGAAAATGGTTGATAGTTTAGGATCCATTGGTTCTAATTTTGATGAACAATGGAAGACGTTAAAACTTCCCCCTGGTAAATACACCTTAGCATTAAGGTATTATAACTGGTTTGATCAGATTAAATTGCCTGGAGTTAAAGTAGACGATGTGGAGGTAGTAAATTCCACAAACGTTAGCACAGATGTCAATAATTTTTATCAAGATTTGAGCAAAAAAACTAATTTATTTTATTTAGTGCTACATTTTTATATATATACTATATTGCGTTTAAGAAAATGGCTACCAGAGTCATTTATTAGAAAAGAGTACCTTCCAGTAGGAGCTGCAGATACCAATTTCTTCTATGGTCATATAAGAAAAGAAGAATCTTTGCAATTGGAACTGGATGAAAAAATATTTAACGATTATGAAGTGTTTTTAAGCTTATATAATCGCGCCAGTTTTCCTGTAAAATGGTATCAAATCAAAGAGGAAAAGTACAAAACAGAACCAAGTGAAAATAACGGTTTTTATCTCTTAAGAGTTCGTAAAAACTCACCAGGAAAAGATAACCTTATTAATGATTGGGTTAAAATTGAAACAGTTATCACCCACCAGTGAGTATAACCTTCTCCTCAAAGATATTGTTGGATAAAATTAACCACATCTTCCATGGTATTAAAATCGAAAATAGCCATTCCCAACTCTTCTAACTGCTCTTGTGATAACTTTGGTAATAACTCCCTTACTGCTTCAGATGAGTTAAAACGTTTTTCTAACAACAGTCTAACAAAATTAATTCCTTCTTCAATTTTCCCTTCAAGTTTAGCCTTAACAATCACATTTTGTTGATCTTCAAAAAACACTTCCCGCTGGTGTAACTCCTCTAATTCTTCCATGCTCAAATTGGACTGATTAGCAATAGTTAAAGCATGAACTATTGCTGGTACTGACTCCA
>Ga0209594_1000285_pt1 | contig 35374 bp, 35 predicted proteins | sample AshMeaCrysSpring_FD_184126 | JGI IMG/M metagenome (GOLD analysis project Ga0209594, IMG submission 184126) | Groundwater microbial communities from Big Spring, Nevada to study Microbial Dark Matter (Phase II) - Ash Meadows Crystal Spring... | ecosystem: Environmental > Aquatic > Deep subsurface... | reverse complement strand
GTTAAATTCAGTTTTAATTGTTCAATTTCTGTTTGAGTTTCTTGTTGGAATAAAGGTAAGTTAGCATTGAGAGGTTGTAAAACTTGATTAACTTCAGTTAAATTCAGTTTTAATTGTTCAATTTCCTCTTGTCTTTTTTTCTCTAGTTCAAAAATTTGTAATTGATAAGAATGATGTAATTGTCGCCGTAAGATAAGATTTAACCCAAGAGTTAGAATTACGGGAATAACTACAAAAAATACTTGTTGATTTATGGCAGTAAGAATAGTTCCTAAAATACAACCAGCGAACAAGATATATTCAGTAATTTCTAACCAGTTGCGTTTGTTCATAATTTGACAAATTGTTGAATTTTTCCTGTCTATAGTTTATATCATTTTTCTAAAGAAATGATAGACAAGGGGCTTTAGCCCCTTGTCTTCAGAGGCTCATCTCTATCACAACTTTAGAAAAATAATATTACTTCAAATCGTATCCATAAGGTTTATAAAAAATAATCTCATTACTCCAATTTGAGTAACATTATTAAAATAAACTTGTATTTTAAATGATTCATCAGCTCACCGCACTTACCAGTCATCAAATTAATTTAATAACATTTGGTAAGGTAAATCAAATTATGTCAAAATTTACTAAGAATCTTTAAGCAGTCAAAAGAGCTGAAATTATGGCAGGTAAAATAAAAAAAGGTGCATTGGTGCGTGCTGTTCGAGAAAAACTAGAAAATAGTCTAGAGGCTAAAGCCAGCGATACCCGCTTTCCCCCCTACATATTTGAGAGTAAGGGTGAAATAGTAGATCTGAATGATGAATATGCCCTAGTGAAATTTTATGTACCAACACCTAATATTTGGTTTCGCCTTGATCAACTAGAATTAGCAGAATAAACGGTATTTAACCATGAATGCTCCCTCTACTTCCCCATCTTTGTCTCCTCGCGTAACTGTCATAGGCGCAGGTAAGGTGGGTAGTACTTTGACTCAGCGTATTGTTGAAAAAAATCTGGCAGATGTGGTGCTCATTGATATTGTCGAGGGTTTACCCCAGGGTATCGCCCTCGATTTAACTCAAGCACAAGGACTGGAATTACATAATCGTAAAATTATTGGCACTAATGACTATGCCGATACCTCAAACTCAGATATTGTGGTAATTACGGCGGGATTGCCCCGTAAACCAGGTATGACCAGGGAAGACTTGTTACACACAAATGCAAAAATAGCAGTGGAAGCAGCTAAACAGGCGATCGCTTTCTCTCCCAATGCTATTTTTATCCTGGTAACAAACCCCCTAGATGTACTCACTTATTTGGTTTGGAAAGCAACTGGTTTACCTCCTAACCGAGTTATGGGTATGGCTGGAGTTTTGGACTCTAAACGGCTACAAACTTTTATCTCTCTAGAGTTAGGAGTTTTAGTCGCGGATATCCAAGCAATGGTACTGGGTGGTCATGGAGATTTAATGGTTCCCTTGCCGCGCTATTCTACTGTTAGTGGTATTCCTATCACCGAACTTATGGATGAGGCTACTATTACTCGCTTGGTGGAGCGTACTCGCAATGGGGGAGCTGAAGTGGTTAAGTTACTCAAAACTGGGGGCGCTTATTTTGCTCCAGCTTCTTCTGCTTGTTTGATGGTTGAGACTATTTTATATAACCAGTCTCGTCTCCTCCCCGCAGCAGTTTATCTTGATGGTCAATACGGGTTACATGATATTTTTATCGGTGTTCCCTGTCGTTTGGGAACTACTGGAGTAGAAAGTGTTTTAGAATTACAGCTAACTGAGGCTGAAAAAAATGCTTTACATTCCTCCGCTGAGTCTGTCCGTGAAAATATTAATCTCGCTTTAACTGCTCTGGGTATGAGTTAACCCGCAAAAAATACCGACTTTACAAGTGGAAAGTCGGTATTTTTTAAAGTGTTTATTGGTTTAACTTTCTTTATTGAGAAAATTTTGTAATTGATTGATCGCAGCAGCAGCAATATTAAATAAAGCCCAACTGCCTGCAATAACAATGGGAAGAAGAACTATTATAACTCTTGTGTCCATTTTTGTGTCTCCTCTTTTATTTCTTAATTATTATTTAAGCATTCTTAACATTTCTCATTTTTTCATAAAGTTATCCATTTGGCAAGTTTTTTTTAATCAGGAGCGTTGGTGAATTGAGTTATGACTTATATAGTTACACAACCGACTCAACAGGTTAACCAAACCTCTCCCCTCTCCCTTCTCCCTTCTCCCTTCTCCCTTCTCCCCCTACAGAGGAGGGGGAAAACCAGTATCTGTACCCTTACCAGCGTGAACTAGGGCTAACTTTTCATAGCGCAAAGCGTGTTCAATTAACTCTGCAGCTTCAGTTTCAGAAACCTCTCGTAGTCGTTTAGCGGGAACCCCCACCATTAAACTGCGCGGGGGCACATCTTTAGTAACAATACAACCTGCACCAATAATACTCCCAGTTCCCACTCTTACTCCATCTAACACCACAGCACCAATACCAATCAGAGAACCTTTTTCCACATGAGCAGCATGAACTACAGCGCGATGACCAATAGTAACAAAATCTTCTAAAATAGTAACTCTACCTGGGTCGCCATGAAGAATGGCCCCATCTTGAATATTAGTATGTTCCCCTATTTCAATGCGTTCTACATCACCGCGCAAAACAGCACCATACCAAACACTAACCCCAACAGCAAGAGAAACATTACCAATAATTGTAGCTGTAGGAGCAATAAAAGCAGCTTGAGAAAAATCAGGAGTAGGCCAAAAAGACATAATTTTTCAAGGGAAGTAGATATAATAAAACCTAAACTTAGTGGCACTAGAAACAGAAAGCCCCAAATGATGACTTCAGGTTTACAATACCCTATCTTCGGTCCAGAAATTCAATGTCCTCACTGTCGCCAGCCAATTTCTGCTTTGACTTTGACAGATACATATCTGTGTCCGCGTCATGGGGCTTTTGAAGCAGAGCCAAAAACTGGTGAACTGATTCATTTACAGTCTGGTAGACATTGGCGGTGTTGGAATGGTGAATGGTATCGACAACATACCCACCCAGATGGCATTCGTTTTGAAATTCACGAAGCCTTAGATAAACTTTATCACGAAGGTTATAAGGCAACAAAAGTAATTATCGCTAGTCGTTATCGAGACTTGGTAAGTACTTACTTTGATCGCAATAAACCCTGGCGTGATCACGCTGACTCTTTCAACCTTCCTAAACTAGACCTCTTGCGAAACCGTAAAAAAACCCCCCCAACCCCCCCTTACTAAGGGGGGGAAAATGCTTATTTTTTCGGTCATCTCCCCCCCTTACTAAGGGGGGGTTGGGGGGGTTAACACTACTTTCGCAAGAGGTAAACTATATGGTCTTCCTGTGGAGTTTAGCCCCGAACCAGCAGAGGAACCTTGCTGGGATGTAATTAATTTTGACCTGGAAAAAGAACCAGGTACTCCTTCCCGTTATCCCTATTTTCGCTTTTTTGAATGATGCACCATGTTTCCATTCGTACAGCAAATATTCACCGCTCCCTAGCTTTTTATGAAAAGTTGGGTTTTACTGTGAAAGAACGCTTTACTACTGGCTATACCCTCGCCTGTTGGATGGAAGGTTTGGGGGGTAGAGTGGAGTTAATTCAAATTCCTGAACCCAAACCTGCCCCAGAAATGTGGAGTGATGAGCATTATGTTGGTTATTACCATATCTCTTTTGATTTGAGTGAGATCACTACAGATTTACCAGCCTGGTTAAATACTTTTAAAGCTGATTTTGACCATGATTTACAAGTACTCCTCGAACCTACTCAGCAAATGATTGGTGACCATGTTTATGAAGTAGCTTTTATTGCCGATCCTGATGGCTTACCCCTGGAGTTACTTCGCTTGATGCAGTAAAGTATTTCTCTGCGCTCAACTCTAGCTAAAAGCAAAATCTTTGTTAGATTGAAATTGTTAACTTTTATTAAGCAAAGGAGCACCAGTGCTGGAGTTATATCAATTTGAGGTATCGCACTATTCAGAGAAAGTTCGTCTGATCCTGGATTACAAAGGTTTGGAATATAAAAAAATTGAAGTTACTCCTGGGGTTGGACAAGTTGAACTTTTCCAAAAAACTGGTCAACGTCAAGTCCCTGTTTTAAAAGATGGGATGACCATGATCGCAGATTCAACTGAAATTGCTTTGTATCTCGATCGCAAGTATCCAGAAAAACCTATCCTTCCCACTGAACCAATAGCTAGAGGACAATGTTTGTTAATTGAAGAGTGGGCTGATGAATCTCTTGGTGTAAAAGGTCGTAAAGTTTTTATTGGCGCATTAAACCAATATCAAAATTTCCGTACCTCAATTTTACCTAAAGATACTCCTGATTTTCTCAAAAAACTTGTCGGGTCTGTACCACCAGAATTATTTGATGTGTTAGGTATGGGTGTAGGTTTGGGGAGTGATGCTGTGAAAGAGGCGCAAAAAGGCGTTAAACAGAATTTAGAAGCTTTGTGTCTTATTTTGGAAAATCGCCCCTATTTGGTGGGAAATGAGCCTACTTTGGCAGATTTAACCGTTGCTGGACTGAGTATGATCCTCAAAATTCCCGCAGGGAATTATCTTGACCTACCTGAAGAATTAAAAGGTAAAGGAATACCAGGTATCGCTGATAACAGCGCTTATGCTCCATTTTTTGAGTGGCGCGATCGCCTTTACTCCACCTACCGCAAACTAGGTAACACCAGTAATGTAGATTCTCCACCCACATCCATAGAAATTGAGTAACTTTATACCATTTTATTAAAGAAATGATAGACAAGGGGCTTAAGCCCCTTGTCTTGCAAAACTTTCATGAAGTTTGACCAATTTTATGGAGAATAACGGAGTCGAACCGATGACCTCTGGAGTGCGATCCCAGCGCTCTACCAACTGAGCTAATTCCCCTTTGATTTCATTCTAGCACAAATATTTACTTGTTCCAGAGAAATTAGTAATTTATTTTTATAGCAAAAAAATAGACAAAGGAAGTAATACAAGGGGCTAAAGCCCCTTGTCACAATAACACTTATAAAATTATTGATAGGGCTAAAAAAAAGTAGAAATCATTAAGATTTCTCTGATTAAAAAATCAAGGATAATTTGACTTAAAAAATTAACCAAGATAACAAAAAAAGATTATGGCAGAACCAACAGCGCAAGAACAGTTAATGTTAGAACTGGTGAATAGAGCCAGAAAAAATCCGCAAACAGAAGCTGATCTTTTTGGTATTAACCTTAATGAAGGTTTAGACTCAGAAACAATAAATAATAGCCCTAAACAACCCCTAGCTTTTAATTTTATCTTGATTGATGCTGCACGAAATCATAGTCAGTGGATGCTGGATACTGATACTTTTAACCATACGGGAGAAAGTGGAAGTAATCCAGGCGATCGCATGGAAGCTGCTGGTTATGAGTTTATTGAAAATTGGAGTTGGGGGGAAAATATTGCTTGGCAGGGTACAACTGGCACGCCTAATGCTACTGAGATTATCATTGAGGAGCATAAAAATTTGTTTCTCAGCCCCAGTCATAGGGAAAACTTGCTTAATGGTGACTTCCGCGAGGTTGGTATTGGAGCGATACTGGGTGAGTTTGATGGTTGGAATGCTTTGATGACTACCCAAAATTTTGCCAAAACTGGGTCATCTGTATTCCTGACTGGGGTAGCTTTTGATGACTCGGTAGTTGAAGATAATTTTTACACAGTTGGGGAAGGAATAGCAGGAATAACCGTCACCGCAGTGCGTCAGTCGGATAACCAGACTTTTTCTACTACTACCATGAATGCTGGGGGTTATCAACTGGCTTTAGAGCCTGGCACATACAATGTTACTTTGACAGGGGAAGAAGAAACTACTACTGAAGTTATCACTATTGAATCAGAAAACGTCAAACTTGATTATATTCCTACAGCTAATTCTTCTTCAGTGGTAGTAATTGATTTATCTGGAAAATCATTTAATATTGTCCCAGATAGTTTGATGGTTGGAGATACTTTTGAGGTTAATTTTATTGTCCAAAATACTGCCATAGGTACTGCGGGCGATTTTGAGATTGACTTTTATATTTCCCAAAATAATTGGATTTCTGCTAATGATAAATTTTTAGGCAGTTATAACATTAATAGTCTCTCAAGTTTTAGCGATACAGGAACTATTAATCAAACTTTTTCTCTTCCTGATGTTAATGATTCTTTTTGGAATAATGGGGATGGTACTTATTACATTGGGATGTTAATTGATGGGGAAGATGAGGTATTTGAAACAACGGAAGAAAATAACCAAAATCAAGGACAATTTTTAGATTATGATGGGGTTAAAATAAATTCAAAACCAGATTTAGCTGGTAATTTGTTTGATATAATTCAAGAACCTTTAACTACTGGGGATATTTTTAATCTGCGTTTTTCTGTGGAAAATAACTCAGGAATGAGTGTAGATGGTTTTGCGGTTGATTTTTACCTTTCTACTAATAATTATATCTCCACCAATGATCAGTTATTGGGGAGTTATACTGTTGATGGTTTAGCAGGTTCGAGTGATACGGGAGAGTTAAATACTATTCTTTCTTTACCTGAGTTTGATGATAGTTTCTGGCAAGAAAATGGGACTTATTATGTCGGTATGATTATTGATAGGGGAAATGCTGTAATAGAAAATAATGAGACAAATAATTTGAATTTGGGCAAGTTTTTTGACTATGATGATGTAAATATTACTATTGACTTTGGAGGAATATAAGACATCCTGTTTAAATACACCACTTATGAAAAGATCAAAGGGGTAATAATAATCGGATTTGGTATAACACACAGAAACAAAGAAAGGAATAGAGACACCTAAACAAGATATAGATTTAATAAAAAAACGTTATCAAAAGGCAGTTAAATTAGCGGAAAATGAGTAACAAAAGACAAGGGGCTTAAGCCTTTTGTATTACCAAAAAACATAAAGTAGTTTTTAGGGACATGGAGGTGTTATTTTACTTGATAAACAATTACTCTAAAAAGCTTAAATGGTTGCCCTGAATTTTTCGTATTTCCGCTAAAGTTCCTTGAATTTTTACTTGTCCATTTTCGAGATAAATAATCTCATCTGCTTTTAGATTAACACTCGGACGATGACTAATTAAAACTGTGGTTTTTCCTTGACGATATTCTAATAATTCATCTAATAAATTTTGTTCGCTAATAGGATCTAATCCTGATGTAGATTCATCTAAAATTAAAATAGGAGGATCATTAATAATCCCTCTAGCAATAGCTAATCTTTGTCTTTGTCCTCCTGATAAATTTGCTCCAAATTCTCCTAAAACTGTAAAATATTTATCAGGGAGTTTATCAATAAAATTATCTGCTTGAGCTAATTGACAAGCTTTCACTATTTCTTCAAAAGTAACATGAGGCGAACCGACTCTAAAATTATCAATAATACTACGACTCCAAAACTGTACTTCCTGTGGAACTAAAGCAACTTGTTTTCTGATACATTCAAGACTTAAATTTTGTAAGTTATAAGCACCTATTTTAATTGTTCCTCCCTTAATTTCATATAATCCTGCTAACAATTTGACTAGGCTACTTTTTCCACAACCAGATTCTCCTATAATGGCTGTAATTTTTCCCCCTTTAATCTTTAAATTAAAATCTTTTAATAAATCTAATCTTCCCCCATGATGAAATAAGATATTTTCACAGGAAATATCATCATTATCTTTAAATGTCACCCATTCTTTTTGAATATCGTTATCAGTTTCTGAAGGATAATCAATCACTGAGAAAATCCTTTCAATCACAATTTTAACTCTAACAAATTCAGTCATTAAACTAACGATTGTTTTAATAAAAACCGTAAAATTAACACTCATACTATTAAAAGCTAATAGTTGTCCAATGGTTAATTCTTTATTAATGACTAGAGTACTCCCAAACCAGAGTAATACGATTCCACCAATATTAGTAATAACTTCCGAAAAATTGAGATTGGTTATTCCTATTTGTCCGATTTTAAATTCTAAATTTGCTAACCTACCAAAACGACTTTGTAAGTCTTCCCAAAATTGAGGTTCTGCGGTAGTTGTTTTTAGGGTAATAGCACTTTTAAAACTCTCTATTAAAACCCCATGAGTTTCTCCTTCTAACACCATGATACTTTTAAGTTTTCTTTTTAAAGAGAGCAAAAAAAACAAAGATGAACCAGCACTTAATAAAGTCATAAACATCATTAATAAAGTCAGTTTACCGCTATAAAGTAACATTAAACTCAAAGAAATTATTGCGGTAAAAGATTGAGTTAAAATCCTCACCATAAATTGAGAAACAAAGAAATTAATTTCTTGAATATCTTTTAAACGACTCACCACTTCACCACTGCGATGAGTTTCATAATATTGTAAAGGTAATTTTAATATTTTTCTGCCAAATTCTTTAATTAATCCTAATTGTAATCGGTTAGAAAATTGAATTGTCAAATTAGCTTGTATGATTTGTAAACCGCTACTAACTAATGCCATAATAATAATAGCTATTGCTAATCCTCTCAGTATTTTTTCTTCCCCTCTAATTAATACATCATCAGTTAATATTTGAATTAAAAAAGGAGAGGTTAAGGCTAAAATTCCCAGAAAAACATTAATTACTAAGGCTTCAAAAAGAATAAATTTATAGGGTGCAATCCGCTGAAAAAATCTACCAACTCCTTCAATTTTATCATCAGGTTGTTGATAAAAACGAACTGGATCTGGTTGCAATAAAAGTGTGATAAATCCTGACCAACTTTCTGCTAATTCTTCACGCGTAACATAACGAATACCTACACCTGGATCGGCAATAATATATTTTTCGTTTTTTTGTCCATATAAAACAACATAATGATAGCCTTTCCAGTAAATAATTGCGGGTAAAGGTGCATCTTGCATTTGAGCTAAAATTTGAGGTTGTGCTCTTGTAGAACGAGCATCAAATCCTAGATTTTCTGCACCTCTTCTTAACCCTGTTAAGGTTGTTCCTAATTGACCTGTACCAACCGCTTCTCTAACACGATTAATGCTAAAATTTTTCTGATAATATTTAGCAATTGTTGCTAAACAAGCAGCACCACAATCTTCTTCATTATTTTGTAAGATAATAGGATATGTTTTCATGGGTTTAAGATTTTGTTTTTTGACTACTGAATAATTTTAAGTCGCTTGATCCTCCACTTCGCTCAGGAGACTTTAGCTGTTAGCCTTGAAATTTATTTCTATTTTATAATATCAATAAAACAAAATTAAAACATCCGAAACCTTAAAGATTTCGGATGTTTTGCATATCAAATATTTGTAGGACAGGGTTCTGGTTTCCTGTGAATTGAATTTTAACAAGTAACTTCCTTACTTAAACGTTCAGGTATGCCTACACCTCCTCGTACAAACACTTCTTCTTGGGCTGTCATATCAGTAAATAAAGAATTATTGCGAATATCTTCGCTAGGTTTTTGGGTTTTGTTGTTGGTAGTAGTGGTGTTGTTAGTTTTCATGCCTTTGTCCTCTTTATAGGTTGATTTTTGGGGATGTAATTTGAGATTAGGTCAAGCATAACCCTATTAGAATATTTTAGAAGTCATGACTTTAATTATTAAAATTATCTATTCCGGCGGGGCAACCACTTTTATTTTACCACCACGGATAAACACTTCTTCTTCAACCGTCATATCAGCGAATAAAGAATTATTGCGGATGTCTTTATTGGTTTTGTCGGTGTTGTTGATTGCAACGGAATTATTATGATTAGTTTTCATATTTTTGTCCTCTTAATTAATTAATAATTTAGAAGTATTTTATAGCTAACTCTCAATTATTAATCTTACGAAATTATCTTAAATAAGTTGGCTATAAATGCAGCTACAACAGGGGTGATTAGGATGGTTTAAATAATAATTCTGGTGCACGGAAGCGTTGTGTCCCACCCCTTACAAATACTTCTTCTTCAACCGTCAAATCAGTAAATAAAGCATTGTTGCGAATATCTTGGCTAGGTTTTTGGGTGTTTTTGGTGGTGGAGGTGTTGTTAGTTGCTTTCATATTTTTGTCCTCAACCCTACTACTTCTTCTTAGTCAAATCTTTTTTATCTGCCACTCCCCCCCGGACAAACACTTCTTCTTCAGCGGTCATATCAGTAAATAAAGAATTATTGCGAATATTTTGGCTAGGTTTTTGGGTTTTGTTGTTGGTAGTAGTGGTGTTGTTAGTTTTCATGCCTTTGTCCTCTTTATAGGTTGATTTTTGGGGATGTAATTTGAGATTAGGTAAAGCATAACCCTACTATAATATCTCGGAAGTTATGACTTGAATTATTAGAGTTTCATTAATACTCCTATTACATTATTCCCTGCATTTTGGGTCTATCTAAATTGCGATGATTACAAATTTAACACTCCTCTTTTGCCACCCCTTACAAATACTTCTTCTTCAACCGTCAAATCAGTAAATAAAGAATTATTGCGGATGTCTTTATTGGTTTTGTCAGTGTTGTTGATTGCAACGGAATTGTTATTATTAGTTTTCATAATTTTGTCCTCTGGGTTAATTAATTGATTTCAGGTAAGTAGTTTTTTATTCCACAAGGGAAAAGTAAGTAGCTGACTTCTGGTGTCACAAAATTTTAGTAAATTGATTCCTGAATCAGAGTCAGCTATGAAGGTTTAATTATTGTGCACCTGCTATACGTGGTGCCCCACCACGTACAAATACTTCTTCTTGAGCTGTCAGATCAGCAAATAAAGAATTATTGCGGATGTCTTTATTGGTTTTGTCAGTGTTGTTGATTGCGACGGAATTGTTATTATTAGTTTTCATGGTTTTGTCCTCCGAAGGGAAATTATTTTTTTTGTTTCTATAATCTAAATATAAGGTTTTTTAGAAGAATTATCAAGGGAAAATTCACTGATTTTTGTTTCGCCTTAAAATTTACAAAAAATTTACAATCGAACCAATTTAAGCCAAAAAATAGCTCTAAAAGACGCCATAACGGTTCATCCACTAAGTATAAAATAAGTAAATATAAGTAAGTAGGAAGATTGTACCGATAAAAAAACTTGTTTTGCTATAGTTATGTTGCAAATAAATGTTTAAGAAGAGAACGTACCAGCAATCGTTGAAATAATAGACAAGGGGCTTTAGCCCCTTGTTCTCCGCAAGGGGCTAAAGCCCCTTGTCTGGAGGGAGGCAAGGGGCTTTAGCCCCTTGTTCTCCGCAAGGGGCTAAAGCCCCTTGTCTGGAGTAATATCAAAATAGATAAATTTTTGTAATGCTGAAAAATCCCAATCCCGAATTTTTACCAATCTCTCATGAAGATGAATTTCTGCCCCCTGTCAGTAAATGGACAGTTAGTGGTGGCATTTTTTTAGTGACAACAATCGCGATCGCTTTCATTATTTCCGCTGTTACTCCCTTACCAGTTACAGTAAAAGCCCCAGCAGTAGCTCGCCCAAGTGGAGAGATAAAATTAGTGCAATCCCCCTTAGAGGGTATTGTGACACAAATCAACGTTCAAGAAAATCAAACAGTCAGCAAAAATACACCTTTAGTTATCTTAGATGCTTCTAATTTAAAAACTCGTCAAATTCAAATTGAGAACAACTTACAACAAAATTCACAACAAAGAAAACTGATCGATGAAGAATTAAAATATTTAACAATACAAATCAACGCAGAAACTGAAAAAGCAAAGCGTGCGATCGCTTTTGCCGAAGCTGATTATCTTCGTATTAATAAAGAATATGATGAAAAGCGTTTAACCATAGACGCTCAAATGAATGAAGCTCAAGCCAACTTACAAATAGCAAAAGAAGACTTAACCAAATCTCAAAGTGAGCTTAAAGCTTCAGAAGCAATCCTACGCGCCAGTGAATCTGCTTTAAGAATTGCTCAACAAAAATTGGATCGTTATCAAACAGTAGCACAATCAGGTGCATTACCGCAAAATCAACTAGAAGAAGCGCAATTAGAAGTAGAACAAAAACAGGAATTATTAGCACAAAACCAAGCTTTATTGGAGAGTCAAAAACAAACTGTTATCCGTCAAGCTAAAGCAATTGAGTCAGCAGAAGCAAATTTACAAGCTGTTTTAGCGACTGTTAATCCTAGTAATGGTTTAGTCACAATGGCTCAGGAAAAAATCGCCCAAGAAAAAGCGATCGGAGAAGAAAATATAGCGAGTTTAAATCAGGAAAAAAATCGTTTATTACAGCGTCAAAATGAATTAGAAAAACAGATAAACAACGATAATCAAGAATTATTACAAATCCAAAAAGAAGTAGGAAAAACCGTTGTTACAGCTCCCAGATCAGGGATTATTTTAAAATTAAATTTACGCAATACTAATCAAGTGGTATTAAAAGGAGAAGAAATCGCTCAAATTCTCCCCAGCGATACTCCTTTAGTGATTAAAGCAAGAGTTTCTCCTCAAGATATTAGTCGGGTAAAATTAAACCAAAAAGCACAAATGCGAGTCAGTGCCTATCCTTATCCAGATTATGGTATTATCAAAGGAACAGTGATTGCTATTTCTCCTGATGCTATCATCCCTCAAAATCACCAAAGTACAGCCAATACTCCCATTTTTCCTTATTATGAAGTTACCCTTAAACCAGAACAATTATATTAAAAAATGACCCTAAAAATACTTTACAAGCAGGAATGGAAATGCAGGCTGATATTATTGCTAAAAATGAAACTGTCTTAAAATTTATTTTACGCAAAGTCCGCTTATTAACTGATTTGTAATAATTAAGTGTCAAGAGTTAAGGTTAGGACGTTTAAATATATAAAAATTATGGCAGACAAGGAGCTTCAGCCCCAAGCCAGGCTCCAGACAAGGAGCTTCAGCCCCTTGTCTCCAGACAAGGAGCTTCAGCCCCAAGCCTATTGTCGTAACCTTTCCTTGCTATAGAGCAGCGAAAATAATGTTAAACAAAAAAACGATCGCCTTTTTGCAAAAAGGCGATCGCGCTATTCAGCCAATTCAAAAATCACACCAGACCAACCAATTTTTCGCTCAAGTCCCACATCCGCTTGCCTTTTTCATCATCACTTGCTTCACGGGAGACTTGTTGCGCAAAAGACTTGCCATCTTTCTTTTGTCGGTTGCCCCAACTCCAGTATATCCCAGATTGGCCATATTCTGGATCAGCAACCACCGCAGCCACTCGTTCCCCAGCCAACTCCTGGGAGACATAACCCCCAGTAATATTCTTTTGGAAGAGGGGAAAAAGCTTTTGAAAGAGAGGGTAATGGTTGCGGAATAAAGGCGTATCTGCAACGCATCCAGGATAGAGGGAAGTAAAAGTGATCCCAGTTACATCGTGATAGCGCCGATGCAATTCCCGCATAGTGAGTACATTGCATACTTTACTATCTTTATAGGCTTTGACTGGCTCAAACTTCTTACCATCAATCATGGTATGAGGCTCTTTAAAACCCTCTTCAAACCCTTTTAAATCCCCTAAATCAGGGCGTGGTGGTATTTTTCCGCCCAACTCATTGGGGTTGTGGGTGACAGTACCCAAAATCACTAGCCGCCGTTTGAGATAATGTGATTTGCGCATATCCTCCAGCATCAGGTTACATAAGAGGAAATGGCCTAAGTGATTTGTAGTTACGGTTAATTCATATCCCTCTGGACTACGCAAAGGCTCTTTTAACAAAGGCATATAAATAGCTGCATTACACACCAAAGCATCTAGAGATTTACCAGTAGCCCGAAAATCCTTGACAAATTGTCGCACACTGTCTAGAGAACCTAAATCAATGTGCATGATTGTATAACTATCTTGGGGTATGCCTACACTTTTAGCTGCTTGTTGCGCCTTTTCCAAGTTGCGACAAGCCATGATTACGTGCCACCCACGTGCAGCTAGCGCTTTACTAGCGTATAAACCGACTCCCGAAGATGCACCTGTAACTACTACTGTTAATTTTTGATTGTCTTCCATATTTATATAAACCAGTTTGCCTTCATCAATGTTCACTCACAAGTTAGGCAGCGCTTATATTATATCAACTATTTTTATCAAATCTTAATCTTTACCTCATACATTGAGGTTTCATTGACTGTTTAGTGATCACTGATTTAAAACTTAGTTTTTTGCTAAATTGGAGCTAGATTTTTGTTGCTTTAAATTAGATCTATAATTTTTCTTGCTGATCTTTTTACTTAATTTTGGAAGATGCTGTGATAAGATCATAAAACTTAAAATAAGGAGGAAATTTACTTGATTCAATCCGACAAATCTAAATTTAAAACTCCACTATTAACTGTTCGTATTGTTACCCCAGAAGGTATCGTTTGGCAAGGGCTAGCACAATTTGTTATTTTACCCTGTAAAGATGGGGAAATGGGTATTTTAAGGGGTCATGTTGCTATCACTGCAATGATCGATGTGGGTGTTCTCAAAGTGCGGAGTAATAATGAAGTACTCTCTTTCTGTATTCAAACTGGTTTTGCTCAGGTGGAAGCAGATGAGATAATTGTATTAGTAAATCAGGCTGAGTTGGGTAATAATATTAATCCAGAACAAGCTCAAAATACTTTAGAATTAGCTATGACTAATTCTGATCAAGCCTTAAACAAATTAGAAAAGTTTCAAGCAAAAACAGCTTTAAAAGTAGCAAAAGCTCGCTTAAAAGCAGCACAAGGAGTTGGCTAAAATGAATCGTAAAGCAAAACGTCAAGCAGCAATAGAAAATCATCAAGTACCTCAAGCTCTATCAATGGCTGTTTCTCTCCATAAATCAGGTCAGTTTCAACAGGCAAAAACTCTCTATGAAAAAATACTAGAAGTACAACCAAATAACTCGCAAGCTTTAAACTATTTTGGGGTTCTTCAAGCGCAAATGGGCGAGGAAAAAAAGGCAATTCGTCTCTTTTCTCAAGCAGTAAACCAAGAACCAGAAAATTACGGTTATCTCAATAATTTGGGTAATATCTATCGGAAAACTCAACAGTTAGATCAGGCGATCGCTTGTTATCAACGTGCCCTAAATTTAAATCAAAATAACGCTGACTCTTACCTTAATTTGGGTATTGTTTTGACAGAAAAAGGTATGGTAAATGAGGCGATCGCTACTTTACAACAAGCAATTGAAAAAAACCCAGAACATCCCCGCGCAAGTCAAGCTTTGGGAGATTTATTCCAAACTCAAGGGAATTTGGAACAGGCGATCGCTTGTTATATAAATGCCCTTTCTCTTAACCCTAATTCCTCGGAACTTTTCTCTTCTATGGGTATGGCTTTTTTCCGCCGCGGCAATTTATATGAAGCCCAAAAAGCCTATGAACAAGCATTAACAATTAATCCTAATTCAACAGAAGCTCTTTCTAATATTGGGGCAACTTTCTACGAACAAGGTAAAATAGATATGGCTGAGTCCTGTTATCGCTCAGTTATTGATTTAAAACCTACTGATGCTGAAGCTCAAATTAATCTAGCTTTTATCTTAAAACAACAGGGAAAATATCCAGCAGCTATTAATTGTTATCAAGAGGCTTTAAAAAGAGAACCAGACTCAACTCAAGCAATGGTTGGTTTGGCAGAAATATACGGGGAAAATGCTCAATGGAATGACGCAATTAAACTGTATCAAAAACTAATTAAACAAAATCATAAATCAGCTCCAGCTCGCGCTCAACTGGGTGTTGCTTTACGGGAAATAGGTGAGGTAGAACAGGCGATCGCTCAATTTCAAAAAGCTATCCAAATTAATCCTCAACATATTAAAGCTTATGCTCATTTGGGTTTAGCTCTTCAAGATGTGGGCAAAATAACTGAAGCTGAAGCTATTTTTAATTACTCTGAATATGTGGTTAAATATCACTTTTCTCCTCCCGAAGGTTGGGCAAGTTTAACTACTTACAATACTGACTTAACTAACTATGTTTATCAACATCCAACTCTCTTAAAAAATCGACCTGGAAAACCTATTAATAATGGTCGTCAAACCTACGAAATTTTTAACGATCAAACTCCAGTTATGATGGCTTTAAAACAGCAGATAAATGTTTATTTGCAGACTTATTTTAACCAATGTAAACCTAATGCAAATAATAGCTTTTTTCGGGATATTCCCACAAATTGGCGCTTGAGTGGTTGGGCAGTAGTTTTAGAGTCAGAAGGTTTCCAAAATTCCCATATTCACCCAGAAAGTTATTGCAGTGGGGTTTATTATATTCAAGTACCAGAAACGGTCAGTAATAATAATACTGGTGCAGGTTATTTGAGTTTTGGTAATTTATTTCCCCAAGTTACTGTTAAACCAGAAGCAGGTTTATTAGTACTATTTCCCTCTTATTTTTGGCATTCTACTATACCCTTTGTTGGTGGAGGCGATCGGGTTTGTATCTCTTTTAATGTTGTACCTGTTTAATTGTTATTGATTTAGGGAAAATCTAGGAATTAGCAAGACGACGATAAACCTCTTCTCTCTCTTTTTTTAGATGCTAAATAAGCTTGCCATACATCGCTTTTTTCAGTTTCAAATTGGTGCTTTTCTTTTAAGTAACGTACCAATTTTAGTACCTCTTCTAACATTGATTCTGGTGCTTGATCGAGTTCTTAGATAATTTGTTCTAAAGTAGTCATTTTTTTGTTTTACAAGTTTAAAAAATTTATATTATGTATGCCTGATCTGAATTAAATTAAACCCATTCGCCCTTTACTGCATATAGTATATTACATATACACCTAAAGTAGGCATTAAATTGACATTCTCCAAGCCAATAAAAAATAGACCTTTTGCAAAAGTCTTTCCTAAAATTAATTTTTATTTCATGTAAAACTCTCCCTACTTTCCACCCCAAACTCCCTACTAATAGACTTTTGCAAAAAGTCTATTAGTAGAGGACAATCGATAATAACTTATTCCACTTTTGTCTGCTATGTTGCAATCCCCTATTATTCGTCGTCTATCTCAAGCTCTGCCTATCCTTTTGATGATCTTTTTATTAACTCTTTCCATTAAAACCATCATCCATGAACTAAAAAACGATAGTTGGCAGAATATTTGGCAATATTTACAAGGCATTCCGAAACTGCATAAACTAGGAGCGATAACCTTAACAGGGTTAGGATATTTAGTGATGACGGGTTATGATTTATTGGGCTTTCAATACATCAGACAGACCTTAGCTCCTACTAAAATTGCTACCACCGCTTTTATTAGTTATGCTGTCGGTAATACCATTGGATTTACTGCCTTTTCAGGAACAGCAATTCGTTATCGTTTTTATTGTGGTTGGGGTATCTCAAAAGGCAAAATTGCCCAATTAATTCTGTTTACCCATTTAACTTTTTGGTTAGGATTGTTTGTGATTGGAGGCATAGTTTTTATTATCGATCCTCTCACCTTACCTAGTGTACTCAACTTACCTTTTGATTCGGTTCATCCTTTGGGGTTAATTTTTCTTTTCTTGGTGTTTATTTATTTTGCGGTTGGTTATTATTGGAAACGTCCTTTACAATTTGGCTCAGAATCAATTTTATTTCCGTCCTCAAAAATTTCTTTACAATTAATTGCCGTTTCTTGTCTCGATTGGGGTTTAGCTTGTAGCGTATTATATCTATTACTTCCCGCTGCCTCTGGTTGGTCTTTCCCAGGCTTTTTTGGCATTTATATTTTAGCTTTAACGGCTGGATTAATTAGTACCGTTCCTGGAGGATTAGGAGTTTTTGAAACAGTAATTTTAGCCTTGCGACCAGCCTCAATGCCAGCAACAGATTTTTTAGGAGCCTTGATTGCCTATAGAATTATTTACTATTTTATTCCTTTAATTGTTGCTTTGGGGTTGTTTATTACCTATGAGCTTAAGCAAAATAAATCTTAATTGACCAAATGGTAGACTTTTTGCGAAATTAACTATTTTCTCTCAATTCAAATTTATTTCTTAACTCAAAATTATAAATTACCGCAATTAAATTTAATCTTAGTCTTGTTAAATTTGGTTCTTGACTTAGTTCTTTTTTTGGCAATTTTTTGAAAGGTATTTTACTATTTTTGTGGATTTTATTTATTCCTTGACTTGATTTATATCTAGTTGTGTAGTTACTTTTCTTTGAATATTCTTCCGCTTGAGTTTTTCATCATATACTGGAAGCTCCTAAACAGGATTATAACAAGTAAAACTGGTAAAGTCAAGATGGCACAATATTTTTTTTGTTTGGGTTATGAGCTAGAAGAATAAAAATACTAAAAGAATATACCCAGAGAAGAGTTACTAAATACTCTCCTTGAAAAAAAATTAGCTTCATACCTTCGTCTTTTTTCGCTCCACTGCCACTCGTTAAAACGAGTGGCTATCTCACAGCGAGAATTATTTTAGGTATTTTTTCAGGAGGTAAGATAACAACTTCTCCATCTTGCCAAACAGCGATCGCTTCTCCTAGTTTACGATGTTTGGAGATAGTTTTTAGTACAGCTTTTTGTACTCCTTGATTTATTTTTTCTGATAGTAATTGAGTTTGTTGATTTGTCATAGTTACATCTTTATCAACAAATAGCAAATTCGGTGCTCTTGCGTTTTTCTGGAGAATAAAATCCTAACACAATTTTTTCTTTACTGATTCCTTCTGCTAATAATTCTCCTGCTATACCGTCTTCTGTTCCATCGCGATGTATCCAAATTTTATCATCTATAATTTCTAGATGAATTAAGCATCCATGAACCATTTTATTACCTTCTTTTCCCACTATCATTAATAAATATCGGTTCTTTTCTCTGTCAAAAACCGTGTGTCTTTCTACTTGGCCATGAGCATATTTTAAACCAGCATAATCATTAATAATTTTTTCAATTATTTGTTGATATTTATTGATGGTATCCATTTAATAATTACCTCCTCATTTTTGTTAAAAATTACTAATTTTATTCGGTTATTTTCTAGCATTAATTGACCAATAGGTTCGCTAAATATGCCTTCAAATGTCTCAAGGTCTACTGCCAAATATAATATTCTTTCGGGGGCTATTTTTTGGAGTACATCATAATAAACAATATACTGACCAACTGCATTTTCGAGGTCATTCATGGGAGAATAACTTTTAAAGCTTTTTAATTCTATGGCTATTTTTACTTCTTCTTTTTCTGCAGCAAGAAGTAAATAAGCACCCAAATCAACATACATATCTCTTGTTCCCCATCGCATCATAAATGGGTCGTCTGTTATTCTCCAGTTATCTTTAACCAGAGCGTTTATTAAATTGTTATGATAAGCATCTCTAGCTGGCATAAGGGAAGTTGTTCTGAACAGTTTTTAGGCTGCTTTGGGATATTGATATTGTAGCATTAGGAGGCGATGGGTAATCAAATAAAGCATTTGTTCGCTATTTGTTGCCTTTTCCTCAAAGAAATATTTAACTATTTTTTTTCTTACTCAGAGTCAATTTTTTGGTTTGATCGCAAAAAGTTGAGAATGACAGATTACCTCCAAAAAGTATTATATGTTTAAGCAGAAATCCCCAATAGAGCTTAAATTAATTTCTTTTAAAATACAAAATCCTTTCTATTCACCCCAGGTTGAAACTTATGACTACATAAACAAAACCCGCCTACGCGGGTTTCAGATTGTTTAACTAAGAATAATTCTTACTTAACGTTTAACCAATTTTTTCGCCTTCATCTTGCGCAGACGAATAGACTTTGGAGTAACCTCCACCAACTCATCAGAACCAATATATTCTAACGCCCGTTCTAAGCTCATATCTACAGGAGTTTGCAACTGCACCAACTCATCCCCAGTTGCGGAACGATGGTTAGTCAACTGTTTAGTTTTGCAGACATTTAACTCTATATCTTGAGGGCGGTTATGTTCACCTACAATCATTCCTTGATAAACTTTAGTCCCAGGAGTGATAAAAAATGCCCCACGATCCTCGGCGTTTTTCATAGCGTAGAAAGTAGATACACCTTCCTCAAAAGCAATCATCACACCGTTATAACGGGTTTCCAACTCACCAGAGAAGGGGCGATATTCCAAGAAACTGTGGTTCATTATTCCTTCCCCACGAGTAATGCGTATGAAATCACCGCGAAAACCAATTAATCCGCGCGCAGGAATAACAAACTCTAACTGGGTGCGACCATTACTTCCAGTCTGCATATCCTGCATTTCTCCTTTGCGCTGTCCCAAGCGTTCGATACAACTACCTACTGCTTCTTCAGGCACATCTAACACCAGATACTCGTAAGGTTCGCAGGGTTGACCATTTACTTCACGGAAAATTACCTGGGGTTGGGAAACTTGGAACTCATAGCCTTCCCGACGCATGGTTTCAATTAAAATACCTAGATGGAGTTCTCCTCGTCCAGAAACTAAAAACTTATCTGCTGAGTCGCTATCTTCTACTCGCAGCGCTACATTAGTTTCTAACTCGCGGTTGAGGCGATCGCGTATTTGACGAGATGTTACGAAAGTACCTTCTTGTCCTGCAAAAGGTGAGTCATTTACAGAGAAAGTCATTTGCAGAGTTGGTTCATCCACCTTAATGAGAGGTAGAGCTTGAGGTTCATTTGGACAAGTAATAGTTTCGCCAATATTAGCATCTGCAAAACCTGCCACTGCCACAATATTACCCGCTGTAGCCTCTTCAAGTTCTACCCGATTAAGTCCTTCAAAACCCATCAACTTGCTAATTTTCGCCTTAGCAATTTTTCCATCTTCCTTAACAATTGCTGCTTGTTGACCTGATTTTATCCTACCATTATGTATTCTGCCGATAACTATACGTCCGAGATAATCAGAATAGTCCAGGGTAGTTACTTGCAGTTGTAAAGGTTTTTCTGGATCCCCCACTGGTGGGGCAACATGATGAACAATTGCTTCAAACAGGGGCTGCATATCCACCCCTTCATCAGCTAAACTTTCCTTAGCGTAGCCACTCAAACCAGAAGCATAGAGGGTGGTAAAATCACACTGGTCATCATCTGCACCCAGTTCTACAAATAAATCAAATACCTTATTTACTGCTTCATCTGGGTCTACATTGGGGCGGTCAATTTTGTTAATTACTACAATAGGACGCAACCCTTTTTCCAGAGCTTTTTTAAGTACAAAGCGAGTTTGAGGCATTGGGCCTTCATTTGCATCCACAATAAGGATACAGCCATCTACCATACCCAGTACCCGTTCTACTTCACCCCCAAAGTCAGCGTGTCCTGGGGTATCGACAATATTAATTAAGATATCTTTATAGCGAACTGCCGTATTTTTTGCCAGAATAGTAATGCCCCGTTCCCGCTCCAAGTCATTTGAGTCCATAACGCAGTCGGGAACCTCTTCCCCTTCGCGAAATATACCTGATTGTTTGAGGAGGGCATCAACGAGAGTAGTTTTACCGTGATCAACGTGAGCAATAATAGCGACGTTGCGAATGGGGAGAGACATAGGATTTAACCTTATGGTTTACTTAACTTAAGTTTTGTTAACTTTATTTTACATTAAGTGGGGAAATTTGGTTCAACATTTGGCGATCGTTTTGTAGTAATCACCAAGTGCGATCGCCTGCTGGTGTTAGTTCAATATTTTTTTTTGTAGTCCCATAAACCTCCTGATGTTGAAACATAAGGCTAATAGCTCAAGTCCTCGCCCATAGGACTAAATTGAAAAATGAGCAGCAATGAGTCCATTAAAAAGCATATTACCTTGTAGCCAGGGATTTTAATCCCTGGCTATTATCGTTATTATTTGATCCTATTGCAAGCTTTCATTTATTTGGTAAATTATGAACCAATAGCGCTCAATACACATTGATAATCTTTTAACTCAAAACAGACAAAAATTACTTTCTGAATAGAGTTATTTTGCAACAAAAATTTAACCACTTCTTCTACAGCAATTTGAGCGGCTATATCACTAGGAAAGCCTTTCATTCCTGTACTAATAGCGGGAAAAGCAATAGTGCGAATAGCATATTGTTCTGCTAAATTCAAACAATTCTGATAACATTGAGCTAATTGTTGAGCTTCTCCACTATTACCACCAAGCCAATTTGGACCTACAGTATGAATCACCCATTTAGCTGATAGTTGATAACCTGGAGTTATTTTTGCTTCGCCTATTTTACAACCATTTAATTGTGTTATAACTGCTTTTAACTCTTTTCCCCCTGCATTTTGAATCGCAGCATCTACACCAAATTCACCAGAAAGGGAAGCATTAGAAGCATTAACAATTGCATCTACTTGCTGTTGAGTAATATCTCCTTGGATAACTTCAATACGATTTTTTACATCCCCTGAATGTTTTTTCTGATATCTTTGACGCCGTGCAACTTGATATTCTAAATAATCACTTTGATGCACACCAATTGTAGTAGTATGAGATTGATAATGTGAACTTTTGCGGAACTCTCGTACTCTGCGCGCTTTCAAATCATTATCTAAGTCTATTAATGCTTGTGCTTCTTGTTCCATTAAAGGGGAAGATGGCGCGGCTAAAACTTCTTTTTGCACGTCTTGAAGTAATTTACTGGCTAATTCATATTCTCCCCGATCTACCCTTTCTACTGCTTGTTTTTTCACCCTTGCTGCTTGCATTAAAGTAACTTGTTGCTGCACTTCTGGGTTAGGGATAATTTCTGCTAACTCACTGTCAGTAACTATGGGTAATTCTAAGCCTACGCGCAATTTTTGATTTTGGGAGTTTGAGTCATCCCAAGTTAAACGGAAATAACAGATATTTTCTCTTACTGAAGCTGGAGGAATTTGCAACCTCAGTGCCACCAGAAAAGCATTGCCAGAAATTAAGTTAGGTAGTTGATATTCTCCTTGACGACTTATCTCAAAATCATTGAAAACATCTAATAATTCTACATCTCCCTGGGGTTCAATTCTTAACCTCACATTGCGCCCAAAAGTTGCCAGAATGCCCTGCATTTCTTTAGAAAATATTTCTGGTAATTGATCAGGAGAGTCAATATAATAATAGCTGCCATCTCCACTATTTGCCATCAATTCTAATAGGTCTTCGTTATAATCATCCCCTACTCCCATTGTTGTTGTGCTCACACCTCTTTGGGCTAATCCTGCAACGTCAGCGGCGATTTTATTAGGGTTGGTTTCTCCTGTATTTGCTAATCCATCAGAAAGTAAAATTACTCGGTTTAGTTGTTGCGGGTTATACTGTTGACTCACTTGTATTCCCCCTTCTAACCAACCTGCATGGAGGGCGGTCGCATTCCGAGGATAAATTTGTTGAATTTGATTGATGATTTGGTTTTTGTTGGTTGCTAAAGTATTGGGCACAATTGTTTCGATTTGGTCATCATAACTCACCACACTTACTCGATCTGTGGGGAGAAGTTGCTCTACTGCATAACAAGCTGCTTGACGCGCATATTCTATTTTTTCTCCCTGCATGGAACCAGAGCGATCAATTACTAAACCTAAGTTTAATGTGGGTCTTTTAATTCGTATTTCTGGTTGAGGTGGGATAATTTTTACTAATAAATCTAAGATGATTTTAGAGTTAGCAGAAACTGCATTTTTTTGGGGAATAAATTGAATTTCAGGAGTTGTCATGGTTTTTTACCTCCAAAAGGGTGAAAAAGTTTTTTTGCGATATATTGAAGTAAATTTTCTTGTTCTATAGGTGTATTGGGAGCAATAAAGTCTTCCCGTACATGAATTTCTAAACCTGGTACAACCTCTATACGCTTCCAGTTGCTAATTTTTGGTTTTGGTGTAGCTATTACTGATGGTTGTGGGGTTGGATAAGAGTTACGTTGGCGAATTTGTTCAAGAAACCCCAATGCTGGGTTAGCTGTTTCAATACTTAGTTGAACACCTCCAGTAAGTAAAGCTTCCAGTTCGGCGTTACTTTTAGCAGTGGGGAGGTAAGCGATCGCACTTGCGCCATATCCTTCTGTCAAAAGTCGCCTAACAACGAGCATTTGCAATAAATGACGGTAGGTATACACGGCTCTTCTTCCTTGTTTTTGTGGTTCATCTACCATGCCTAAACTTGTGTAATATCTAACTAACCTCGAAGTTACTTCTTCTCTCACTCTGGTATGTGCTTTTTCCACTGGTAAAAATTGGGGTAGAAAGTGATTGATCACTTCGACAAATTCTTCTAGTGACCAACTGGGGTTAGTTTGAGCAAACTGTTGTAACAATTCCATATTTTTATTCTACCCATTTAAATTGTAAATAACAACTCTAGCTGTTAGATTTTACAAAAATTAATATAGCGTTTCTCTTAGTCTCGAGGTTAGGACAAGGGCGATCGCCCTTGTCTTACCAAGAAAAGCTGTACCTCACCGCTATGACTATATGCTTATTTGAGCCAATCTAAGTATCTATACTTAGGGTTCAAATAAGCATATAGTCAGGAAATTGGACTAATAATTTGAGTTTTTTTTAATAAACTTAATATAGCGGAGATCAACAATCGCGGTAGAATATGATATTGCTTAAAAAGCAAGTCTTTTGTTGTTAAAGAAACTCAAAATATGGAAAATCTATTTCTATGGATAGTTGGATTTATTGTTAGTTTATTTGTGCTAATTAAAGCATCAGATTACTTTACTGATTCCGCTGAAAAAATCGGTGTTATTTTAGGATTTAGTCCCTTTATTGTGGGGGTAACTATCGTAGCTGTAGGCACTTCTATTCCTGAATTGGTATCTTCAATTTTTGCTGTTTTAAAGGATTCATCAGAAATTGTTATCGGCAATGTTGTCGGTTCAAATATTGCTAATATTTTTCTGATTCTGGGAGCTGCTGCAGTAATGAGCGGTAAATATTTAGCCATAGAATATGAGTTAGCAGAAGTTGATTTACCTTTATTTGTTGGGTCAGCTTTTTTACTAGCTTTAATAGTTAGAAATGGAGAATTATACACTGGAGAAGCTTGTTTGTTAATACTGGCATTTGTGGTTTATATCTTATATACATTCAATAGTGGTAAGGAAAATCAGGAGGAAAAAGAAGAAGAAGCAACAGAAATATCTAAGGCAGATAAAACAGATATTTTTCTACCATTTATAATTTTAGTAGTCAGTGCAGTTTTAATTTTTGTTGGCGCTAATTTTACCATTGATTCTCTGATTAAAATATCTGAAATCTTAAATATTGGAACAGAAACAATTGCAGTAATTGCTTTAGCGTTGGGAACTTCTTTACCTGAATTATTTGTTAGTCTTAGTGCTGCTAAAAAAGGAAATGCAGAACTAGCAGTAGGTAATATAGTTGGTTCAAATATTTTTAATTCCTTTGTGGTAATGGGAGTTCCAGGATTAATTCACAGGTTAGAAATTCCCGAAACTGCCATAACTTCAGAAATTCCAGTGATGTTAGTTGGGACAATTTTATTCTTTTTTACCACTCAATTTAAAAAAGTAACCAAGTGGGAAGGTTGGTTATTTTTGATTTTTTATATCTGGTTTGTTGGCGAAACTTTCAAGTTGTTTTAGTTGAAAAAGTATTAAGTGTCATTAGTTATTGGTTATTAGTCATTGATAACTGGTAACTAGTAACTGTCATGGTACGTGCTAGAGTGGGAGACGTTGAATATCCTTATTAGAGCCAATTACTACCATAACTGAGCCTTTGCGCAAACGGTGGAGGGGACTGGGGTTAGTGAGAAACTTTTCCTCACTTCCCACAGCTAAGACATTAACACCATAACGACGACGCAATTCTAATTCTGCTAGGGTTTTACCATCAAATTCTTCTGGTACTAATACTTCTACAATACTATTTTCTGGGTCTAAATCAAAGCGATCCAAAATAGCTGGTTTAGTGAGGGTATAGGCTAAATCACAACCAGCTTCATATTCTGGATATACCACTAAATCAGCCCCTACCTTTCTTAGGAGCTTGCCATGAATATCAGATGAAGCCTTAGCTACCACGCATTTGACCCCTGCTTCCTTCAAATTAAGGGTAGTAATAATACTTTCTTCCAAATAGTTACCAATAGCAACTATGACCGTATCAAACTCAAAAATACCCGCCTGTTTCAAAGCAGTAGGTTCTGTAGAGTCTAGTTTAACAGCATTGGCGGCGATTCTTTGGTTTAAAGCCTGGGCTACCAGCTTTTCATCAATATCCGTTCCCAATACGTCATAACCCAACCGATGCAGTGTCTCACACACCGCCCGTCCAAAACGCCCTAAACCAATTACAGCAAACTGAATATTATCTTGCTTTAAGTTAGTCAAAAATTTAAGACTTCGCAAATCCATTTTTTTACCTCAATATAGCAATGAATAATGAATAATTAATACTTGATGATGAATTATTAACTATTAATAATTCATCTCTATTCTTCATTATTCCTTATTTTCCATTTTCTCTTCTTCATTCAATGAATAATTCATAATGAATAATTATTGATTTTCCATTTTCCATTTTCCATTTTCTAGACCTTTTGCGAGAAGTTTTAAGGCGTTGCTGAATTGAGTAATGAATTATATGTTTACAAAAACTATTAACCTAACTAAAACCCTCTCCCCACTCCCCACTCCAAACTTCCTACTAAAATGTGTCATTCGACCATTCAGCAACGCCGTTTTTAAACCCCCCCAACCCCCCCTTATTAAGGCAGGGCTGTTTCATTTTACACTTGTAATTACATTTTTGACATTAACAATTTTCTGGTGTAACTAACCAATATAATTTTTTCTCATCCACCAACTAAACCCGCGCAGGCGGGTTTCGTCTGTGTAGCAACGGGTTTCAACCCGTTGCGATATGGTTATGATTTACAAATTTTTGATTAATTGACAGTAATTAAACCATTAAAACCTTATTATACAAGGCTTTTAACAATTTTGAAAATTTTAAATGAAACAGCCCTGCCCCTTATTAAGGGGGGGAAAATGCTTATTTTTGGTTTAACTCCCCCCTTTAACAAGGAGGGCTGGGGGGGTTAACAGTATTTTCGCACTCATGTCTATTATTCATTATTCACTATTCATTATTCACTATTCATTATTCACTATTCATTCTTTATTATCTATTATCCTACCAGAAGATTTTCTTCTGGGTATTCAACAACAGAAGGACGTGGTTCCCCTAAAATTGCTGCCATCAAAAGGAGAACCCCAACCCTACCGATATACATAGTGATAATCAACAATATTTTTGACCAAGTTGAAAGACTAGCGGTAATTCCCGTACTCAGTCCTACTGTAGCAAAGGCTGAAACCACTTCAAATAAGATTTGAATCGAATCAAATTTTTCATCAAGAAAAGAAATAATAAAAGTTACGCAGATCACCGTCATTGCGGAACCAAAAACCACAGCCACTGCTTTTAATATCAGAGAATTTGGCACTTCCCTTTGGTAGATAACTACCTTTTCATTTCCTTGTAAAACCGACCTGGTACAGTTAGTTATAATTCTCAGAGTAGTTGTTTTTATTCCACCGCCAGTTCCACTAGGACTTGCACCAATAAACATCAAACCGATGGTAAATAATAAGCCAGCAGTGGTCATTTTTCCAATATCTATACTATTAAATCCAGCCGTTCTCGTTACCACTGACTGAAACCAAGCAGCTAAAATTTTTTCGTGGAGAGGGAAAGGTGCCAAAGTAGCCTGATTTTTTAATTCAGTAAAGAAAAAAACTACAGTTCCCAAGACTAACAAGAAAATAGTTGTGCTAACTACTACTTTTAAATTCAAAGAAAAAACAAATCTGGCGCGTTGATTTTTGATGCGAGTTTCAATCCATAAATACAGTTCAATAATTACTTGATAACCCAAACCGCCAAAAATAATTAATCCAGGGATAACCAGATTGATTAACCAAGAAGAGTGATAACTCATTAAATTATCTGGAAACAAGCCAAATCCTGCATTATTCCAGGCACTAATACTGTGAAAGATAGCCAACCAAATACTCTGAACTGGGCCAAAATCTGCTGAAAAAAATTTGAGTAAAAATAAAATTCCTGTAATTTCAAAAATGAGAGTAGTGGCAATAATCGAGCGTACTAAATTGTTGCTACCTTGCACAAAAGGGCGGTCAAAAGAATCTTGAATAGCAAGTCTTTGTCTGAGGTCAAATTTTCGTCCGATTAACAACATTAAAAATGTGCTAATCATCATATAACCCAGCCCTCCCAACTGAATAAAAACAACTATGATTAATTCTCCCCAAAAAGAAAAATAGCTGCCAGTATCCACCACAACTAACCCCGTCACGCACACAGCAGAAGTGATAGTGAATAAAGCCACAATTGGGTCATTCCAACTGCCATCGCTGGTAGCAAAGGGAAAAAGTAACAACAGAGTACCCAAAGCAATAAGAGCGAGAAATCCAAGGCAAATAGTGCGCGAGATAGTCATGGGAAAATTTGAATTAAGTAGGGTGCGTTAGGCGTAGCCGTAACGCACCAAATCAGTTATTTGTTACTAATTTAATCTTACTCTTGCAAAGCTGCCAAAACTTGAGAGTGAATTGTGCCATTACTGACAACAACACCTCGATTATCCATCATTTTGACACCATTAGCAAAATCGAGAGGTTTACCGTACATATCAGTAACGCGACCACCAGCTTCTTCTACCACGATCGCCCCTGCTGCGTGATCCCAGATATTCTCCCGATAGTCTGGGTACTTAGGTGAGGGGAGACGGAGATATAAAGCTGCTTCTCCTGCCGCTACAATACCATATTTAGCTTGAGAGTCTACCCGAACTGATTGAGTAGTAATGCCCACTGCTTGAGCGATCGCATTTTGTCGTAATTGATCGCCATGATTAGACTCCACACTTTCCACAAAGCGGAAACGGGCTGTATCATCACTATTTACCACTTTAATAGTTTTGGGTTCACCCCCAGCAATGGGCATCATTTGTGTACCTTCACCACGCACTGCCACAAACAGTATTCCTGTTGTATCCGATATAGTTAGAGCTGGACAAGCCAAAACGCCCAATTTCACCTCACCATTTTCTATTAAAGCCAAAGCTACAGCATATTGGTCTTGACGGAGAAAACCTTTTGTGCCATCAATGGGGTCTAAAGTCCAGTAGCGTGAACTTACCTTACCATTACCCTTATCGATCCAGTTTGCCACTTGTTCTGGAGTAGCATCAGGAATAATTGAGGCAACATAGTTAGTCACTTTAGTCAAAGTTTCCGCCATTTCTGATTTGCGTAGCTCAGTAGCATCTTCTTCCCCTACAACCGGATCATCAGGAAAAACCTCAGCCAAAGCCTTACAAATCACTGCTTGAGAACCATAGTCAGCCACTGTTACAGGGCTTTTATCTTGCTTTTCGATAGCTTCTGGGATATCTGCACGTACCTGTTGGCAAAGTTTTGCTGCAGCTACTACTCCTTCAATTGCCACTCGTTTCTCTTTGTCGTAAGCCATAGAATATTATTTATAGTTGATTGCCTCATGGTTATTATCCATCCTCTGGGGAATTTTCAAGCTATAAATTATGATTAAGTGGTAAAAGACGTTTTAACTTTTCATAAGATCAAAATTCACAAACGCAAAGATGAGAACCATTGAAACAACAGCCACCATAACAGCAGATGGAAAAGTCATCCTAGAAGTACCGCCAGATATTCAGGCAGGTAAACATAAAATTGTACTGGTAATTGATGAGCAGCTATTTATGGAAGAGAAACCAGTAACACAAGACAATCCGCCAGTTACACCTATGCCGTTAAATTTGCCTGTTATTAATGTAGGTTCATGGCCTGTTGACTTTTCTTTAAGGCGTGAAGATATGTATGATGAATGGGGAAGATAAATTGATTTTTCTAGATACAAACATTCTTATCTATGCCACTATTCCCCAGTCTCCTTTTCATATCATTGCTGTCAAAGCAATTGAGGATTTTGAACAAGCAGCAACTGAGCTATGGATTAGTCGACAAGTATTGCGAGAATATCTGGCTACTCTTACCAGACCCCAAATATTTGCAACATCAATACCGATAACAGAACTAACTGGGTCAATTCGTAGGTTAAGCGATCGCTTCCGTCTTGCCGATGACAATGAACAAGTTACGGCTCATCTTTTAACACTTATGGAAAAAATTCCTATTGGTGGCAAGCAAGTTCACGATGCTAATATTGTTGCTACAATGCAAGCTTATGGTATTAATCGGCTCCTTACCCATAACGTTGCTGATTTTAAGCGCTTTTCTGAATTGATAACTATTTTGCCACTGCTTTTGGAGGAGGTTTAAAACTTATCAGTGACGCTTCGGAACTCCTATTACTCTTGGTGCGTTACAGCAGAGCTATAACGCACCCTACGAACGGGTACGGCAGGACTTGAACCTGCGACTCGCTGCTTAGAAGGCAGCTACTCTATCCACTGAGTTACGCACCCAAAACTTAATTTTTAAGCTCAAATAAAATTATATCCCATCAGTGGCGAAAAAGGCAAGTATATTATTAAAGCGACTTGAGAAAAAATTATGAACACCAGCATCAAATCTAAATATCTCAATGTTGATGGGGCAAAAATTCATTACCAGGAAGCAGGAAAGCTAACTACACCAGTTTTATTACTTCACGGGGCAAGTTTTAGCTCTCAGACTTGGCTAGAAATTGGCACTTTAAGGATTTTAACAGAAAAAGGATATGGAGCAGTTGCGGTTGATTTACCAGGATATGGTAAATCTGAGAATATATCTGGTTCGCGTCCTGAATTTTTGTTGAAGTTACTTAACGCCTTAAACCTCAACCTGCCTGTAATTGTTTCTCCTTCCATGAGTGGGAGTTACAGTTTGCCTTTTATTGTGAATCATGGTGAGAAATTGAGAGGTTTTGTGGCGGTTGCACCAGTTGGTATTGCTCAAATTGCTGGAAAATTAGAGGGTGTTCAATTACCTATTTTAGCTATTTGGGGCAGTAATGACCAAATTGTGCCAGTACAACAAGCTGATTTATTAGTTAAACTAATGCCCAATGCTCAAAAAGTAATGTTAGCAAATGCGGGTCATGCTTGTTATCTGCGATCAACTGATGAGTTTCACCAACATTTAATTAAGTTTTTGGAGCAAAACCCATAAAAGAAGAAAACAAGAGTATGTCATCCTCAACCGAACAAATAACAGCAGCAATAGCACATTATCAAACAATATTGGCAGAAAATAGTGAGAATGCCAAAGCATGGCAGGAATTAGCCAAATTGTATGAAGTGCAACAGGAATGGGAAAAAGCATTAAGTTGTTGGCAGAAACTCTGGCAACTGGGATATAAAACAGGAGAATTACTTATCCAGTTGGGAAGAGTTTTACAAAAACTTGGTAAATTTGAGGAGGCAGTGAAAGTATATAGTAAAGCTGTTGTAATAAATCCTCAATTATTTTGGGCGTATACAGGTTTGGGAGATGCACTCAGACAACAAAAAAAATGGCATGAAGCAGAAAAAGCATACGAAAAAGCGCTTCAGATAGAGCCAAAAAATCCAGATGTTTATTTTGTCTTGGGAATAGTTCAACATCAAGGGGGAAATGTTAGATCAGCTATAACTAGCTACCAGCAAGCTTTAAATCTGGGGATAAAAATACCAGAACTGGTGTTAACTAAGCTCTGGGATGCTTTGATATATGAAGGAAGATGGGATGAGGCGGTTGATGTAGCTATGGAATTAGTAAAAATACAACCGCAAAATTGGCACTTTTATCACAATTTGGCTTTCGCTCAACAAAATTTAGGGGACTTAAATTCAGCAGTAATTAACTATGAAAAAGCAATAACAATTAATGGCAAAGTCCAATTTTTATATGAAAAGTTGAGAGAAACTATCAGCCAACAAGGAGAAAGAGAAAAGGCAATTGTTAGATACAAAAGAGAGATAAAACAAAATAATTATTTGCCAAGTTTATATATAATGTTGGGAGATGCTCTGGTAGAATTAGAGGATTTAAAATATTTAAAATGGAGTATTTTGAGTTATGAAAAAGCAATTAATCTCGGTTTTATTCAACCTTGGTTATATATGAAACAGGGAGACTCGCTGAGAAAATTAGGAGAATTAAATAAGGCGAAAATCTGCTATCAAAAAGCGAGTAAATTACCAAAAGAATCAAAGTTAGAAGTAGAGTTAACTGAAAAATTAGGGGATGTTTTCAGAGATTTGGGACAAGGGAAAAAGGCGATCGCCTATTATCGTAAATCTTTGGAACTAAAACCCAAATTGGTAATAGTTCAAAATAAGTTAAATTCTTTGCTGTTAAATTGCGCGATGAAATTGTTAGCAGCAGGAAAAATTCAACAAGCAACTAACTATTTTAATCAACTTGAACAGACAGATTTAAGGGAAACAAATTACCAATTATGGCCAGAACAAAATGGGATAAACTGGCCCAAAGAAACTTGGAACATAAAAGATAATTTTGAAAGACTTAAACCTAATGGTGTTGACTGGCCTAAAATAACAGTTGTGACACCATATTTAAATCAAAATGATTGTATAGAAGCAACTATTCTTTCAGTTTTAAATCAAGAATATCCTAACCTAGAATATATTGTAGTTACGGATGATGAAACTCAGGAAGTAATCAAAGGATATCAAGAGAGAATAGAAGTTATTATTGCTGCTAAAAATAGCGATGTAAACGCCATTAATCAAGGTTTAAATAGGGGTACTGGAGAATTAATGACCTGGTTAAATAGTGATGGTATTTTGGCTCCAGGAACATTATTTATGGCGGCGCTAACTTATTTGAAACAAAAATGTGATGTAGTTACAGGTATTTGGCTGGGATATAGCAATTCTCAAATAACTAGGGTACAATTTTCTTTGGTTAACAAGGGGTTTAAACCCCTTGTCCGTAGCTCAAGACTCAGAGAAACGTTATATGAAGAGAAAAATATAACCTGGATTAAAAAACCTAAGATAGAGCCTAATAGTAATAGTAATTCTCTGTTTGATACTTGGTGGAAAATCAATCATTTTATCTCGCCACAGTTAATATTTACTCGGAAAGCATGGGAAAAAATCGGAGCAAAGTTAGATGATTCTATCGAATATTTGATAGATTATTACTTGTGGGTAAAATTAGGGCAGACTGGTGCAAGTTTGGGTTGGATTAATTGGCCATTTGTTTTATTTAACTGTAATTCTCAAAAGAAAAAGAAAGAAAGTCAGAAATTATTAGATTTGGAGATAATAACTAAAAAATGGGGTTATGCTAGTCAAAACATTAGAGATGGTAAAATATATTTTACTATCGATCTTTCTGATGCTCCAGGGGCTGGTTTAACAGACCAACTAATGCAGTTTGGGATTTATTATATCATTGGCAATTTGTTAAATTGGGAGTATGTGCATACTGAGTTTGTGTCACAAAGATCGTCAACAGAAGTATTTAATTTTTTAGGATTTAACCAATATTGGCAGAATTATATTCAACAGTTGGACAAGCAAGAAATCAAAGTATTAAATTGGAGTTATAGTCAGCAAGAATTGAAGCAAAATAAAATCAATACAACCCAAGAGTTGTTAGATTATACTCAGGAAAAGATTATCAAAAATAATGAGGAGAAAAATCAAAGTTTGCTGGTAAAGTTTCAATCAATGAGACAAGGTAATTCACGAGGATTATTAAGTGATTTAATACAGAAAGAAGTTGCTCATTTTCCAGACGGGTTAAACCTGAAAAAATTATTTTATCAGTATAAACAGGAATTATTTTGTAGTTCAAAAGAAAAAGAAAAAATATTAGTTCATATCAGACTAGGAGATGTAGGGGTTATCCAAACTCCTTGGCATACTTATATAGAACTTGTTCAGGTTACGAAACCGATGGAAAAAAAGCAACTGGGACAAACATTAATTCCTCAAGATTTTTTGCAGTTTCTGGAAAAGTTGCTCTCATTTTTTGAACCAGGTAGATTTGAGATAAGTGTTTGTTCAGATGGTTTTCAACAAACATTTAGAAGGATTTTAAAATCTCATAAATTTGAGGACGAAGAACAATTTAATCAATTAAAAAAAATCTCAAAAAATTATGAAGTGGAGATATTTGGTAAGTTTGAGAAAATAGAAAACTGTGAGGTAATAGTAGGAGAAAATGACCTCAATTTATTTAGACTAATTGAAACAGCTTTTCAAGCAAGGGTTATTATAATTGGGACAAATCAAAGAATGATACCCAAACTAATAGGAACTTATCGAGAATTGGACAACCCACCTATTTTAATAATTCTGCATCGAGGAACTTTAAATTTAGAATATTTTCAAGTAGGTATTGGAGAAATAAGGAATATTTTTACTGTAGATTTACAAACAAATTATGATGTGTCAGAATTAAAGGAGAAAATAATTAACAATTGTTAAGGAAAATATAAGATTAGTGCGTGACTACAAAAAAAACGTAAAATATTGATAGGTAAGTTTTGAAGTTTAAATTATTGTTTTAAGCGGCAGAAAAATTGTTAAAATAATTAAGCAAGCACTGGAAACCAGGATTTGTATGAAAGTATTGTAAAAAAAAAAGGTACAAATATGCCATCTATTCGCGAATTACACCAACAATTAGTTAAAAAAGAACGCTCTGCTGTGGAAATAACCACAGAAGCATTGAAATACATAAAGGCAACAGAACCGAAAGTAAAAAGTTTTTTGTGTATAACAGAAGAACAAGCCATAGAAACAGCAAAACAGGTAGATGCCAAAATAGCAGCAGGAGAAGAAATAGGAATTATGGCAGGTATTCCTATTGGAATTAAAGATAATATGTGTACCAAAGGTATCCCCACCACTTGCGGTTCTAAAATATTGGCTAATTTTGTACCGCCCTATGAGTCAACTGTCACCAAAAAATTAAAGCAAGCTGGGGCAGTAATGTTAGGGAAAACAAATTTAGATGAATTTGCGATGGGGAGCTCCACAGAAAACTCTGCTTACCATTTAACCGCCAACCCCTGGGACTTGTCTAGAGTACCAGGGGGCTCTTCTGGGGGTTCAGCAGCAGCAGTAGCATCAGGAGAATGTGTAGTAGCATTAGGTTCGGATACTGGTGGTTCTATTCGTCAACCAGCATCCTTTTGTGGGGTGGTAGGGATGAAACCAACCTACGGTTTGGTTTCCCGTTTCGGTTTGGTAGCTTATGCGTCTTCTTTGGATCAAATAGGACCTTTTGCTAAAAATGTGGAAGATGCAGCCATTTTATTAGGGGCGATCGCAGGTTATGACCCTCAAGACTCTACCAGCTTAAAACTAGAAATCCCCGACTATACCCAGTATCTCAAAACAGACTTAACTGGGTTGAAAATTGGCGTCATTACCGAAACCTTTGGGGAAGGTTTAGACGCAATAGTTGGGGAAACAGTGAAAAAGGCGATCGCCCAGTTACAAGCATTAGGAGCTGAAGTTCTAGAAG
>Ga0209594_1000284_pt1 | contig 35551 bp, 30 predicted proteins | sample AshMeaCrysSpring_FD_184126 | JGI IMG/M metagenome (GOLD analysis project Ga0209594, IMG submission 184126) | Groundwater microbial communities from Big Spring, Nevada to study Microbial Dark Matter (Phase II) - Ash Meadows Crystal Spring... | ecosystem: Environmental > Aquatic > Deep subsurface... | reverse complement strand
TGAATGTCTAGATACGGCCTATACTTTTTCTCAAATATAAAAGACTGCCTGAGCTGATAATTAGCGTAGTTGTAGAGATTTTTGGACAGCCAACACAGTCGGTCGATTTCACAGAAAAACCGATGTCGGGGTGGGATAATATGTCTTTCTACTAATCTCATGGGTTCAGCTAAATTTCAGAGCAATCATTTAACCTATTAGCTACTCTAATAGTCTCAGAGTTTCCACCCAATTTTTCTTGATGCTTATTGTACCATTAAACTTGAGAGCGAAGTCACTAAGTTTTAACGGAATTTTCCAGCAAAGTTTGCTACAGAAACTCATGACAGATTTGACGGCATTTGACTACATTTGACTACATTTGCGTACAACGTTTATGATACCAGCGCGAAGCGCTATAAAAATATTCGAGCAGAAGGAATCAGAATGCTAACGGTCTCAGGAACTGGGACTGCTGCTGATAGAGTACCCGTTGCAAAAGGTGGCTCTGATGACCCATAAAACAAACATGCACCTGCACAAAGCGTGTCACAAACAGGTACATTCCAAAACCCAAGTTGAAAGGCTTGAAGTAAGGCTTGAGCCGTGTGATGGGTAACTGTCACGCACAGTTCTTATATCATGTCCGGTTGAATACTCAATATATTTGCTTCTGATGGGGAGTAGGGTGTGGGGTGTGGGGTGTGGGATTAAAACATCTCGTCTGAGTTAGCATTTCTAGTTTGATGATGACTAATTATCCGGACTTGATATTAGGGGAGGGGTGAGCGGCGACGCTCGAACCTTACCCGATCACCTTGCGATCGCGATTTCAGCAGGCTCTCAACTTTGGGGTGCAGGCTGTGGGGTGTGGGGAATAGGGAACAGGGGGACAAGGGAGATCGGGAGCTGGGAAGATGAAAATAGCAATTTCAGGCAGGATGTTACCACTTTAGTCAGAAAAGCTAATCAATATTATGAGTCTTTTTATACATTAGTGTTTCAACAGAACTGCTAGAATGTCAAATTTATATATTCAGGATCTCTATCAATCGGGTTTAAAAGCACCCTGGGTCAAACCTTGGTCAGTACAATACTCAATCACAACAGACTTAACCTTGTCCAAAACGATAGAGAAATTCAGTTCAGTGATAAACTGTTCTACAATAAGCTGCTGTGGATTGGGTTGAGATTAATTTTCTTCTTATTTGGTGGAAGATCAAAATGATGAGAACTTCTCGATCAACTCAACACAAACAGATATCGATGTGTGACTGGTCTATTTCTCAATTACCGGGAATGACCCAGCAAAATCAAAAATTACTCAAAAAGCTTGGGATTGAAACCACTGCCCAATTACTCAAAAGTGGTCAAACCCAAGCTCAGAAGATGATGCTGGCGAATTTACTCCATCTGAATATTCGGGATGTGAGTAAATGGGTCGCGATGGCAGATTTAGCTCGAATTCCAGGAGTCAGCTACCAGTATTGTGGCTTATTGCTTCATGCCGGAGTCGGTTCGGTGGCTCAATTGGCTCAAATTCCCCCCCATCGACTGCACCAACAAATCTTACGGTTACACGTGACGACGTTGCACCGTCGGGATTTGTGCCCTCCAGTGAATATTGTTCAACAGTGGGTTCAACAAGCTCAGGGGTTAGCTTCAACGAAGAGGGAATAGGAGTCGCCGAGTCGCCGAGTCAGAAGTCAGCACAGACGTAGCATGCTACGTCTGTGCTGAAGTTAGGAAAGCCAACTTAATCCCTGTTGACTGTTACCTCTTGCTTTCTTTCTGTTGCCTACACCCTACTCCCTCAAATAACAAATAATGAAGAACTGATAACGAACAACAACCATCTTCCATTTAACCGAAATCTAATGCGTCAATTAAGCTGGAATCAACCCCTTCCACAATGGCAATGACTTCGCTGGTAGCAGTTAACGAAATTTGAGTATTGCTACTATTACTGGGATCGGGTGCAATGGTTAAATCGGTAAATAGGATCTCTGTTGCGCCTTCAAACAAGGCAAAGGCATCCACCCCATCTTCAAAGTCTTTGATGGTATCAGTGCCGCCTTGACCTATTTCAAATTCATCGGCATCTGCACCGCCAAATAAGTCATCATTGCCGTTGCCTCCGGCAAGGAAGTCTTCACCTGCCTGACCCCGCAGCACATCATTACCACCGTTACCCAATAGTGTGTCGTTGCCCGCATTACCCCAGAGGACATCTTGTGCGCCTCCACCTTCAAGGGAGTCGTTGCCATCTCCCCCTTCTAGGGTATCCTGATTAGCGCCCCCTAACAGGGTGTCATTGCCTCCTAACCCCTGCAGAGAGTCATTCCCTTCTAAGCCATTAATTAGATCCGGCAAACCCGTTCCTACCAAGGTATCCGCACCTGTTGTTCCGGTAATTTCGCTGACAGGAAGAATGGTATCAACCAAAATGGCATTGGTCAGATCTGTCCCGGTGAAGTCAGCCCCAGTAAAGTTGGCTTTGGTGAGGTTGGCATTGACAAAGGAAACATTGCTGAAGTCACCATTAACGCCAATGCCATCAATAAAGGTGATATTGGATAAGTCTGCACCGAGGGTGTCTACATCTGCACCATCACTGAAGTTTGCCCCTGTGAGGTTGGTGACGTTTAGATTTGCACCGTTGAGGTTGGCATCTTGGAAATTGCTCCCCACAAAGCTACTCACATCTAAACTCGCGCCGCTGAGGTTGGCTGCGGTAAAGGTGGTGAGGCTATCTCCTAGAGCTTCTTTAAAGTTAGCACTGACGAGGCTAGCATCTGTGAAGATGGCTCCTTCGAGGGTGGTTTTCTCTGCAAAGACGTTATCTAAAATTGCGCCATCCAGTTCAGCCCCTGTGAGATTGGCATTGCTCAAAGTTGCGCCACTCAGATTCACGCCACTAAGATCAGCCCCGGTGAGGTTCGCGCCATTGAGATTGGCATTACTGAGATTCGCATCGGTTAAGTCAACGCCACTGAGATCGACACCCGACAAGTTAGCGCCATCGAGTTCAACCCCGCCTGTAAAGATAGCTCCGGTTAAAATGGCGGTGTTCAGGTCAGCATTACTGAGATCGGCTCCAGTGAAGTTGGCGTTGGTTAAATTTGCCCCTGCCAAAAAGATCCCTTCGGCAGAAACCCCAGCAAAATTGGCATCGTTGAGGATGGTATCGGCAAAACTCACCCCTGTTAGAATGGTTGGTGTGTCATCAGACGGATCAGTCGGTGTACCTGGATCGAAAGCACTAAAGTCAGCACCACCAAGATTGAGATCCTCAGCACTAAAGTTGCTTAAATCTGCACCTCGGAAACTGGTATTGGTTGATGTTACTCCTGCTGGTGCGGAAACATCCGTCCACTGAACACCACTGAGGTTGGCTAAATCAAAGATCGCGTTGCTGAGGGTAATATCAGTAAAGCCGACTCCCGTAAAATCAACCCCTGTGAAGTTGGTGTTGATAATCAGGTTGACTTCAAAGCTCGCCAACGAGACAATCGCGTCTGTAAAATTAGCATCGGTTAAATCGGCTGCTTTTAAACTCGCTTCCGTTAAATCAGCCCCGCTCAAGTTTGCCCCTGTTAAATTGGGTCGGTTACTCTGTTCCCCATCGAGTCCTGCCTTAAATAAGTTGGCATCCCGTAAATCAGCATTGGAAAGGTTAATACCATTGGTGCTAATTTCCGATAAATTCACCTCTCGCAGGTTTGCCCCACTGAGGTTAACATTCTCTAATGTTGCTTTAAATAGGCTGGTTGTGGGGAAAGTTGCATTGGGTCGGAAGTTGGCATCGCTGGCATTCACATTTAACCAACTGGTTTCTTCAAAGTTCGTCCCTCGTAGTCTTGTATCAACGAATGAGACATTGGTTAAGGTGGATTTGAAGAAGGTAGAACCATTTAGATTCTGACCGTCAAAATTATTTCCAACTAAGTTTTGTTCACTAAAGTCTTGTGCAACCATGATGGTAGTGTTTGCTCAATGAAAGGACAGTTTAGCTCCACCCATTCGTACCTCAAAATAACCGATTAATTTCGGTAAATCTGATCAAATTATTTAACGAATTTGACACTCGTAAACTAACTCTATTCATTCAATATTATTGGCAATAGGACAGATGCTATGCCACGACAAATCTCTTTTTTTTCACAGAATAATGATTGAAATGGAGAAGAATACTTTATTAATGTTACTTTGACAAAACTTGGGGTAATGCCAGCCTCAAGTCCTTATTCAGCAGTGATTATAGGTCAAAATAGTAACGATTAAATACAGGGTTTTCAGGCTTTTTTAGGGGGTGAACCTAAATCTTAATCTCAGTAATGCTTTTAGCCCATGAAGAGACTGAAAATTCTCGAAGTACCATTAAGCTTCATGAACATTAATATAGATCATAAAAAACCATTTTGTCAAGTTAAAAAAAGTTTTTTCTGTGACTATACAGATGTTATTTAATTTAAATTATTGTTTATATATAAATTGTATACAACTTGTTTTTTATATCTGATTTAATAGATGATTATTTAATATTTTTGATTTATTAGATTGTATATGATTTAAATTTAATCAAATTATTGAAGAGATTAAAAAGGTAAGGGATATTTCAAACAGTCATCCCTTACCTAATATCTAAAATTATTCATCTTGATATCCGATTAACAGATTATCTTATAGAAACATTACCAGTCATATTTCCCTAAAGATTTCGGATTTTTAATCGAGGGTTATTCAACGGACATCATTGCAGAAATATTACGGTTTGTGATACAAATGCAATTTGTCAACCACAAACTCGAAAGAGATCGCTGCTTTTGGATGTCTTACGGGAGTGTTTTTGATTGACAAAATAAGTTCAGGGGAAAATGACCATAAGTTCCGTTCACCTCTTCTGTGTCACTGGATTGAAAGGAGACCAATACCCCCCGATATTTTTCTACATAGGCACTGGCATAATAAGACTGATTGCGCCCATTGAATTTGAGATAAACGGCTCCGTCAATGGGGTCAATGGTTCGGGGATTGACTTCGATAGAGTAACCCAATGCCGTTAAATAATCTGCTAAAGCGGTTAATGCTTCATCCAGGGAATCGGCACAAATCCCTAGCATTTGATATTCTGAGTGATGGGCAAGCAGCAGCAAGGCTTGACGGGTTTGCTCTAAATCTTTCGGTGGACATTGACACTTCATCTCTAAACAGGTGAATTGTTCCAAGATGTCGTGAGCGATTTCAAGGGTCAGAGAAGTTGAATCAGAAGTCATTGTAACAAAGTTGAAATTCTTTATTTTTAACACACTGTCAAATATTTCATAAAACTTAATCTGTTAATTTTCTGTTTTATGATATGGAGCCACAGAGAATCATCGCAGTATGATCAATTAAGAACAAATATAAACAAATATTATGAAAATATTAAAAAGATTCAAGGTGTAAGGGTACAAAAGCTTGATATTATTTTAATGACTTGGCGCAAGGCGCAACAGAAAAGCGATTCCTCAGAAGGGAGATATATAGAAGCTATGGCTTACTCTCGAACTCAAACCCAAACTAAAGCGGGTTATGATGCTGGTGTAAAGGACTATAAATTAACCTACTACACCCCCGACTACACCCCCAAAGATACAGACATCTTGGCAGCCTTCCGGGTTAGCCCCCAGCCCGGTGTTCCCCCCGAAGAAGCAGGGGCTGCGGTCGCCGCTGAATCCTCTACAGGAACTTGGACGACTGTATGGACGGACTTGTTAACCGACTTAGATCGCTACAAAGGCCGTTGTTACGATATTGAACCGGTTCCCGGTGAAGATAACCAATATTTCTGCTTTATTGCTTATCCTCTAGATCTGTTTGAAGAAGGATCCGTTACCAACCTGTTAACCTCCATCGTTGGAAACGTATTCGGTTTCAAAGCCCTGCGGGCACTGCGTTTAGAAGATTTACGGATTCCGGTTGCTTACCTCAAAACCTTCCAAGGGCCTCCTCACGGGATTGTGGTAGAACGGGATAAGTTAAACAAATATGGTCGTCCCCTGCTGGGTTGTACGATTAAACCCAAACTCGGTCTGTCTGCGAAGAACTACGGTCGTGCCGTTTATGAATGTCTCCGGGGTGGTTTAGACTTCACCAAAGACGACGAAAACATTAACTCTCAACCGTTCATGCGGTGGCGCGATCGCTTCCTGTTTGTGCAAGAAGCGATTGAAAAAGCCCAAGCGGAAACTGGTGAGATTAAAGGTCACTACCTCAACGTGACTGCTTCTACTTGCGAAGAAATGATGAAGCGGGCGGAGTTTGCCAAAGAAATTGGTACGCCCATTATCATGCATGACTACCTCACGGGAGGTTTCACCGCCAATACAACCCTGGCACGTTGGTGTCGGGATAACGGTGTCTTACTGCACATTCACCGGGCAATGCACGCGGTGATTGACCGTCAACGCAACCATGGTATGCACTTCCGGGTATTGGCCAAGTGTTTACGGATGTCTGGTGGGGATCACCTCCACTCCGGTACTGTTGTGGGTAAACTCGAAGGTGAAAAAGGCATCACCATGGGGTTTGTTGACCTGCTGCGGGAAGACCACATCGAAGAAGATCGCAGCCGTGGTATCTTCTTTACTCAAGATTGGGCTTCTATGCCCGGTGTAATGCCGGTGGCTTCCGGTGGTATCCACGTATGGCACATGCCGGCGTTAGTCGAAATCTTCGGTGATGACTCTTGCTTACAGTTCGGTGGTGGTACATTGGGTCACCCCTGGGGTAACGCACCGGGTGCAACTGCCAACCGGGTTGCCCTCGAAGCTTGTATCCAAGCTCGTAACGAAGGTCGTAACCTTTTCCGTGAAGGTGGCGATGTCATCCGTGAAGCGGCGAAATGGAGTCCTGAGTTAGCGGTTGCTTGCGAACTGTGGAAAGAAATCAAGTTCGAGTTCGAGGCAATGGATACGCTGTAATTCGGAGATCCTAGAGATGAGGGATGAATTTTGAGCAATAAGTAGATAAACTTAAGATTCATCACTCAAAACTCATAGGGGTTGGTGTCAGATGGATATCAAAAAAGTTGCAAAAGACACGACCAAGGTATTATCAAGCTACCTCACCTATCAAGCCGTCCAAGTCGTTGCCAGCCAATTAAGAGAAACAAATCCCGGTTTAGCAATCTGGTTAAGTGGTTTTTCTTCAAGTGGAAAAATTCAAGACGGAGAAGCGTACTTGCAAGAGATGCTTCAAGAAAATCAAGAATTAGCATTCCGGATCATGACGGTACGAGAACATTTAGCTCAAGAGGTCGTAGAATATTTGCCAGAAATGGTACTTGCCAGAGTGCAGCAAGAAAATATGGCACATCAACGACGATACCTTGAACGAATGACGCAATTGAATGTGCCCCAAGCCAGCCCCCATCCCGAATTAACCACAGACTCAGAACCCCAAGCGGACGATACAGGGGTTTGAATGGTCTGAAATCACCTGTCAACTGTACACAACCTCAACATCTAAAAAATGCAAACTTTACCAAAAGAGCGTCGTTACGAAACTCTGTCTTACTTACCGCCGTTGACTGATGCCCAAATTGATCGGCAAGTTCAGTACATTCTCGAGCAAGGCTATATTGCCGGTGTAGAATTTAGCGAAAGTTCTGCCCCAGAACAGCATTATTGGACGCTGTGGAAGTTACCCCTATTTAAGGCTACTTCTGTCAGAGACGTAATGGCTGAAATTCAAGAATGTCGCAAAGAATATCCCAAATGCTTTATCCGTGTCATGGGATTTGATAACGTGAAGCAATGTCAAGTGTTAAGCTTCATTGTTCACAAGCCTTCTAGTTCTTTGTACTAAGTCTAGAAAAAAGAGGTTTTTTTAAAGACCTCTAAAGTCATTGATGATTATGTTGAGGCAGGGAGTGTTTATTCCCTGCTTTCTTGCTGATAAGATAAACAAAATTTGTTATTAGTCATTGGTTGTTAGTCATTTCCCACTGATGACCACCACTCATTCTCTGCATATAGCCCTGTATTATTCGGATGTACGCTCAATCTAAACGTTTGAGAGAAACCCTATCCCCACTGCTCAAGTTTATTCTAATTTTTGCGATCGCAATGGGGGTGATTTTTCGGTTTGTTGCCCTGGATCATAAAGTGTATTGGTTTGATGAAGTTTATACGAATTTACGGGTGGGGGGTTGGACAAGTGCAGCCGTTGATCAAGCCTTATTTCAAAATAAAATTATTCCTGCCCATCAATTGCAACAATATCAAGGTTTAAAACCGGATAGTACAGTTACTGATACAATTCATTCTTTGGCTATTGAAGATCCCCAACATCCGCCTTTATATTTTCTGATGGCGCGGCAATGGATGAAATGGTTTGGCAGTTCTATTACCGCATCACGAAGCTTGCCAGCGTTGCTGAGTTTGTTGTCTTTACCGTTGATGTATCTTTTAGCAAAAGAATTGTTTAATTCCGGTTTAGCAGCATTCCTGACGACGACTTTAATTGCAATTTCTCCTTTGGATATTTTATTTGCTCAAACCGCTCGTCAATATAGCTTATTAACGGTTTTTATTCTGGCAAGTAGTTATGCTTTGCTGAAAGTCGTTCGTCCACAAAACGGATTATTTTGGGGATTATATATTGTCAGTAGTGTTTTGGGTTTATACACTCATATTTTATTTGGGTTAACCTTAGCCGCTCATGGGGCTTATGTTTTATTACTTCAGTTGAATTCAGCACCGAATCAAAAACAGCAATCCAGTCACATAGCGTTAGTCATATCGCCTCATTTGTTGCTCCAATTTATCATTACATTAATGATTATCATTGGATGCTATTTTCCTTGGATAACGACCGTTTGGACTCACTTAAATCGTGCAGTTTCAACGACAAGCTGGACGAAACTCCCCATGGATTTGATCGAGATGGTGAAGTTTTGGGTTTTGAATTTTAGTGCAATATTAATAGATACCAATTTAGATCTGAATGACTGGCAAAATTATCTGATTCGTTTACCTGTAATTATCCTAATTATTTTAGCACTCTATCATATTAGTTCTCAAACCCCAGCTTCAACTCGACTATTTGTTTTAACCTCTATTTTTATTCCTTTTTTAATTTTACTGTTACCGGATATCCTGATAGGGGGGAGACGTTCAACAGTCCCTCAGTATTTAATCCCTTGTTTTCCTGGAATTCAGCTAGCCGTCAGCTATTGGTTTTCTACTCATATTAATAGCCGGAGATTTTCAGTTATTAATGGTTCTAAAACCTGGCAGGTGATATTAGTGGCTTTACTCGTCAGTAGTGTGATTTCTTGTAGAGTGAGTGCATTTTCAGAGACTTGGTGGAGTCAAGGGGTGAGCTATTGGAATTATGAAGTTGCTCAACAGATTAATGCAGAAAAATCCCCCTTAGTCGTGACAGATAAAGGAGATAATGGACTAAATAAAGGGAACTTAATTTCTTTAAGTTCTTTACTGAATCAAGATGTGGAATTATTGCTGATGGATCAACCGCCTAATTTTAATTTATTACCGATTAATTCCACTGTTTTTGTTTATGCTCCTTCTGAGAAATTAATGCAAGCCATTCCATCCCGATATGGTCAACTTACACCCGTGGCTAAGTCTCAACAATTGTGGCGGTTAAAGTAAGCATTATGAATGATGAATTATGACTGGGGTTTATGATAATCACCAAAGATCCCTACACCCTACTCCCCACTCCCTACATCCTATTCCCACTTCAATCAAATTTCAGGTTAAAATAAAAGCTGATCAATTTCAATAATAATACTCTGTTGATCAATCGCTTGAATAAAATCTTCATCATGTAAAACTCTGATACCATTTACCTCAGTTTCATCATCATTTATACGTTGAATTTGAATCGTTTTTCCACCCAAAGTTTGAACTGAACCTTGTTGGAACTGTTCTTCGGAAATGCCACCGACAACGATATGATTTTGTAATAATTGTCTCAATTGTTCTCGATTTTCAGGTTGCATGAGTGGTTGAAGTTGATCGCCTAAAGCTGCCCATGCGGCTTCAGTGGGAGCAAAGATAACAAGATTTTGATTTTCGGGATTCAAGATATCCTGAAGTTGTGCTAGTTTTAGGAGAGAATAAAATGTAGAACCTGCTAACAGTTCCTCAACTGTATTACCACCCCGGCGGCTGGAATCTAGAATAATTCCAAAGGGATTAACACGAGTACTAGTATCTACTATAATTTTAATGGGGTTACTATTTTGAGTCTCTTGAACCCCACCCTCTATTTCTACCATCATTACAGGTTTTAGGAGGCGTTGAAGGGTTAAAAAATGAGGGCTGGGGGCAGTAAAATGAAAGGGAAGTTTAGAAGTTTTCCGAGGAAATAATTGCTGTTTTTGAGAGGGAGAAATTGCTTCTGTCCTAAACGTTGAAAAAATCAACAGACTGCTGATTCCTAAAAAAGTCATCCCCTGTGTAAAGAATTTCAAACTATATTTCATTTGTAGATGAATCCTCAATTGAATTGTTAAACTAAAAAATATTCAAGCTATCACAGATACAATCATGGGGTGAGGAGGAGGAATTTTGATGCGCTACCGACTCAAACACTTTATCATTACTTTAGTCACGGTTCTGGGGTTACTCTGCTATAACCTGCTGCCAGTCATGCCCTCCAACTCATCTGTGCTGTTTCTATTTAATCACTCCCAGGTTAAAGCTCAAACCCTTGAAGAGCAAAAATCCGAAGCCATTCGCCGCCTTCAGGATGCAGAAATTCTACTCAATCAAGGTCAATCTCAAGCAGCTTTAGAGCAGTTACAGCTAATTTTAGAACTATTTCGCGCCCTCGATGAATCGTTATTAGAAGCTCAAACTTTAAATCAAATTGGGATTACTTATCGCAACTTGGGAAAATACCAACTCGCTGAGCAACAGTTCCAACAGGTTCTAGAAATCAGCAGCCAGTGGGAGGATATCTACAAGTCATACGGTGAAGGGAGTAGTTATACAAATCTAGGCACGCTCTATCAAGCACTAGGGAAGTATTCTGAGGCGTTAGTTTATCACAATAAAGCCTTGAAGATTTTTGAGCAACTAGAGGACAGTGAAAGCCGCAGTTCGGCACTGAATAACCTCGGTGCAGTTTATCAGAATTTAGGACAATATAAAATAGCTTTAGATTACTATCAACAGGCTTTAGAAACTCAGACAAATCCAACTGGGCAAGCCACGATTAAAAGTAATATCGGTTCGGTGTTAGAAGAACAAGGCAAGTTTAAACAAGTACTGACAGTGTATCAAGAAGTCATTAAAGTTTTTGAACAGGAAGGCAATGAACTGGAAAAAGGACGAATTTTAAATTTAATGGGGTCAGTACAAAATCAGCTTCAGCAACCTCAAGCAGCCTTGTATACCCTGCATCGTGCCTTAGAAATTCGTCGTGCCCTTCAAGACCGTCCAGGGGAAGGAACAACCTTAGATAATTTTGGAACGGTCTATCGAGGATTAGCCGAATATGAAACTGCTTTAGACTACTATAACCAGTCGTTAGCGATCGCCCGCACTGCTGATGCGCCAGCTCGTCCAGAAGAAGCCCGCGTTTTGGGTAATATTGGGATCACGTTGTTGAAAATGGGTCGATATGCTGAAGCGGCTGATGCTTTAACTGAAGCAGTGGAGATTTGGGAGTCCCTCAGACCGGGTTTAACAGATGCAAACAAGGTTTCATTACAGGAACAACAGGCTGAAACTTACGCCGCCTTGCAGGAAGCTTTAGTTTATCAAAATCAAGTGGAGGCTGCGTTAGAAATCTCTGAACGGGGACGGGCGCGGGCTTTTGTGGAATTGATTGCTTCGAGTTTGAAACTGTCTGAGGTGGAATCTTATCAAGCCCCATCTCCTCTAACATTCTCTCAAATGCAGGAGATTGCCCGCCGTCAACAGGCAACATTAGTGGAATATTCTTATGTGAATCAAAATCAAATTCTCTATATTTGGGTAATTCAACCCGATGGCCGGTTAAGCTTTCGGGGGATGGATGTAGAGCAGAGAATACCCATTGAAATTGTACCCTTAGCAACCGATGCGATCGCCTCTGAGAGAGGGGAAAGTCAGGGTGAACTTACGGAGACTCAAAGTCTTGTTAATCGACGCCAGCAACAACAAGCTCAGATGGCTAACCAACGGTTCCATGAACTTCTAATTGCCCCCATTATTGACTTATTACCGACAGATCCCAATGCTCATGTTATCTTTATTCCTCAAGGGGATTTGTTTGAAGTTGCCTTTCCTGCCCTGCAAGATCAACAGGGTCAATATTTAATTGAAAAACATACTATTTTAGTTTCTCCTGCGATTCAGATTATCGATTTAACGGAGCAACAACGTCAAAAGCTCCCAGAACATTTTGATCATTTAATTGTGGGTAATCCAAAAATGCCGATGATTCCGCTTCAAGCTGGAGCTGAACCTCAACCCCTTGAGCCTTTACCGGGTACGGAAAAAGAAGCAACGACAATTGCTCAGATGCTGAAAACACAGGCAATTCTGGGAGAACAAGCCACAGAAAATTTGATCGTTGAACAAATGCCAAAGGCTAAAACAATTCACTTTGCTACCCACGGACTCTTGAATGAGATTAGTTATTTGGGCTTAGATATACCAGGTGCTTTGGCTTTTACACCTACTGCGGCAGGGGATGAAACGATTGCCTATGATAATGGCTTATTAACAACCCGAGAAATTTTAGACTTACAGTTAAATGCAGAACTGGTGGTCTTAAGTGCCTGTAATACAGGGCTGGGAGAGATTACTTCCGATGGGGTGATTGGATTGTCTCGTGCTTTTGTCTCAGCAGGTGTTTCCAGTATTGTGGTCTCGTTGTGGTCGATTCCTGATGGTCCCTCGGCAGACCTGATGATTGAATTTTATCGTCAAATGCAAATCCAACAGACTCCGGACAAAGCCATTGCTTTGCGCCAAGCCATGTTAAAGATCATGCAAGATTATCCGGACCCTTACAATTGGGCGGGATTCCTATTAGTAGGACAAGCAGAGTAACGCTCACCAAAAGAAATGACTGTGACATCACACAGGGTTTCAATCCAAACCTTCGCACCACACCTGGGACTATTGGGACGATAAACCACACGACATCCTCCTGGTATTTCTACCTGATGTCCATAAATATTTGTATTGCCTGTCTTGACTGTAATCACAGGCTGTTGTTCTTGTCGTTTTTGATTTTGTCTAATTCTTTGTGAGTTAACGTGAATGATTTTCTTCGCAGGCTTCTTAGGATTACGCCAACGGGGCGCTGGCCCTCTTTTACCCCGTTTAATGATGGGTTTGCCGTTAAACAGAGGCATTAACCACATTTTCCCTGTTTTGTAAGCCCCTTCAACTCTACCTGCAATCAGCAATGTTCTGAGGCGAGCCGTAGAGATATTTAAAATTTTTGCTGCTCTCTTGAAAAGTTTGGCGGGACGGAAACCGACACCGCCAACTTTCCGCTTCTGTAGTACCGACAATCATTGAAAAATGTTTTAGAAATGTTTGGCGATAGCCAACTTTCCAAAGGGGCTTAGCCCAATAAACATTTGAACAATTTGGGTATCGCAATAGTTTTAAGTTTAGCAGAAATTAAAGTCGTTTAACCGAAATAATGAACGTACTGTTACAAAAAACTAACCCTCCCCAAAATACCTGAATTTGTCGTAAACTAGAGCGGGAGTCATCAGGTTATCCCGGAATATTGGTGTTGTGTGGGAGTGAGGAAACAATGCATCGACTGTTGCGCTTAACCCAATTGTTCACAGGTAGTCTCGCTTTGGGGCTGGGACTCGGAGTATTCCAAGCATTACCGATGCTGGGTTCATCTCCTCAGTTGTATGGTGTGGATTCTTTGGATGAATTAGTGGCGTTACGAGAGCAACTGATTCAAGAATTGGAAACACCTGCTGAAGCGTCCTCAGAACGTTCCTTTTTTTCATCCTTTTTTAGCCAAAACCAATCTGTTGTTGTCGATGAAGACTTACTGGCTAAACTGAAAGATATTGATATTCAAATCACAGTTGAACAACGGGCGAATGATAATTGGCAACAAGCTCTGAACTTAGCCACAGAAGCGACTCAAAAAGCCAGTCAGCCTCAGAAAACGATAGAAGAACATCAGCAAACTAAAGCTTTGTGGCAACGGGCGATTAATAATTTATCCGAAATCTCAACAGACTCTTTTTTAGCCCCGGAAGCCTCTAAAAAAATTCAAGAATATCAACTCAGTTTAGAGAGTGCGACCCAGGCTTTAATGATTGCAAAAGCCTCAATTTTAGACCAAATTCGTCAAGAAAGTGGCTTATCTAGTACGGCTATGATTAGTATTTGTAGTCTACAACGAAATTGCCTCAATTTACATGGAGATAAACCTCCTGCTAGTGCTGCCAGTTTGATTAAAGTTCCGGTTGCCGTGGCGCTGCTACATAAAACTACCCAGGAAAAAATTGGTCTGAATCAGGAAGTTTATGTTGATAGCGGCAACTTTACAGAAGATGCTTCAGAAATTTATGCGCGTCAATCTTATCCCCTAGAAAGGTTAATGGGAGAAATGATCGATCACAGTAGTAATATTGCCACAAACCAACTGATTGATTATTTGGGTCAAAGTTATATTAATGATGTCTTACAAGAAGAAGGTTATCAAGTGACCCGCGTGCGGTTTAAACTCATGGGAAATCAGATTATGCCTAAAAAACCCGGTAGCGGTCGGAATAGTTTAACCAGTAATGAATTGACGGATATGATGGTAAAAACCTATAACCATGAAGTCCCGGAAGCAGAAGCGTTAATTGAGGCGTTGAGTCGTCAATATGACCAAGAAATGGGATATGCAGCTTTAGAAGAGTTAGGAGAAACGGTGGAATGGTTAGGGGAAAAAACAGGGCAAAATTCCCGTGTTGTGGGGACGACATTAGCAGCAAAAATTGATGGGGAAAAATATGTGATTACTGTGATTGATAATAATACAGCTCATATTCCTGAAATTCGTAAATCCATTAAAAAAATTGCTGAAAATATTGTCACAAACGGACATTTTTAATGGGTAGGGTGGGTTATACCATTTCTTTCTAATCATGCAACTTTTTCCGTTGGCGATCGCCTGCCCTGTTTGCGTATCCCTCCGGCTTCGCCATCCCCCTACTCGATTCCCCTGACCTCACCCTTACTCGATCCCCCTCCCGTCCCCATCCCCCCTTGATCCCCCCTTAAAAAGGGGGGTAAGGGGGAAGCCAACAGAGATCATTTGCTCTTGTAGTAACAACAATTGATCGGATTGAGCATCATAAGCCCAAACTTTTAAAAGGGTTTGACCTTCTGGTAAAATAGCTGTAGGCAGTTGTATTATCCATCCTGATTGTTGATAGTTGGGTTCTGAAAATGCTACGGCTACATCGGGTCTTTCGAGATTGACTTGACCGACAGCAATCAGTTGATTTTGTTCCCCAAAACTGAGGTAAACTGCATCTGCTGCTATTTTTTGTTGCGGTAAAATTGCCCAGCCCATCAGTGAAACATCTTCACCCCGCTTAACGGGTTCCACTGGGAAAACATCAATATTGCCCTCCGCTAAATTAGTTGTATTGAAAGTGATGGGTTGATCGCTGCGCTGCCAAAACCAATGAGACTTTATCGCTTTATAGGGTCTATATTGCCGTAAAACATATTGATAAATTTGAGAAGCTGACTCGGTTTTTAAAATTTTATCCCAAGGGTTTTGAAACCAAATTTCATTGGTTAATAACAAAATGTTTGGCTGAGTTTCATCGAGTTCTTGAATGACTTTTTGCTGTGCTACTCTGGGTTTTGCATAGAGAACATAACCATATTGAGAACAAGACGGTCGATCAAATAAATAGTACCATAATCCCTCAGAAGTTAAGGTAAAAAAGCAAGATTGTTGACTGATTTCGGCTTCCATTCCTTGCCAAGCTTCCAGATAATCTGGTTTGAGTAATGCAGTGTCTGGTTGAGCAATTACCTGGGGCAGTTGTAACACTTTAGCCGTTGCTTGTCTGATATTAAATCCAGGTTCTACCCAAATTAAAAGCATGACAAAAACCGCTAAACAAAGCTTTTGAATTGGATGAAATGACATCTGTTTGATTTGAGGTTCTAGATATTTCTGATCACCTAAATAAATCAGATATGCGGTTAAAAAGACTGTAGGAATTGCCCCATGATAAGCATGACCTAAATCACTGCGGTCTAAAGTGATTCTCATGTAAACTATAGAAGCAATTAACAATAATAAAATAAAAGTGTTTTTTCGAGTAAAATCATGAAACTGAAATTGATAACTGTTTAAATCCAGTAAGAGATAAACAATAACGGCACTTTGAATCAAAATCGGCCACCAAAAGTTAAAAGTAGCGCCAGTCCATTCCAAAGAAGGTAAAGGAATAAATGAAATGTAGCGACCATATCTTCCCCAGTAAATCACTTGAGAAATAATTGCCATGATCGGTTCAATTCCAAGAATTCCTAAAATTGTGACGAGGGATAAAATGCCACCAATAATTGAACCGATAAACCAAGCTTTTGCTATTCTTTTAGACTGCTGAAATAAAACTACAATTGAGCCAAAACAGTAGACTGCTAGAAAGTAAATTGCTCGATCATAAACATACAAAAAACTGGCAGGAAGTGAAAAACCCAGAATGACCGAGATGATCAATCCTTGCTTAGGTTTCATCAATATAACTCTAAAAAAGCGAAGAATTAGAGCAAGTTGTAAGAAAAATATTGTGCCGCGTCTACCATCAAATTTAAAGAAAATACCATCAAAAACACAAAATATTAGGCAAGATAGTAGAAAAATCGGTAACCGAGATTGGTCTCGTTGAACAGCATGGGTTAATTCCCAAAAAATCCAAAAATAACCAATACAGGTGAGCACATTTTCTAAATTTACCCAAAATCGGGTTAAAGCAATACCATTTTGATTAAAAATGAATTGAGTGGCAAGCCAACTGGGTAAAACATCCATTCCCCAACCATGCACTAAAACCGTATGAGTCCAAGGGTTTTTTAACTGCATAAAGTTCGGTAAAAATCCTAAAAACTCACCTTGATGAAAGGAATCAATCAAAATATCATGAATGGGATATTGATTAAAAGGCGTATTAATTAACCAAGTCATGATTAAAATAATTGTGGTAAAAATCCAAATCATTTTATTTTGAATGACATTGAGAACAAATGTCATTATGCTTCCCAAAAATTGAGAGTTAAAGTTTAGGAAAATTACCGTCAACAATGCCGGAGTCAATAATAAAATAACGTATTTAATATAATCTGTATAAGGACTCAGATTATCAATGTAGGCTAAAGAAATAATGCCATGAGAGTTATGGTTTAAAGGCAATTGAATTAAATTAACCCAAGGCAGCAACACCATTCCACTCAGTAATGCAATGCAAATAATCCAAGCCAATTTCGGTTCTATTTTATGATTCGGTTCAAACATTTTTATTTTAGTCGAATGTTTGAGAGAGGGTCAGTGGATTGATTGGAAGCAGCAAAAGAATATAATTTATGACCCGTAAAGCTAATGAAGGCAACACAACCAGCACTCACTAAACGGGCAATTGAGGCTTGCCAATCTAATTCATTAATTAAGAGTTGAAGCAACCCTAAATTAGCTAATAAACTATTCAGTGCCACCATTGTAAACACAGCATATTGAACTTTCCAGTTATTCCAGTAAACACCAAACACAAAACGACGACTTAACCAGAAATTAGTTGTCAATCCGACAAAATAGCTAATTCCTAAAGCATAAACATACCATAAACCTGCTTGGGTTAACATCAGAAAAATCAATACATCAGCTAGGGTAGCTGTGCCACCTGTTAATAAATAACTAGAGAATTGTTGCAACAATTGTACCCACTGTTGACGGCGGGAAGGGGGAGTGATTTTGGCGGGAGTTGTTGTGGCAGTTGCACGTGCTTCTTCAACGTATTCACTATCACTATTAACATCCCATAAATTGTGCTGATTGGGAGTCATTAGATTTTCCGCTGCTAAAATTCCCATGAGTAAACTATGATCTTGATTATTGTATTTAAAAGAGCCATAACGACCAATCAGTTGTAAATTTTTAAATTGTTGAAAGTAAGCTTGAAGTTCAGTTAAAGCCCGTTTATAATCCCCAGCATAAACAGGATAGGTTCGCGGTAAGCGAATCACTAAACCACTCAGTATTTGTTGATTTTGGATTAAATTAATGGTGCGTAAATCCCGTTCAGCCATGGCTTGTAACGCTGCTTCCGAAGCCTGCCACAAGTCATCGTCAAAATTACACCAATATTCACAACAAAGGGGGGTTTGATGGGCATTTGGTAGCATATCCGGCGACCAATTGGTAAAGTTTGTCACCCGCCCTAATTTCACTCTCGGATCATTAATATAGAGCCAATTGTCGGGGAATATTGATCCCCCATCTACAATCAAATAAACTAATAAAGTATTGCGAAATTTCAAAGATTTTGCCGCTTGAATGACGGTGGGAGGTGGAGAAGATTGAATTTGTTGGACTAAAGTAGTGATGGGAATAGAAGAAATCACACTGCGACAAGGAACCGTTTTCTCTTCTTGGGTTTGAAGATTTCTCAGGGTAACGTGGGTAACATTTAATCGATTTTGATGAATTTTAATAACCTCAGTATTCAGTAAAATCGGTTGATGATTTCGTTGTAAATAATCTGCTATTTTTTCATACAGTTGACCAGAACCTAGTCGAGGAAACTGAAATTGATCGACTAGATTTTTAACTTTGCCGTCATTGCCTAAAATCGCATTACGAACTGCTTTAAAGAGAGATAATCCTTTAATTCGTTGTGCTGCCCAATCTGTACTAATTTCTGTACAAGGAATACCCCAAAGTTTTTCTGTATATCCCTGAAAAAAGATTTCAAATAATCGCTGACCAAATTGAGCTGTTACCCACTCTGCAAAGTTATCCGGATGACGATTAGGAAATAAACGGGTTTGGAGATAAGAGGTTAAAATCTTTAGGGTTTCAGCCCATCCTAAAGTCAATAAAACTTGTTTAACTTTGAGGGGATAACTGAAATATTTACCGCGATAATAAATCCGTGTGAGTCGATTGACTGTGACTTGTTCATCCCCTAAAACTTCGTTCCAAAGTTGAAGAACAGGGGCGAGTTTAGTATAAAAACGATGGGGGCCATAATCGAGGATAAATCCTTGATATTCAAAACTTTTTGCTAATCCACCGACATGGGCATCCCGTTCTACAACCACTACAGGTTGACCCATTTTAGTTAACGTATAGGCGGCTGCAAGTCCCGCTGGGCCTGCGCCTAAAATATAAATTGGCTCCATCACACCAAACTCACATTCCTGTTGTTTTGTAAATTGTCCTGATCATACACTATAGACCTTTATTTTGTTGAGGACAAGGATAAGATATGATAGGCGATTAACTGTTATTTGCTTAGTATTATGACAAAATTAGATTCCAAAAAAGCTAACACTTCATCTGCAAAAATACGAATTGAGCATCTGATTAAAATTTTCGGTCAAACTCCTCGAATTGCGCTGAAAATGCATCGTGAAGGCGCTCAACCTGACCAAATTTTACAAGAAACAGGCAATACTTTAGCCATTGCAGATGTTTCTTTGAGTGTCAGTGCCGGTGAACTTTTTGTGGTAATGGGATTATCTGGCTCGGGAAAATCAACCCTGGTTCGCTGTATTAACCGTTTAATTAATCCCACGAGTGGACATATTTATTTAGATGATGAAGAAATTGCTCATGTCGAGGAAAAACGGATTCAAGAACTTCGTCGAACTAAAATGTCGATGGTATTTCAAAATTTTGGTTTGTTTCCTCATAAAACCATTTTAGAAAACGTAGAATATGGTTTAAAAGTTCAAAATAAAGATAAATTAGTTCGTCAGAAAAAGGCATTAGAAACCTTAGAAACAGTCGGTTTAGCTCAATGGAAAGATTACTATCCTCAGGCTTTAAGTGGGGGAATGCAGCAACGAGTTGGACTGGCTCGGGCATTGGCAACGGATGCAGAAATTTTATTGATGGATGAAGCCTTTAGCGCTCTTGACCCTTTAATTCGCCGAGAAATGCAGGATGAGTTACTTCGGTTACAACATGAATTGCATAAAACCATTATTTTTATTAGTCATGATATTCAAGAGGCTTTAAAACTAGGAGATCGAATTGCAGTGATGAAAGCGGGTTCTATTGTTCAAATTGGGACTCCAGAAGAATTGATCACTCAACCTAAAAATGATTATATTCAGGCTTTTTTACAAGAGGTTAACCGCGCTCAAATTTTAAAAGTTGATTTAATCATTCAAGAACATACACCGTTAATCTTAGATTCTGATTTGATTCAAATTTGTCTCCAAAAAATATCGGCTAAACCGTGTCAATTTCAATATATCGTTGATGCTGACTTTAAACCCGTTGGTGTTATTAATTCATCTAATTTTTTAAACGTTAACAATCCCAATATTACAACTTTAAAGTCTTTTATTCAAACACCTTTCCCATTGGTGAATATTTCAGATTCTATAGAAACACTCTTTCCATTATGTCAGCAAGACATTCCGATTGCAGTAATTGATCAGAATAACCGCTTTCAAGGTATTGTCAACCCGAGTGATATTCTCTCTATTTTAGGAAAATTAACCTCTACTTCTGTCCTGAATAATTAATATTTTTTACTGCATCTAAGTGATCTAATGAATAAAATAAAATATAACCTACATCATTAGGATTGATCACTTGAAATTCATATTGGTTTTGTTGTAAATTATTAATCTGATAAAGATCAGTTTGGAAAGGATACTTTTTCCAGGGTAAAAAACTCGCTTTTGAGTTAGAAAGTTGACATTGATAAGTATTTTCCTCTAAATTCTGAACAATCACTGTATCAGTTATTTCCAAAATTTCATGATTCATCATAATTTTAATTTTCTCTGTTTCAAACTGAACTTGTTCAAAAAATTTATCCGTTTCTTGGCGAACAAACTGAATATCAAATCGATTATTTTTATCAAATAAATAGAGTCCTTGAATTAAACCTGTTCGATAAATATAAGCCCCTTTATAATTGTCAGGTAAACTGGTAATTAAAACAGGTTGTGAAGTCTGAATCTCTTGAATACTCTCTAAGATATTCTGAGAGATATTTGCTGCAATATTCCAGTTTTGATTTAAAGTATAGGTGGAAAGACCAAAATATAATAGTAAAATGGATGAAATGATTAAAGTAATTTGAGGTTGAATCAAGATTACATTCAGGACAATTGCAAGAAAAATAGCAGCAAATCCTGAAGCAAAGTAAAGATAACGTTCTCCTTGAGTATCCACTGTTGAAACCATCACATTAATAGCAGGTAAAACAGCAATGAAAAAAGAGATGACTAAGAAAATAAGTAATTGAGGAAGCTGTGAAGTTTTAGAATGAAGAAACCAACTGATGATTAAACTGAGTAGCAATATTCCCAAGAGACCCAGAAAGATCAAAAACCAAAAGTTAAAACCTGCTTCTGAATGAGGTGGCAGCAAGGCACGAGTTGGATAAATGACCAAATTTTTCAATACTTGTTGTAGACTAAACTTTAAGTGTACTTTTTCGCCATACCCTCCCACTAATGTCTTCAATTTCCAATATCTTAACCCAAAATAAATCGCTAAAATTAATAAATATTGACCCAATATAAAAAGATGATTATTTATTTGTTTTCGATGCCGTTTTTGAAAAAAATACTCATAAATTTCATATCCTAAAATAATTCCAGGAAAACTTACAATTGATTCTTTTGATAATAATCCCGCAAAAAAAAACAGCAGTGAAGTATACTTAATATATGGCTTTCGATGTTTTTTATAAACCAAATAAAAGGCTAAAGATCCAAGAGAAAAAAACGTTGAAATTACATCTGTTCGAGCAGAAATCCAAGAAACAGGCTCTGTATGACTGGGTAATAACAAAAAGATTGAACTGGCTAAATAAGGAATAAATCGTTGAGTGATTGAGGGATTTAACTGATTAGATAACAGCAATGCTGCTATCCATCCCACCCAGATGGCATTCATGCCATGAAAGCAGAAATTGGTTAGGTGATAACCCCAAGGTTGAAGTCCCCAAAGCTGATAATCTAAAAAGCTAATGAGACTCAAAACAGGACGAAAAAATAGGGAATTACCATGCTGCTGATTGACCCATAATCCCCATGCCCCTAACTTAGAGTAGAGGGCAAGCAAGACAAAGTCATCAGATAAGAAAAAGGTGTTAAAAATATTAGAATAACAAATTATTCCGCCAGTGCCGATCAGTAGCAAGGGTAGAATGAGAGTTAGTTGAGATAGGAAGCGATAACTCATTTTAGTTAAAATACTATGGCTTAGAAGGAATTGCGCTATGATATCTGGCGAGGGACAGTTAGACTTTAAATATTGTAAAGCTTAATGAGTCGTGTAAAATACTCTCAGTCAAAATATCGGATAGGAACCCTAAGATGAGTGAGATTAAAGTTGGTATCATTGGTGGTAGCGGTCTTTACAAGATGGAGGCGCTACAAGATGTAGAAGAAGTGGATGTAGAAACGCCATTTGGGTCTCCTTCTGATCAATTTATTGTGGGTACTTTGGAAGGGATGCGCGTTGCTTTTCTCGCCCGACATGGCCGGACTCATGCCCTATTACCTTCGGAAGTTCCCTATCAGGCTAATATTTACGGCATGAAAAAGTTAGGGGTTGAATATATTATTTCAGCGTCTGCAGTGGGGTCTTTACAAGAAAAAGTGAGACCTTTAGATTTAGTGCTACCTGACCAATTTATAGATCGGACAAGGGGACGAGTTTCTACTTTTTTTGGGGAAGGAATTGTCGCTCACATTGGTTTTGGTCATCCTATATGTTCTGGATTATCTCAAGTTTTAGCTTCAGCAATTACTGGCTTAAATTTACCCGATATTCGCCTTCATCAAGGGGGCACTTATGTCTGTATGGAGGGGCCGGCTTTTTCTACTCAAGCTGAATCTAACCTGTATCGCAGTTGGGGTGGAACTGTGATTGGGATGACGAATCTACCGGAAGCCAAATTAGCGAGAGAAGCCGAAATTGCCTACGCCACTTTAGCATTAGTTACAGATTATGATTGTTGGCATCCTGAGCACGATCATGTCACGGTTGATCTAATTATTGAAAATTTAAATCGCAATGCAGTTAATGCTCAGAAAGTGATTCAAGAAACAGTCCGACAATTGAGTCAAAAGTTACCTTTATCTGAAGCTCACTCTGCTTTAAAATATGCAATTTTAACGCCATTAGATCAACTCCAGCCTGGACGACTACAACAGTTAGAGCTAATTCTTAAAAAGTATTTAGAGAAATAGAGCTGATGTTTTGTAGGGTGGGTTAGGTAGGGGATTAACCTTAATTATAAACCCATAATCGCTGATGGGTGCCTTCACCCACTATCCCCGAGCTGCTCACCTCTCATTAATGATTGCTATAGTTTGATCTAATAGTTTGATCTATCTGATGGCTTTTTAGGATCTGAAACACTCTGAATGATTTCATCAATTTTTTCTGCATTTTCTTGGCTAATTTGTATTTGTTTATCAATGGAGTCAACCAGAATTTGTACTTCTGAAAGTCGTGATTTCATCTGAGAAAGGGTTTGAGACTGGGTTGTTGTCATATAAGTTAAAATGGGTTTAACATTTCGCCCATACTTGAATGCTAAAACTAAAACACAAAGTGTGGCAGATGTTGGGATTAAAATTGCGGCTAAAATCCAGGTACTGAGTATAGGATTAAAGCGGATTTTTGTTTGGTTAATTTCTTGCTGAATAAAGGATTGAATCGGAACTGAATTTTGGATGCTTGGATAAAAATATAGCTTAGGATGAGGAGTAGTCCCGATATCAAGTCTACTGATATCTACAAATAAACTGACTATTAAACTAATAACCTTTATCATGATCTGGAAAAAAATTAAAATAAAAAACTACTTTTGGATTAAACTATCCTGTGACTAGTTGTTTAAATTCTGGATTGGATTGCAGAGATTCAAAGTCAGATTCTTTTTGAGCTAATTTTCGGCTTACTTCTGGTTTAATTTTAATGGCTTTTTTTAAACTTTCAAGGGCTAAATCTGCCTTACCTTGTAATCCATAACAACGGGCTTGATTATACCAAATTAAATGAAAATCCGGCTTTAGTTCAGCAGCTTTTTGATAAGATTGAATCGCTTCATCGTATTTTTCCAGCTTTGTTAATGCAAATCCTCGGTTATTCCAGGCATCTCCATAATCGGGTTTTAATTCAACAGCACGGTCATAAGACTCAACCGCCGTTTTATAGGATTTAAGTTTTCCTAATGCCACACCGCGATTATTCCAGGCATCCGGATAATTTGAACGAATTTTTAGCGCTTTCTCATAAGAATTAATCGCTTCAGAATAACGTTGTAATTTGGTTAAAATCACGCCTCGATTATTCCACACTTCTGCTAAGCTGGGTTGGAGTTCCAACGCTTTGTTATAAGCGTTAATCGCGGCTTCAAAATCTCCTTCTATAAAATACTTTTCTCCTTGTTTGGCATAATCTTTCGTTAGTTGATCTGACTCAAGCATCGGTGAATTGGAATGCAGATTCAACTTCTTCAGGGTTTCCTCTGCTAATGTATTTTTTTCTAATAAATGATGTAATGCTGTTTTTGTTTCTTCAATCAAGCCTTCTAACTGAGAGATCGTATCCGCTTGCAAACTTTCAATTTCTTGATGAGCGATCGCCATTTTTTGTCCTAATCTTGACAAGAAAAACCAAGCGATTACTGCTGAGGCTGTAGGTAATAATAGCAATACAATTAATAACAGGTTGAGGGTGGCAAACGTTCGACGATAGGCTTGATCTAATTCCGCTTGCACCGCGTCCTGAATTTGATTATTTAAAGGAACAGGATTCGCTTGAACTGATAGAGGAGAGGCAGCCTTTAAGGGCTGAGTCAACATCAATGATAAACTAGGAAACAGTACAATAGAAATTAAAACCTTGAGGCAATGATTAGCCCAAGCTTTGGGCAAAGGGTTGACTCTAGGATTGAAACCAGTCCAAGCTTTTATTATGTAATGTTGCAGTTTCATGATATTCATAAAATGGGGAGAACGCTTAAACTCGATCTCCCTGATGAATTGATAGCGTTATTGAATCAAGAATTGAGAAAATCTTATCATGTCTGAGTGGATTGAGATCGGTACTATTGTCTCTGCACAGGGGTTAGAGGGGGAGGTGCGAGTCTATCCCAATTCGGATTTTCCAGAACGATTTTTAGTTCCTGGACAACGATGGATGGCTGCCCCTGGGGAAACGGAACCGCAAGCAGTCGAATTGTTAGGCGGGTGGTTGATTCCAGGAAAAGGGTTATATGTGATTGAATTAGCGGGAATTGAAACGCGGGATCAAGCCGAAGCGTTGCGAGATTATCGGTTATTTGTGCCTGATAGCGATCGCCCGATGTTAGAAGAAGATGAATTTTTAATGCGAGATTTAATCGGTTTAAATGTCATTATTCAAGCTACTGGAGAATGTATTGGTCAAGTGATGAATGTGATTCCAGCAGGTAATGATTTGTTAGAAGTAAAGCTGAATACCTCAAAACTTGAAGAAAGTTCTAGTCCGGTGAATCAAGAAATTTTAGAAAAAAACTCTACTCAAACTCGACACAAAAAACGTGCCAGAAAACCTAAAATACCTCAACCTAAAACCCTTTTAATTCCATTTGTTAAAGAAATTGTGCCTGTAGTAGATTTTGACAAAGGTCAGGTAGAAATCACTCCACCTGACGGCTTGATTGAATAGGGATAATATGTTATTTGTTGTTAGTCATTTGTCATTCGTGGAAAAGAAACGGTGCGTCTTATCATCCCTATTTTTTGAAGAAATTGACGCACTCTACAGCTTATAAGCGGCTGATCTATACCGCTAAAAATTACTAAGCTCTTGAATAAGATGAACCCGGAAGATGCAAACCACATTCTTGTTTTAATCCCTGAAAGCGAGTATTTCGTTCATGTAAGTCCTCTGCGGTAACCGGACGGCTAGAATGCCAATCCCCTACTGTTAAATAGCCTTGTTCAAATAAAGGATGATCAGGCAAATCATGAGCTTTCAAATACTGATAAGTCTCTCGATCACTCCAATTGAGAATTGGCAAAATTTTGTACCTATTTTCTTGTAAGCTAATGGGATTAAGATTCATTCGATAATCTGTTTGACTCCGTCGTAACCCCGCTAACCAAGCCGTGGCATTCAACTCTTTTAACGCTCGCTGCATGGGTTCAATTTTGCGGATTTTATCATAAAGATTTAAGGATTGAATGTTGTTTTTTTCCCATAAGCGACCATAAATTGCTTCCATTTCACGGGGTTTGATGGGGGATTGATAAATCTTTAAATTGAGCTGTAGTCGTTCTGTGAGTGCTTCAGCAAATTGATAACTTTCCTGATGTAGATAACCCGTATCTACCCAAATCACAGGAATATCGGGGATAATTTGTGTAACTAAATGCAACATCACGGCGGATTGAATTCCGAAACTGGTACTCATAACTAAACCCGTTTTAAACGTATCTGCTGCCCAGTTCACAATTTGCTCTGCACTCATCTGATTTAATTGTGAGTTGGCTTTATTTAAATTAAGTTTAATAGAATTCATGGATAGTTATCCTGTTAGTTATTAGTGGGTCTACAATTTGACAAATTAACTCACGGCAATTGATGGCTGTATTTCTTCTAATATAGAATTGGAATCTGAGTGCGGAATAATTCGACCAGGAACCCCTACAACTGTAGAATGACAAGGGGCATCTGTCAAAACAACTGCCCCTGCACCGAGACGGGCATGGCTGCCAATCGTGATATTTCCTAATACTTTTGCTCCGGCTCCAACCGTCACATTATAACCTAATGTTGGATGACGTTTTCCGGTTTCTTTACCAGTTCCTCCTAAGGTTACGCCTTGATAAATTAAGCATTGATCGCCTATAATTGCTGTTTCACCAATCACCACTCCCATGCCATGATCGATAAAGACTCCTTGGCCAATTTTTGCCCCCGGATGAATTTCAATTCCGGTTAAAAATCGAGCAATATGGGATAAAAAGCGCGGCAATATGGAGATTTTAAGCTGATGTAATTGATGGGCAATTCGGTAAAAGGTTAACGCATGAGGCCCTGGATAACACAGTAAAACTTCTAACCAATTTTGAGCCGCTGGATCTCGCTCTAGGGCGATCGCATAATCTAATACAATTGTGTCAAAAGTCTGTCGCAGTCGAGCCAATAACCCAACTGGTTTGCGTTTAAATTCGATTGCAGATTCCTTGAAAGTTGTAACCATTGGGACTTCCTTAATAATTGTTTACATCTTATTGTGCCTGCATCATCAGAGTGAAAACATCCCTCGAATTAGGGAAAATTTCGGAATGTTATGGGGTGGGACAAATGAATGCTACCCGTTCGTTTGGGGATGAATTAAGCTCTTGATAAGAAAAGGTTAATTTAGGTTGTGAACCTGAACTGAGTAAGCGAGCAATCACGGATTGCTCTAAGTTGTCATGAATCGTAGAAATCCCCAAAATGGTTAGGGTGGTAAAGGTGGCTAACAAGAGTCGTTCAATGAGCCGTTTGATGGGGGAATTTATCATTTTCATCACTGGGATTTCCTCTGTGTAATCATACTTGACCGTTCAGTCAGGATTTAAAGAAAAAAAGTTTGAGAATTATTCCAACACAGACCATACTGTTTTTAGAATGTCATCCACACAATCCTGACTCGGGCAGATTTTGCCCCGAACATTGAAACCTAGGATCACATGATAGAGAAAGCTGGCAACCTTCTGAGGGTCAACCTCTGTGGATAACTCATCAGCCGCAATGGCTCGTGTTATCGTCTGTGCAATGGCTTGCTCAATTTGTTTTGCCAGTCCCCGTACCACCGTTGCCACCTCAGGGTCATGGGGGGCTAGTTCCATCATCGCATTCGCCACAAAGCAGCCTCGATATTGGGGACAGGAAGCATCCTCAGCAATTTTCCGGAGGACACACCGGAGATTTTCCAGGGGGGAACCGGGTTGGTTTAACTGGCTTTTGATTTGGCAAACCACCGTTTGTCCATAGTGCTGAACTGCTTCTAGAAACAGGGCGTGTTTGCAACCAAAAGTATTGTACAGGCTCTGGCGTTGGATGCCCATCTGTTGCAAGAGTTCGCTGAGACCAACGGCGTTGTAACCCTTAGCCCAAAATAACTCCATTGCTTTTTCGAGGGCTTGTTTGCGATTAAATTCTAGTTTTCTTCCAGCCATGATTTAAGAGTAACACATTTTTAACCGATTGGTCAACATTTGGAGGGAACTGGCTCAAAAGGGCTGGAGGAGATGGTGATAGTAGGAATTGATGCTATTGGAATTGAACCACTACTTCATGGGGATCGGATCGATGCTGATGCTATTGTCGATGCCGTAGAGTTACTACTGCCTCAACCGGCTGGAGCAACTTTTAGGTGAAGCTCATCATTGACTCCCTACGGACGTAACAACAAATTAGAACCATGAGTATCCGTACCACAGGTTTTGAGTAATCCGTAAGCTTCAGCAAACTGTTCGATTTCTTCTGTAATTTTTGGGGTCGGTGACCAAGGCTGAGTGCAGCGATAATTATAATAAACTTCAACGCCATCAATGCCTAAACGAACCGCTTCAGGAATCAGTTGAGCGGCTGAGCGGCGATACCGTGCGGGGTGAGCCAGCACTGCTAAGCCTCCTGCCTGGTGAATTGCCGCAATCACGTTTTGAGCTTCATAATCACGACCTGTTGCGGCTTGACGTTGTAGGTAAGGTTGTAAATGGGCTGACTGTGGGTCAAAAGCATAGCCCAGAATATGAACTTCTGTATTGCACAGATGGGCATTAATTTCAATCCCAGTCCAGAGGATTGGTGCTTTGGGGTGATGATCGGGCTGGCTGGCTTTCCAAGCATTCAAGCAAGCCTGAGCTTCATCATACCCCTGTGTTGTGTGGTGATCGGTAATTGCAAATCCCCGTAAACCAATGGCGATTGCTTGTTCAATGATCTCAGCGGGTTGAAGTTGTCCGTCTGACTTCACCGTGTGCATGTGGAAATTATAGGAACGGGGACAGCTTTGAGCATCAACCCTTTGCCAAATATGACGCAGTAGAAAATGATTTTGAGCAATGGGGATTGAGGATAGTGGCTCCTCAACTCTGAGGGGTACATCAGTATACCCAGCGTAGTGTAAAGTGTCCCAAGAAGTTGAGGCAAGATTGACCGACATAATCGTAAATTCGGTTTGTCTTAATGAATTGTTACTTTATCTACTGTATCGAATTTATTCAGCAAGCGTGGGGCAATCTGCCAAATTGGCGGCAATTTTAGATTAAAAGTTCTTATAAATTGTATCGAATCAGGGCAAAGGATCAGGGCGAACATGGTTAATCCAAGAGATGGATAGCCAGGTAGAGAAGGTTGGCACCCGGTAAGCGGAATGTCACCATGTTCTGATCTACCTGATCCTATGCTTGTTGAGTGTTACGTTGAGCGGCGGCTAACTCCAGCAGCTTCGCCCAACGTTTTTGCGCTTGTTTTGGGGTACACTTCAGGGCTTTGGCAATGTCTTTGTCGCTCTGCTGTGCTTGTTTAAGTTGTAACAAGGTTTTTTCAGCCTCAGACAGTTGCCCGTAGAACTGTTCCCATTGATTGGCAGTCATTCCCAGTTTTTGGTCTAGATCAGCCCCTAACCACTGATGAACCAACTTCCACTGACTGGAACGAGAGAACTTTTCTACATGATATTTAAACCGTTGTTGCAGATAGTCCCGCTGACGAGTGGTTAAACCCAACGCTTCGTCAATATCGCAAGCTTGAAGATCTTGCATTTTTAATTCCAGATATTGCACACAGTCGGATTGTCCTTGGGCTTCCAGATAGCGTTTTAACTCGGCAATCACGCGATCGCGCAGCACTGCTTCGGCTGGATCAACCGCTTCCGATACCATTTGTTCCCGCACTTGCTGCATGGCGTAGGAACGACTTTGGGCTTCAGCTTCTTCTGTTTTTGCCCCTTCAACCGCCATCTCAATATCAATTGAGGTTTCGGGGGGTTGACCTTTAGCAAAGCTTTGCGCCCGCAAGACAATTAAACGTTGACGGTTACGACCCGGTAAACCAATTTGTCGCTTGGCGTACTGTTCGGTGAAAGCCATATATTCTGAGAGTTCTAAGCGAGTGCGGGGAGTGTAATCTTCGGCAACATCATGTTCCCGGCGAAACGCTCGTAAGGACTCAATGTAGAACGCTTGTAGAAAGTCTTCAATCAAATTGTAACGGGCTTGGAAACTGAGTTGAGCTTCAACATAAGCAATGTGACGATAAACCATTGCCGCTAAGCTGGAATGCAGTTCCACCCGACCTTGTTTAGAACCCAGTTTGTAGTACTGTACGCACTTCTGTAAGCGATGACGACCTAAGTTCAATTGCCAGGTTTGAATTTCACCTGAATCTTGAATGCGATCGCTTTTTTGACAGATCCGTTCGACTTCTAATGCAATTCGCAGCATCACCGTTTTAGCGCTGGCAGGTTTGGTTTTTAAGCTGCTGTGGAGTTCCCGTAACAAAATATCGGTCAACGCTTGTACATCCATTTCAACCGCCGGGGTTAAGGGCAGGTACTCGGGGGTAACATCGGGAGTGGCGTAAGCGGTAGGGGTGACAGTATTTAAAGATTGAGTATTCACAAACATTTTTTTACCTCGGGTAATGCACCGTTAGAGACGCACATCAGTAAACCGGATTGATGGTCTGTCCTGATTCAACTCTCTTCACTTTGAATAGTAGAAGCAGCAAGATAACGACTGTGACGGTGATGTTGCACCCTGTTGATCGGCTTGGGTGGGGCTTTTGATCACTTCGTATGTTTTCGCCTGATGCACGCGCTGCCAGTCACCCTGAAATTCTGATTATTACTGCATTTGGCGGTTTTGAACGGTTATGTAGATGGCACTGAATGATCAAAGGAGTTGAGTAGACAATTCGTCAATTGGTTGTTTCGATGCGATTAACAGTGATTAGTCATGATTGGGGTTTCAGATGGGATTAATCGTGACAGGTTGGTCTTTTCTGGACAATCACACTCAGCAAGGGAATGATCTGACCATCTGTTTTTTCAGTCTGGCGAGTTCTGGCGATCTCACTGCAGGGTTTCATATTGATAAACCGATTGTGACACTGGAGTAGACTGAATTTGCATCCCTTTGCTGACAACGATTAGGGTTAAAACCGCGATCGCCCAATACAGTAGATTTGGAGATGTTTTGGTGGATCGAGTCGGAACCGGAAACTGTTGATGACAAGTGACACAAAATTTGTGCTGAGGCCGAGCCGGATGGGCTGTAATAAAACAAGCCGGTTGACCTAAAGTGTTACGTGGGCAAGCCATAATTGATTGAGTTCAAAACTAACCATCCTGTTACGATCTACGTTAAAACTTATATCTCAATTATGCACTAAACTTTTTGACCGAATTGATTGCATAGTTTTAGACAGTTAGGTTGCAGAATTCTGCAAAGTCTATGACTGAAAATGACATCAAATCTCATGCTTAAACTTCCCTTCAAATGAAAATATTCATTCTAAACGAGGTTAGCTCAATTACCTGATCAGAGCTAGCCCAAAAAACTATTTTTTCCACTAAAAAAAGCGAGTAGTTACACCTGATATAATTTATTATAAGTGCTAGCATTAAGATGCCGCCACTTTTGCTTTCTCCCCTTCCCTAATATGATTTATAGGGATAAAGGGATAATCTCACCGATTTCAGCCGGACGAAAACCAGTGCCGCCTCCTCTATCATAAGGCGGTCTTTGATCGCTCGGGGGATTATATCCAAATATGAGAGTTGGTGAAAAAGCTAATACCAATGCTAAAGCTTGCTGGATTCCTCCAACTCTTTGGCTTCTTCTCGGAAGAAAATTGCCCGTAAATTTCATGATAATATTCATCTCCTTCATCGATTCATTTGGTGTATAAAAAATAGGGATTAACCTATTTCATTGAGATAGATGCATTCAATATTTATCAGGTTCCTTCTTGATGAGAAATGAAATTAAATTTCAGGAACTGACTTGATTTTTGAGGTCAATATTGTGAGGACAAAGGTTGCAACCCTGCTTTTCTATTTCAGCTTACCCTGATTGGCTAAACCTGTCCTTTCTTTCATTGTAGATCGTAAATCCTCAGAATGATTAAATTTGTTAGATTTTTCAATCTTTATGAGGATTTAATTAAGCCGAAGATATCATTAACGGCCAGCTCAATTCACAGAGCGTTCCTTGGGGAGAAAGGGATTCCCGCTTAAATTTTCCGTTCAACTTGGTCTTAAGATTAAGGACTTGTTTGGTTCCCTGACCTTTAAGATTGGAATGAATCCCTGGCCCGTTATCCGTGACACACAGGGTATACCAGCCTTGACCATATTTACCTGTGGCACTCACACGAGTCACCCCAATCGCGTGCTTACCAACATTACACAAGGCTTCTTCTAGGAAGCGACAGAGTCCCCGTTTATTCTCTAAACTGAGATGTTCTTCCTCAATGGGGTCAAACTGACGAATTTTGACTTTCAGCGTCTTGAAGCCCGGTAAATCCCGTTCTAAAGTACTGCTATACACTTGGTAAAACAGCTCATGAATCGGAGATTTCAGATCCAAGGTCAGTTTGCTACCCAAATACAAACTTTCCTCTCGAGAGAGGGCCTCTTGTTTCAAACGTTCACCCACTGCACGAATTTCTTGATTTAGCTCGTCTAATTCTGTCAGTAACTGAGTTGTAGGGATTTGACCATCTTGTACTTGTCTCAGTAAACTGGCGAGGGTCTGTAGCGGTCCATTATGAATGACATCAAAGGTGCGTTCAATCGTTTGTTGACGCTCATTCAGTCGAGATCGTAAGGCTTGGTCGTAGGCTTGAAAAGCAATGCAAGCAACATCTCCCAGAGTTAAAGCCAGCAAGGGGGGAATAATGGGAATCCACAAACCCCACACCAGAAGTAGTATGGCACTGGCGATCAGCAGACTTAAACTGACAAACAATAGTTCTAAAAGATGTTGAACGGGAGAGCGTTGACGATGATAACTCAGGTAAATGCTGACTCCCCCCCAAGCGATAATCCAGAGGTATTCTGCGAAATCACACCAACTTTTAAGTAAGGGTCGTCCATCCAAAACCGCGCTGACAATTTGGCTGACGGCATGGGCTTGAAATTCAACCCCATTAATGGTTTGATTCGGTGGATCAGTGTCAGAAAGCGCAAACACTTTCACCTTGTCACTAAAGTTGGGATCGCTTAAGCCGATAATAATAATGCGATCGCGGAACCAGTCTGGGTCAAAATTATTGGTTTTGATATCTTGTAGGGATAAGGTGCGAAAGGCATGACGATTACTTCTGTAATTCAGCAACACCTGTACCCCACCCGCATCAATCCCGACATAACCTCCAGAGTGAGAATAAACGAGAGGTAACTCTGTTGAACCCTGTTTCTCAGAATAAAACCGCATCGCATTTTCATCGCGCAGACCATTCCCTAGGGTGAAACCTTGTTGTTGGAGGTAAGCATCTGCTAAGCGCAATGACAGGGAAAACTTATAACCCTCAGGGGTGGGAATCCCCAGATACTGTCGTCTGACACTGAGATCAGCTTCCAAGGGATAATCATCAAATCCCACTTGAGTGGGGTCTAATCCTCTTGGGGGGAGGATTTTAGGGGGTAGAACTCTTTCAACGGTAATGAAGGTTTCATTGTCTTCAAATACCGCCTGCAGTTGAGCATGACCCGGTTCAACCGGAACTTCGCGCCGCAGATTGAGACCAATGGCTGCCGGGTGATATTGCTGTAAACTCTTTAAAAGTTGAGCAATATCCTCATCCGCAGTGGGATAATTTCCCATCGCTTGGACATCGCTGCGATCAATTTCAATCATGACAATCCGTTCGTCTATGGGTTCGGTCGGTCGCCATCGTAAGAATAGATCAAGTGTCCTCAACTCCACGACTTGTAAAAGTCCCGTCAGTCGAGCACACACGACGAGTCCAATCATTAATAACCCTGGCAGGACACCAATCCCTGGAACAGCGCTTTTTTCCAGTTGATACCAGATGCTGCGATGCATATCTTCTTTCCCAGATTCAATTCATCAGTCAATCAACCCAACTACTCTTGCTCGAATCTCGGTTTGGATACGAATATTTTTACCATCTTTCTTATCATCTTCGGGATATATACCCAGTACATCCTGAATTTTAGTCCAGTAGTGACGTACTGTTCGTTCAGAAACAGACATCCTTGACGCGATCGCTCGATCTTGCAACCCTTCCTGAAAAGCCAGTCTGAGTACCTCTAGCCACTCGGGTTTGACTTCCAAACCGGTTTGCAAGTCTTTAGTATGGGTCACCCCTTGCGTCGCCCACTCTACCCGAGTTAACATCTCTTGACTAGAGAGGCTTTTGTCTACAATGGTAAACCCTCCCTGATGAGCATCAATTTCTGGTTTAATTCGTACCAATGCTTTTACATAGGTACTTTGCACCATAATATTGAGGTTGGGATAACGCTGCATCAAGGTTTTGAGTAATTCGATCCCCACTTCTGTTCGAGCCATACCTCCAGTTGTTTCTGGAATTGAAAGATCAAAAACAACCAGATCAGGTTGAACCTCTGTCACAAGTTCAAGAGCATCCGAGGCCGATTGAGCAGTGAGAATTTCTGATGCGGCATAATGCTGTTTGAGAAGGCTAATGGTTCCCCCCAAGACAACTTCATGATCATCGACAACAACAATGGTTTGTTTCACGGATTTCGGTTGAGTTTGGATCACCATTACAGACTATTGTAAATCTGATTTGTCCGTGATTCCAACCATTGAGTCAACGCGATCGCGGGGTAAGTCACGACCTCGTTTTTTACACTGTCCCGACCAACGGATCAACTTGAACCTGCTTCTATTATGGTAAGGGGACAACATCACCCCATGCCACTACTCTTCCTGCCAAGTTTTTTGCCAAAGTTGGAACAATGAATGGTCAGTTTCTGTAACATCATTGGCTGAAAACTACAGGGAACGGGGAACGGCGCTCAGACCGTGGGCGAAGGTGCGGAGGTCGGAACCGAGCGCCATCTGCGGGCGGGTCGCAAGCGTACCAAGAGAAACTGACTAAGAGAGGGAGTAGGAAATTAGGTTAAGAACGAATAACAAATGACAAATGCCTGTCCCCGCTTAGGCGGGGAACGAGTAACAAACGATAAATGTCCTAATATCAGATCCGGGTGTATAATAGACGTATGAAAACAGGAGGCGATCGCTTCGGGACTAGAGATGCCAAGAAGAATTTCAATAGTACCTCATCTAAGTGTCAAGCAACTGTACTCCAAGTATCGGGA
>Ga0209594_1000283_pt1 | contig 35662 bp, 39 predicted proteins | sample AshMeaCrysSpring_FD_184126 | JGI IMG/M metagenome (GOLD analysis project Ga0209594, IMG submission 184126) | Groundwater microbial communities from Big Spring, Nevada to study Microbial Dark Matter (Phase II) - Ash Meadows Crystal Spring... | ecosystem: Environmental > Aquatic > Deep subsurface... | reverse complement strand
ACCCTTGTCTGGGGGTGTGGGCAAGGGGCGTACATACCCTTGTCTGGGGGTGTGGGCAAGGGGCGTACATACCCTTGTCTGGAGTTTTTGTGGGCGATCGCTTGATTTTGTAGTTAACTCACTATTAAAGCTGGAAAACGGATTTTTGTCTCTGTGTATTCTGGATTCCAACCTTCTGTAGTTGTAAAATAACGAACTGCTTTAACTCGTCGGGTTTCTGTTAGATGAAACCAATGTTCTGTACCCGCTGGTACGTTAATATATTCTTCTGGTTGAATAGTTAATTCTATTTGAGAACCATCGGGCAATACAAAACCAAATACTCCTTCTCCATCAATGATATAACGCACCTCATCATCTGCATGGGTATGACAGCGCTCAAATTTGGCTAATAAAGTGTCAAGGTTTGGGGTATTTTTATGGAGAATAATTAAATCTCGTGACTCATACCCTTCAGTTTCTTTAAGCTGTTGAAAATAGCTATCTAGTGCTTGTAAAACTCGTTCTTTTTCTTGTTCATTTAAAGTTGCTTTTGCTAGCAACTGTTGAGTTTCCTCATCATTTCCCACTGACCAATAATTTAATTTTACTTTCAATGGTGTTAATGCTTGAGCAATTTCTTCTAAATTGGTTGTTTTTGTTCCATCTTCTTTTGTTAGTATTGCCATTTTTCCCTTCTTAAATTATCTACTTTTTTCTTACAATTTTCTCAATTACATTTAGTCATTGAATAATGAATAATGAATAATGAATAATGAATAATGAATAATGAATAGTGAATAATGAATAATGAATAATTCATTATTAACGGCTTGTTTTCGTTTTGTTTTAAAAAAAAATATTCATTGTTCATTATTCATTATTCATTATTCATTATTCAATTATTAACGCCAAATTTTAATTGTACCATCACCACTACCACTGACTAAGGTTAGGTCATCGGGGGCGATCGCAAGAGCAAATACTGATGTATTGTCATTTTTGAGTTTTGATATTTCTATGCCTGTATTTAGCTGCCAAATTTTGATTGTTTTATCTCCACTTGCACTGTAAAGAGTTGCTCCAGCTTTTGGGAGGAAACTCGGGCCTATTTTGCTCATGGCTAGGGCGTAAACTGGCTGATAATGTCCTTCTAAGGTGCGCAATATTTGTCCTGTATTTAGTTGCCATTGTTTTATTGTATGGTCATCACTAGCACTAAATATTGTTTGTCCATCTGGACTGAAAACAATTGCATTTACTGTGTCTGTATGACCTTTTAAGGTCATCGGTTTTTCTTCGCTTTTCAAATTCCAAATTTTAATGGTATGATCTTGGCTTCCACTTACTAATTTTTGTCCATCTGGGCTAATAGCTAAACAACGTACTAATCCATTATGTCCTATGTATTTTTTAAGTTCTTTTCCTGTGATTATATCCCATATTTTAATGGTTTTGTCTCCACTTCCACTGATAATAAATTTGTTGTTTGGGCTGACTATTACGCTCCTGACTACGCTAGCATGTTCACTGAGGGTATTAAGTTCTTTTCCTGATTTTAAATCCCAGGTTTTGATGGTATTATCATCACTTCCACTGACAATTGTTTTACCATCTGGAGTTATGGCAATAGTTTCTACATCTTTGGTATGTCCTTTTAAAGTATGAATTTCATTACCTGTTTTTAAGTCCCATATTTTAATTGTATAATCATAACTACTGCTTACAAGTATCTCTCCGTCTGGGCTAATTGCTAGGGAACGGACTACGTTATAATGACCTGTAAGGCTATTAACTAAGGATAAGGTTTGTTCGTTTTTTTTGGGTTTTTGATTTTCTTTTATTTTGCTGTTTTCTAAGATTTTTTCTGCCATGGCGCGGTTTTTTCTTGCCATTTCTAAGTTTGGATTAAGCATTAATGCTTGGTTATAATCAGCGATCGCTTTTTCATATTCCCATAATTTATAATAAGTGTTTCCTCGATTATTATACGCTTCTGCCCAGTTATTATTTAATAGCAATGCTAGACTATAATCTTCTAGTGCTTCTTTATACTTTTCTAAACAATATAAACAGATTCCTCGATAATAATAAGCTTCTCCCCAGTTTGGGTTGAGGGCGATCGCTTGATCTAAATCTAATTTTGCTCCTTGATAATCTTTTGCGTCACATTTATTTATTCCTCTATCATACTGATTTTCTTCAATAATTATTTGTTTTTCATAGCCTACTAATGCCAAACATCTATTTAACTTATTTATATATTTTTCTTCTTCTATTTCTAGATTAGTTTCTACTGTTGATAAAAGACCATCAAAATTTTCTGAGCTTTCCAAGTTATGGTGTTTTAACCAATATTCTAGGGATTTATGTATTTGTTTTTTTGCCCATTCTTTATCAGCTAATTTTGCTAAACTTTCAGCAAATTCCAAAAATAATTCTGGCAATATTGTTGCTTTATTTGATTCTAAATTTTTATAAACATTATGATAATAATCCATCACTCCCTCAATTATCTCTTCTTGTTGGCTGGTGTTTTCTAATAAACTGGGAAGTAACTGAGGAAGCAGGGGGGGCAATTTTGCTGATACCAAAAAATACTCATCTGCTATTAATCCCGTAAACACACAATAATAGACTTTTAATATTTTAGACAAATTTTCGATGTCTTTTTCATTTATTGTGTATTTAATATTTAAATTACTCAGTTCTATTCCTGCTTTTTTAAATTTGATTTCGTCTTTAATTGTATTTAAGTTTTTCAGATTATCTCCACTATAAATATGGTCTAATGTTGCTGCATTTTGTCCTGCATTTATCAGTTTTTCTCTGGTTTTTTGCCATTGACTTGCTCTGGCTTTTACTAAATCTTTTAAAAGTTCTATATATGGTAACCGTGATAAAACTGTTTTGTACTTATAGTTGTGCCAATTTAAGCCCCAATAACCAATGCGAAAATTTAAATAAGGGCCATTTACTTCTGACTCTAATATTAGGCTAGGATTGTATTTAAGTAAGCTAAATAAAGCTTTAATACTAGCTTCACCTTGCAGATAGTCGCTGACTACCTTTCCAGAAATAAAGTCAATTTTTCTCCCAAAAGTAGAATATTCAGATAAAAATTCCCGTAATTCTTCTGCTAAGTATAATTCAACATCTGGGAAAAATTTAGCCGCATCCACATTGCTCGCTAAACCTTCTAAATGTAACTTGGGAAATCCAAAAAAAACTTCTAAAGGGAGAGGTTTTTCTCCACAATCGCAGTTAATTATTTCAGCCGCTAATAACCATATTGGTTCTTTTAACAGATTTTTTTCTGCTTCAACAAATTTTAACTGATTTTGTCTTTTTAAATCCGCTATTTCATGTTGCAGTTTATTTTGTTGCTCCCATAATTCTTGTTCAAGTTGTTTTTGTGTTTCTATAGACCATCTTTGATAATCTAACCTTTTTTCTCTTTTAATGTTAGTAACAAGTTTAATGAAAGGTTGCAAAATTTCTGGAGTTTTTAAAGGTGAAATTTTGTTTTGTAAGTACTTTAATTTGAGCTGAGTTAGCTCTATTTCTTCTTGTTGCTGGGTTAATATTTGTTTTTTGTCAGTTATTTTTTTAGGTTCCGTCAGATCGTGAGTGAGATATTTTCCTGTTGTTGTGACAGCTTGATTTAAGTTATTAAGTAAATTTGTTATCATTTGTGTAATCTATTAGTTTAATTATGGTTAGTGGTGGGCGGAAAATAATCTTTTGCGCCATATTTTAATGGTATTGTCAGCGCTACCACTGACTAAGGTTTGTCCATCTGGACTAATAGCCAGACTATATACTAAATTAGAATGTCCTTTAAGGGTTCGTATTTTTTCCCCTGTACTAACTTGCCACATTTTAATTGTTTTGTCTGCACTCCCACTAAACAAAATTTTTCCATCTGGGTTGATGCTTAAGCAATATACCCAGCCTGCATGACCTACAAAATTACAAATTTCTTTCCCTGTGCTCACTTCCCAGGCTTTGATCATCCTATCGTCACTCCCACTATATATAATCTTGTTATCTGGACTAAAAACGAGTGTATTAACTTTCCGTGAATGTCCAGTTAGTGTTATTTGCTCTTTTCCTGTGTTAATATCCCATATTTTAATAGTTTTATCTGCACTACCACTAGCTAAAATATTAATTTTTTCATTAAATTTTAAACTATGAACTATTCCTGTATGCCCCTTGAGTGTTTGAACTTCATAAACTTTTGACATTTCCCACCAATTTACATAGCCGCAAGTGTCGCTAGTAGCTAAAATATTGCTATCTGGATTGATTGCCAAAGCTTTATAATTTCCTTTAATATTATCTATTTGTCTCCCTGTTTTTAGTTCCCATATTTTTATTGTACCATCATCACTGGCACTTGCTAATATTTCTCCATTTGGACTAATTGCTAAAGCTTCAATATCTCCACTATGTTTTTTTAAGGTGCGTATTTCTTGCCCTGCTTCCAGTTCCCAAATTTTGATGGTTTTATCATAGCTACCACTAACTAATAGTTTACCATCTGGGCTAATTGCTAAACAACGAACTGTACCCGAATGTGCTGTTAAAGTACGCAAAATCTTAAAATTTTCTTCTGTTTCTTGTTCATTTGCTTTTAGTTTTAACTTGGCAAAATCTGATGGTTTTGTCTTTTCTGGATCTTGAACCATAATTATTGTTCTCTCATCACTTTCAATGGGATAGAGTAAAGTCTCTGCTTGATATATCCAGTCTATATTTATTTTTTCTGTTTCCTCTAAATTAAATATTTCTTCTTCTATATTAATTTGTTCTTCTCTTATCTCCAGGTTTGATTTTACCAAGCTCTCAAAATTATTTTCTCTTTCTACTTTCTTAATCTTTAACTCTCTTTTTTCCCCTACCCCCGCTAAACATTGATTTAATATTCTTACATATTCTTCATCTTCTCTCCCCACTGCTGCTTCTACTTCATCTAGTAACTCTTTCCATTTATTTGGTTGGGGTAATTTGTGCTGTTTTAACCAAAATCGCAGAGAATTTACTATTGTTTTTTTTGCCCAATATTTATTTTGCCACTGGGTAAATTTATCAGCTAAATCTAAAATTAATTCTGGCAATAAGTACCACCTACTTTCTGCTAAACTTTGATATAAATCATTATAAAATAATCCGACACTTTTTTCTAAATAATCTACCACTTCTCCTTCTTGTACTTTTGTTACTAACTTGGGCAATAACTTTGATAAAATTGGCGTTTTATTTCCTGATTTTAAAAAATATTCATCTGCTACTAAACCTATCACTAAACAATGCCAGATATTTATCATCTCTCTCAATAACTCTACATCTTGTTTATTCACTAAATACTTTAACTCTAACTCTTTTACATTTATCCCCGCTTTTTTTAGCTTTACTTCCCTTTTTAATGTCATTAAATTTTCTTGATTTTCCCCGCCATAAACTTGATCTACTTTGGCGGCATTTTCTCCTGCTAATATCAGCTTTTTTCTAGTTTTTAACCATTGGATCGCTCTAATTTTAGCTGAGTTGGTTAAAATGTTTTTATAGCATAACCGAGAAATAACTATCTCACTATGATAATGCTCACTTTCTCCCCCCCAAAAACTAATGCGAAAATTGAGAAAGTCTCCATCTATTTCTGTTTCTAAGACTAAAGTAGGTTCAGTTTTCAGAATACTAAATAATGTCTGCACATTTGCTTCTTTTCGTAAATAATTAGTAATCCAAGTACCAGAAAAAAAGTTGATTTGTCTGCCATCATTAGAGTATTCATTGGTCAATTTTCTTATGGCTTCAGAGATAGATGTTTCTAAATTAGAAAAACCTCCAGCAACTTTGCTATTACTGGCAAAACGCTCTAAATTAAGTGAGGGAAAAGCTAAGAAAATTTGCAGACTATTTTCTTGTTTATTATCATGAGACTTGAGTAAGTTGTACGCTATTAACCAAATAGGTGATTTTTGCATATTTTTCTGTTTTTCTACCAGCTCTAATGATTTTTTTACCTCCTTTAAAACTAATTCTTGTTGGAGACAATGTCTTAAATTTAATAACTCTAACTGTAGATATTTGTTTTGCTGCAAACTCCACCGCAAAAAGTCTTTTTCCTCCCTTCTACTCATTTCTACTTCCTCAATAAATTCTTCTAATTCTTTGATATATTTAGGGTTAAGTAATGCTTCCTCTACTAATTTATGTCTCTGTTGCAAATAATGACATTTTAACTCCATCAATTTGATTTTTTGCAGCAATTCAACTATTTCATAATTCTCAATGCAATCATCAACTGCTGTCGTCATTGTTTCAAATATATTTTGTGACTGACGTGGAGAAATATTCTGAGCACCAAGAGCTACAGCTTTACCTATTTTTTTCATCACTTTCCAACTCATTCGCATTTCTCCATTGGTAAATTAACTCATTAGTTATTAGTCATTAGTAAAATGACTAATAACTAATAACTAATGACTAATGGCTAATGACTAAATTAAACTTCATTAAAAGTAGGCGGATATTTAATTTTACCTTGCATGGAAGGATGATAGTTAATGAGAGGTTTAACTAAAAATGCCTCTGAAGGTACAGAAAAAGGACAGTAAATACCGTAGTTTATGGCAGGTTGAAACCCAAAACGAGGATAAAATTTAGGATGCCCTAACACCACTACTAACTTTTCTTTTCTATTATCCGCTTTTTCTAACCCAACTCGCACTAAACTACTTCCTATGCCTTGTCTTTGATATTCTGGTAATACCGCCATCGGTGCCAAAGCTAGCACTTTTGAGGTTTCTTCCCCCACTAACTCCACATAACTTAACAAAATATGCCCCACAATAACACCATTCACCTCAGCAACAATAGATAACTCTGGAATAAAATTTTCTGATTCTCTTATCTCTGCTACTAATTTTGCTTCGTTGACTTGGTTAAATGCTAAACTATTAACAAAGGCGAGATCTTTTCTATCTCCTTCTCTTTCACTTCTAATAATTACCATGATTTCTTTTAAATTTAATTCACCTATTATACTTGAAAAATCAACAATAAACTTTTGTGACTCAATTAAAACAACATAAAAATGTTAATTATCAATTATCAATTACTTGCTCCTATCGTTTCCAAGTGTCAATTGTTTGCTAAAATTAAACCTGAAGAAAATCATCATAACAACCAATGTTAAAACAACCACTAAAGATATTATTAAGCTTAACTTTCAGTGTAATTACTTCAACTCAAACTCTCGCTCAAACTCCCTCCACCGCCAATTTCAGTACTTTTGCGGAGTGGTGTGCAGCAAAAGCACAACTTACACCTGAAACTCAGCATACAGTAGAAGTTTTACTTAAACAAGCCCAAACAGAAGATTGTACCGCAGCTAGTGAAACATTATCACGTTATCTTGTGCTTAATATCATCAACAGTGGAATTACTGATGTTACCCCTCTCACTTCTTTTACATCCTTAAATGAAATCATTCTCTACAACAACCAAATTACTGATATTACCCCCCTGAGTAACCTTACCAACTTAAGGCGACTTATCCTCTCCAATAATCAAATTTCTGATTTAACTCCCCTCAGTAACCTAACTAACTTAACTCAACTACACATCGGTTCAAATCCCATTTCCGATCTCACTCCTTTAAGTAATCTTACGCAATTAAGAACCCTGTTTGTCAACCGTAGCCAAATTTCTGACCTCACTCCCCTCAGTAGTCTTACTAACTTAGAGACACTTTCCCTGAGCAATAATCAAATCACTGACTTAACCCCTTTAAGTAAAGTTACTAGCTTACAAGAACTTTTTCTCGACTTCAATCAAATAACTGACCTCACTCCCTTAAGTAATTTAACCAACCTAACGGAATTATCCCTCAAAAACAACGACATAAGAGACGTAAATCCACTGAGAAATTTACCCAACTTACATGAAATTTACCTACAAAATAACCCCGTAGCCAGACACTTTTGCCCCAATAACCCAGATGCTCTCTGTTTTATCGGCAATTAAACCCTCACAAAATAAGATGATTTAATCCCCACTCATCAGCTACTTAAAAATTAACCAAGTCAACAAAAACAAGATGAAAAACATTAAACTGTTAGACTTAGTTGCTCTTCTCAACTCTATTACCATTGAGCGCTTGATTTTAATAGAAAAAAACGCAAATCTTATAGACAAGTTGCCCCTTGGACTTGTTGGTACAGTAGTTGAAGTTTACAACGATGATAAACAAAGCAAATATTTAGTAGAATTTGCTAATAATAAAGGACAGGAATATGCAATGGCTATACTCACAGCAGAAGAATTAATTGTTTTGCAATATGAACTTGCATTCAGTTAAAATTCAGCAGTCATTAGTCATTAGTCATTAGTCCTTAGTTGTAACTTGTGCTTGGTAAGTTGTCACTTAATATACGTTTGACTAATGACTAATGACTAATGACTAATGACTAACTCCTTGTGAGCTAAAAATGATTAACTTAGATCAATGAGAAAAATCATCATAGGAGTAATGGGACCAGGAAATAATGCCACCCCAAACGACATAAAAAATGCCTATCAACTTGGCAAATTAATTGCTACAGAAGGATGGGTGCTTTTAACAGGAGGAAGAAAAGCAGGGGTAATGGAGATAGCCAGTCAGGGAGCAAAAGCTGCTGGCGGTTTAACCATTGGCATTTTGCCAGGAAATAATACCGCAGACATATCAGAAGCGGTAGATATTGCCATTGTTACGGACATGGGCAATGCCAGGAATAATATTAACGTTTTGTCCTCCGATGTAATAATTGCCTGTGGTATGGGCGCTGGTACAGCTTCTGAAATAGCTCTGGCAATCAAAAATGGCAAAAAAGTAATTTTATTAACCGAAGATCAAGCCAGTCAAAATTTTTTTACTCAATTAGAGCCAGAACAAATATTTATTGCTGAAAATACAGAAAAAGCCATTGAATTAGTCAAAAATATCCTTACCAAGTACCATTAAACCCAACATCAACCCATCCGTTACATCCGTTACATAATCCGTTGCCACTTTTTTCCTCCGAAGGGAGCTTTTGCGGTAAAATCAAATTGTTAAGAATTATTGCAGCGTCAGCTAGAACGCAATCAGAGAGGAGAAAAAACAATGGCATACGAACTACCAGCATTACCTTACGACTATACGGCACTAGAACCATACATAACAAAAAGCACTCTTGAATTTCATCACGATAAACATCATGCAGCTTACGTGAATAATTATAACGCCGCTGTCGAAGGCACTGATATGGCAGATAAGCCCATTGAAGAAGTGATCAAAGCGATCGCTGGCGACTCCGCAAAAAGCGGTTTATTCAATAACGCAGCACAAGCGTGGAATCACAGTTTTTACTGGCATTGCATGAAACCCAATGGCGGTGGCACTCCCAGCGGAGAATTAGCAGATAAAATCAATGCCGACTTTGGCAGCTTTGAAAAATTTGTTGAACAATTTAAGGCTGCTGGTGCAACCCAGTTTGGTAGCGGTTGGGCTTGGTTAGTACTGGACAACGGTACTCTCAAAGTAACCAAAACCCCAAACGCTGAAAACCCCATGACTTCAGGACAAACTCCATTACTCACTATGGATGTTTGGGAACATGCCTACTATCTGGACTATCAAAACAAGCGTCCCGATTACATGACCACTTTCATTGAGAAGTTAATTAACTGGGACTTTGTAGCTGAAAATATGAAAGCAGCAGCTTAGTTACTCAATATTTCAATAACTAAAATACGCCCCATTATGAACCCCCATAATGGGGCAAAAAATTATTAGACCTCTTGCAAAAGTGGTGTTAACCCCCCCCCAACCCCCCCTTGGTAAGGGGGGGGAAAATGCCTAGTTTGTAGGGCTCCCTCCCCGAACCTGCGGGGAGGGCTGGGGTGGGGTTTTTTACGGTTTCGCAAGAGGTCTATTAATTACTGCATTAATTACAGCCATTCCCACAGTTGCATCATAACTATTCCAAGAACGCAACCAAGGAGCTAATTCTGATGGAATACGATTGACTAAAGTGCCAGACCAAGATAAAGTACGAGTAGGGATTGCAGGACTCATACACAAGCCAATTCCCTCAGCCTCGCAAAGTGTCCAGGTTAACCCTATGATTACTTCTTTAATAGGTGTGGTAGAATTGCCGTAATTCAGCAATATACTATAAATTTCAGATGGATTAATCATCATTTTTCAGGAATAAAAACAAGTTATTAAATATTTGATGTCTCAAAAATTATCTATTATAATGGTTCGTAGTGAAGACTTTAGCCCTCTTAATCTCTATTATTAGAGATGTCTAACAATTCATCAGCTCATCTTTTTATTATAACTTAGTTATTGCTTGATAACTGTTAAGTTTGTTAAAGGTTGCTTCATGATGAGTTACCTTCGCAAAGCATCCTAAGCAAGAAGCTTTTTTAAAGCTTCTGCCAAATATTCATACTGTTGGATAGTGTTATAAAGTTGGGCAGAAATGCGGACTAAATTTGAAGAATACCAAGGAATAATTGGCACTTCTATGTTAAATTTTTCCATTAATTGTTGTTTGATTAATTCATGAGAAATGGTATTAGAAATAGGAATAGATGCCATTGCTCCTACCATTTCACTGGGACAAGGTAAAGGAATATTTAAAGTTTTACAAATTATTCGCCGTGCTTTTCTGGCTAAAGTTTTGTTTTTTTCTCTCAATTCTGACCAACCTCCAGGTAATAGTTTTCCCATGTATTCAATGGCTTTTGGGATACATAAATAAGCGGTGGGATCATCAGTTCCTGTCCAGTCAAATTCTAACCGAAAACGAGACAAATCAGTACGGGGAGAATTAGCACCATGACTAATAGTTAAAGGACGAATTAAAGCCTGTTTATCTTCCCTCACATAGAGAAAAGCTGCACCTTTAGGAGTGCATAACCATTTGTGACAGTTTCCTGTATAATAAGTAGGATTAATTGAGGCAATATTTAAGTCTAGAAAACCAGGAGCGTGAGCACCATCTACCAGCGTATCTATCCTTCTATTTGATAATTCTTTTACTAATTCTTCAATGGGAAAAATAAGCGCAGTAGGACTGGTTACATGGTCAATTAAAACTAATTTTGTTCTTTTAGAAACTTTAGCTAAAACTGCTTCTATTATCTGTTGTTGTGACTTAAGAGGAAAAGGGATTCTAGCTACAGTAACTTTAGCACCCACACGGTTAGCAACAAATTCTACCGCATTGCGACAGGCGTTATATTCGTGATTAGTAATTAGAATTTCATCCCCAGCTTTAAAAGTAAGAGAACGCAGGATAGTATTTACTCCTGTAGTGGCATTAGGAATAAAAGCTAAATTATCAGTATCTATACTTAGAAAAGCGGACAAATTTTTACGTGCTTCCTCCAATAAATCCTCCAATTCCTGTGTAAAAAACCTCACTGGTTCTCTTTCCAAACGTTCCCGCAATTGACGCTGATATTCTAAAATCGTGATGGGAGTAGCACCAAAAGAGCCATGATTAAGGAAGTATATTTTTGGATCTAATAACCAATGACTATGCCAGTATGAGGAATAATGATAAAAATTTAAGGAAGGCGAGGGTTCTTGATTCATGTTTCTCTTTTGCTGGGGTTATCCTAATTTTACCCGTTTTCCCCACATCGAAGCAACCAAAGTTAATATAAAATTAAAGAATAACTTGCAAAGAACGTAATTTTTACATTAATAATGTTAATTAACCAAAACTTTCAGATAATTAGAGAAAGCCTATCAGTTGATGCCAATGGTAAATTAATTTTGGAAGAACAAGCTAAGTCAACTGTTTATCGTGTTTTTATTAATGATGCAGGACAAATTCTCTTAGATCCCATTCATATTGACGAAAAAGAAAGATGGTTATGGGAAAATTCAGAAGCATTAGCATCAGTACAAAGGGGAATTAAACAAGCTGCTGAAGGCAAAGGAAAGTTTTTAGGATCTTTTGCTCAATATACAGATCTAGAGGTTGAAGATTAGTGAATTTCCAATTAATATTTCAACCCGAAACTGAATCAGCTTTAGTTAATCTTAAATTAACAGATCCCAAAAAATACCGAAAAGTTTTAAAAACTTTAGCTTTATCCGCCATCCCAGCCTTTACACTCACAAATATAATTCCTTAGAAGGTCCTAATGGTGAGGAAGTATTTGAAACGTATGTAGAAAATAAAATTCCAGGAGCTTTTCGGGGTTTTTTGGTACTATGGTCCTGGTCAAAAAATCCTCACTATTTTGACGATAACCCCTCATCCTTAAACCCATAAAATTAACTTTCACTTTTCCCAAAAACTAAATCATCTAATTCCCCATAATCAGGTAAATTTGTATCTATTTCTTTCCCCTGACGTAAAACTAGCCTATCATGTTGGGGACGAGATAACAACTCATTAAAATAACGAGCTTTAAATAAGATTAAATCTGCTGACATTCCTACTTTAATTCTCCCTATTTCTGGCAATCCCATTAAGTCTGCAGGTGTCTTAGTTACAGAACTAACCCAATCAGTATAAGGTGTATCTAAATGGGCAATTCTTACGCTTTGATTAAACACTTCTAACATATCATGATCGCCAAACCCAAAGAAAGGATCGCGACAATTATCACTGGCAAAACTAACAGGAATACCCTCTTTTTTTAGTTCATGAACTTTGGTGCTACCTCGCCAAAAAGGAGTTGTTTCTGCTTTTCTATCTTGCAAATAAAGGTTACACATAGGCAAACTTACTATCCCAATATTTGCTTCTTTTACTAACTCAATGGTTTGTTTAACAACTGCTGGAGATTGTACCGCTAAACTGCAACAATGACCACAAATAATTTTACCATTAAATTCATGCCGCAAAGCAGCAGCCGCGATTTTTTGCAGACAAATTGAGTCAATTTCCCCATTTTCATCTGCATGAAAATCCAGATTTAATCCTCTTTCTTTAGCCAAATTAAATATAGCATCCAGTTGTAAATCTAATTCTGGGTGCATATAGGCAACTCCCCCTAAAATCCCTCCATTTTCTGCAATTTTATCGGCTAAAATAACTCCTGCTGGCGTTTGATAATAATCTAAACTCACCAGGGAAACTGCTTGTAAAATTAGCTGATTTTTCCATTCTTGTTGCAGAGTTTGAAAGACTTTTAAACTAATCTCAGCTTGCTTCCCAAAAGAATCAATATGAGTTCGGATAGCAATAGTTCCATGAGCATAACTACATTTTAAACCAAAATTAATACGGCGATAAACATCTTCTGCTTGCCAATATTTTTGGCTATCATTTATGGCAGTATTTAGGGCTGTATTAAAAGTACCATCAAGGTTAGGCGATCGCTCCCAAATATGTCCTTTATCTAAGTGAGTATGTAAATCAACAAAGCAGGGAAAAACTATTTTTTTCTGTAAGTCTATCCCAGAATTTTTAGGGGAAGGAAGAGTAATTTGAGTAACAACTCCTGCTGATATTTGCAGATCGCATAAAGCTAACCCTTCCCTCGTTTGAGGGGTAAAATCTTGTTTTTCTAGGAGACAAACTGGTATATGGGCATTTTTCAGCCAATAGCTATTAACTTGAGGAATCATTTAATTTTACTAACTCTTGATCTTGATTGGAACAATTTTACTATAAATTTAGGTAAATCTTTCCCAAATTTATAGTGAACTGCAAAAAGGTGTTGATAACAGTTGGATTTTCAGATAATTTAGTTATTATTAACTTTTGGTTGTTGGAATTTATGGATATCTTTTATTACTTGAACCCAACTAGCAGCGAGGGAAGTTAACAGGCGATCGCCCTTTTCTTTACTTGCTACTGTTGCATCTCCCATCACTCCACTTTTGCTCAATTCTTTTGTTACCCAAGCAAAGGGTAATTTTCCTTCCATACTCAATAAATTATCTTGAGGCAAATTCTGGGGATATTCTTTCACTGCTTTATCCATTTTTACTTGATTTTCCAAGAGAGATAACATTATGCTAGTTTCCGCATCTCCTGCATGAATACCATATTCTAATTCTTGTTCTGTGAGTAATTCTTTTGCTATATTTGGCACGCGCCAAGTAAATAAAGGAAACACCAAAAAATCGCCATATTCTTGATGAATATCCCTTGCTGCTATTTCCATTATCTGGGGTTGTCCTCCGTGAGAATTGAGTAATACCAGTTTTCTAAACCCTGCCCGATAAAGACTAGCCGCAATTTCTTTTAATACTGATAACAGGGTTTCTGCACTAAGAGTAATTGTCCCAGGAAAGTGCCAATGTTCATTAGATTTACCATAATAAAGACAGGGTAAACTATAAGCTGGTATTTGTTTTTCTAAATTTTCTAATGCTTTACCTAAGACTCCCATTCCAATAGCAGAATCTACTATAATAGGTAAATGAGGGCCATGTTGTTCGATAGAACCTACAGGTTGAATAATAACCGTATTTTCTTTATCCGCCATTGCCTCAATTTCCATCCAAGTAAGATAGGGAAAAAACCGTTCTGGGGGAATAAAACCGTGCATCATTTTTTGTTCACTCCATTATTTTTTTTGTTATTTTGCTCACTGAGCGTAGTCGAAGTGAGCAATCTTATTATTCAGGTAAATATTCAGGTTTCTTCTAAAGTAAAAACACATTCACTTCGACTACGCTCAGTGAGCCATGTTATTATTCAGGTAAATATTCAGGATTCAAAGTTTCATCTAAAATCAAAACACATTCACTTCGACTACGCTCAGTGAGCCATGTTATTATTCAGGTAAATATTCAGGATTCAAAGTTTCATCTAAAGTAAAAACACATTCACTTGGAAAAGTATTAACAGGTAAACCAGTTTCATCTGCAGCCAATTTTCTAGCTTGCTGATAATTTTCTGCAAAAACTTCTGTAAAATAGCGTTTTAAACTAGGACTATTTTTGAAAGCTTCATCTATTCTTAAACGATGTTCTCTAATAGTATAACGCCAACTATTGGTGCGTTTTTCTGGTTGATATTTATATTTAAGCAGGTGCATTAACACAACCCGTAGATTGCTTTCTAAGGCACTTTTCTCACTTCTTCCCATTGTTTCTAATTCTTCTACTAAATTATCAAGATCTACTTCAGAAAACCTCCCCTGTCTTAGTAAATTAACTGTTGTTAATATCCACTCACAATAATCTTGTTCATAAAGAATTGATAATTGAACTCTCATCATTCACCTCTGATTTAAATTATCTATCAAATTGCAGTTAAATTTGCTTTAAACCCCAGATCTTTAAATAAGATTTAAGCTTACATTTTCCTCCTATTTTTTCCCTCAATTTCCCTTAATTTTTGTTCAGGAGACTGTCTGCGACGACGGTACCAAGTAGCACCACCTACTAATATTCCTGTTAAACTAAAAGCAAACATTAGAGGTAAAATATCGCCTTTACTTAATGCTTGTAAACCTGCTCCTAACATCACAAATGGTAAAATTCCTGGTACTGTTCCCAATATAGTACCTAAAAAATAATCCTGAAATCGAATAGCAGTTAAACCTGCAGCAAAATTAACTAACCCATAAGGAATAAGAGGGAGTAACCTAATAGCAAAGAGATAAAATAAGCCACCTTGACGCATTTCTCCATCTATTGCTTCCCACTTTCCTGCTAGTTTACGGGCGACTATTTCCCTACCAATAGTGCGGGTAAAATAAAAAGCAACTACTGCTGCTATTATAGCAGCAATACTTGTCCAAAAGGTGCCCCACCAAACACCAAAAATTGCTCCACCACTCAAATTAAGTGGGGTTGAAGGTAATATTAACAGGGTAAAAAGGGTATAAAGGGCAATATAAATTAATGGTGCAGAAAATCCCATTGACTTGATGGTAATTTGCAGCTCTTCTTGATTGATACCGCCGATTAAATAAACTCCTAACCCAGTTGCGAGAATGCAAATAATAGTGACGAGAAAAATAGCGTTTTTCAAGTTATTTCTTTTCCCTTTCTAACCACCCTCGCATTTTACCAGGATTCATTAAACCAAAAGGATCTACCATTGCTTTAAATTCTACTTGTTCATGGTCAATAATTTTGCGTCCTCCATCTTCTAAAATATAAGTGTGTGGATTTGCAATCATAGCGCCGTGTTCTTCGTGATATTGAATAATTTCGTTGAGTCTGGTTTCTGTGGTGTATCTTAGCAGTTGTAAACCTGCAGGAATAGCTTTTCCCCCTACTCGCAGAAATTCTAAGTGTATCATTACTTCATCTCCAAAATAATGATACATTTGCTCTACCTTTTCGAGGGTGAAAAAGAAGGTTTGTAAATAAGTGATGTTATGGTCAATACTGCGAGCGTGTAGAGTTGTATGATTCCAGGTAAATTCAGCTAAACTTGTGCCTTTGCTGAACTCAAGGGCACTTTTTTGATAGGTAATTTCTCCCTTATACTCCCGTACTAACTCCTGGAAAGGTTCTAAACACGACTCTGCTACCATCAGTAAAGCACAGTGTTTTCCTGGGGGGAGGTAACTTTGTAAAGCGGTAAAATAGCTGGGAATGGGGGCTGCATGAATACTCACCAGTTTCTTGATAATACCATCGCTATCGCTGAGGGTTTGACCAAATTTAGCCCCAGTCATAAAGTCGTCAAAAGTTACAATTAATTCAGCCCAGGGGTATGCTGGGGCTAAAGGAATTTCTAATTGAGTAATAATGCCGTTTGTACCGTAAGCGTGGTTGACTTTTTGCACCTCATCCCCCCGTAACTCGATAATGCGGGGTTGTTGCTCAAGAGTAACTACGCGGACAGCATGAAGATTACCGCGATCGCGCAATTGTCCATAAGTAATTGAACCTAACCCCGCACTTCCACCACCAATAAACCCACCAATAGTAGCTGTACGATAGGTAGAAGGCACCATCCGCAACTCTTGGCCCATTTCCCTTGCTTTTTTGTCAAAAGCGGCCATTTTCACCCCTGGTTGCACACAAGCAACCCCTGGTTTAAGCCAGAGAATCTGAGTCATTTTCGTAGTGTCTAAAATAACACCCCCAGCCAGAGGGATACATTGACCGTAATTTCCTGTACCCGCACCCCTAACTGTAAGAGGTGCTTGATATTTCACACAAGTTTTAGCTACTTGCAAAACTTCTGCTTCAGTTGTTGGTTTTACTACTAAATTACCCCGTTTATCTTCAAGTTTAGTTGCTAATACTGGACTAAAGTGATAATAATCCAGGGATAGTTTAGTAATTTGAGCAGGATCGGTAATAATTTCTATGCCTTCTAATTCTTGGGCAATGGTATCAAAATTAATAGTAGTAGTTTGGTTCATATATTTTTTAAAAGGGTAAAATTAAGCATACATCCAAATATTTAAATTATATCCTTATAGGGTATAATTAAATCAGTTATCAGGGGTAATAGATAACTGGTAACAAATAAATCATTAAAACTCAAGAAATTATTTATGAATTTACATGAGGAAACCATAGCCAAAATTAGCCAACTGTCAGAAGAGCTTGTTAAAGAAGTGAATGACTTTGTTGATTTTTTACTGCTGAAAGAAGACAGGAAAAAATGGGAATTGTGGCAACAGAAAACCAAATCAGAAGAAATAGTTGAGTCTGACTATCTAACTAACTTAGAAAGTTATGAAGAAAGTTTAGCACGTGGAGAAATTAAATGGTAAAAATTTCACTCTGAGATGTTGTTTTATGTGACCTCAACCCAGTAAAAGGTACAGAAAAAGCAGGAATTAGACCTGTGGTTATTGTGCAAATAAATTCCGCGAATAAAGTTAGTCCCCATACAATTATTGTGCCATTAACCTCTAAAATCAGACGCGCTCTTTTACCATCTCATGTGTTTGTAAATGCTGGCGTAGGGGGGATAAATCAAGATTTAGTAATACTTTAAAAACAAATTAAAGTTATAGAGAAATCTAGAATTATCAAAGTTATTGGTCATTTGGATGAAGTTAATATGGCAGAATTAGAAAAAGCACTGCAAACAATTCTTGGTCTGATACCTTAACCAGGTTTAATATTTGAAAACTGGACAATTCCGAGGTAAAAATTATGCTTATTGGAAAAACGCTTCTCAGTCGATATAAAATTAGCAAAAAATTAGGCAGTGGTGGGTTTGGGGATACTTATCTAGCTGAAGATATTGCTTTACCTGGAAACCCACCCTGTGTGGTTAAACATCTTCAACCAAAAAACTTAAATCCTGCTGTTTTTTCCATTGCAAAAAATCTCTTTGAGCGCGAAGCAGAAATTCTCTATCGCTTGGGAGAAAATAATCAAATTCCTCGTCTCTATGCTCACTTTGAAGAAGATGGGCAATTTTATCTGGTACAAGAATTTATCGAAGGACATGATTTAAGTGAGGAAATAACTTCGGGAAAGCGGAAAACTGAGGAGGAAACTGTTAGGTTATTACAAGAAATTTTAGAAGTTTTGGTAATTGTCCATCAACAAAATATTATTCATCGAGATATCAAACCGCAGAATATTATGCGGCGTAAACGAGATGGAAAAATAGTATTAATTGACTTTGGTGCTGTTAAAGAAATTAGCACTCTAGCAGTAAATTCTCAAGGACAAACAACTTATACTATTGCTGTAGGCTCGCCAGGATATATGCCTAGCGAACAAGCTAATGGTAAACCTAAATTGGCTAGTGATATCTATGCAGTGGGAATGATTGGTATTCAGGCTTTAACTGGGTTAAGTCCACATGAACTACAAGAAGACACCGATACTGGGGAAATTATCTGGCGTAACCAGGTATCAGTGAGCGATCGCCTAGGGAATATTTTAAATACAATGGTGCGTTATCACTTTCGGGAACGTCATCAAAATGCCTCTGAAGCGTTACAAGCGCTGATGGCTACTGTTCCCCTAAACCCTTCATTTCCTATACCTATAACCACTGTTGCTATCCTACCGCCTCAAAATGAGCAACCGCCTTCTTCTAGCCCTAAATTACTTCCTTGGGTAGTTGCTGGAGGATTATTATTGACGGCGATCGCTAGTTTTGTACTCATCAATCAACCTTCATCCCCACCAGCATCATCAATAACCAGTTCGCCAACTCCCATACCTGAACCCACACCAACTCCCATACCCGAACCCACACCAACTCCCATACCCGAACCCATACCCGAACCAAAAATTTTTAGATCCACAGCTATTTGGCGTTCCGAGTCGGGTAAAACTGTTGTTCCTTACTTAGATATTATCTGCTGGGGGAACAACCAAGTCAACTCAGTAAAAACTGTATTTGGAAGTCCTAGTTTTGTGGGTAGCATGAATTTTCCTAATCCTAAAACTGGTGGTTGCGAACCAGGGAATAGTTTGTATGGAAACTTTGAACTTACACAAGGAACTAACCGATGTTTGGGGTCTGTAACTGTAACTTGGAGTACCAATAACAACGCTTACATCCAATGGGATATAACAAATTCAGGCTCTACTTGTCCTATTAGCACTACTCACTGGGAGATTAACACTTATCCTGTTAAGCAATAAATTGAATAGATTCTCATTTTTATACGTTATTTTTATTTTTACTTACTCTAAAAAAGGAAGGAAACCAAACTAAATAAACACACCATTTCCTTTTGGGCAGTTAATACTCATTTTTTTGTAGGCGATCGCCTTCCACTGATTTTTCCCTTAATTATACATCATCCCCCAACGATGCCACGCCCAATTTAATCCACATTAGAGGCATTAAGAACAATTTTTCACCAAAATTTAACCTATTCTTAACCAAATTAACAGAATTATCTGCTAGATTGAAAAAAAAAAAATCTAGAGAACTTGCTAAGAAAAGCTTATAAAATATATTTCACCTGAAAACCCAAAATTTAACCTATTCTTAACCAAATTAACAGAATTATCTGCTAAATTTTAAAAAATGGTTCTACTGAACCTGTCATGTAAAAAACGGCAGAAAACTTTACTATGATTAGATTTCGACATAAGTTATTAAAAACTCAGTATTCTAAGCGTTCAAACCATTGTTGAGTAACAGTTTGAGGTGATTTCAGCAAGCCTAAATTAGGATCTAATTTAGGTAGAGCAAAAAAAATCTAGAGGACTTGCTAAGAAAAGTTAATGAAACATAGCAAAAGTTAAAAAGTGAGAAGAAATAGTAAATTTAATGAAATTAATGAAATGAAAATTTTAAATAAAATCTAAAAAATAATTATGTTAAAAAATGAATTAAATGTATCGCTAGCTAAAAAACAATTTAATTGGGCTAAAAAAGAAGAACAAATAATGGCGTTAGGGGTGATTTTAATCCCAACATTCGCGACTATATTGTCGATTTTTTGGTCATGGTTATATGGAATAAAAATTGTTGACCTAGAAATGTTTTTAGGAATGTACGCAATAACAACTATAGGCATAACTGCAGGTTATCATCGTCTATTTACTCACCGTAGTTTTCAAACAAATAAAGTAATTAAAGTTTTATTGGTCATTATGGGTTCTATGGCAGTTCAAGGACCAATTTTATTTTGGGTAGCCACTCATCGTCGTCATCATTTAATAAGCGATCGCCCTGAAGATCCCCATTCTCCTGTTAGGGAAGAAAAAGGATTTATGAGTATTTTAAAAGGATTTTGGCACGCTCATATTGGTTGGATGTTAAACCATGAACCTGAAAATTGGGTAAAATATGTACCAGATTTATTGCGAGATAAATTAGTTTTTCAGTTAAATCAATGGTATTTTTATTGGATATTATTGGGTTTATTAATACCTGCAATTTTAGATGGTTTATTAACTTATTCTTGGCAAGGTTTGGTGTCAGGATTATTATGGGGTGGTTTGGTGCGCATTTTTATTGTACATAACGTAACCTGGAGTATTAATTCCCTTTGCCATTTATTTGGTTTTCGTGCTTATGAGACAGAAGATCAAAGTAGGAATAATATGATTTGTGGGTTATTAGCTTTTGGAGAAGGATGGCATAATAATCACCATGCTTTTCCCAATTCTGCAAGACATGGATTAAAATGGTGGCAAATTGATGTAACCTATTACTTAATTGATGCCTTAGCTAAAATTGGATTGGCGGAAAATGTAAAATTACCAAATCTTAACCAAATTAGAAATAATTAATTAAGTTGAAAAAATTATGAATTCTACTATTATCAAAGACGTAAAAAAATTAGGAGCATCTTCGGAAGCAATTGAACATCATTATGATTTAAGTAATGAGTTTTATCAGCTCTGGTTAGATACTACAATGACTTATACCTGTGCAATGTGGAATCAAAGCAACAATGATGAAACTTTACAAATTGCTCAAGAAAGAAAAATAGACTTTCACGCTCAAAATATTAAAGCAAAAGGAAAACAAAAAGTATTGGATATAGGATGCGGTTGGGGAGGAGCTTTAAAAAGACTGATTGATGTGCATCAAGTAAAGGAAGGTGTTGGTTTAACTTTGAGTAAAAAACAATTAGATTGGGTTAACAAATTATCTCATCCTCAAATTAAAGTTCTTTTAGAAAGTTGGGCAGATCATAATCCAGATGAACCCTATGATGCAATTATTTCTGTTGAAGCTTTTGAGGCATTTGCTAAACCTAAACTATCTCTAGAAGAGAAAATTTACGTTTATCGAACTTTTTTTGAGAAATGTCATCAATGGTTAAAACCAGGTGGTTTAATGTCTTTGCAAACCATCGCCTATGGTAACACCCGACCTGAAGATTTAGATGATTTTATTGCTAATGATATTTTCCCAGAATCAGATTTACCTCGTTTAGCAGAAATAGCAGAAGCAATAGAATGTCTTTTTGAAATAATTACTCTTCAAAATGATCGCTATGATTATGTACGTACTCTGAAGCAATGGCGTTCAAGATTAAGAAACAATCGAGAAGCAGCAATTGAGTTAGTAGGAGAGGAAGAAGTGATTAAATTTGAACGTTACCTAAGACTTTCAGCTTATATGTTTGAAACAGGTAATTGCGATTTGCATCGCATTGCTTTTCGGCGGATTGATAATCCACGTCAATCTTGAATTTTTCACAATAAATTACCCAAGTAATTTAAATTAAAATACAAAAAAAAAGGAGAAAAAAATGACTCAAACAAACACTCAAGTATCTCAGAAAAATGTTAAAGAAATTGAAGATTGGCTTGTTTCATGGTTAGCTAAAGAATTAAAAATGGAGACCAAAGAAATAGAGCTTCAAGAGCAATTTGTTAATTTAGGATTAAGCTCAAGACAAGCAGTAATTCTAACCGGTGAATTAGAAGATTGGCTGGGATTTGAAATTGATCCTGCTTTAGCTTGGGAATATCCAACCATTAAACAACTGGCTCAGTATTTAAGTGAACAAAATGCTTAAATCATTATTCACTGCTCAATATGCTCAATATAGGACAAAATAAATGGACTTTATTATTGATTTAGAAAAATTAGAAACAGGACAAATTAGCGATCGCACTTTTTTATTTCTAAATATTGAAAAACATTAGGGAATGATTGGAAAACATTATCAAAAAACCAGTGAAGCTTGGTTGCAAAAACTAGATGAGAAAAAAACCAAAGTATTAGAAATATTATAGCGTTTCTCTTAGTCTCGAGGTACGGACAAGGGGCGCCCATCCCCTTGTCTTACCAAGAAAAACTGTACCTCACCGCTATGATAATTGCTATATCTAAAACTAATTAAGTATTGATGGAGAAGACAAAGCCTTGAAAATGTTTATAATGTGGCGGTTATTTTTTAGCGTTACCGCGGAATCTTTTGGATTTAAAGATGGTCAAGAATGGCTAATTTCTCATTATTTGTTTAAGAAAAAATCTTAATAGGAGTAAAAAACAATGGTAAGTGCAATTCAAACTAATCCTTATTTAACGGGGAATTTTGCACCAGTCAAGGAAGAAATCACAGCAAAAAATCTTGAAGTAATTGGAGAAATTCCCTCTGATTTATCAGGATTATTCTTGAGAAATGGTCCCAATCCTCAATTTCCTCCCATTGGTAAATATCATTGGTTTGATGGTGATGGAATGGTACATGGAGTCAGAATTAGTAATGGCAAAGCTGAATATCGTAATCGTTATGTCAGAACAAAAGCTTGGCAAATGGAGCATGAGAAAGGTCATGCAATTTGGAAGGGATGTTTAGAACCATTAGAAAAAAATAATCTCCCCCCTAGTAAATTTAGCATATTCAAAAATACAGCTAACGTTACTCCTATATGGCACGCTGGCTTATTGTTGGCACTATGCGAAGGACAGGAGCCTTATGCTTTGACTGTTCCTGATTTAGAAACAGTTGGTGTTCATACTTATCAAGACAAATTAACTCATCCTCTTTGTGCTCATCCAAAAATTGACTTAGTAACAGAAGAAATGATGGTTATTGGTTATTCATTATGGCAAAAACCTTATCTTAAATATAGTGTTATTTCTGGCAAAGGCGAATTGGTTCATACTGTGGGAATAAATCTACCACGACCAGTAATGATTCATGATTTAGCAATTACCGAAAACTATACCATAATTTTCGACCAACCACTAACTTTAAATCAGTCTCCCCAAAAAGTACAACAAGGTGAACCTTGGCATCAATTTAGAAAGGACTTACCAAGTAGTTTTGGTATTATTCCTCGATATGGAGACAATGATAGCATTTACTGGTTTGAAAGTTCAGCATTTTATACTCCCCATACTTTAAATGCTTATGAAGAGGGAGATGAAATAGTTTTGATGGGAACTAGAGTCACAGAAGCGGGGATATCTCAAACAGTGGGAGAACCTATTTTTTTGGGTAAATTACCTGAATTATATATGTGGCGACTAAACCTTAAAACAGGAGAATGGAAAGAGGAAATGCTAGACGATTTACCTGCTGAATTTCCTACTATTAATGAACAACGAATAGGTCGAAAAAATCAGTATGGTTATATGTCCAAAATGGTTAGTTCTCACGAATATAAATTTAATGGACTGGTTAAATATGATTTTAGTAATGGTAATTCTCAAATTTATGAATTTCAAGGTGAATCTTATAACACTTCTTCAGCCTTTGCACCTCGTAATTTAGGAACTGCTGAAGATGATGGCTGGTTGTTAACTTTTGTTTATAATTCAGATTCCCAAACTTCAGAGTTAGCCATCTTCAACGCCCAAAATATTAACAATGGTCCAGTTGCTCGGGTTTTAATGCCACAGCGTGTTCCCTATGGATTTCATAGTAATTGGGTGTCTGAAGAACAATTGCAGAAAAGTATCAAAGTCTAATTATAAATAAACAATGAGAAAAATGAGTTTTAACCCAGCAGAAAATAAATGGTTTATTTATCCAAAACCAAATCCTAAAGCTTCCCTGCGTTTGTTTTGTTTTCCTTATGGGGGTAGTGGTGCATCGGCATTTAGTTCATGGATAAAAGATGTACCATCAGAAATGGAAATCTGTTTGATTCAGCTACCTGGAAGAGAAAATCGTATTCGAGAATCGCCATTTTCTCAATTACTTTCTTTAGTAAAAAATTTAGCTTCTGCTTTTCCTGTTCAAAGGATTCCTTTTGCCTTTTATGGTCATAGTATGGGAGCTTTAATTAGCTTTGAATTAACCCGTGAATTTCGCAGAAATAATCAAATGAGTCCAATTCATTTATTTTTTGCCGCTCATGGAGCCCCCCATTACTCTGGAAAAATTGCTCATATTCTTGCTAATGGTTCTGATTTTGAGGTAATCCAACAACTTAATCGTGTAGGTGATGTCCCAAATTGGCTGATAGAAAATAAGAAGTTAAGGGAAATATTTTTTTCTATTCTTAGAGCAGATATGCGAATGCTTATAAACTATACCTATTCTCCAGAAATGCCATTAAATTGTCCCATTTCCGTTTTTGGTGGTGTGCAGGATTTATGGGTAACAAAAGAACAATTATTAGCTTGGAAAGAATATACTTCTAGTTCATTTTCATTGGAAATGTTGGAGAAAAATCATTTTTTTATTGATTTAATTAAACCGAAAAAACTATTTTCCCTTGTTACTCAATTGGCTTCATTGTGACAACTTAATTAGCAACAAAATATAAATTTATGGGCAATTATGAAACAATTTAAAACTTTAGTAGAGCTTTTATATTATAGAGCAAATATTCAAGCACAAAAATTAGCTTACACTTTTTTAACTGATGGCGAAACTAAAGAACTTAATCTTAGTTATGCAGATTTAGAATTAAAAGTAAAGGCGATCGCTGCTCAATTACAATCATTAAATTTTTGCAATGGAGAAAGAGCTTTATTAATCTATCCACCTGGTTTAGAATATATCATTGCTTTTTTTGCTTGTTTATATGCAGGTGTAGTTGGTGTACCAACTTATCCACCTCGTCCTAATCGCTCATTATCTCGCTTATTGGCTATTATTCAAGATGCAAAAGCAAAAATTACCTTAACCACTGCTTCAGTTTTTACTAAAATAGAAAGCAAATTTGCTGAAATACCAGAATTAAAAACATTAAATTGGTTAACAACAGATACTATTATTGATAACTATTTAGCAGAAAAATGGCAAAATCCTAATATTAATAGTAACAGTCTTGCTTTTTTGCAATATACTTCTGGTTCAACTGGATCACCTAAAGGAGTTATGGTTAGCCATGAAAATCTTTTATATAATTTAGAAATAATTTATCAAGCATTTGGACATAATAACCAAAGTCAAGGAGTTATTTGGCTACCTCCTTATCATGATATGGGATTAATTGGTGGAATATTACAGCCTATTTATGGGGGTTTTCCTGTTACTTTAATGTCGCCATTTAGCTTTTTACAAAAACCAAGACGCTGGTTAGAAGCTATTTCTAAATATAAAGCAACCACTAGCGGTGGACCCAACTTTGCTTATGATTTATGTGTGGATAAAATTACTCCTGAACAAAAAACAAATCTTGATTTAAGCAGTTGGGAAGTTGCTTTTAATGGTTCAGAAAAAGTAAGGGCTGAAACTTTAAAAAGATTTGCCACTGCTTTTGAATCTTGTGGTTTTCGCTCTTCTGCTTTTTATCCTTGTTATGGAATGGCTGAAGCTACTTTATTTATTTCTGGTGGTTTAAAAACTCAAATTACTCCTGTGATTAATGTTGATAGTAAAGCTCTTAGCAATAATCAAATAATTATTAATTCTTCAGCAGAGAAAAACACCAAAAAAATAGTGAGTTGTGGTCATAGTTGGTTAGATACTGAAATAATTATTGTTAATCCAGATACTTGGCAACAATGTTCAGAAAATCAAATCGGTGAAATTTGGGTTAATAGTAAAAGTATAACTCAAGGTTATTGGCAGCAACCAGAGTTAACTAAACAAACTTTTAAAGCTATTTTAACAGAAAAAGGAGACAAAAAATTTTTCAGAACTGGAGATTTAGGCTTTTTACATAATGGAGAATTATATGTAACTGGTCGTTTAAAAGATTTAATTATTATAGATGGTCAAAATCATTATCCTCAAGATATTGAATTAACTGTAGAAAAAAGTCATTCTGCGATTATTCCTAATAGTTGTGCTGCTATTAGTTTAGATATTAATGGAGAGGAAAAATTAGTGGTTTTAGCAGAACTTTATCGTAATTACAAAGGAGAATTAACAGAAATTTGTAAAAGTATTCGTACTAACACAGCTATTGTCCATGAAATTCAAGTTGAAGAAATCAAATTACTAAAACAAGGAACTATTCCCAAAACTTCTAGTGGCAAAATTCAGCGTTTTAAATGTCGTGAATTAATCAAAAATTAACAATATTTTGAGCAAAATAAAATTATGAAAAGAGAAAAAATTGCTATTATTGGTTTAGGTGCTGCAGGTTTAACTGCAGCTCACTTATTACAACGTAAATATGATTTAACTCTATATGAAAAAAATGATTATTTAGGCGGTCATGCTTGTACAATTGTAGTTCAAGATTCTGATGGATCAGATATTCCTTTAGATGTAGGTTTCATGGTTTTAAATAACGTTACTTATCCCACTTTTCATCAACTTTTAGCACAGTTAGAAGGAGTAGAAATAGGTAATAGTGAAATGTCTTTTAGCTATTGTTCAGATATTGATCCTAATTTACATTATGCAATTAATTGGAATCCTCAGAATGAATTTGCACAAGAAACTAATTTAGTTAAACCTAACTTAACACCAGAAAAACCTAATAAAACTTTTTTAAAGTTACTTAAATATATCTTAAAGTTTTGTACTCAAGCTTCTCAAGATTTACAACAAGGTAATTTGGAAAATTTAAGTTTGGGTCAATATTTATCTAATCAACAATTTCCTGATGCTTTAATTAACTTATATATTTTACCAATGGGTGCAGCTATTTGGTCTTCTTCTCCAAAAAATATGTTAGAGTTTCCCGCAAAAACTTTTATCCAATTTTTCACTAATCATGGGCTATTATCTTTGGAAAAGGGACCGCAATGGCAATATATTAAAGGAGGAAGTCATAACTATGTCAAAGCAATTATCAAAAACTTTCAAGGAGAAATTCATCTCAATAGTCCCGTTAATGATGTAATTAGAGAACAAGATGGTGTTATAATCAAAACCAATAAGGGAGAAATCCAAAAATTTGACTATGTTATTATTGGTACTCATGCAGATGAAGCTTTAAAAATATTAACAGATGCTTCAGAACAAGAGAAAAGTTTATTAGGCGCTTGGAAATATCAAATTAATAATGGTTTTCTTCATACAGATGAATCAGTAATGCCTTCTAATAAAAGTTCTTGGGCTTCCTGGAATTATCGCCAAGAATCAAAAGATAATTCTGTGCTTTCTATTACTTATCACTTAAATCGTTTGCAAAGACATCAAACCAATAAACAATATTTTGTTACTTTAAATTCTCAAAAAACTATTGCTCCAGAACATATTATTTGTGAGTTAAAATTTACTCATCCTTTATATAATTTTGATGCAATTAAATCACAACCAAAATTAGTTAATCTTAAGGTCACAAAAAGAACTTATTTTTGTGGTAATTATTTTAGTTATGGATTCCATGAAGATGCAGTAAAATCAGGAGTTAATGTTGCTAAAGCTTTAGGAGTTGAGTTATGAAATCACAAATTTTTCAAGGAAATGTCATGCACGCTCGTCTTCAACCAGTAAAGCATAGTTTTGTTTATCCTGTGTATTTTCTCTCTTTAGATTTATCTGAGTTAGAAGAGTTAGATCAATCATTATGGTTATTTAGTTATAATAAAGTTAACCTAACCGCTATCCATGACCAAGATTATTTGAATGATAACTCAGATTCTATTTATACTAAACTTATCTCTTTTTTAAAGCAAAAAAATTGTAGCGATGACATTGATTCTATTAAATTGGTAACAGTGCCAAGATATTTTAATTATGTTTTCAATCCCGTTAGTTTTTTTATTGTTTTCGGGCAGATAATTCTTTACGTTGTCTAGTAGTGGAAATTAACAATACTTATGGAGAAAGCCACTTATATATTCTCGATCAACCAGCTAAACCTGTTGGGAATTATTTAGCTCATTATGAAATTTTAAAAGAGTTTTTTGTTTCTCCTTTTAACGATTTAAAAGGCGATTATCAGTTTTTGTGTTCTCCCATTGACAATAAAATAGATATTTCCATCAATCTTATCAAAAAAGGGGAGCAAGTCATTACTACTCGACTCTGGGGAAAAGGAATAAGTTTAGATTCATCAAACTTGCTAAAAACTCTTGTCAAATATCCCTTTGCTGCAAGTTTAGCTATGCCTAGAATTACTTGGGAAGCATTAAATTTAAAGTATAGAAAAGGTTTAAAAGCTTATTTAAAACCCAAACCCAATCATCCTATGACTATTAGAACCAGTTCTCCATTTTTTAAGCAGCTTTTACATAAACATTACTCAAGTAAAAGACATAAAAATTGAAAAAATTTTTCAAAGCCTATTTTTTTTCTATAAGTACCTAAAAACAAGGAGTAACTTATTACTCCTTGCTTTAACAAATTATGGGAAAAACCAGCTATTATTCAACAATAATAGCTGGTTAATTCTTGATAAATATCCAGAAGATTTTCTTGCAATTCTTGTTGTGATTCTCCTTGAGTCATATAATCTGGATATTCTTTATCTTCTTCTTGCCAGTAAACGTATTTTTTCTTCATCTAATTTCTTTCAGGTAGCAACAGAAACGCAATGAAACCTAACTATTTTAGCAGAAACGTTGAATCCTGTAACAAAACTTTACATTTAAGCTTATAATACTCCCTTGTTATATCAAATGGAAAAAGAAATGCTAAAATAAGTGGGGTAGTTTGATTGAATGTAATATCATGTCGGGAAAAATTAAGATAGAAATTATCAGAAACATTGTTACTAGAGTTACTAAAATCTGAGAAGAATGGCAAAAATCAAGAAAAGTTACAAGTTTTATATTGGCTAAAAACTAAACAGGTAGAAAGTGGAGGTCAGATAGCAGGGTTATCAGGGCATCACCAAACCACAATCTCAAGATGGCCCTCGTAAATATCGTTGAGGAGGGTTAGAGCAATTGCTAGGAAGAAAAGAAGGTTCAGGAAAAAAAGGGATAATCTCTAGTAATGCGAAGTCTATATTAAAAGAAGAGCTAAAAGAACATGAAAGATTTTTAATTTATAAAAAAATACACAGGGGCTAAAATTATTTTATGACTATAAGGTATCTTACAGCGCTGTACATAAATTAGTGCGTTATAAATTAAAAGCAAAGCTAAAAGTAGCAAGACCAGTAAATATTAAACAAAAAGAAGGAGCAAAAGAAGAGTTAAAAAAAAACTACCAGAATTAATAAAAGAAAAATTAAACCCATTAGAGTCAATCCTTAAAAATTCTCAAAAAATCAGATATTGGTGTCAGGATGAAAGTAGAATAGGATTAATCACACTACAAAGCAGAAAAATAACAGCGAAAGGAATTAAACCAGTTGGAGTTGAACAATTAAAATATGATTATTTGTGGTTATATGGATTAGTAGAACCTATGAGTGGAAAAAGCTTTTTTTATGAGTTTTGCCATTTGGATAGTATTTGTTTTGAAAAATATTTAGAGTTATTTAGTGAAGAATATAGCAATGACTTTCATATAATTCAGCTAGACAATGGAAGTTTTCATCAAGCTTTAAACTTGTCCATACCAGACAATATAATGTTATTATTTCAACCTCCTTATACTCCTCAAGTTAATCCTATAGAAAGATTATGGAAAGAAATCAAAAAATTTATAAAGTGGGATATATTTGCCGATTTAGATGACTTAAAAGTTAAGCTCAGTAAAGTTCTTGAAAAATTAACAGGAGAAATAGTTCAATCAGTGACAGGATGGAACTTTATTATTGAGGCTGTATCAACTATTAATATATGAGAAAAATTTAGATATTTCAAGTTACATTGTAACTTTAGCAAATTTTAATCCATTTGATATAAGTAAACGGACTGAATACTTCAATATTTCTACTGATTTTGAATAACACAAAGTTTTTCGGTGTAGTCTTGCTAAGTAATGCCTTAATTTTGTGTTTTCTCCTTCTACTCTCGTCATATACGTTTTACTAATAATCTGATGGCTGGAAAGTCTATCCTAACTAAATACCTGAAGTAGACCAAAGAGTAAGCCAAACTTATATGACAAGAGTAGAAGGAGAAAGTACTCGTCTGAGGCATTATTTAGCTAGATTACATTGTCATACACTGTTTGATGCAAAATCAGTAGAAATGCTCAAACAGGGATAATGGTTGCTGATTCACTATCTCAAGTTTGGAGATGTACCAGTCCCTTCACGCTTCATCTTCATCCCGTAATTAAGCAACGCCAAAGATGCTATGGTAGGGGCAGGCGACAAAATGGATTTTAAAGTACTTGAGTTTAATGGAGAACGAGACCATATTTATGTGTTAATTGAATATCCTCCCAAATTATCCATTTTTCAGATCGTTAACTCTCTCAAAGGGGTTTCTAGCAGGTTATATCGAAAAACCTTCCCTTCACCGCACAAAGATCACTTATGGAGCCCCTCTTATTGTGCAGTTTCTTGTGGGGATGCGCCATTGGAAAAGATTAAGCAATACATTCAAAATCAAGATACTCCGTCCTAATAAAAAGCCGCCCTACCCGAAGGGAAGGGACGGGATGATCACCCATTTTTTTTGTGATTCTCAACTCTAGTTACAATAAAAATTCATAAATACCAGGTCATCTACTTGTTCTCGGTACACCCTAGCTTATTTATGACCACTAGACCCTTTGTCCCGTGTGGGTTTGGGGTCTATTTGGACTCTATTCGTGTAGGAACGAAACGCACTTAAACTTACAAAAAATTTAAGCTGCTACCAAAGTTTTTTCCAGAGGTTGCCAATGACAATAGCGATCGCCGCCTATCTCCAAAACCACCTTAATTTTTGGTTCTAATTTGGGCAAATTCACTAAATAGGCAACCTCTTGACTTTGGAGAATAAAACCTTCAATAATCCACAAAACCAAACCCTTAGACTTAGGGGGGAGAGTTGCCAATTGAGAATAAGCAATGGGTGGGACATAATATACAGGGCCTACTGCTGCTTCTTGACCAATATTTTTTTTGCCCAGATGGGGAGGACGAACCCCATGAACCTCAGTCAAGTAAGCTGCCAAATCTCCCAGACCCCTAGCCGTCAAATTCAAGGTTTTATATCCAGCTCCACGTAAACGCCTCTGATAACGTCCCTCAAAACCCCCTTCCAGAGGAGTATAAATGCCTAAAGCTCCTGACTTTTCCAGGTCACGAATGAACCCCTTACCACTTGTAATTAGTGCCATATCTTCCTTAACATTGCTTCAAAATTCATTGATTATATTTTATTTTTCTTTTCTCGATCCTTAATTTATCAAGCCTTCGAGGACTTGTTAGAGTCGAGATAACACACTACTATGCTCTCCTTCTCCTTCGGAACTGTACGTGAAAGTTTTCCTTCATATGCCTACTCAATGTAACTATCTTGTCTATGATGTTTTTGTAACTAACTTATGTAATATTTTTTAATATCATACAGGTGACTATTTTTGCTCCCTGCTCCCAGTACTCATCTGGCATTTCTTCTGGTAGTCCGTTTCTTTTGTATCTTTTTTGCTTGTAACAAAACTTTAACATTTACTTATTCTTCCTCTTTTATGAGTTTTTCCTTCTTGAAGTTTTCAAGTTGCCTTTCTAGCCAGTCTATCTTTCCTGCCATTAGATATTAGAGTCGAGAGAACATATTACTATGCTCTCCCTCTCCTTCGGAATAATATGTAGTATTTGCACTGAACAGTAGTTTAACTAGCTTGTCATGCTACTGCCAGGAAAGAACACAACCCATCTACCACTTTTCTTCAGTTCCTCAACCAAAATCTTAAGAGCTTCGCTGTCTTCCTTATTTAAGCTATCTAGATTACGTTCCATTTTATATGTTTTGGAGTTAAAGACCCTTTCAAGTAGCTCAAACTCTTGATTTCTCAGTAGTCCGTATTCCTTTTATTTTAAATGAGCATCATTCAGCCATTTCATATCCTTAGCTAGCTCACTTCAACGATATTGTTCCATCTCTGCTTCGCTAACCTTGTTCCCTGGTTTGTTATTTTCACGTCTGACTTTTTCCCTATTCTCTAGGCGAGTTAATAGTCCTTTATTGATACTACCGTCACCACCTGTTTTCTTATCGTGGCAATTTATGTGTATTGCTTGAAGCTTTTAATAACCTTACTTGCCCCCTAGTGACTTGGGCGTTACGTGGTCAACGCTCAAACTCAGTAGGCGCACCACCTCCATCGTTGGTAGGTCGAGGTCCTTGAAAGTGTAAACCGCAATACGCACATTTTCCCTTCTGCTTTTTCAGCAAAGTCGCCTTAGCCTTAGACAACTCAGGGTGTCGTCCTAATCTCGAACTCCAATATACTAAGCCTCCATCATATGGTGAGCGTTCTCCTTTAACTTTCACGTACTCGGTTTAGCTTGCGCCGTGTTCCTCGCCGTGCTTTAGTAGTCTCATCCAGACCTCTCCTTTCTCATTTCTAATTCCGAAGACCCAGTTATCCTTCGCATCCTTATGCCAGTATTTATGAGTATCGTGACCCGTTATACTATTTCCTTTTGCCCATCTCAACAGGTATGTAAACGTTACGTTGGAAAGTTTACCAAATTTTCCGTTAGTGCCTGCATCCGAATATGCGTAATAGTTACTCCGACCCCTTATGATAGGGTTAATTTCCTTGATTAGGGCCTCCTGCGGCGCTTTTGCAAGTGTTTTGCACACATACTTAATTGCCTCGTAGTGCCTATTAATGGGGTACACTAAACCTCTGCAAATTTAGGCATGTGAAAAATTGCTGATTTCAGCTAATGCCAATAAAGTACTTACTTCTTAGGCAATTCTCCTTTAAAGGTGCTTAATCGTACCTACTACCCCTATAGGTATAACCATACTTTAAGCCGAATAAGTATAGTTATGCTAAAAAAACAAATTTAGCTAGCTATTTTGCACAACTCCATTTCAGGCATGAGCACTTACCAATTCCTACTTTTTTCAAGTTTTGCCATGCAGTTACTCGCGGTGTGCTTATGGTTACATATTTAGCACGGAACTTGCAACCCTAATTTCTTTTACAGCTGTATCTAGTTTAACATAAAAAACCTATAATTACCTAGATTTTTGAAAAACTGTTAAACCGCTTTGTGATTGATTTGGTCATTGCATTTGGCTATATCGGCATCGAGTAGATATTTGGGTTTATGTTGTATGGAAAGCTTTATCTGGGGGATTGCGTCTTGTGCTTTTCGTCCTGGTCTAAATCCGTAGCTATTCGGCTCAAAACGTGCAACCAAATTCAGGTTCTAACGTTTTTTTTGAATTACATAAGTATTTAATCATATAAAATTGGTATCCCTAGAGGACGCTTCTCATTTTTTCCAAGCTTGGGAATCCACACTCTTCATGTTGGTTTTGATTTTTCTGTTACTTTGAGGCTTTCAGCTAGTGTTAACCTTTCTTCTGACTCCAGTACCTTAATTCCGTCCACACCTGCCGTCTTTTTTCCTCTGTTGTCCTGGGTTACCGCTCTGACTGCGAGCAGCTTGTTATACCAGCTATGACGTAATGAGTTTTGGAGTTGACTCGCAATTTTTACATTACCAAAACGTACAGCCTTGTAGATAAGTTTTTGCAACTTAAACACACATCTTTCGACTTTACGCCAATCAATGGAGTCCCATGTCATATTCTTCTGTTTTTGTTAGAGTCGATGCTGGGGTCGCCCCCAGTCACCTCTCTTTCAAAACCGTGCGTGAGACTTTCGTGTTCACACTGCTCCTGAGTAACTTATATCAAATGGAAGAAAAAATGCTAAAATTAATAGGGTAGTTTGATTGAATGTAATATGATGTCGGGAAAAATTAAGATAGAAATTACTGAATCAGAAACATTGTTGCTAGAGTTGCTGAAATCAGAAAAAAATGCAAAAAAAACATAAAGTAACAAATGTAATTTTAAATAAAAACTAGACAAGTTGAGAGTGGAGGCCATTTATATCAAATGGAAAAAGAAATGCTAAAATAAGTGGGGTAGTTTGATTGAATGTAATATTATGTCGGAAAAAATTAAGATAGAAATTATCAGAAACATTGTTACTAGAGTTACTAAAATCTGAGAAGAATGGCAAAAATCAAGAAAAGTTACAAGTTTTATATTGGCTAAAAACTAAACAGGTAGAAAGTGGAGGTCAGATAGCAGGGTTATCAGGGCATCACCAAACCACAATCTCAAGATGGCCCTCGTAAATATCGTTGAGGAGGGTTAGAGCAATTGCTAGGAAGAAAAGAAGGTTCAGGAAAAAAAGGGATAATCTCTAGTAATGCGAAGTCTATATTAAAAGAAGAGCTAAAAGAACATGAAAGATTTTTAATTTATAAAAAAATACACAGGGGCTAAAATTATTTTATGACTATAAGGTATCTTACAGCGCTGTACATAAATTAGTGCGTTATAAATTAAAAGCAAAGCTAAAAGTAGCAAGACCAGTAAATATTAAACAAAAAGAAGGAGCAAAAGAAGAGTTAAAAAAAAACTACCAGAATTAATAAAAGAAAAATTAAACCCATTAGAGTCAATCCTTAAAAATTCTCAAAAAATCAGATATTGGTGTCAGGATGAAAGTAGAATAGGATTAATCACACTACAAAGCAGAAAAATAACAGCGAAAGGAATTAAACCAGTTGGAGTTGAACAATTAAAATATGATTATTTGTGGTTATATGGATTAGTAGAACCTATGAGTGGAAAAAGCTTTTTTTATGAGTTTTGCCATTTGGATAGTATTTGTTTTGAAAAATATTTAGAGTTATTTAGTGAAGAATATAGCAATGACTTTCATATAATTCAGCTAGACAATGGAAGTTTTCATCAAGCTTTAAACTTGTCCATACCAGACAATATAATGTTATTATTTCAACCTCCTTATACTCCTCAAGTTAATCCTATAGAAAGATTATGGAGACCTCAAGGGAGAACTAATTATTTTCTACTAGGAGAAGTTGAAGTTTTAACTCATAATTATAAATCCCAGCGATTAAATTAAATCTTAATCCAAACTTTCTCTTTCTATTTCTGTATCTACTAGA
>Ga0209594_1000282_pt1 | contig 35724 bp, 31 predicted proteins | sample AshMeaCrysSpring_FD_184126 | JGI IMG/M metagenome (GOLD analysis project Ga0209594, IMG submission 184126) | Groundwater microbial communities from Big Spring, Nevada to study Microbial Dark Matter (Phase II) - Ash Meadows Crystal Spring... | ecosystem: Environmental > Aquatic > Deep subsurface... | reverse complement strand
CCGAGGTCGAGAAGGCCGGCTACACCGCCGTGCTGCCCCGCCGCCCGGGCCGCCGCGCGGATGACCGGGGCAGCGGCGGCGTCGACCACGGTCGGGCCGGCGACACCGATGTCGCCGACGTCGCCGTCGTCGCCGACGACACCGACGATGCCGTCGACCACCGCGACACCCACCGCGGAACCCACCACGACACGCACCGCGACACCCACGCCGACGATGACCGCGACGACCCCGACGGCGAGGCCGAGCGCCGGCTGGCGTCGCTGCGCCAGCGCCTCTGGGTCTCGGCCGCCCTGACCGTGCCGGTGGTGCTGCTGGCGATGGTGCCGGCCCTGCAGTTCGACGCGTGGCAATGGGCCTCGCTCACGCTGGCCTCCCCCGTGGTCGTGTGGGGAGCGTGGCCCTTCCACCGGGCTGCGTGGACCAACCTGCGCCACGGCACCGCCAGCATGGACACCCTCATCTCGGTGGGCGTCGTCGCCGCCTACGGCTGGTCGCTGTACGCCTTGTTCTTGGGCACTGCCGGCGAGATCGGCATGACCCACGGGTTCAGCTTCGCGATCGAGCGCGGCGACGGGGTCGACCAGATCTACCTGGAGGTGGCCGCCGCCGTCACCACCTTCATCCTGGCCGGCCGGTACTTCGAGGCCCGCGCCAAGCGGCGGGCCGGCGCCGCCCTCCGGGCGCTGCTCGAGCTCGGCGCCAAGGAGGTCGCCGTCGTGCGCGACGGTGTCGAGGTCACGGTGGCCGTCGACTCGCTGCGGGTCGGCGACCGCTTCGTGGTGCGCCCGGGCGAGAAGGTCGCCACCGACGGCGTCGTCGAGGAGGGCTCGTCGGCCATCGACGCCAGCCTCCTCACCGGCGAGAGCGTGCCGGTGGAGGTCAGCCCCGGCGACCCCGTCACCGGGGCCACCGTGAACGCCGGGGGCCGCCTCGTCGTGCGGGCGACCCGGGTCGGCGCCGAGACGCAGCTGGCCCAGATGGCCCGGCTCGTCCAGGATGCCCAGTCGGGCAAGGCGGCGGTGCAGCGGCTGGCCGACCGGGTGTCGGCCGTGTTCGTGCCGATCGTCATCCTCCTCGCGGTCGGCACGCTCGGCTTCTGGCTCGGCAGCGACGCGACAGCGTCGGCCGCGTTCACCGCCGCGGTCGCCGTGCTGATCATCGCCTGCCCCTGCGCCCTCGGGCTGGCCACGCCGACCGCGCTCCTGGTCGGCACGGGCCGGGGCGCCCAGCTCGGCATCCTCATCAGGGGTCCCGAGGTGCTCGAGTCGACCCGTACGATCGACACGATCGTCCTCGACAAGACCGGCACCGTCACCTCCGGCCGCATGAGCCTCGTCGAGGTGGTGCCCGCCGCCGGGGTGACCGCCGACGAGGTGCTCCGGCTCGTCGGCGCCGTAGAACACGCCAGCGAGCACCCGATCGGCCGGGCCATCGCCGCCGGCGCGGCCGAGCGGGTGGGGCCGCTGCCTCCGGTCGAGTCGTTCGCCAACCGCGAGGGCCTCGGCGTGGAAGGGGTCGTCGACGGCCACGCCGTCGTCGCCGGCCGGGCCGGCCTGCTGGCCGACTGGGAGCTGTCAGCCGACGGTCAGGTCGCGCTCGCCAAGGCGACCGCCGAGGCCGCCGGCCGCACCGCCGTGCTGGCTGCCTGGGACGGCGCCGTGCGGGGCCTGCTCGTGGTGGCCGACACGGTGAAGCCGACCTCGGCCGAGGCGGTCGAGCAGCTGCGCGGCCTCGGGCTGCGGCCGGTGCTGCTCACCGGCGACCACGAGGCGGCGGCCCGATCGGTGGCGGCCCAGGTGGGCATCGACGAGGTGATCGCCGAGGTAATGCCGGCCGACAAGGTCGACGTCGTCAAGCGCCTCCAGGCCGAGGGCCGGGTGGTGGCGATGGTGGGCGACGGCGTGAACGACGCCGCTGCGCTGGCCCAGGCCGACCTCGGCCTCGCCATGGGCACCGGCACCGACGCCGCCATCGAGGCGAGCGACCTGACGCTGGTGCGCGGCGACCTGCGGGTGGCCGGCGACGCCATCCGGCTCAGCCGAGCCACGCTGCGCACGATCAAGGGCAACCTCTTCTGGGCCTTCGCCTACAACGTCGTGGCCCTGCCGCTCGCGGCGGCCGGCGCCCTCAACCCGATGATCGCCGGTGCCGCCATGGCCTTCTCGAGCGTCTTCGTCGTGAGCAACAGCCTGCGGCTGCGGCGGTTCCAGCCCCACCGCTGAGGGCAGCTACAGCCGCCCGCTGTCGATGACGCGGTGGAGGAACTGCTGCGTACGGGCGTGCTGCGGCTGGTCGAACAGCTGCGCCGGAGGACCCTCCTCCACGATGCGGCCGGCGTCGAGGAAGCACACGCGATCGGAGATCTCACGCGCGAACGCCATCTCGTGGGTGGCCAGCAGCATCGTCATCCCGTTCGCCTTCAGCTCCCGCACCACGTCGAGCACCTCCCCCACCAGCTCGGGGTCGAGCGCGGAGGTGATCTCGTCGAGGAGCATCACCTCGGGCTCCATCGCCAGGGCCCGCACGATGGCCGCCCGCTGCTGCTGGCCGCCCGAGCACCGGTCGGGGTACGACGTGGCCTTGTCGGCCAGCCCGAAACGCTCGAGCAGCGCGAGGGCGGCCCGCTCGGCCTCCTTCTTCGGCCGCCCCAGCACCTTGCGGGGCGCCAGCGTCACGTTCTCGAGCACCGACATGTGGGGGAAGAGGTTGTAGGTCTGGAAGACCATGCCGATGCGCCGGCGGACCGGTGTCGGGTCCGTGCCGGGCACGCTCACGTCGACCCCGTCGAGCAGGATGCGCCCGTCGTCGACCGGCTCGAGGAGGTTGATGCAGCGCAGCAGCGTCGACTTACCCGATCCCGAGGCCCCGATGAGCGAGATGACCTCGGAGGTGGCCACCGTGAGATCGATGCCGCGCAGCACGACGACGTCGCCGAACGACTTGTGGACGGCCTCCACCGTCAGCTTCGCCTCGCCCCGACCGGCGGTTGCCCGCCGCGCGCTCATCGCACGGCGCTGGCGCTCGTGCGACGGCGGTCGCGAGCCAGCAGGTGGTCGGTGAAGCGGGTGAGCGGGATCGTGACGGCCAGGAAGATCAGCGCCGCGGCGACGTAGGGCGTGAAGTTGGCGAACTTGGCCTTGTCGATGCCGGCCTGGCGCAAGATCTCGATCGGGCCGATGAGGCTCACGAGCGCCACGTCCTTCTGGAGGCTCACCAGGTCGTTCATGAGCGGCGGCACCATGCGCCGCACCGCCTGCGGCAGCACGACATGGCGCATCGTCTGGGTGGTGGTGAGCCCGAGCGACCGGGCCGCCGCCCGCTGGCTCTCGTGGATGCTGTCGATGCCGGCCCGGAACACCTCGGCCACGTAGGCCGAGTAGGTCATCACGAGGGCGACCGAGCCCCACAGCAGCGGGCTGTTCCACGGGCGCTCGAGGCCGAGGCCGGGCACGCCGAAGCCGATGAGGTACATCCACAGGATCACCGGCACACCCCGCATCACGTCGGTGTAGAGGGCGCCGAAGGCCCGCAGCGGGAACAGCGCCGGGCTGCGGGTGTTGCGGGTGACGGCGAGCGCCAGCCCGATCACGAGGATGCAGGGCGCGCTCCAGAGGAAGATCTTGATGTCGAGCACGAAGGCGTCGAGCAGTCGGGGGAACGAGTCGCGGAACACCTCGGCGTCGAAGAACGACGCCTTCACGCGGTCCCAGCGCGGTGCCCGTGGCACCAGCACGACGAGGGCGACCACGGTGAGGGTCATGCTGAGCGCGGCGATCAGGGTGCTGCGGCGCCGCTGCCTGCGCTCGAACTGCTGGCGACGCGTGAGGCCGGATGCGGCGGGGGCCGGCGCGCTGGCGCCGGCCCCCGTGACCATCAGGTCGGACACCGACTACTCGACGGTGATGACGGGAGCGCCGGTGTAGTCGGCCAGCCACTCGGCCTCGATGGCATCGAGGGTGCCGTCGGCCTCCAGCGCGGCGAGCGCCTCGTTGACGCACTCGACGAGCGGGTTGTCCTTGTCGAACAGCAGGCCGAACTCGTCGGTGGTTCCCCCGGCGTCGGCCGGGAACTGGCCGATCACCTTGGTGCCCTCGATCTCGACGGCGCTGACGAAGAACGCGGTCGGCAGGTCGAGGACGATGGCGTCGATCTGCTTCGCCTCCAGCGCGGCCTTGGCGCCGGCGTTGTCGTCGTAGACGAAGGGCTCGGCGTCGGGCTGGATCACCTCGAGGATGAAGTCGAGGCTCGTGGTGCCGGCCTGCGCACCGAACTTGAGCCCCTTGAGGTCGGCCACCGTGGTGGCGCCGACGGCGGCCGAGTCGTCGAAGCCGACCACGGCCTGGTTCGACACGTAGTAGGGGTCGCTGAAGGTGACCGTCTCCTCGCGCTCGGGGGTGATCGAGTACTGCTGCAGGTTGAAGTCGAAGTTCTTGGCGCCCGGCTGGATCGCCTCGTCGAACGACGTGCGCACCCACGTCACGTTCCCCTCGGCGAAGCCGAGCTGGTCGGCGACGGCGTAGGCGACGGCGGCCTCGAAGCCCTCGCCACTCTCCGGGGCGTCACCGATCACCCACGGCTCGAAGGCGGGGTTGCCGGTGGCGACCGTGAGGACGCCCTCCTCGAGCGTCTTGCCGGCGGTGCACTCGTTGCCGGTGCCGGTGGCCGCAGCGGCCGTGGTGTCGGACGGGGCGGCCGTGGTGGCGGCGGACCCGTCGCTGTCGTCGTCATCGCCGCAGGCGGCGAGCAACAGCGTGCCGGCCAGCACGAGGCCGGCGAGGGAGCGTCGGCGCATTGGGGACCTCCTGGTCAGTGATCCGGGGATGGATCGGGGTGTCGGGAGTCGGGTGGGGAACGGGCGCGGCCACGACGCCGAGCAGGCGGCGCGACCGGACGGCCCGGCCATGACAGGTGGAGGCCCATGGTAGGGAACCGGCCCGGCGCAGGGAACGCCTTCACCACCACCACCGGCCGAGGCCGAACGTCCCGCGGGCCGGGGATCATGTACGGACTGGCGAAAACGTGCTTCGATGGGAAGCAAACACCGAGGCGCCGCACCTGCGGTTGCCCCTGACAAGGAGGCCCTTGTGGTCCTGGCCGACATCTCCTTCGGCGAAATCCTGTGGACGACGATCATCATCTTCTTCTTCATCGTCTACCTGATGATGTTGTTCCAGATCATCGTCGACCTGTTCCGTGACAGCTCGGTCGGAGGCGTGGCGAAGGCCCTGTGGTTCCTGGCTCTGCTGTTCTTCCCGCTGATCACGATGCTCATCTACCTCATCGTCCGCGGCCCGAAGATGGCCGAGCGGGCGGCCAAGGAGCAGGCCGACGCCAAGGCGGACTTCGACAAGTACGTCCAGGAAGTGGCGGCCAAGAGCGGCGGCGCCAGCGCGGCTGACCAGATCGCCCAGGCCAAGCAGCTGCTCGACAGCGGCGCGATCAGCCAGCAGGAGTTCGACGCCCTCAAGGCCAAGGCGCTGTCCTGAGCTGACCTCGGCCGAAGCGTCGCCCGTCGACGTCCCGGCCGGTACACCGCCACCGAAGAGCCCGACCGGGCCGACCCGCTCGCTGACGGCGAGCGGGTCGGTCCGCGTCTACGCTCCGGCGATCCGGTCGCCCGGCACCGAGCCCCGACCGGCCGACACGACGTGACCAGCCACGACAGAAGGGGACTGCGTGAGCGCTCGACCGAACATCCTGGTGATCTGGGGCGACGACATCGGGATCAGCAACCTGAGCTGCTACAGCGACGGGCTGATGGGGTACCGCACCCCGAACATCGACCGGATCGCGGCCGAGGGCGCCCGCTTCACCGACTACTACGGCGAGCAGAGCTGCACCGCCGGCCGGGCGGCCTTCATCACCGGCCAGAACCCGTACCGCACCGGGCTCACGAAGGTCGGCCTGCCGGGTGCCGACATCGGCCTGCGGGCCGAGGACCCCACCATCGCCACCGCGCTCAAGGAGCTCGGCTATGCCACCGGGCAGTTCGGCAAGAACCACCTCGGTGACCGCGACGAGTTCCTCCCGACCATGCACGGGTTCGACGAGTTCTTCGGGAACCTCTACCACCTGAACGCCGAGGAGGAGCCGGAGAACGTCGACTACCCGACCGACGAGGAGTTCCCCGGCTTTCGCGCCCGGTTCGGTCCCCGCGGCGTGATCCACTCGTGGGCCAACGGCGACGGCACCCAGCGCATCGAGGACACCGGCCCGCTCACCCGCAAGCGGATGGAGACCTGCGACGAGGAGTTCCGCGACGCCGCCGTCGACTTCATCCGCCGCCAGCACGAGGCCGACACTCCGTTCTTCGTGTGGTTCAACTCGACGAAGATGCACTTCCGCACCCACCTGCCGGAGGACCAGCACGGGCGGGCCGGGCGGTGGCAGAGCCTGTACCACGACGCCATGGTCGGCCACGACGAGCTCGTGGGCACGCTGCTGGCCACGCTCGACGAGCTCGGCCTGGCCGACGACACCATCGTCGTGTACAGCACCGACAACGGGCCCCACATGAACACCTGGCCCGACGGCGGCATGACGCCGTTCCGCAACGAGAAGAACTCCAACTGGGAAGGCGCCTACCGGGTGCCCTGCGCGGTCCGCTGGCCCGGCCACATCCCGGCCGGCACCGTGCTCAACGGGCTGATGAGCCACAACGACTGGTTCGTCACGCTGGTGGCGGCGGCCGGCAACCCCGACATCGCCGACCAGCTCAAGGCTGGCACCACCCTCGCCGGCACGGACTATCGCGTCCACCTCGACGGCCACAACCAGCTCGACCACATCACCGGGGCGGCCGACGTGAGCCCGAGGCGTCACTTCTTCTACGTCTCCGACGACGGCGACCTCACGGCGCTGCGGTTCGACAACTGGAAGTTCGTGTTCCTCGAGCAGCGGGCCACCGGCACGCTGCAGGTGTGGGCCGAGCCGTTCATCGAGCTGCGGGTGCCGAAGATCTTCAACCTGCGCATCGACCCCTACGAGCGGGCCGACGTCACGTCGAACACCTACTGGGACTGGGTCCTCGACCGTGCCTGGCTGCTCATGGCCGGCCAGGCCTATGTCGGGCTGTTCATGATGACGCTGCTCGAGTTCCCGCAGCGCCAGGAGCCGGCCGCGTTCAACGTCGAGAAGGTGATGGCCAAGCTCCAGGCCGGCATGCGGGGTGACTGACACGTCCCCTGTGCTGGACGCCCGAGTCCGGCTCGACGGCGGCGAGTTCACGATGGGCTCCGACCGCCACGAGCCGGAGGAGGCGCCGGCCCACCGGGTGCGGGTCGGCCCGTTCGAGATCGCCGCCGCCCCCGTCACCAACGCCGGGTTCGCCCGCTTCGTGGAGGCCACCGGGTACGTCACGGTGGCCGAGCGCCCGCTCGACCCGGCCGACTACCCGGGGGCGCCGTCCGAGAACCTCGTGCCGGGGTCGCTCGTGTTCACGCCCACCCCCGGGCCGGTCGACCTCCGCCACATCAGCCAGTGGTGGACGTGGGTCCCCGGCGCCTGCTGGCACCGCCCCGAAGGTCCCCGCAGCTCGGTGCGGGGACGCCTCGACCACCCCGTCGTACACCTCGCCCATGAGGACGCGGCCGCCTACGCCGCATGGGTCGGCGGCGCGCTCCCCACGGAGGCGGAGTGGGAGTTCGCGGCCCGCGGTGGCCTCGACGGCGCCGCCTACACCTGGGGCGACGAGGCCCGCCCCGACGGCCGCCTGCTGGCCAACATCTGGGACGGGCCCGACTTCCCGTGGCGCCGCAGCCCGTCGACCCCGTTCGTGCGGACCTCGCCGGTCGGCTCGTTCCCGCCGAACGGCTACGGGCTGTTCGACATGGCCGGCAACGTGTGGGAGTGGACCGACGACTGGTACGCGCAGCAGCACGCGGTGGCGGTGTCCTCCAGCTGCTGCGGCGTCGCCCGTGACCCGCACGGCGGCACCGTGGACGACAGCTATGACCCCGCCCAGCCGCAGTTCCGCATCCCGCGCAAGGTGGTGAAGGGCGGCTCCCACCTGTGCGCCGACACCTACTGCCACCGCTACCGACCGGCGGCCCGCCGGCCGCAGATGGTCGACACCGGGATGAGCCACATCGGGATGCGGGTGGTGTGGCGGTGAGCGGCGAGATGCTCCCGTCGTGGCGGCCGGGGGCCACCCGCGATGCCGTGGTCGGCTTCCTCGACGCCGCGCTCGACCTGCCCGCCGACCACCGGGTCGCCTGCCTCGACAACGACGGCACCCTGTGGTGCGAGCGGCCGTCCTACGTCCAGTTCGACTTCCTCGCCCACGCGCTGGCCGGCGCGACGACCGTCGACCCGGCCCTGCGCGAGCGGCCCGAGCTCGCCGCCGTCCTCGACCGTGACCTCGTGGCCATCGAGGACCTCGGCATCGAGCGCGTCGCGCTGGCGCTGATCGGCCTCTTCACCGGCCACTCCCCCGAGGAGTACACCGCCGCCGTCCAGGCCTTCCTCGAGCGAGCCCGCAACCCATTGCTCGACCGGCCGCTCGTGCGCTGCACGTACCAGCCCATGCTCGAGCTGCTCGACGAGCTGCGGCGCCGCTCGTTCACCGTGGCCATCGTCACCGGCGGCGGGGTCGAGTTCGTGCGCGCGATCAGCCAGCAGCTCTACGGGGTGCCGCCCGAGCTCGTCGTCGGCACGGCGATCGACTACGAGACCGGCCGCGACCACGCCGGGAACATCGTGCTGCGCCGGACCGGCTCGGTATCGGGTGGTGCCGTCGAAGGGGCGGCGAAGGTGGCCAGCATCCAGGCTCACCTCGGCCGGCGCCCGGTGCTGGCCGCCGGCAACTCGGCCGGCGACCGCGAGATGCTCGAGTGGGCGCTGGCACCGGGCCGCCCGTCGCTCGCGCTCCTCGTCGACCACGACGACGCCGAGCGCGAGTTCGCCTACGAGAGCGTCGCCGCCACCGTGGCCGACGCCGAGCCGATCGTCGACGTCGGCCGCCGCGCCGGCTTCACCGTCGTGAGCATGGCCAACGACTGGGACACCGTGTTCACCGGCCCGACCTGAGCCCGCCCGCCCATCCAGCACCACCGTTCACTGTGTTGCCCCATGAGCACCCCGCTCATCTGGCACCACAGTCACCGACGCCCCAGCTCACTGTGGTGCCCCATGAGCACCCCGGTCATCTGGCACCACAGTCACCGACGCCCCAGCTCACTGTGGTGCCCCATGAGCACCCCGCTCATCTGGCACCACAGTCACCGAGGGCCGGGGCGCGGTCGTGGGCGTCAGCCGAGCACGACCTCCACGGCGACCACCGTCCCGGCGGGCGCGGCCGGCACCACCGCGCCGTCCACCGCGCCTTCCACGGCGCGGCCGTCGACGACGATCGACCGCACGCCCTTGCTCACCCCGTCGGGGTTCGTCACCGTGATCTCGTAGGTGGCCCCCCGGAACCGACGGGTGACGCGAAAGCCCGGCCACGAGCGCGGGATGCACGGGTCGATGCGCAGGCCGGCGTGGTCGGGCTGCACCCCGAGGATCCCCTGGCTGACGACCACGAACGTCCACGCCGCCGTCCCGGTGAGCCACGAGTTCTTCGCCTCGCCGAAGGTCGGGGAATCGGGCCCCGCGATCGTCTGGGCGTACACGTAGGGCTCGAGACGGTAGGTGTCGATCTGGTCCTCCTTGGCCGACGGGCACACCGACAGGTAGCCGGCCAGCGCGCGGTCGCCGTCACCCAGCCGGCACCACGCCAGGTGGATCCACGTGTTGTTGTGGCAGAAGATGCCAGCGTTCTCCTTCACGCCGGGCGGGTACGAGGTGATCTCGCCCAGCTCCAGGCGGTAGCGGGTATAGGCCGGCTGCTGCAGAACGATCCCGTTCGGCGTGGCCAGGTGGGTCTCCACCGCCTCGAGGGCTTGACGGGCCCGGCCGTCGGCGCCGGCGCCGCCGAGCGCGCACCAGCCTTGGCTCTCGACGAAGATGCGCCCCTCGTCGTCGGCGTGGGTGCCCACCGGCGCGCCGGCGGCGTCGTAGGCCCGCAGCCACCACTCGCCGTCCCACCCGTGGGCCTCGGTGGCCGCCAGCACCTCGGCCCGCTGCCCGCGCACCCGGTGCGCGTCCGACGGTCGACCGAGGTGGTCGTAGAGGGCAGCGAGCTCCTCGGCGGCGGCCAGGAACAGCCCGGCGATCATCACCGACTCGGCCTGCGATCCTGCGACGTCGCCGGCCGTCTGGAACGACTCGTTCGGCTCGGTGGAGAAGCAGTTGAGGTTCAAGCAGTCGTTCCAGTCGGCGTGGCCGATGAGCGGCAAGCCGTGCGGCCCCCGCTTGGCCATCGTGTAGGCGATCGACGTCTCGAGGTGGTGCAGCAACGACTCCCGAGGATCGGTGGCGCCGTCCGAGCGCACCGGGTACTCGACGTCGGCGTAGCCGCACGGCTCGTCGAGCACGCTGACGTCGCCGGTCTCCTTCACGTACGCGCACGTCGACAGCACGAGCCACAGGTGGTCGTCGTAGAAGTCGCCCCCGACGTCGGCGTTCCCCTTCTTCGTGAGGGGCTGGTACTGGTGGAAGCACGTGCCGTCGGACAGCTGGGTGGCGGCGAGGTCGAGGAGCCGCTGACGGGCGCGGGCCGGCACCATGTGCACGAACCCGAGGAGGTCCTGGTTCGAGTCGCGAAAGCCCATGCCGCGCCCGATCCCGGACTCGAACAGCGAGGCCGAGCGGGACAGGTTGAACGTCGCCATGCACTGGTACTGGTTCCAGGTGTTGGCCATGCGGGTGACGTGGGGGTCGGGGCACTCGACCCGGAACCCGTCGAGCAGCTCGTCCCACGAGTGGTTCAACGCGGCGAACGCCTCGTCGACGGCACCCGGCGCCGACCAGCGGGCCACGAACTCACGGCCCCGGCGCTTGTCGGCCACCTGCGGCGCCTCGAACTTGGGAAGGTCGCCCTGCTGGACGAACCCCAGCACGAACGCGAACGTCTGCTCCTCACCGGGTTCCAGGTCGAGGCTCACCTCGTGGGAGCCGATCGGGTTCCAGCCGTGGGCGATCGAGCCGGTGGCCCGGCCCGAGAAGGGGACCCGGGCCTCGTGCAGACCCTCGTGGACGCCGACGAAGGCCTCACGCGACGTGTCGAAGCCGGTCACCGGGCCGGTGCAGGCGAACACCGTGTAGTGGTCGCGCCGCTCCCGGAGCTCGGTGACGTGGTAGATCGCCGCGCCCTCCACCTCGACCTCACCGATCGAGTAGGTGCGCTGGTAGTTCGTCAGGTCGACGAGCGCCTCGTAGAAGGCGAACTCGACGAACGAGAACAGGCGAGGCTGCTTGCGGCCCGGCGACGTGTTGCGCACGCTGACCTGCCACAGCTCGACGTCGTGGCCGGGTGGGACGAAGACCAGCTGCGACACCTCGAGGCCGTCCCGTTCCCCGGTGATGCGGCTGTAGCCGAGGCCGACGCGACACTCGTAGCGGTCGAGCGCCGCCTTCACCGGCTTCCAGCCCGGGTTCCAGACGGTGCCGCCGTCGTGCACGTAGAGATACCGCCCGCCGCTGTCGAGCGGCACGTTGTTGTAGCGGTACCGGGTGAGCCGGCGGAGCTTGGCGTCACGCCAGAACGTGTACCCGCCGCCGGTGTTGGTGCACAGGCCGAACAGGTCGTCCTGCCCGAGGTAGTTCAGCCAGGGCCAGGGGGTGTCGGGCCGGGTGATCACGTACTCCCGGCGCTCGTCGTCGAAGTGCCCGTAGGGGTTGGCCATGCCGCTATGGAACCACTTCCACGGACCCTCGGCGACCGCCGGCCCCACCGGGGGCGGCGAGGCTCAGACGAGCGCTGCGGTGACCTGGTCGAGCAGGTGCCCGTAGTCGTCGAGCGCCGGTAGGTCCGGGTGCTCGGCCCGCACGTTGTCCGGGGCGTGGAACAAGATCCCCTCGTCGGCCGCTCGCAGCATGGCGAGGTCGTTGTAGGAGTCGCCGACCGACACCACGCGGTACCCGAGCCCCTGGAACGCCTCGACGGCGTGACGCTTCTGGTCGGCCATGCGCAGCCGGTAGCCGACGATGCGGTCGCCCTCGACGACGAGCCGGTGGCACAGCAGGGTGGGCCACCCGAGCTGGCGCATCAGCGGTCGACCGAACTGCTCGAACGTATCGGACAGGATCACGACCTGGGTGCGGTCCCGCAGCGCCGCGAGGAACTCGGCGGCGCCGTCGAGGGGTCGCAGCGTGCCGATGACATCGGCGATCGTCGACAGCGTCAGCCCGTGCTCGTCGAGGATACGCAGACGGCCCCGCATCAGCACGTCGTAGTCGGGCTCGTCGCGGGTGGTGCGCCGGAGGGCCTCGATGCCGGTGCGCTCGGCAACGGCGATCCAGATCTCGGGGACGAGGACGCCCTCGAGGTCGAGGGTGACCAGCGACTGTGCTCGGGCCGGGGCGCTCACGGCCGACATCCTCGTGGATGCCCGCCGCCGGTGACGAACTCCCTCACCGGGGCCCGGCGGCGCGAGGATCGTCGCGTGGCGTCAGGGGCCGAGCGATGACGAGGTGCCGAGGATGAAGTACGTGAAGCTGGGCCGAACCGGGCTCGAGGTGTCGAAGATCTGCCTCGGGTGCATGTCGTACGGCGTGCCCGACCGGGGCACCCACCCGTGGACGCTCGACGAGGACGCCAGCCGGCCGTTCCTGAGGCGGGCACTCGAGCTGGGCATCAACTTCTTCGACACCGCCAACGTGTACTCCGACGGCACCAGCGAGGAGTTCCTCGGTCGGTTCCTGGCCGAGCACGCCCGCCGCGAGGAGGTGGTGATCGCCACCAAGGTGCACGGGCGGATGCGTAGCGGACCCAACGGGATGGGGCTGTCGCGCAAGGCGATCCTCCACGAGATCGACGAGAGCCTGCTCCGGCTCGACACCGACCACGTCGACCTCTACCAGATCCACCGCTGGGACCCCCGCACGCCGATCGAGGAGACGATGGAGGCGCTCCACGACGTGGTGAAGGCCGGCAAGGCCCGCTACGTGGGGGCGTCGTCGATGTGGGCGTGGCAGTTCGCCAAGGCCCAGCACGTGGCCGAGCGCCACGGCTGGACCCCGTTCGTGAGCATGCAGGACCACTACAACCTCCTCAACCGCGAGGAGGAGCGCGAGATGCTCCCGCTGTGCGCCGACCAGGGCGTGGCGGTGATCCCGTGGAGCCCGCTCGCACGCGGTCGCCTGACGCGCGACTGGGATGTCGAGACCGAGCGCTCGGCCACCGACGCCTTCGGCGCCACGCTCTACCACGACGGCGCCGACCGGGCGATCGTCGAGCGGGTCGCCGAGGTGGCCGCCGATCGAGCGGTGCCGCGCGCCCAGGTGGCGCTGGCCTGGATGCTCGGCAAGCCGGTGGTGACGGCCCCGATCATCGGCGCCACCAAGCCGCACCACCTCGACGACGCCGTCGCCGCCCTCGACCTCGAGCTGACCGACGACGAGGTCCGCCGCCTGGAGGAGCCCTACGTCCCCCATCCCGTCGTGGGCTTCGCCTGATGCGAGTCGCGCACCGTGGCGCGGGCAGCGTGCGGGGCCGGCGCTGATGGGCGGACCGAGCACACCCCGCTGGACCCACGTCGCCCTGCCGGCCGGCGACCTCGACGCCTCGCTGGCCTGGTACCAGCGCTTCACACCGCTCGTGCTGCTCGACCGCCGCGACGACCCCGACGGTCAGGCGGCCTGGCTCTCCCACGAGGGCCAGGTCGACCACCCGTTCGTGCTCGTGCTCGTGATGCTCTTCCGAGACCAGGGGCGTCTTCAGCCGATGCTGGCCCCGTTCGCCCACCTCGGCATCGAGGTGCCGACGAGGGACGAGGTGGTCGCCGTCGCCGAGCGTGCCCGCGCCGAGGGCTGCCTCGTCACCGAGCCCATCGACCTCCCGCCGCCGGTGGGCTTCATCTGCGCGCTGAGCGACCCCGACGGCAACGTCGTGGAGATCTCCCACGGCCAGGGCGTGTACGACCGCGTGCAGGAGGTGTGGGGCCCATAGCCCGCGACCGCGACGACCAGGCCGCGACGACCCGGCCGTCGTGATGGAATGAGCAGCGGTGGCTGAGCGCGCGCGGACCCGGGTGGTGCTGCTCGTGTGCGACGCGCTCCCCGACCGGTGGGTCAGCCCCGAGACCACACCCCACCTCCACGCGCTCGCCGCCGAGGGTGGGCGTGCGCCCGGCGGCGCCGAGGGCGTGCTGTCGGCGGCCACCTACCCGAACCACGCCACGTTCGCCACCGGCACGACGCCCCGCCACCACCGCGTGGTGGCCAACCAGGTGTGGGACGGCTCCGCGTTCCAGGCGGCGTCCCACGTCGGGCCGGCGGTGCCCACCCTGCTGCACGCCGCGTCCGACGCCGGCTTGGTCTCGGTCGCCGTCGCCGGCGACCAGCACCTGCCGGGCGTGATGGGGTTCGACGCTGCGACCGCCGCCTGGCCGCCGCCCGAGACCGTCCCGGCCGGCACCGCCACCGACGCCTTCGGCTACCCGGCCGACCACGAGGTCGTCGGTCGCCTGGCCCAGCTGCTCGACCGCTGCGACGCCGACGTGGTGCTCGTCCACCTCAACGGCCCCGACACCGCCGCGCACTGCTTCGGCCCCGACAGCGACGAGGCGATCGACCAGTACCGGGCCACCGACGCCGCCGCCGGACAGGTCCTCGCACTGCTGCGGCCCCGCTGGACCGAGACGGTGGTCATCGCGGTGAGCGACCACGACCAGGAGCCGACCAGCGGCGAGCCTCCGCTCGACGTGGCCGCCGAGGCGAGACGGCGTGGCCTCGCCTGGGCTGTCACCCACGACGGCTCCTCGGCCGTGGCACACCGAGCCGGCGCTGCCGGCCCACTGCCCGTGCTGGCCGGTGAGGACGGGCGCCACGCCGTCGACGACGACACGGTGGTGCTGTGGCCGGCGCCGGGGCGGTGGTGCTCGTCGTTCGACTTCCCGCTGCGCGGCGTGCACGGCAGCCCCCGCACCCGCCGCCAGGTGGGGGTGGTGGGCGGCGGTCACCCGTCGGTGTCGCGGCTCGGCGCACGGGTGAGCGAGGGCGGGGTGCGAGCCGAGGACTGGGCGCCCACGATGGCGGTCCTCGCCGGGGTGGCGCTGCCGCAGGCCACCGGGAGGGCGCTGTGCTGAGCGGGCCCCGCATCGCGCTGGCCGCCCTCGACCTGGCCGGCACCCTGGTCGCCGACGACGGGGTCGTGGAGGGCGCCTTCGCCGACGCCCTCGCCGAGCTCGGGTTCGAGCCGACGCCGGAACAGCAGCGCGTGGTGCTCGAGACGATGGGCCAGTCGAAGATCGTCGTGTTCCGGCGTCTGCTCGGCGACGAGGCAGCCGCCCAGCGCGCCAGCACCGCCTTCGAGGACGCCTACGCGCGGCGCGTCGCGCGCGGCGAGGTCGGCCCGCTGCCTGGTGCCGCCGACGCCTTGGCCGCCCTGCGCGACGCCGGCGTGCGCCTGTGCCTCACCACCGGCTTCTCCGACCACACACGCGCCGCCCTGGTGGAGCACCTCGGCTGGACGTCTGCGGTCGACCTCCAGCTGTCCCCCGGTCCGGGCATCCGCGGCCGGCCGTACCCCGACCTCGTGCTCACCGCGCTGCTGCGCCTCGGCATCGACGACGTGCGGGCGGTGGCCGTTGCGGGCGACACGGTGAACGACCTCTGGTCGGGCTGGCGGGCCGGCGCCGGCGTGGTGGCGGGGGTGCTCACCGGCGCCCACGACCGCGCCACGCTCGCCCAGGTCCCACACACCCACCTCCTCGACACGATCGCCGACCTCGTCCCGGTCGTCCTCGGCGACACCGGCTGAGCCCGTCGTGGCGGCCGACGCGTCGGACACTCGCACCGACGACCAGGACTACGGTCACGAGCCGTGCGCGCCACGAACCTCCGACAGCTCCTCGCCGCGATCTGGCGAGACGAGCGGGGCCGACGGTGGCTCCTCCTCTCGCAGCTCGCTCTCGTCGTCATGGTCGTGTTCGACCTGCTCATCCCCCAGGCGATCCAGGGGATCGTCAACGACGGCATCCTCGCCGGCGACATCGACAACGTCGTGCGGGGGGCCATGTGGATGGCCGTGTTCTCCGTGTCGAGCGCCCTGTTCGCCACCGCCAACGCCTGGTTCGCAGCGCGCGTCGGCGAGGCGGTCGGCCACCGCCTGCGCATCGGGGTCTACGAGCAGATCACCAAGCTCTCCTGGGGCAACGTCGACCGCCTCGAGACGAGCGACCTGCTCGTTCGCCTCACGGCCGACGTGAACCAGGTGCGGGTCGTCGTCACCAACAGCGTCACGACGCTGCTGCGAGCACCGCTCATGATCGTCGGCGCCTTCGTGATCCTCGCCTACATCGAGTGGCGCCTCGCCCTCGTGATGGTGGCCTTCCTGCCGATCGTCGTGTCGGTGCTCGCCTTCTACCAGTGGAAAGGCGCTCCGCTCTACCGGGCCGTGCTCGCCCGCTTCGACGGCTTGAACCAGGTGCTGCAGGAGAACATGGCCGGCGTCCGGGTGGTGAAGGCCTTCGTCCGGGAGGACTACGAGAACGCCCGCTTCGACCGGCACAACCGTGACCTGCAGCGAGTCGCCACCGCGGCGCAGAGCTCGGCCGCCCTTCTGAACCCGGCCCTGCTGCTCGTCGTCAACATCGGCCTGGCCGCTGCGTTGTGGGTGGGTGGCGGTCTCACGATCGACGGGACCATCGAGATCGGCTCGGTGTTCGTGCTCCTCAACTACCTCGTCGCCGTGATGATCCCCCTCGTGCTGCTGTCGGTGCTGCTGCCCCAGGTGGCGTCGGCCGACTCCTCCGTGGCCCGCATCCTCGAGGTGATCGACGAGGTGCCCGAGGTACAGGACCAGCCCGGCGCACCGTCGCTCACCGACGCCATCGGCGGTCCGGTGCGCGGCCGCGTGGTGTTCGAAGGCGTCAGCTTCGCCTACCGCCAGGCCGACGGCAGCCCGAACCCCAATGCGGTGCTGCACGACATCGATCTGGTTGCCGAACCGGGGCAGGTGCTGGCCATCCTCGGCGCCACCGGCTCCGGGAAGTCGTCGCTCGTCAACCTGCTCAACCGCTCGTACGACATCACGGCGGGGCGGATCACCATCGACGGCGTCGACATCCGGACCGTCGCCCGAGCCTCGCTGCTGGCAGCGGTCACGCCGGTCCTGCAGCAGCCGAGCCTGTTCTCCGGCACGGTGGAGGGCAACATCCGCTTCGGGGCCACCCCCGGCCCCGGCGGCACGCCGGTCGACATCGTGGAGGCCGCCCGGGCAGCCGAAGCCTCGTTCGTCGAGGACCGGGCCGATGGCTACAACGGGGAGGTGAAGCGGCGGGGTGCCAACTTCTCCGGCGGCCAGCGCCAGCGGCTGGCCATCGCCCGGGCCCTCGTGCGGCGGCCTCCGATCCTCGTGCTCGACGACACCACGAGCGCCCTCGACGTCGCCACCGAGGGCCGGGTCCAAGACGCCATCCGGCACCTCATGAGCGACAGCACCGTGTTCCTGGTGGCCCAGCGCATCAGCGCGGTGCTCACCGCCGACGTGATCGTCGTGCTCGAGGACGGCCGCATCGTGGCCAAGGGCTCCCACCGGGAGCTGCTGTCGTCGAGCGAGCACTACCGGGCCATCTACGAGTCGCAGCTCGGGGCGGTGCCGTCCGATGTCTGACCAGGTCCTCGCCCCCACCCCCACCGCGCACCGCGACGAGCCCCTGCGCCGCCTGCTCGCCTACGTCGTCATCTCCCGCCAGCGGGTGGTGGCGGCGACGGTGCTCAGCTTCGTCGGCACCGTGTTCGCGCTCATCCCGGCGGTGCTCGTCGGCGTGATCATCAACGACGCCATCGCCGAGAGCGATCGGGACGCGCTGCGCCGCGGCATCGTGATCCTCCTCGTGCTGGCCACTGCGGGGTTCGCCACCATGTGGTGGGGCGGGCGGCTGCTGGCCGTGGCCGCGCAAGACGGCATGTACCGCCTGCGCAAGGACGTGTTCGAGCACACCCAGACCCTGTCGCTGCGATTCTTCGACCGCCAGCCCATCGGCGACCTGATGAGCCGCATCACCAACGACCTCGACTCGGTCAGCCAGTTCTTCGACAAGGGCCTCTACCCCGCCATCAACGCCACGTTCACGCTCGCCATCACGAGCGTCTTGATGGTGTTCGTCAGCTGGCAGCTGTCGATCGCCGTGGTGCTGATCGCCCCCGTGATCCTCGTGATGATGCAGCTCACCTCCCGCTACTCGGGACCAGCCTTCGCGCAGCTGCAGGACCGCACCGGCGCCCTCAACGGTGCGGCCGAGGAGCTGATCACCGGCGACCGCACGGTCAAGGCGTACCAGGTGGAGCACCTCGCCATCGCCAAGATGACCCAGCTGAGCGACGAGGCGCGCGAGGCCGGCACGCGAGCCAACTTCGTGGCGCTCACGGCGATGCCGCTGTCGTCGATGCTCGCCAACCTCGACGTCGCGCTGGTGGCGCTCGCTGGCGGCTGGCTGTCGTTGAAGGGCACGGTCGACGTCGGCACGGTGGCGTCGTTCTTCATCTTCGCCCGCACGTTCGCCCGGCCCCTCAACCAGTTCGCCCAGATCCTGAACATGGCCCTCCAGGCCAAGGCCGGCGCCACGCGGGTGTTCGAGATCCTCGACGAGCAGCCGGAGATCGTCGACCGCTCCAGCGCCGGCGACGTCACCGCCATCGAGGGCCACGTCGAGATGGAGCACGTCGACTTCTCCTACGTCCCCGGCGTGCCGATCCTGCACGACGTGTCGCTCGTCGCCCGGCCGGGGCAGAAGGTCGGCCTCGTCGGGCCCACCGGCGCCGGCAAGAGCACGATCATCAACGTCATCACCCGCTACTACGACGTGCAGGCGGGCGACATCCGCCTCGACGGCACGAGCATCTACGACCTCACCCAGGAGACGCTGCGGGAGCGGGTCGGCATGGTGCTGCAGGAGCCCTACCTGTTCTCCGACACCGTGATGGCCAACCTGCGCTACGCCCGCCTCGACGCCACCGACGAGGAGTGCAGGGACGCGGCCCGGAAGGCCGGTGCCCACGGGTTCATCGTCACGCTCCCGAAGGGCTACGACACCGTGCTCTCGGGCGGTGGCTCCAACCTCAGCCAGGGGCAGCGCCAGCTGATCACGATCGCCCGGGTGATCCTGGCCGACCGGCCGGTGCTGATCCTCGACGAAGCGACGTCGAGCGTCGACACCCGCACCGAGCGCAAGCTGCAGGAGGCGCTGGCCACGATGATGGAGGGCCGCACGAGCTTCGTGATCGCCCACCGCTTGTCGACCATCCTCGACGCCGACGTGATCGTGGCCATCGCCAACGGCCGCGTGGTCGACGTCGGCAGCCACGACGAGCTGATGGCGACGGGCGGCTTCTACCACGACCTCTACATGAGCCAGTTCCGCGGTGAGGCCACGCCGGCCGTGCTGCGCTGAGCGAGGCCGAGCGCGGCCAGGGCGTTCGCGCACGGCCCACGGTCGAGCGCACCGCCGCACCGGCGAACGAAGGGCGTGCTAGTCGGGCAGCATCGGCACCGACCAGCCCTCGTCGTGACCGAGCAGCAGGGCCCGGCCGATGGCCTTCGGACCGAAGCGGGCCCGGACGTCGTCGAGAGCGGCGTCGAGCGCGCCACCGGCGTGGCGGTCGAACGGCAGGGCCAGCTGCACCGCGCCGTCGCCGTCGAGGTTGGCGACCGACAGGCCGACCAGGGTGAGCCCTCGCTCCTCCACGGGGTCGGCCACCGACGCCAGCAGGGCGCGGGCGGCCCGCAGCACCACGTCGGTCTCGTACGTCGCCTCGGCCAGGGTGTGCGAGCGGGTCACCCTGCTGAAGTCGTCGAAACGCAGGCGCAGCACCACGGTCCGGCCGACCCGGTGGGCCGTGCGCATCCGGCGGGTGACGCGGTCGACGATGGCCACGAGCGTGGCGTCGACCTCGGCCATCGAGCGGCTCCGGCGACCCAGCGCGCGCTGCGACCCGATCGAACCTCGCCTCCGGCCGGTCGTCACGCCTCGCGGGTCGCGGTTGTGGGCGAGGGCGTGCAGGTGGCGACCGCTGGCGGCCCCAAGCATCGCGACGAGCGCGCCGAGCGGAAGCGCGGCGACGTCGCCGACGGTGACGAGACCCCGGGCCCGGAGCTTGGCGCTGGTGACAGGACCGACGCCCCACAGGCGCTCCACCGGGAGCGGGTGCAAGAAGGCCAGCTCGCCGTCGGGCGGGACCCGGAGCAGACCGTCGGGCTTGCTGACGGCGCTGGCCACCTTGGCCAGGAACTTGGTGCGGGCGATGCCCACGCTGATGGGCAGGCCGACCTCGCCGCGCACGCGCGCCCGCAGCCTGGCGGCGATCGACGGCGGGTGACCCGACACGCGCCGGAGGCCGCCGACGTCGAGGAACGCCTCGTCGATCGAGATGCCCTCCACGAGCGGCGTGACGTCGTCGAAGATGGCGAACACCGCCTTGCTGGCCGCGACGTAAGCATCGAAGCGGGGCCGCACCACCACGGCGTGGGGGCACAGTCGCCTGGCCTCGCTCCCGTTCATCGGTGTGCGGACCCCACAGGCCTTCGCCTCGTAGCTGGCCGCCAGCACCACCCCGCCGCCGACGATGACCGGGCGGCCGCGCAGGCGAGGGTCGTCTCGCTGCTCGACCGACGCGTAGAACGAGTCGAGGTCGGCATGCAGGATCGACGCATCGGAGCGCACGAACACATGTTCGCACCCCCGTCGGCGATCGCGCCAGCGACCGACCGCGGCCCTCAGCCGGCGTGGGCGGCGGTGGCCTCCTCGAGCCGGTGGAACGCACGAGCGAAGTGCTCGGGGATCGACTCGTGGTCGGGCACCAGGTCGCGGTCGCAGGCGATGCCCACGATCACCTTGCGGTCGTAGCTGTAGATCGTGAAGCTCATCGGCTGGTTGCCCGACACGGGCGCCCAGCCGACCATGCCCTCCACCCGCTTGCCGGCGAGGTACACCGGGATGGGCGGGCCAGGCACGTTGGTGAGCGTGCCGAGCGTGCGGTTCGTGAACAGGTCGACCGATGCCTCGTAGAGGCCGCGGTTGAGCCCGGCGATCGTCTCCTGCAGCCGGAACGCCACCGCCGCCTCGTGGCCATGCTTGATGCGACTCATGCGTCGCTTGGCGGTGTCGAGCACCTTCAGGAGGTCGGGCTGGTCGGTCGGGAGCTCGAGCTGCACGAGCGCGAACGAGTTGCCGAGGGTCTCGGGCAGCGCAAGGTCGATCGGCTTCAGGTTCACGGGAACCATGAAGGTCACCGAGGCGCAGCGGGCATGGTGGTCGACCAGGTAGTCGTGCAGCGCGCCCGCCACGCACGTGACGAGCACGTCGTTCACCGTGCACTGGTTGGCCCTGGCCACCGCCTTCACCGCCCCGAGCGGCAGGGGCTCCGACCACGCGACCCCCTTGTCCTCGCCGGCGGTGCCGGTCCAGATCGTCGTGTCGTTGCGGGTGCCGAGCAGGAGCTTGCGGACCGTGTCGACGTCGCCGGGCGCCGCCGAGAAGGCGTCGACCACGGGCCCACCGCCGGGCAAGGCGTGGCGGACCGACGACTCGACGGCTTCCCTCAGCTCGCCGGCCCCCGCCCACGCCGCCGTGATCAGCGTGTGGGCGGCGCCGACCGGGTTCTGCAGCGCGCCGCGGGCCAGCTCGGCGGCGTCGCCCAGCAGCTCGGGCGCCCGCCGCAGCAGGTCGCCGGCGGCCTCGCGAAGGGCCGCCATCGAGTCGGTGGCCCGACCCACCGGGTCGGCCATCGCATCAGTGGCGCGTGACGAGAGGTCCTGGGTCGCATCGGCGAGCTGGCGGGTCGCCGATGCGACTGCGGCACGGACGCGCTCGTCGAGCGGGCGGCCCGGCTCGACGGGGTGGGCGGCGTGCTGGGTGACGGCCGGCGCCTCCACCGGACCGCCGTCACGGCTGGCGTCGAACATCGACATGGACAGCTGGACCATCCGCATACCGTCGGCGATGGCGTGATGGGTTCGCAGCACGAGCGCGCTGCCGCCGCGGTAGCGCTCGACCCACAGCACGTGCCACAGCGGCCGGTCACGGTCGAGCATCTCGGTGCGGTGGCTGGCGACGAGGGCTTGGAGGGCCCGCGGGTCCTCAGGGTCGTCGAGGGTCACCCGGGTCACGTGGGCGTCGGGGTCGAAGCCGTCGTCGAACTCCCACCACCACGATCCGTCGTCGTCCCGTACGGCCTTGCTCTGGAACACCGGGTACCGAGCGACGATGCGCTCCACGATGACGGCCTTCAAGGCGTCCCAGTCGAGCGGCTCGGCCGTCCACGCCACCGAGTCGACGACCATCAGGTTGTTCGGCCGATCCATCTCGAGCCACAGAGCGTCCTGCACGCCCAGCGCCTGGCGCTCGCCCATCTCACCCTCCTTGCCGGCAGCCTCGTCGCGTCGGCAGGCCGATCATGCCCCGCACCACGAGCCGTGACCAGAGCCGTTCAGGCCATCGCGTCGGGGTCGTGGCGACCGAGCACGGCGGCCGCCCGCTCAGCCGAGGATCGTCACCGTGCCGGCGGCGCCGTCGACCTGCACGATCACGCCGTTCGGGATGCGCTGCGTGGCGTCGAGCGTGCCGACCACGGCCGGGAAGCCCATCTCCCTGCCCATGATCGCCGCATGGGAGGCGAAGCCTCCGTGGTCGGTGACGATGGCGCCGACCATGTGGAGGAAGGCGTTGAACGACTCGCCGGTGGCAGAGGTGACGAGGACGTCACCGTCCTCCAGTGTCATCAGCTCGTCGAAGTTGCGCACGATGCGGGCCCTACCTTCGTAGGAGCCGGCGCTGCCGGCCACGCCGACGACGAGCGAAGCGTCGCCCACCGGTGCCTCCACGCCGCCACCCACCCCGGCGAACGCGAACCCGACCGCCGCCATCACGCGCTGCAGCGGCGGCGGCAGGGCCTCGAGGGGTGGCGGGGGCGGCGCGGGAGGGCCGAGGTCGCTCGGGGCACCCGTCGCGCTGAGCGCCTTGCGCCGGGCGACGCGAGCGGCCAGCTCCGCGGCCGTCGGCGTGTCGGCACCACCGAGGAGATCGTCGATCTCGCCGGACCGCACGTCCAGCGTGTCGTACGGAAAGCCGATCCTCCCTCGCTCGTGCAGGCGCCGGCCCAGCTCGACGAGCCCGAGGCGGAGCAGCCCGGCCGCGGTCGCGTCGCTGTAGAGACCGCGCTCGTCACGGAGGCGGTAGACGAACCGGGCCTCGGCGAGCAGGTCGTCGAACTCGGCCCGGTGCTCGGCAGGGGTGGCCTCGCGCAGCTCGGCGGCCATCGCGTCGGCCCGGTCACGCGACCGCGACGGGTCGTGGTCGAGGGCCGAGCGGATGCGCCCGATCACGATGTCGGGACGTTCCCTCGCCGTCGGGTTGGTGAGGTCGAACCCAGCCGCGATCCGCACGCCGACGTCGCGCAGGTACCCGTCGAGCGCCGGGACACGGGAGCGCAGGGCATCCAGGCAGTCGGCCGGCTCGAGCCCGGCGTCGAGGACGGCACGGGCCTCCGGGTCGGACCGCAGCACCTCGACCACCGGCTCGAGCTCGGGCGGCAGCACGCTCGACACCGGTGACCAGCCGTCGAACACGGCGAACATCGGCACCGGGTCGCGGCCGGTCCAGGCGACGGCGTGGAGGACGAAGTCACCCACCGGGATCATGGCGAACCCGTTGTGGCGGTGGTGCTGAGCCCACATCGCTCGCAGGTGGTCGATGCAGGTGTGCAGGTGGAGCCGCAGCTCGTCGTCGGTCAGCGCCGCCAGGTCGACGTCGGCCAGCGCGCGGTGGCGAGCCAGCGCCGCCGGCTTCGTCTCCTCGTCCCACCGGCGCACGCCCTCGCGCCAGATGCGACGCTCGAACGCTTCCGCGGCCAGGCCGGTGCGCCGGCCGATCTCGGCGCCGAGCTGCTCGGGCGTCTTCGGACCGTCGGGTCCGGGGACGTCGAACGGCTGCGGCTGCATGTACGCGAAGCCGTTCACGAAGGCGACGTGGACGCTGTCGAGCAGCACGCCGAACGGTGCGAACGCTTCGGCGAATCCGACGGCGAATGCGCCCGGCACGACCTCCTGCATCAGCGCCGTGACGGCAGCCGGCAAGTGGGCGCGCTCCTGGTGCCAAGGGCCCGGTCCCGGCGGCTCCCACGTCACCTCGGTCGGCACCGTCTCGGACATGGCTCCTCCCCCCGACGCCCCCGGACCCCCCGTCCACGAGCGCAGGCGGACCGTACCCCGTCGCCTCCGCTCGCGCCCGCCGGATCGGCCTCCGAGCAGCACGACGATGGTGGCCATGGTCGAGCCGATGACGAGCATGCTCAGTGCGGTCTTCCACGGGTTCACGCGTCTCGTTCGTCCCCACGTGTAGCCGACGGCCACCATCATCAGCACCAGCAGCACCGCCGAGATCCGCAGCGCCACCGGTCCTCGAGCGCGACGCTGCCCTGGCCCGCCGGCACTTCTCGTTCGAGCGGACGACCGACGGGCTCCGGTGGGTGCTCGACCATTGGGACGAGCCCTGGGTGTTCCGCCACGCCGCTACGCGCCGGCGAGCAGCGCTGTGAGGTAGCCGCCGTAGCAGGCGAGGAGGAGGATGCCGCGCCGGCGGCCCAACCGGTTCGCCGGCCCGGGCGCGACGAGCAGGGTCACCACGATGCCGGCGACGATCCCGACGGCCACCTCCCGGCCCTGGACGGTGATCGGCGAGATGAGGCCGGCGACGCCGACGATCCAGAAGCTGTTGAAGATGTTCGAGCCGATGATCGTGCCCAGCCCGACCTCGTCGTGGCCGCGCCACCGCGACACGATCGTGGTGGCGAGCTCAGGTGTCGACGTACCGAGCGCGACCAGCGTGGCGCCGACCACGAACTCGTCGAGTCCGAGCGCGTCACCGATTCCCTTGGCGGCGACGACGATGAAGCGACCGGCCACCACCAACAAGACGAGACCCAGGAGGACCGACCAGGCCGCCCGGCCGACGCGGTGCTCGCCGAGCACCATCTCGGCTGCGCTGCGGGCTCTTGCCGCCTCGACCACCGTGAGCGTGAGCCAGATGAGGAAGGCGACCAGCAGCACCCCTGCGTCGACCCGTCCGAGCGTGCCATCGATGACGAGCAGCCCCGTCAGCACGGGTGCGGCAACGGCGAAGGGAAGGTTGCGGCGGAGATCCGACCGCTCGACGACCAGCGGGACCAGCACGATGGCCACCGCCAAGACCAGCGCGATGTTGACGACGTTGCTCCCCAGTGCGTCGCCGAGCGCGATCGCCGAGCGATCGCTCATGGCGGCGTTCACCGCCACGGACAGCTCGGGGCTCGACGTGGCAAAGGCGGCCACGGTGGCCCCGATGATGCCGGCCGGCACCCGCAGCCAGCCGGCCAGCCCAACGGCCCCCCGCACGAAGAGCTCTCCGCCCACCACGGCCAGCACGATGCCGGCCAGGAGCGCAACGACGTCGGCCACGCCCTTTGTCTAACCCGACCCCCGCACCCCCACGGGCCTCGTCACCGATCGTCGCCGAGGAAGCCGCCGTCGTCGGATCGCAACGGGAGGTCGAGGTACGAGCGGTCGAGGGCGACCACCGAAGCGGCGCCCACGAGGTGCAGGGTGCGCACGACGTCGTCGTGCAGCCAGCCGAGCACGCGGTCGACGCCCCGTTCACCACCGGCGCCGAGCCCGTACAGGTAGGCGCGGCCGGCCATGCACGCCGTGGCGCCGGCGGCCACGGCTTTCACGATGTCGCTGCCCCGCCGCACCCCGCCGTCGCACAGGATCTCCACTCGGCCACCGACGGCGTCGGCCACCGGCGCCACGAGCGGGAAGATGGCGGGGGCGCCGTCGAGCTGGCGGCCGCCGTGGTTCGACAGGGCGACCGCGTCGACACCGACGTCGGCGGCCGTGACGGCGTCCTCCACCCGCTGGATGCCCTTCACCACGATCGGGCCGTCCCACATCGAGCGCAGCCAGTCGAGGTCGGCCCACGACAGCGACGAGTCGAACTGCTGGCTCACGTAGTCGGACAGGGTGACGGGAGAGGCGCCGTCGCCGACGTCGCGGCCGACGACGTTGGCGAAGCGGATCGGCTCGCTGCGCACGAACGCCCACGTCCACGACGGGTGGACGGCGCCGTCGACGAGCGTGCCGAGCCCGATCGTCGGCGGCAGCGAGAAGCCCCGGCGCACGTCGCGCTCGCGCCGGCCGAGCACCGCGGTGTCGACGGTGAGCACCAGCGCCTCGTAGCGAGCGACGGCGGCGCGCTCGACCATGTCGCGGACCAGCCCACGGTCACGCCAGGCGTAGACCTGGAGCCAGAGGCGCCCGTCGCTCACCGCCCGCACCTCCTCGATCGAGCGGGTCGCGAGCGTCGAGAGCGTGTAGGGGACGCCGGCCCGAGCCGCCGCCCGCGCCACCGCCAGCTCACCCTGCGGGTCGGCGATGCGGGTGAAGCCGGTCGGGGCCAGCGCGAGCGGGAACGCGGTCGGCTGGCCGAGGATCGACGTCACCGGGTCGACGGCGGCCAGGCCGGCCAGCACGCGAGGCCGGAAGCCCACGTCCGCGAAGGCGTCGGCGTTCGCCCGCAACGTGCGCTCGTCCTCGGCGGCGCCGTCGATGTAGTCGAACACCCCGCCGGGGAGCCGGCGGCGGGCGATCCGGCGCAGGTCGTCGACGCTGGCGGCGCGGGCCAGGCGCCGCTCGACGGCGTCGGTCTCGAACCGCTTGAACCGCAGCACCGAGCGCAGCGTGTCGACGACCGTCATCGACGCCGCCCTCGCTGCGACGGCGCGCCGGCCGCGCCCGAAGCCGTCCGCACCCGGTCGAGCCAGGCCCTCCTCGACTCCGTCTCAGGCATCACGCCGCTCCCCGTCCTCTCGTGTCGGCTGGGAGCCGGAGTCTGGCACCGAGGACGAAGCGGCGAGGACGGCCTCGCCGGGCTCGCCGAACCCTCCCAGGTAGGCCCACACGTAGGCGATGACGGCGAAGATCGTCCCGACCTCGACGGTGGTGCGCGTCGTGCGCACCAGCGCGAACACGGCCAGCCCGAGGGCGATGAGATCGACCAGGCCCCAGCTGGTCGCCTCGGCATCGGAGAGGCGGATCCACTGCTTGGCGACCACGCCGAAGTGGCCGCGAAGGTCGCTGCTCGAACCGGCGTCGATGAGCGAGACCTCCAGCTCGGACTGGTCGTTCAGGCGGCGGTGGATCCGGCCCGAGCGCCGCACCAGGCACTGGTTCAACGCGGCCACCGGCACGGCGACGAGCGCGGCGACGGCACCCAGCAGCGGGTCGTAGAAGAAGAGCATGGCGAGCGAGCCGAGCACCGCGAACGCCGCCGCGATCGCCGCTACGACGTCGCGCTCGAGGAAGTCCACGTACTCGCCGGCCAGCGCGGTCCTCGCGACGACGGCCGTGGTGGCGTCCCCGTCAGCGCGCTGCTGGTCCATGAGGTCGGAGGCGAGGCCGCGGTAGAGGCCGTCGAACGACCGGGTGTCGAACCACTGCCGAGCAACGGCCAGCGTGGTGTGCGCTGGCGAGATCGACACGAACACCACGATCCCCATGGCCGGAACCTCCCATCGCCGCCCGACGGCTCACGACAGGCCCTGCCTCGGCCCTCGCTGACGTTGTCGGTGCTCGGGCTGGCCGTCGGCGTCAGGGCACGGCGACGAACTTCCCGCGGATGCGGCCGGCCTCGAGATCACGCATGGCATCGGGCAGATCGGCGAACGAGCCCACCCGGTCGATCACCGGGCGAAGGCCTCCCTCGTCGACGTGGCGGCGCAGGACCTCGAGGTCGGCGGCCCGGGTGGCCGCCACGAACGTGCCCATCCGCTGGCGCGTGAACACCCCCATCGCCTGCGCCCGGATCGGACGGCCCAGGCCGAAGAAGATCCGACCGGCGTTCTCCCCGCCGACGATCACCAGCGCACCCTTCGGCGCAAGCGCTTGGCGCAGGACGCGCAGCGGGCGGTTCCCGCCGATGTCGATGATGGCGTCGTAGCGGGTGCCGTCGTCGGTGATCTCCTGTGTGGCGTAGTCGAGGACTCGTGCCGTCCCGAGCGACGCGACGAGCTCCGCCTTCGCCGCGCTGCACACCCCGGTGACCTCGGCCCCGAAGGCACGAGCGAGCTGCACGGTGAAGGTGCCGACACCGCCCGATGCGCCGATCACCAGCACGCGTGCGCCGTTGGCGAGGCGGGCGCGGTCACGCAGCGCCTGCAGCGCAGTCACCCCCGAGATGGGCAGGGCAGCCGAGTGCTCGATCGGGACCGCCATGGGCACCCGGCCGAGGGACCGCTCCTTCATCACGGCGTACTCGGCGAAGGCGCCCCAGCAGGCTCCCATCACGGCGTCGCCCGGCTGCACGCTCGTGACGTCGGCGCCGACGCCCACGACCGTCCCCGCACACTCGCTGCCGACCACCGGCCGGCGAGGGTGGCGCATCCCCGACATGGGCCGCACGAGGTAGGGCAAGCCGGTCATCAGATGCCAGGCCCCGCGGTCGAGCCCGGCCGCCGCGACGCGCACGAGCACCTCCCCGTCACCGGGCGCCGGAATCGGCACCTCCTCGACGGCGAGCACCTCGGGACCCCCGTAGCGGCGGGCGGTCACGGCCTTCATGACGGTGGGCGTGGTCATGCTCGGAGTCTGACAGGCGGCCGCTCATTTCACAACTACATGTAGCGTTATTGCTCGCTCCTTCTCTTCCGCCTTGTATGGTTTGCAGTCGATGCCTCGCCCCCTGAGCGATACTGCGCGCAGCGCAATGCTGCACGCGGCACGGTCGATCCTGTCGACCGACGGCGTGCACGCCTGCACGATCGAGGAGGTGGCTCGACGCAGTGGCATCGCCAAGACGACCGTCTACCGCCACTTCGGCAGTGTCGACGCCCTCGTCCTGGCCGCCGTCGACGGCTGGGTCAAGGAGGCCGCCGCCCCCGACACCGGCTCCCTGCGGGGCGACCTCCACGAGATCCAGCGCCGCTACCTCGGCACGGCCCGCTCCCCCGCCCTGCGCCAGCTGTTCGCGTGGATGGTGAGCCGGTCGACGAGCGACCCCGAGTTCGCACGGCAGTTCCGGGCCGTGCGCGTGCAGCCGCGCGGCGCCACCGTCGTCGCACTGCAGCGAGCGATCGCGCGCGGTGAGATCCCCCCGACCACCGACGTCGCCCTTGCCCTGCACCTCGTCCAAGGGCCGTTCCTCTCCAAGCGCATCGTCGAGAACGAAGACGTCACGAGCGAGGAGCTCGACACCCTGATCGACCAGATCGTCCGAGCCCTCGGCGCGGCCTGATCGCATCGACCTCCAGGCGACTCCGTACCATCGTCGGGGAGGTCGCCGTCCGAGGCGACGCGAGAGCGAGGCGAGAGCGATGATCGAGTGGAGCGACGAGCACCGAATGATCCGCGAAGCCGTACGGAGGTTCGTCGACGACGAGGTCCGCCCGCACGTCGACGAGCTGGAGCACGGCGACCTGCCGCCGTACGACATCCTGCGCAAGCTCTTCGCCACGTTCGGCATGGACGCGCTCGCCCGCGACCGCTTCAAGCGCCAGATGGAGCGCGAGCGGGCCGCCGCCGAGGCGGCCGCCCGTGGCGAGGCGCCCGCCGAGGCCCGCAAGGAGAGCGGGGGCGACACCGGCATGACGCTGCTGCCGATCATCGAGATGTGCCGCGTGTGCCCGGGGATGGTGACGGCCATGGGCGTGAGCGTCAGCCTCACCGCCTCGGCGATCATGGCCAAGGGCACCATCGCCCAGAAGGAGCGGTGGGCCCTCGACCTGCTCACGCTCGACAAGGTGGGGGCGTGGGCCATCACCGAGCCTGGGTCGGGGTCCGACGCGTTCGGGTCGATGCGCGCCAGTGCCCGGCGCGACGGCGACGAGTACGTGCTCAACGGCTCCAAGACGTTCATCACGAACGGGCCCTATGCCGACACGATCGTGTTCATCTGCAAGCTCGACGAGGGCAACCCGCCCGAGGACCGCAAGGTGCTGTCGTTCGTGCTCGACCGGGGCATGCCCGGCCTCGTGCAGTCGAAGCCGCTGCGCAAGATGGGCATGCACTCCTCCCCCACGGGCGAGCTGTTCCTCGACGACGTCCGGGTAGGGCGTGACCGCCTCATCGGCGAGACCGAGGAGCAGGCCGGCGGCCGCGACGGCGCCAAGGCGACGTTCATGCAGGAGCGGGCCGGGGTGGCCGCCATGGCACTCGGGATCATCGAGGAGTGCCTGCAGCTGAGCACGCAGTACGCCAAGGACCGCATGCAGTTCGGCAAGCCGATCGGCGAGTTCCAGCTCATCCAGGAGAAGCTGGCCCGGATGGAGGTCGCCCGCATGAACGTCCAGAACCTGGTGTTCCGCACGCTCGAGTTCAGCGCCGCCGGCCGGTCGATGACGCTGGCGGAGGCCTCGGCCATGAAGCTGTACTCGGCCAGAGCCGCCACCGAGGTGGCCCTCGAAGCGGTGCAGCTGTTCGGCGGCAACGGCTACATGGCCGAGTTCCGGGTAGAGCAGCTGGCCCGTGACGCCAAGGTGCTCCAGATCTACGCCGGTACCGACGAGATCCAGATCACCCACATCGCCAAGGACCTGCTGCGCGCCTGAGCCCTGGCGCGTCGCCGCCTGTTCGTCAGCCGCTCCGCAGCTGCTCGAGCAGAGCCGCCTTCCGCGCCTCGTTGCCCTCGAACGTCAGCTCCTCGGACTCGAAGCGAGCCTGCAGATCCGCGAGGGCGCGGCACCCCCTGCTCCGACGCACCGTCGGGTTGCCCCGGCGCTTCGGCGACGTCGTCGCTGGTCAGGGCCCGGCGCTCAGCAGCGCCGACGGCGGGGCTGTCGCTCACGGCGACGGGGCACGTGGAGGCGCCTCGGCGAAGAGCCGACCGAAGCCGGGGTAGGGCGCGAGGCCGATGACGTCGAAGCGGATCAGGCCGGCACGCACGAGCGGAAGCTCCGAGACGACCCGCTGCGCTTCCTCGATGTCGGCGACCTCCAGCACGAGGACTGCGGCGCGCCGATCGACCCGGAAGTGGACCTCCCGAACGACTCCGGACTGCGTCAGCTCGTACAGGTGGAGCGCCTCCGCACGTAGCAGCTCCTCCGTGAAGCTGCTCTGATCGACCGCGTCGAGCTCCTCCTCCAAGGCGAGGACCTTCACACCCGAAGGTCTACCTGATGCGCACGACGGCACCGGAGGGCGGACATGACGGCTGTGTGCTCGGCCTGCGGGCTGAACAGGACGAGGTTGCAGCAGCCGTCGAGGTTGGCGGTGCGGTGATCCCGACCGGCGACAAGGATGACCTCAACAGACTGGCTGCCTCGTATCCCACCATCCATGTCGTCGTCGTGCAGTCCGGTTCTGACCGGCATCCCTGGCGACGGCACCCCGATGACCGCCCAAGCACCCAGACCGTCAGCACGTCGCGCATCACCATCCCCACGGTCTCTCGCGCCGATGGTGGCATCATGGATGGCGAGGAGTTGCCCGATGAGCGTCAGCAGCCGCACAGCGACGGTGGGTCAGGTGGCCCCCGACTTCACCCTCACCGACCAGCACGGTGCCGAGTTCCACCTGGCGGAGGCGGTGAAGGCCGGACCGGTTGTCGTCGTGTTCCTCCGAGGGTTCGGCTGACCGTTCTGCCGACGGCACCTCTCGCAGTTGCGAGACGACATCGACCGGTTCCGACAGGCCGGCGCGTCCGTGGTGGCCATCGCCCCGGACACCGCCGACGGGGTCGCCCGGTTCGTGCGCGACAACAGCTACCCCTTCCCACTGCTCCCTGACGCCGATCACACCGTCTTCGACGCCTACGACGTGGTCAGCAAGCTGGTGAGCCTCGGCCAGCGCCCGGCGGTGTTCGTCGTCGACCGGGAAGGGATCGTGCGTTTCGACTCGATCGGCACCCAGCAGTGGGAGATCCCCTCGAACGACAACGTGCTGGCGGTGCTGTCCTGACGAAAGTCGACACCTTCGACGAGATGGCGCGTGCGGGTGGTCGTATCAGGCGCCTGTCGAGCCTGACGTGAAAAGGTTCCACGTGAGCCGCTCGGTCGCAGCGCCGCCGGCCGTCGTGTGGGACCTCCTCGTGACGGTCGCGCAGTGGCCCAGGTGGGGACCGTCGGTACGGGCCGTGGAGCTCGACGCCGAGCGGATCACGCTCGGGAGTCGCGGCGTGGTCGAGACCATGGTCGGCGTTCGCCTTCCGTTCGAGGTCACCCACTTCGAGCCCGGCCGGGCCTGGTCGTGGACGGTCGGGGGCGTGAACGCGACCGACCACACCGTCGAGACCACCGGGTCCGGCACCCGGGTGAGCTTCGGCGTGCCGTGGCTCGCCGCGCCCTATCTCGGGATCTGCGCGGTGGCGTTGCGGCGCCTCGATCGTCTGGCCGGACGGGAGATCCGACGATGAGGTTCGCGTTGACCCGGCTGGGCGAGGGCTCGATGGTCTTCGGGCGGTCGACGTTCGACGCTGCCGGACGACGACGCAGCCAACACCGAGCTCTTCTGGAAGCGCGTCCGAGCGTTCCTCGGCTGAGCCGGGGTTCGACGATCGGGCCGACCTGCGCAGGGGCGGCCGCACGCCGCGGGACGGGTCGGCTGCGGCCCGAGACGGAGGGACCGGATGGACGGCAAGCACCTTCGCACCGTGGGGCGGTGGCTGCTCGGTGCGGCCCTCCTCCTCGCCGGCATCGGTCACGTGAGCGCGCAGCGCCAGGAGTTCCAGGCCCAGGTGCCCGACTGGTTCCCGGTGGACGCCGACGTGGTAGTGGTCGTGTCGGGCGTGGTGGAGATCGCCCTCGGCCTGGCGCTGCTGCTGCTCGCCCGGCACCGGGTGGTGGTCGGGTGGGTCGTGGCCGCCTTCTTCGTGGTGATCTTCCCCGGCAACATCGCCCAGCTCCTCGAGGGCACCGACGCGTTCGGGCTCGACACCGACGCCAAGCGCTTCGTGCGGCTGTTCTTCCAGCCGGTGCTCGTGACCTGGGCCCTGTGGTCGACCGGCGCCTGGCGAGCCCTGCGGACCCGTGCGACCCCAGCTGCCACCACGACCCCTGGCTGATGGTCGACCGAGACGCCGTGTCTCGCCTCCGTATGCTGCCTCGCAGCGGTGCCGCCATGGTGGCGACCGGTGTGCTACCGGCCGGACGGCGGGCGACGGACCCCCGACGACCCGGACCGACAATGCGTCGACGACGACCAAGGATCCCTGCGCGGAGCGACACCGAGCACTCGCCGCGCTGCGGTCCGCCGGGTATCGGGTGGGTGCCGAGCCGAGACTGGATGCTCGGTGCCGCCGAGCAGGCCACCCGGCCCAAGTACGGAGTGGCCCGACGGCTGCGCGACCTGAGCTCTGGTGCTCCGGGCGCACAAGGACGCCACGCCACGAGAGCGCGGGTCAGTTGCTCCGCTGCGGCCTCGACTGGGAAACTCCTCGCATCAAGGTCTCCGCGGCCGCCCCCACGCTCAGTCCGTCGGCCATGCCAAGCTGAAAGGGAGATGCGCGTGCAGCAGCCGAAGGGCGTGCCCGAAGTGTCCTCGTCGACCGCCGCGGCGACGCCGCCCGCCACCGCTTCACCTCTCGACGACGAACGCGACCTGTTCGGGGTGCGGTCCGTCGTCGGGGCGATCGGGGTCCTGCTCGTCCTCACCCTGTTCGGTGTCGGCCTACAGGCCCTGGCCGACTCGGTGCGGGGCTCGAGTGGCTTCACCGTCGGTGAACCGACCGCGGTCTCCGACACGGTTGCGTTCGTACCAGCGCCCGGCTGGATCAACGACCCTGACCAGTCGGTGCCGGGCGCTGCCGTGGTGGCCCAGAAGAACGGCTGGGAGATCAAGATCGCCGCCGGCCTCACCCTTCAGCCCGGCCAGTCGCTGGAGGACTTCGCGAGGATCTTCTACGACATCCCTCCTGATGAACCAGGTTCGCAGGTGTCAGACCTCGAGACCTTCACGACGACGAGCGGTCTCACCGGCGTCACCTGGACCGTGCACGGCTCCACGACGACCACCACGACGTGGCAGATCGCCAACGGCGACCAAGTCACCCAGGTCCTGGCGATCGGTCCGTCGGCGACGCTCGACAGCGTGCAGGCAGATCTCGATGCGATGGCCGGGTCGGTCACGATGGAGAACGCAGCAGAGGAGGGACAGTGAGCGACGTCGGAGCAATCTCGCCCACCCACGATGCGCGGCCCGTCGGCCAGGCACGGCTCATCGACACGCAATCGTTCGTGTTCTGGGTGTTCGTCGTGGCAGTCGTGTACAGCGGCATCCACGTCTTCTCCGAGGTCACCGACTCGATTGTCGTGCAGACCCTCCCGGCAGTGGGGTGGTCGGCACTGGTGCTCTGGTCGATCTACGCGGCCGCGTTCTTGGCGATCGTGTACCGACATCAGCTGTTCGTGCGCCGATCGCCATGGGTGACGGTCGGCGCGCTGGCGTGGGGTGGCACCGTGGCGTACTGGTTCGCGGTGAAGGCCAACGCGGCCGTCGGCGACCTGTTCAAGCTGTGGTTCTCGTCGGACTTCAACGAGCGTTGGGGGACCTCACTCGCTGCAGCCACCAACGAGGAGACCCTGAAGGCGCTCGGGGTGATCGTGATCGTGCTGCTCCCGCTGACGCGTGTGAGGAGCACACTCGATGGCTGGTTCTACGGGATGATGGTGGGTCTCGGGTTCCAGGTCGTGGAGGACTACGTCTACACGGTCAACAACACGTCCAGCCTTGCCGAGGTCAGCTCCTTCTTCTTGCAGCGTGGCCTGCTCGCGGGTCTGTGGGCCCATGCCGTGTACACGGGCATCGTCGGCGCTGGAATCGGCTACCTGGTGACGCGAAACGATCGGCCACTCACACGGCGCATCGTCATCGCCGTCGGCCTGTTCGCGCTCGCGTGGACCTTCCACTTCGCTTGGGACCTCCCGGTCCTCAATGAGCTGTTCGGCTCGGGCTTCGGCGGGTTCATCGGGATCATCCTCCTCAAGGGCGTCCCCGCGCTCGTCACGCTGCTCCTGGTCGTCCGATGGGGTCGCCAGCACGAACGCAAGGTCTGGACCGCATTCGTGGAAGCGTCCATCGACCGCACGCTGCTGTCCGAGCAAGAAGCAGCCGACCTGCTCAGCCGCAAGGCACGTCGCGCCGCTCGCAAGGCATCGGCTCAGGCGGGCGGTCACCGGGCCAAGCGTCTCCGCAAGCGGCTGCAGCTGACGCAGCTCCGCTACGTGCAGGCCGTCCAGGAAGAGGGAGCAGCCAGTGCTGACGCCGCCGCATTCGCCGACCTGATCAGCCGCATTCGCCAGGATCCCGCCTACAGCTGATCGGCCACGGCGAGCGCCAGCCGGCCCCTCGCCAACGGCGACTCGGCGCACGAACAGCATCACCTTCGCCAGGTGGTGCTGTCGTAGGACCACGACGCCGTGACCAGGCCACACGCCGTAGACCGCGCGCGCTCTACGACCAAGCGTCAGCAGTCTGCGAGTGTGGTGCAACACCAGCGATGGCCGTGCCCTTCGACGGTCCCCAACTCGTGATCTCGCAGTACCGTGAGGTCGTGGCTCGACGGACGACCGTTCGCCTCCCCGAGGACCTCGCCGTCGATGACACCAACCTCGAGCAGCGCGCCGACGGCGAAGCAGCACCGACGACTGCTGCCCCGGTGACAACCGCGGCCCCATCGAGTGGTGCCGGCACGCTGCCCGGCGTCCGGCTCCAGCGTCGTG
>Ga0209594_1000281_pt1 | contig 35725 bp, 31 predicted proteins | sample AshMeaCrysSpring_FD_184126 | JGI IMG/M metagenome (GOLD analysis project Ga0209594, IMG submission 184126) | Groundwater microbial communities from Big Spring, Nevada to study Microbial Dark Matter (Phase II) - Ash Meadows Crystal Spring... | ecosystem: Environmental > Aquatic > Deep subsurface... | reverse complement strand
TGTCTATGGGCAAGGGGCTGAAGCCCCTTGTCTATGGGCAAGGGGCTGAAGCCCCTTGTCTATGGGCAAGGGGCTGAAGCCCCTTGTCTATGGGCAAGGGGCTGAAGCCCCTTGTCTTTTTTTATTGGTATCCTTTTGTAACTTTCAAAAATAGAAAAAAGTTATAAATTACTGAGATAACTGTTCAGGTAAATAGGCAGCCTGTTTGCGCAACAACTCCCCAATAGTAAGATTAAACTCAGACTTACCATCAAATACTGTACCCACTTTACCTCTCTCAAAATGAATTTTGCCTAAATCATAACCTTCCTGTGGTAAAGGAATATAACCCACTTGTTTTACTATTTCTGGAGCTTTTTGGAGATAAAACTTAACAAAATCTTCTAAAGCTGGTTTATTTTGAGCAGCCTGAGCATTAATATAAATAAACAAAGGACGAGCTAAGGGTTGATATTCAGCATTTTCCACAGTTTCCCTAGAAGGTAAAACAGGACCATTTCCAGAGTCGATCGCCACTGCCTTTAATTTATCTTGGTTCGCTTCATAATAAGCAAAACCAAAATAACCCAAAGCATTGGGATCTTCTACCACTCCCTCTACCAGAATATCATCATCTTCACTGGGAACAAAATCATTGCGACTAGCACCTTCTGTACCCATAATTGCTTCAGTAAAGTAATCAAATGTACCAGAATCTCTACCTGGCCCAAATAATTTTAAAGGTTCTTGTGGCCAAGAGTCACGCACATCACTCCAGTTTTTAATATTACCTTCCGCTTCAGGCTGCCAAATTTTCTTTAATTCTTCTACAGTTATCTTATCTACCCAGTCATTAGCTGGATTAACCACCACTGTAAGAGCATCAAAAGCAATAGGTAACTCAATATAAGCTACTCCTCCATTATAACAAGCTTCCATTTCTTGACGACTTATAGGTCTAGAAGCATTACTAATATCAGTTTCTCCTGCACAAAACTTTTCAAAACCTCCCCCAGTCCCCGAAAAATTAACCGTTACATCAAGCTTATGATCGGGTTCAGCATTAAACATTTCAGCCATTTTCTCCGTAATTGGATAAACTGTACTGGAACCATCTACTGTAATTTGTTCTGTTTTTGACTGCCCTAATGTCCAGGGTTGAAATACTGTAGCAGCAACTAATGCCATCGCCACAATTCCTAATTTTGTAGGTATATTTTTTGCTTTTAGTTTCATCTTGTTTTTTTTTCCGTATTTTACCTAAGTTTACTACTCTAGTTTTTCAATTCAAGGTTAAGATTCGGTTAAGCTTTTTAAATAGATTAAATTTGTTTGATATTTCTTAAACAAGAGTTACAAAAACTGTTAACGATCAGTTATTAATTACTTTCCTCCCTCCAAATAAAGCTATTTCTAATAATTTAAAATAACAATCTACATCCACAAAACCTAGAGCTTGTAACCATTCACATTGAACCTCCACAGGAGCTAAAATATTAGCAGATTTATCATCTCTATTATAATATTCCTGGGCAATTTCTTCTCTAGTTTTATCAGTTCCTTTTTGGAGATGAAAACCATAGAGAGAGTCAACAAATAAACTGTTAAAGATCTCTTTTCCTAATTCACTTTTAGAAGCAACGTGCTCTAAATTTAAAAACCAACCTCCAGGAGTTAATAAATCGTAAATCTCTTGATAAATTTCTCTTTTTCTCTCATCAGTTTGATGATGAATAGCAAACCCAGAAACAATCACATCAAAAGGAGCTTCATCACTTAAAAAATTCACCCATTGCTGTTGTCCAAAATCTGCTTGAATAAACTTACAATTTTCCCAGGTTAAATCATTTGCTGCTGCTTGCAACATAGTATCAGAAAAATCTAAAAACACCCCTCTTGCTTGGGGATATTGTTGATGAATAGCACCTCCTAAAATGCCATTACCACAACCTAAATCTAAAAAATTTTTTACCTCTGGATGAGTTAAACTAATAATTCTTAGCAAACAATTAATTTGCTCCGTAGCTAAAGGAATAGCACCACGTACTCCTGTTAAAAAAGTTTGAGCAACTTCAGAATTTTTCCAAATTTCATATTGACAAATTGAATTAGACATGGTAATTTAACTGGTAATAATTTATTTAAATAATAACATGGATAAGAAATTGACATGGGCAAGGGGCTTAAGCCCCTTGTCTGTGGCTGAGTGGGCAAGGGGCTTAAGCCCCTTGTCTGTGGCTGAGTGGGCAAGGGGCTTAAGCCCCTTGTCTGTGGCTGAGTGGGCAAGGGGCTTAAGCCCCTTGTCTGTGGCTGAGTGGGCAAGGGGCTTAAGCCCCTTGTCTGTGGCTGAGTGGGCAAGGGGCTTAAGCCCCTTGTCTGTGGCTGAGTGGGCAAGGGGCTTAAGCCCCTTGTCTGTGGCTGAGTGGGCAAGGGGCTTAAGCCCCTTGTCTGGAAATGCCATAAGTTATCCTTTTATACCTCAAAATGGGAAAAAAAACAATATTTTATCCTCAAAAAAATTAGCCGCGATTAAAATCGCCTGGCTTAAATATATTATCAACTTGAGCATCAAAAAAAAGAAAAAAATATGAAAAAATGGTGGCAAATTATCCTAAGTATTCCTCTTAGTTTAATCATCTCAAATTCAGCTTTAGCAGCATCACCGAGAAACCCAGATAAAATAGTAGAATGTGATATTTTAGTGGTAGGAGGCGGACTGGCAGGAAGTGCAACCGCTTATGAAGCTTTATTAGCAGGAAAAACTGTGTGTCTCACGGAAATAACAGACTGGGTGGGCGGACAAATTTCTGCTCAGGGAACTTCTGCACTAGATGAAAAAACAACTCAAGCTAACCTCCTTTTTTATCCTCGTGGTTATTTGGAATTGAGAGAAAAAATTGCTCAACATTATGGTAAATTAAATCCAGGAGATTGTTGGGTAAGTGAGTCATGTTTTCTGCCTCAAGATGGCCATAAAATCCTCTTTAAACAGTTGGAAGCTGCAGCTAAAAAAGGAAAAGGTGTTCTTCATTGGTTCCCCTCTACAATAATAAAAGAACTGGAAATAACAGCAGGACAAATAAAAAAGGCGATCGCCATTCAACATCATCCCGTATCTGGAACTAACTTACATTCTCAAACTCTTTCTCAAAACATAAAAGATATTTATCAATATGAAAACTCATCAAATTTTGAGAAAACCATCATTGAGTTAGTACCAAAAACAACTCAAAAACCAGCAGACTGGTACATTATCGAAGCAACAGAAACGGGGGAAATAATAGCATTAGCGGATGTTCCCTATCGTCTGGGTATTGATCCTCGTTCTTATCTTGAACCCACCTCCTCTAGTGCTACGGCTGACCCTTATTGTACTCAGGGATTTACATACACCTTTGCTATAGAAGCAACTGCAGAACCCCAAACTTATCAACTACCAGATTTTTATCTTCAGTATGCCCCTTATTATAGTTATGAGCTCGAGCGGTTTACCAACCTTGACCTACTTTTTACTTATCGACGCATTTGGAGTCCAAAAACAGGAGAAACTCAGAAGGTAGGGGGGATAACTTTTACCACTCCTACCCCAGGAGATATCTCCATGCAAAACTGGACATGGGGAAATGACTACCGACCTGGGAGTGAACAAAATAACTTAATCTATACTAGGGAACAGTTACAAGCTACGGGACAATTAACCCCTGGTGGTTGGTTGGGAGGTTTGCGCACCGAAACCTTGCGCAAAGGAGAAGAACACGCTCTGGGGTTTTTTTACTGGTTAGTACTGGGTAGAAGTGACTCACGGCTAGGAGCTGGGGTAAAACAACCCCATCCTTATTATCAGTTACTCACAGGGGAACAGTCCCCAATGGGAACGGAACATGGTTTATCTAAGTATCCCTATATTAGAGAAGGAAGGCGTATTATAGGCAGACCTTACCCAGGTTATGCTCAGGGCTTTACCATTTCAGAAATTGATATTTCTCGACGCAACTACCACGATGAATATTATCGTCAAACTTTGTCCCCTCATACCTATCGCCAGTTATTAGCAGCTTTAGCGGGACTGGAGACATTTTCTGTACTGAAAGGAGAGGTAAACTTAGAAGAGGTAAAACAGCGCACCAGATCTACTATTTACCCAGACTCTGTAGGTATTGGTCATTATGCGCTAGACTTCCATCCTTGTATGGAAAAAAGCCCCCCAGAAACTCCAGAAAATACAGAAAGAGCAGGAGAACGCCGCGCAGGAGGACAAGCTTACCCCTTTCAAATACCTTTACGGGCCATAATACCTCAAAAAATTGACAATCTTTTAGTAGCGGGTAAGAGTATCGCCACCAGTCATATTGCATCTGCTGCATATCGGGTGCACTCCTTTGAATGGTCATCTGGTGCAGCTGCAGGGATCACCGCAGTTTTTGCTTTGGAAAAGGGGATCCTTCCCTATCAGTTGGTAGACGGCATTTTATTTCGGGAAGAGAAGTTACAGGAGTTGCGACAAAGGTTAGATGAAAGTGGCAACCCCACCGCTTTTCCTGATACTTCCATCTTTAATAATAACTGGGACAACTGGCTAAAGTAATGTGGTAACAGATGTGGCAACGGATGATGTAACGGATGGGGGGTTTGTTGGTTTTAAGTAAAAGGCGATCGCCCTTTCCTTACCTACCTCCCTTTTGACATCCAACAAAAAGCAAATTATTTTCTAAATATGCTTTACAATAGCAACCCTTGTATGTTAGATTGAAAATGGGAAAAGATGGGAGCAATATATATAGGTATTTGAAATCATAAATAACTGAAGCGGTGCACTAATTAGCAGGATAAAACCCAGACAGAATAAGGGTTTTAGTCAAAAAACTAATAAAACGCACAAACAAAGAATTATTGATCGAAAAAAATAGGAATCATCGCCTCCTCTTTTAAGAGGAAAAAATCAAACTATATTCTATTTTCAAGTCTCTGACTTCAGACAGAGGTCAAGATACTGCTCAGTGATCACTGCTCACTGAAATGAGTCATGAGTCATGACTCATGACTTATGACTATCGCCTCTTGCTTGTAATACAAATTCCCTCAAAAACATGAGGAATTTGAGAAAAAACGCTGTTCACAGACATATAAATTTGTGAATTAAATTTTAACGAAATATTAAGCTAGAATAAGAAAAAGATAAAAAACTTAATATATATAACAAAGCATCTAATTTGACCAGCAAGAGAGGAAAAAAAGTGAGTGACAAATTGTTAAAAAAAAATCAAGAACAATTGCTAAGAGAAACCAATATTGAAGAAGATAACCAGAAAGATCTGGAAACAAAACCAAAATCGGGAAAAAATAACTTGTTGATAGGTATAGTAATAGGTATAGTTCTCACAATAGGAGGAAACCGTCTTTTTGTTTCAGAAAACCAGCCTGCAGAAACACCAGTAACACCAACAGTAGCAACTGCACCAGCAACAGCTCAAAGTGTAACAGTAGCAGAAGTAAAAACAGCCCAAGTAAATCGTACCCTAGAAGCAACAGGTACAGTAGCGGCATACGAACTTATCCCCGTGTTATCCCAAGCAACAGGTTTGCAAATTAAGGAAATATTAGCAGATAGAGGAGACAAGGTAAAAGCTGGACAAGTGTTAGCGCAGTTAGATACAGATGTTTTAGCAGCTCAGTTAAGACAAGCAGAGGCAAGTGTTGTACAAGCAGAAGCACGTTTAGCAGAACTGAGAGCAGGGACAAGAGAAGAAGAGTTAGACAGAGCGAGGGAAAATGTTATCAGTGCAGAAGCTGAAGTAAGAGAAGCCAAGTCAGACTTAGAGTTAGCAACAGAAAGAGTAAAACGTAACCAACTGCTGGGGGAAGAAGGGGCGATCGCCCGCGACTACCTCGATGACATTTTAAACCAGGAGCGCTCAAAAAAATCCAACTTGCAACAAGCAGAGGCTAGACTTAGGGAAGCACAAGCTCAAGAAGCAGAGTTACTTGCAGGACCACGTCAGGAGGTAATTTTACAAGCAGAAGCGCAACTAGCACAAGCAAAAGCGCAAGTAAACTTAGTCAAAGCGCAACTAGAAGACACCCAAGTAATAGCCCCAGTCAGTGGTTTAATAGCAGAAAGAAACGCCAGAGTAGGAGACACTACCACCTCATCTTCAGAAAAACCCCTATTTAGCATTATCCAAGATGGGAGATTAGAACTAAGGTTAAAAGTGCCAGAAACTCAACTCCCTTACATTAGCCCAGGACAGAGTGTTACCGTAGCCAATAGTGAGCTTAAAGGTACAGTAAGGGAAATAGACCCAATAGTAGATGAAAACTCTCGTCAAGCAACAGTAAAGATAGACTTACCCCAGGATACTGACTTAAAACCAGGGATGTTTTTAAGAGCGGCTCTTACCACATCTTTTGTCACCAGTTTAACACTCCCAATGGAAGCCATTTTACCCCAAGCAGATGGTAGTGCAATTACTTATCAAGTTCTATCGGATAACACTGTTACCGCCAAAGAAGTTGTGATGGGAGAAATATTACCAGGAGAAGAAGTAGAAATCATTGAGGGATTAAAAGCAGGTGACATAGTAGTAGTCAAGGGTGCAGCATACTTGAAAGAAAATGACGCTGTATCAATAATTGCCTCAAAAGAAAGTAAAACAGTCAACAACTAAGAATTTTTTAGTCAAATGTCCTTCCATTTATCAGCCTGGTCAATTAAAAAACCCGTACCCACAGTAGTTATGTTTCTAATTTTAAGCATTGTGGGGATCACATCATTTTTAAAATTAGGTATCGACGACACACCTAATATTGATATTCCCGTTGTCATGGTAACTGTAACTCAAAGAGGGGCAGGACCCGCCGAATTGGAAACTCAAGTTACAAAAAAAATAGAAGATGCCATAGCTCCATTAGGGAATATTGAAGAAATTATCTCAACAGTTACGGATGGGAGTTCAGTTACCACAGTAAACTTTGAATTAGGTATAGATAGTAATGAAGCAACCAATGATGTAAGAAATGCGATCGCCCAAATTCGACCAGACTTACCACAAGATATCAATGAACCGATAGTAAAAAGGTTAGAATTTGCTGGTGGAACAATTATGACCTATGCAGTAACTTCTGAGAAACGAACAGTAGAAGAACTAAGTGACTTAGTAGATCGAACAATTGCACGGGAGTTACTAAATGTAGAGGGAGTAGGACAAATTGACCGTTTAGGAGGAGTGGATCGAGCTATTCGGATTGACCTAGATCCAAATCGTTTAAAAGCTTATGGTATAACTGCCACTCAAGTCAATAACCAGATCCGCAATTTTAATATTAATTTACCAGGGGGACGAAGCGAAATAGGAGGAAGCGAACAAAACGTACGCACCCTGGGGAGTGCAAAAACAGTAGAAGACTTACAAAAACTACGCATTTTCTTACCTGGAGGGGAAACAGTCACCCTTTCGAGTTTAGGGGAAGTAACAGATAGTTTTGCAGAACCCAGACAAGTAGCATATCTCAATGGAGAAGCGGTAGTAGCTTTTTCCGTACTCCGCAGCACTGGCAGTACCCTAGTAAGTGTAGAAGAGGGAGTGCGTGATAAGGTAGAACAGTTAAAAAGCATACTCCCTGAAGATATAAATTTAAACTTAATTTTTACGAGAGCTGATAGTATTCGCGCATCTTATCAAGGAACTATTGACTCCCTGGTGATCGGTTGTATCCTAACAATTATTACAGTATGGTTATTTTTGCGTGAATGGCGATCGACACTCATTACAGCAGTTGCTCTCCCACTTTCAATTATTCCCACCTTTGCGGTAATGCAAGCCTTAAACTATACCCTCAATGGGATGACTTTATTAGGTTTAGCCCTAGCAATAGGTAACTTAGTAGATGATGCCATCTGTATGATAGAAAACATTGACAAACATTTACAGATGGGGAAAAAACCTTTACAAGCAGCTTTAGATGGATCAAGAGAAATTGGTTTAGCAGTAGTAGCAACAACTGCTACAATCGTGGCAGTATTTTTGCCCGTTGCTTTTATGGGGGGGATACCAGGTCAGTTTTTCCAACCTTTTGGGGTAACTGTTGCTGTTTCTACTATGTTCTCTACCCTGGTGGCAACTACCATAACTCCCATGCTTAGTGCTTATCTCCTTAAACCAAAGGATAACTCACCTCAAAACGGAAATAACCCTTCAAGACGAAAAAAACAGCCTTACCGCAGTTTATTAAACTGGGCGTTAAGAAATAGGGTAACAACGTTGTTAATAGCTCTAGCTTTCTTTATTGGTAGCTTACAACTGATACCTTTTATTCCCAAAGGTTTGTTTAATGATGGGGATACTGGGTTAAGTACAATTATGGTTGAATTGCCGCCTGGTTCAAAGTTACAGGAAACTGAGGAGGTTTTGACACAAGTTACTAACTCATTAACAAGTAACCCAGCAGTAGCCAGTATTTTAGCTACAGCAGGTAATGATAACAAGATAAATTCGGGACTGGTGTATGTTAATTTAGTGCCAAAAGCAGAGCGGACAATTTCCCAGCAGGAGTTTCAAGAGGAAATGCGGCAAGTTTTCCAGGAAATACCAGGAGCGCGGGTGAGTTTCCGTAGCCAGGGTGCTGGAGGTGGCAGTAAAGATGTATCTATTGTGCTTAAAAGTGAAAATGCAGAAGTTTTGACAGCAACTGCAAATGCTATTGAACGTCAAATGCGGGATATTCCTGGGTTGGTAGAAGTGACTTCTAGCACCAGTTTAGTGAAACCAGAAATTATTATTGAGCCAGATGTAGACAGAGCAACAGATTTAGGTGTTTCAGTACAGGATCTCGCCCGTACTGCTTCCCTGGCTTTAATTGGGGATAATGAATTTAACTTAGCTAAATTTAATCTTCCTGACCGTCAAATTCCTATCTGGGTACAAATAGAACCAGAAAAGCGTAGGGATATTGAAACTTTAAAAAATCTCCGTGTACCCGCGAATGATGGTACATTGGTTCCTCTAACTGCAGTAGCTAATATTTACTTAGGAAGTGGTCCTGCAGAGATAGAGCGTTTTAACCGCAGTCGTCAGGTTACTTTGGAAGCTAATTTACAGGGTATTTCTTTGGGGGATGCTTTAGATGCCATTCGTGCTTTACCAGCTATGAACCCTCTACCACCAGAAGTATCTGAAGAACCTGCAGGTGATGCAGAAATTATGCGGGATGTTTTTACTCGTTTTGGTAGTGCTTTAGCTTTGGCGATTATCTCAATTTATGCCATTTTGGTACTTTTATATAACAATTTCCTCTATCCGTTTTGCATTTTAGCAGCTATGCCTTTTTCTATTGGCGGCGCTTTTTTGGGTTTATTGATCACTCAAAAAGAGTTGGGGTTATTTGCACTCATTGGTATTGTTTTGTTAATGGGTTTGGTGACTAAAAACGCTATCTTGTTAATAGATTTTGCTTTGGCTGCTATTGAACAAGGAAAACCTCAGTTTAAGGCAGTAGTAGAGGCGGGGGTGTCTCGTTTACGCCCAATTTTAATGACCTCCATTTCTACTATTGCAGGAATGATCCCCATTGCTTTAGCTTTGGGAGCAGATGGAGAAGTGCGTAGCCCTATGGCGATCGCTGTTATTGGTGGTTTTACTACTTCTACTCTCCTGACTCTAGTTGTTGTACCAGTAATTTTTACTTATGTTGATAATTTATTCAATTGGTTGCGCCAGTTATTTAAACCCAGATCAACTGCTTCTCAGGAGAGAACAACCTCTCCCTAACCTGGTAGGTTAAAAACAGGTCTGTAAGTGCGATAACCTAGATAAAGTGCCTTAAAAACTTAAATAAGAAAGACTCTATGACAACAGAACTTATATCTGAGCGTACCATTCGTATTGGTTCGAGGAAAAGCCAGTTAGCTTTGGTTCAGACTTACTGGGTACAAAAACAACTAGAACAGCATTTCCCCGATATTGATTTTGAAGTGGAAAAAATGAGTACCCAGGGGGATAAAATACTCGATGTCGCTCTCTCCAAAATTGGCGATAAAGGCTTATTTACTAAAGAACTAGAACTGGGAATACTTAATCAAGATGTTGATTTTGCAGTTCATTCTCTCAAAGACTTACCTACAAAACTTCCCGACGGTTTGATGTTAGGCTGTGTTACAGAAAGAGTTGACCCTGCTGATGCTTTGGTTGTCAATGAGAAATTTAAAGATAAACAACTTGATACTTTACCTGAAGGTGCAGTTATTGGTACATCTTCCCTGAGAAGGTTAGCTCAGTTGCGCCACCATTTCCCTCATCTTACTTTTAAAGATGTTCGGGGAAATGTTAATACTAGATTGGCTAAACTTGATGCTGGAGAGTATGATGCTATTATTTTAGCCGTTGCTGGTCTTCAACGTTTGGGAATGGACGATCGCATTCATCAAATTATCCCCTCTGATATTTCACTGCATGCTGTAGGACAAGGTGCTTTAGGGATTGAGTGTCGTCTGGGCGATCAGGATATTTTAGATGTACTTAAAGTGCTTGAAGATACCCAAACACGCGATCGCTGTTATGCTGAGCGTTCTCTTTTACGTGAGTTAGAAGGTGGTTGTCAGGTTCCTATTGGTGTTAATACTTCTATTGAGGGGGAAACTCTTTCTTTAACTGGTATGGTTGCTAGTTTAGACGGTAAACGTCTTATTAAAGATACTATTTCTGGTGAGCGTTCGGATGCTGAAAAGTTAGGACGTGATCTCGCACTTCGTCTCCGTGAAGCGGGAGCTGGTGATATTTTAGCAGAAATTTTCGCTCAAATTGAAAGAAGTTAAGTTCTTCATCTTCTTACAGAAATACTTAGAATCTGGACAATGGGCTTAAGCCCATTGTCTCCAACCATAATCTTGAATAATTTTCCCTTACAACTTTTTCTTTGCTATAACAATGATCAATTATCAGGGAACAGTGAAAAAACTCTTCACTGTTCCTTGATAATTGATTACTGCTCACTGACTAAAACGTTGGTAGGTAAATTTATCTTTATTCCAATACCAACGTAATAAGTTATCGGCGGGTTTTCCTATTAAAGTGTCTGATAAACCGATCGCTTTTCTGGGGGAAGAGGTAGCTAAAGCGATCGCTTTTTCTTCCTCACATATTCCCCAGTTTACTAAGTTTTCTACCCCTATTAATAAGGGTAAAGTTGTTCCTGCAAGTGTTCCATCTTTTAATTTTGCTGTGCCTTTTTTTACTTCTATTTTTCGTTGATCCCAGGGATAAATTCCTTCTTGTAATCCTATAGGTGCAAGTGCATCACTTACTAGAAAAATTCCGTTTTCATAGTTACTTGCTCGCAATAATAATTCTATCATGGATGGACAAACGTGCTGACCATCGGCAATTAATCCACAATATACGTTTTTATTGAGTATAGCTTCTCCTAATAGACCTGGTTCTCGATGATGAAGACCTGGCATAGCATTAAAAGCATGAGTTACCATTGATACACCTAAATTAAAGGCTTTTTTTGCTTCTGTTGCTGTGGCGATAGAATGACCTATACTAATAATTATTCCCTGGGAATGTAAATATGTTATTGTTTCTCCTGTGGGATCTAATTCTGGGGCTAAGGTGATTATTTTTACTATGTTAGCATTTTCTCCCAAAACTGTTTTTACATTTTCTAATGTTAGGGGTAAGAGATATTCTCCTGGGTGCGCTCCTCGTTTTTTATTATTAAGAAATGGCCCCTCTAAATGTACTCCTAATATTTCTGCAACTCCTTTTTTTTGAGTAGTTATAAACTGGGAGATAGTATTAAGCGATCGCCTGATTTTTTCTATTGATGTTGTTACCAGGGTTGGGAGAAAACCATCTACTCCTACTTTCCATAAATACTCACATATCTCTTCTAATTTTTCTAGCTCTTTCTCTTCTAAGTCGGGGAAAGCTAACCCTAATGCTCCATTTATTTGTAAGTCTATCCCTCCTAAAGATAGCCAGTCTCCTCTTAAGTCTAAATCAAAATCACTATTATTATTCATTGGTAAAATAGCTGTTATTTTACCCTCATTTATCTTTAACTCTTGCAACCCTTTATATCCAGGTATTTTTGTATTTATTATTCTCATTTTAACAAGTTAAATTTGGCTAGCAACTTTTGATAAATATTAGTCTGGCAAGGGGCTTAAGCCCCTTGTCTAAAGCTCTATTACTAATTTTATTTTGCATTTATTACGGTTATATTTTAAACAAAAAAAATCAATCTAATGCTAAATGAATTTTAATAGTATATGACACTAACTCCATCAATTCTTCACTTAAACATCCTAAAGCATTTCCTGATATTCTTTGTTTAGAAATAGTTCTAATTTGTTGTGCTTGAACCTTTGAAGTTTTTGACAATCCACTTGCACTGGTATTTAATAACACTTCAAAGGGATAAACTTTACTTACATTAGAGGTAATAGGAAGAACAGTCACAGTAGTAGCTGCACGGTTATTTGCATCATTACTTACTATTAAAACTGGGCGATGTTTGTCCATTTCCGAACCTACTGCTGGGGAATTTTTAGTATAAAAAATTTTACTAGGTTTCATCTTCATTTAATCCGTCAGCTATAGTAATATCCCAGTCATCATCAACTTCTTCATTAGCTTCTTTATAAGCAGACTGTAAAGATTGCTCGCGTAATAACAATATAGCTTGTTCAATGACTTGAGAACGAGATTTAAATTTATGATTTATCTTATAGTTTTCCAGAAATTCTACTAAGGGACGTGATAAGGAAATTGAGATTTTTTCGGCTTGCATAGTATGAGCAATAAGTAAGCAAATTGATTCTTACTTTTTATTTTACTCAAAAATTAGTTTTTTTGCTACTATAGCAATTATCATAGTGGTGAGGTACAGTTTTTCTTGGTAAGACAAGGGGCTTAAGCCCCTTGTCCGCACCTCGAGAACGCTATAATTTTTTTAAGGCTATAACTTAAACTAAGGTTTTTCTATCAATTCTCCTTGTAAATATTTGTGTAAAATTTCTTCGGTAAAACTAGAAACTGATTTTCCTAATTGAGTCGCTAATTTGTTAATTTTTTCTCGATCTTCAAGAGTTAAAGTTACCTCTATGTTATTTAAATTTAGTTGATTTTTTGCATAGTTTTGATATTTTACTTTTGCTTGTTCAATATCATCAATAGGTTGCCATTCATCATTTTCAACACTATTTAATAAGTCTTTCTCTTCTTGATTTAAGTTAGACACAGAATTAATCTCCCAAATATTTCTTTTTCAGTTTACGGCTTGGAATAATAGTTTTTAGAAAAATCTCTGATTCATTTTCTACAAAAGGTATGATATAAACGTAGTTTTTAACTTTAACAACAAAAATTAATTGATTAGGATATTTGCCTGGATTATAATGTTTAATGACATCAAGTAAATAACCGTTATTAATAGCTTTAACTACATTTTTAAATCTAATATTACGCTCTTGTTTTAACTTATCATTTTTCTCTAGATTCCATCTAAATCGTTTCACTTATTATCCTTTAATGAAATTGAATAATATTTTAGCAACTTTCAGCCCTTTTTATAGCAACTATCATAGCGGTGAGGTACAGTTTTTCTTGGTAAGACTTGGGGATGGGCGCCCCAAGTCCTAACCTCGAGACTAAGAGAAACGCTATATTGTAATGCTTGGTTAATCTTTTGGGCTGAAGAGGTAAAATTGGGAAAGTTGGAGCAAGGTTTGACAAGAGAGAAGGAATATGGGATAAAAAATCAAAAGAGTGCAATAGGAAAAAAAAGAGGAGAAAATGAGTAAAAAAAAGCCATTGATCGGAATAATAATGGGGAGTGACTCAGACTTACCCACAATGAAAGCAGCAATAGAAATATGCGAAGAATTTGGAATAGAAACAGAAGTGGCCATAGTATCAGCTCATAGAACGGCAGAAAGGATGGTAAAATATGCGAAAACAGCCCATGAAAGAGGGTTAAAAGTAATAATAGCAGGTGCAGGCGGAGCAGCTCATTTACCAGGAATGGTAGCAGCACTCACTCCTTTACCAGTAATAGGTGTACCAGTCGCAACGAAAAATTTACAAGGGTTGGACTCGTTATATTCAATAGTACAGATGCCTGGAGGTATACCAGTGGCTACAGTAGCTATTGGTAATGCTATGAATGCAGGGTTATTAGCAATACAAATATTAGCAACCTATGAAACAGAATTACAAGCAAAAGTGCAAGAGTATAGGGAAAAATTATCAGAGTTGGTGTTAGCAAAGCAAGCAAAACTAGATAGACTAGGCTACAAGGAATATTTAGAAAAAATGTGAGAAAATGCGCTGGATATTAAGCATAATTTGTGTGCTGTTAGTGATGATAACCAGTTTGCCTGGCTATGCACAAACAATAACAGAAAAGCAGTTGCAAGAAGCTGAAATAATAGCTGAAAAGGCGATCTTCGCAGGAAGAAATGGGGATTTTTCTCAAGCAGAAACCTACTGGACACAATTAATTGAAGAGTTTCCTAGTAACCCAGCAGTGTGGAGTAATCGGGGGAATATTCGGGTAGTCGCGGGAAATATAGAAGGGGCGATCGCTGACTATAACCAGGCGATCTTTTTAGCACCAAATACAACAGATCCCTATTTAAACAGAGGAGCTGCATTAGAAGCTCAAGGAAAATTTGAAGAGGCGAAGTCTGACTATAACCACATTTTAGAACTTGATCCAACTGATGCAATGGCTTACAATAACCGAGGTAATGCTCAAGCTGGACAAGGAAACTGGGAAGCTGCCCTAAAAGACTATGAAAAAGCAGTGGAGTTGCAACCAGACTTTGCTTTTGCGCGTGCAAATGTTGCTTTAGCCTTGTATGAAATGGGACAAAAAACAGAAGCAATTGCAGAAATGAAAAAAATTGTGAGAAAATATCCTATGTTTGCTGATATGCGAGCAGCTTTAACTGCAGTACTTTGGGAACAGGGAAAACAAGGCGAAGCAGAAAGTAACTGGGTAGCAACGGTGGGGGTGGATAGTCGTTATCAAGACTTAAACTGGGTTAAAAATATCCGTCGCTGGCCACCACAAATGGTAGTAGCTTTAGAGAACTTTTTGAGTTTGAAATGATATAGCAATAGACAAGGGCGATCGCCCCAACCCAGACAAAGGCGATCGCCCTAACCCAGACAAGGGCGCATCAACACCTACAAAACTTCCAACAACAACACACAAAAAAAATATTTTAGTCAAAAGTCAAAAGTCATTAGTCACTCGCACTTCGTCCTCGATAGGTGCGAGTGACTAGACCTTAAGCTGCGACCCCCCCTTAACCCCCCCCTAACCCCCCCTTATTAAGGGGGGGAAAATTACCAAAAAACAGACATTTCCCCCCCCTTAATAAGGGGGGGTTAGGGGGGGTTTAAAAATTTTCGCAACAGGTCTACTAATGACGTTTGACTTTTAACTTTTGTAATATTTTGCTCATTCATGTAAGGCTTGAATAATTTGTGAATTTGCGGAAGGAAAAGAAAAATTTGCAATTTCTGCTAAAGTTACCCAGCGTACCTCTTGACATTCAAGGGGTTGAGGTTCACCTTTCAAATAGCTGCAATAATGAACAATCAAAGTAACGTAGAATTGTGGATATTGATGGTTAATGGTAATCAATTCTTCTTCTACTTGTATTTCGATGCCTATTTCTTCTAAAATTTCTCGTTTAATACATTGTTGGACAGTTTCATTAGGTTCTATTTTTCCCCCAGGAAACTCCCATAAGCCCCCCATTAAACCTGTAGCGAGGCGGCGAGCAATTAAAATTTCACCTTTTTGGTTGCGAATAACTGCAACGCCAACTTTTTTGTGAGGTAGGTTAGCTTCAGTTTTACTCATATTTTGGTTGTTACCACCAAGTGTGGTTTTAAAAACTTGTTAGTTACTTTGAAAAAAATCAGCAAAAAAAAAGCGTCACTGGGTTGGCTTTTGTGTGGCGCATTTACCCAGCAACGCTAACATAGGATGATTAATAACTTGTTACAAACCCTCATTTTTAGAGCTATCAACAGCTTGCAAAGACTGCTCAAATTTCATCCGTTGTTCGGCGTTGCGCAAGAAATAACCGCTCATCATAGCACTAGCTAGTAGTCTTCCGAGGTGCTCCCGACTGGTGTTAACAGTTACGCCAAAGTGTTCTGAAGGTAGATTACCCAATAAACCGATAATATTACGTTCCATTACTTGGAACACTTCATTAGACTGGGGTTTGGAAAGGTTGGCAATGGTTTCAGGGCTGAGAGACTGGACATATTGCCATAACCCCTCGTTTGATTCATTATTATTTTCAAAAAAGTCTTGGGAACGATTTTTGTTGTTGTTCACTGTAATTTCCTCCTGGTTGTCTCTCTGAAAATAGTTTTAATAATAAGTTTTTTTGCAATTACTACTGATGAGAGATAGTTATCAAAATCTGCTTTACTTTTTTTATCTACTTACGATTAACGTTTCTTTATCTATATGTAACCATTTTAGCTATGGATTGTTAATCGGTAGAACCGAACCCATGAGTTCGCGTTCCCCGATCTATAACATATTTATTTGTTAACTGGCAACGTATTCTCTGACGTATTCTCTTCGTTTACGCATTTTGGCTAATGCTTCCCGCTCAATTTGTCTAACTCGCTCCCGACTCATATTTAAACAAGCGCCAATTTTAGTTAAGGTTAAGGGTTTTCCATCCTTTAAGCCAAATCTAAGGGTGAGTACATCTCTTTGGAGTTCGGTTAAGTCTGCCATCATTTTTTCTAAATCTCCCTGAAGAGAGGAATGGGTGGCATAATCTTCTGGAGTTTCTCCTTTATCTTCTAATAATTCTATTAGCTCTGTATCGTTGTTATCCCCTACACGCATATCTAAAGAAATTGGCTGACGCGCTCTTTCTAAATAATCTCGCACTTGTTTGGTGGTTAACTCTAATTCCTCGGCTAGTTCCGCTACGGTTGCTGCTCTTCCGTTTCTTTGAGATATTTCTCGCTGTGCCTTTTTTATTTTATTTAGTTTTTCTGTTATGTGTATTGGCAGACGAATGGTGCGGCTTTTTTCGGCGATCGCCCTTGTTATTGCTTGACGTATCCACCAGTAAGCATAGGTTGAGAAACGATAACCTTTGGTGGGGTCAAATTTTTCTACTCCGCGTTGCATTCCTATGGTACCTTCTTGGATTAAATCTAGCAAGTCCATATTGCGTTTGAGGTATTTTTTGGCAATGGATACCACCAGACGGAGATTTGCTTCAATCATTTTTCTTTTTGCTGCTTCCGCTGCTGCAATTGCCTTACGCAATTCTAATGTTGTTATGGATGCTGCTTGTGCCCATTGCTCTTCAGTTGGTTCTTTTCCTAGTTCTTCTCTTAAAGATTCTTTGATTTTTTCAAGCTCTATTAACCTTTGCACCTTTTTGGCTAATACAATTTCCTCTTCATGGGTTAGTAGGGGTACACGACCTATTTCTCTCAAGTAAGACCGTACTGAATCACTGGTTTTTTGAGCAAATTTCATATTTCTTGTGGTGTCCTAATGGTTAATATTTTTTAGTAGTTTTGAGGAAGCTGGAATTTAAATCTGATTATTCGTTACATTTCAAGAAAAAAGTATTTTGAGGTTTTTTTTTACTGATGTTTTATTTTTTATTTTTCAGATTCACTGCACCAAATTATAAATATTTTTCATTTATTAGTAACTGGTCAAATGACCAATGACTAATGACTAATGACTAATGACTTTTTCTTATCTTCCTCCTTTACAATTCTACATTACTTCATTAAGTTTTGTAAAGCTTTCTCCAAAAAAAAGCAGTTATCAGTTAGCAAGTACCAGAAAGCACGTACCAGGAAGCAGTGATATAACATTTATCAGTGAGCAGTTGGGAGCTATAAGGCTGCACGTTCTACTTTCAACATCTAGCGCGCAACGCTCTAACTGAAAATATGCTCGAATAACATAAACAAACCCCTACAATAAACAAAATAAGGGTAAACACTCAAATAAAACTAAAGGAGAAAAACTGAAACCCTTGTATATTAAGCGATTAGAACAAAAATTAACTAAACAAGATTTTACTGCTATAATTAAGGGAAGACACTGAGAAGATTAAGTAAATTAAGTTAAATCACGTAAAACACTAAAAAAGAAAGTAACTATGAAAACATATATAAAGAAAATCGGATGCAGTGTGGCAGTACTGGCAGCTGTCTTAACACCAGGAGCAGCAAAAGCAGCAAGTTTTAACGTTTTAGACTGGAATAAGAATACCTGGACTACAGGATCTACCAGCCAAACTTTCTCGTCGACGGATTTTGGCAACATTAACTTCAACATAACTGGAGATACCAGCAAGTTGGCTTCCTTCGGTGGTAAGAAAACTCCCAGTACAAGTAAAACGCTAAATGGCAGCGGCAGTGACAACACCCTTCACCTCCAGTTTGATCCCACTGATGAGAAACAGTCCGTAACTATGAAGACTAGCTTTGCAAAAACGTTATCGGGCTTCAATTTTACTATTTACGACATTGACGCTTCAGACGATACAACAAAACCTGGAGATAGTGCGTGGAATGATTTGGTTTCTATTCAGGGTTTTTACAAGGGTAAGGCAATAAATCCAATATTTAATGTTACCAATCCAGGCAATGTAACTGCCAGTGGCAATACTCTCAATGGGATCAAGTCTGTAAATAATGAACAGGACGGAGGAAATGTCAAAGTTAGTTTCGGCAGTGCCATTGATAGCTTTACACTTAATTTTAAGCAAGATGCTAGTTTGGTAAAAACTAACACAGATAGTCATGGAATTGGTATCAGTGGTTTTGAAGCTGCTGCAGTTCCTGAACCTATGACTATGGGTGGTACTATGTTAGCTTTAGGTTTGGGGGGCTACTTCAAGAAAAAGCTCGGTAAAAAAGCTTAGATTGTGGTGAATCAAATAAAAATTAATTTAAGTGAATATCATTAAGTGGATCGAGTTAATACTGACCCACTTTTTTTATGAATGATGTAATTTATACTTAAATTCAAGTATGTTCAGAAAAAGTAATTAAATATAGCAGTCCGTTAGGAATTGTAAAATAAATCATAGTTTCAGACAAGGGGCTTAAGCCCCTTGTCTCATCACAACCAATTTAGATTTGTTATATGTCCCAGATAGTATGGATCGCCAGACACGGAAACCGCCTTGACTTTGTTAACCTAGAATGGTTTAATACTGCCCAACGTCGCTATGACCCACCTTTATCAGCAGATGGCGTGATCCAAGCAAGAGATTTAGGAAAACGCCTTTCTACAGAAAATATTGCCCATATTTTCTCTTCCCCCTTCCTCCGCGCTATTCAAACCGCTAATGAGATAGCAGAAATTTTAGATTTACCTATTAAATTAGAAGCTGGACTGAGTGAATGGTTTAATTCTCACTGGATGAATGCTACCCCAGAAACCCATCCTCAAGAATTTTTACAACAAGAATATCCTCGCATTGATTGGAGTTATACTTCTCGCATCATTCCCCAATACCCAGAAAATGAGGAAAAAATGATGGAAAGGACGGGAGAAACTGCCAAAATATTGGTACAAGAATTTTCTGAGGATCTTCTTTTAGTTGGTCATGGTGCATCAGTATTAGGCACTACTAAAGGGTTGGTAGGAGGTAATCCTCAAATAAATGCTTCTCTGTGTTGTTTGGTTAAAATAGTGCGAAATAATAATATCTGGGAAATGTTGCTCAATGGTGATACTTCCCATTTAACTCAAACTGAAAAGATAGTTAGGTTTAATTAATTTTTACCAATATTGGGCGATTAAAATTGCTGCTACTCCAAAGAAATTCCTCCGTGGAAAGTATCAAGGAAAAATGAAAATTGGGGCTTTTGATTAAGTCCAGTTGATAATTATCTTATTCAGTTGTAAAAAACCCCAATTTTCATTTTTGCTTGACTTCTTTTAGCGCAGACTACACTTATTAAAGTGCAATAACGAATTTTTGAGCAGAATTATGTTAAATCAACAAAACCTCCGTTCTACTTTGCTGAAACTTGATAATTTGAGTTATAAAGCTTATGGAGATATTAAGGGTAATTATGACTTTGGTGATTTTACTTTGATGGTGGAGCACGTGCAAGCTGATCCTTTTGCAGCACCAAGTAAGTTAATAGTAAAAGTACCCCAGTCAGTGGCAGGTTTTCCTCCAAGTTTATATAACTCAAAAAGCAGAGAAATTGCTCTGAGAGACTATCTTACTCGTCAGTTTGATCGGGGGGCTAAAAAATTTAGTTCTGACCGAGGAACGGGTAAAAGTGGTTTAATAACTATCGCTCGTTTTGGTCAAGAAGTTCTCAAGCGCACTTCTGTTTTTATTGATGATAATTCTGTAGAAGTGCGTTTTTTTTGTGGGACTTCCTGCAGGTGGTCGAAGAATTTTAGGTCGTCAAGCAGCTATGATGCTTTGTGATGATCTCCCAGAAATTATTGCAGCAGCAATTTATTATTCTTCCTTGAATAAAACTGAAGTTAAACAACAGGTGGAAACTGTGGAAGATGCTGACTGGTTACGTCAAATTTTGCAGGAAAAAAATCTAGTTGCTTTTGTGGCTAATGGGGCTATTTTACCCCGCAGAAGTGGAGTTGATCCTCGTCCTTTATTAGAGGATGTTGTCCCTTTTCAATCGCCAAAATCTTTGGAAGTTGAGTTTAATTTTCCTAATCATGGTTTAATTAAAGGGATGGGTATTCCCACAGGAATTACTCTGATTGTTGGCGGTGGATATCATGGAAAATCTACTTTACTACGAGCGTTAGAGTTAGGGGTTTATAATCATATTCCTGGTGATGGTCGGGAATTTGTGGTAAGTCTTTCTTCTGCTGTGAAAATTAGGGCTGAAGATGGTAGAAGTGTCTCTGGTGTGGATATTTCCCCTTTTATAAATCACTTACCTCAAGGTCGTTCTACTACTAATTTTTCTACCACAAATGCTAGTGGTAGTACTTCGATGGCAGCGAATATTATTGAAGCTTTGGAAGTAAAAAGTGAGTTGTTGTTAATAGATGAAGATACAGCCGCAACTAATTTTATGATTCGCGATCGCCGTATGCAACAATTAATAGCAAAAGAAAAAGAACCTATTACTCCTTTTTTGGATAAAGTTAGACAACTTTATTTAGATTATGGTGTTTCTACTATTTTAGTTATGGGGGGAAGTGGGGATTATTTTGATGTAGCAGATACTGTCATTGCAATGGATGATTTTCAACCTCAAAATGTGACGGAAAAAGCTAAGGAAATAGCTAAAAAATATCTCACAGAAAGAAGTGCTGAAGGGGGGGATAAGTTTGGTAAAATTACCTCAAGAATACCTTTACCAGAAAGTATTGATCCTAGTCGGGGAAAAAAGGCAGTAAAATTAAAAGTAAGAGATGTGGATGAGGTGGGTTTTGGCAGTGAAGATATTGATTTATCAGCAGTAGAACAAATTGTAGATGTGGGACAGTTAAAGGCGATCGCTCTAGCTCTTGTTTATGCTAAAAAATATCTGGATCAAAAACGGACAATTTCAGAAATTATTGACCTAGTAATTACTGATATTGAGTCATCTGGAATGGATATTTTAACTGATTTTCCTCAAGGAGATTTAGCTTTTTTCCGTCCTTTTGAATTTGCAGCCACCCTTAACCGTCTTCGCAGTTTAAAAGTGGGTTAAATTAAATAAAACCCATTCCTAACAAACACCCACCCCTAACCCCTCCTAGGAGGGGAAGTAATGAAAAAAGGAGTAAATGATGCAGTTAATGTTAGAACAAATAGTAGTTAAACCTGGGGAACAATTACTGTTAAAAGATGTGAGTTGGCAGCAGTTTGAAACTATGTTAACAGAGTTAGGAGAAAGTCGTGCTGCTAGATTAAGTTATAGTAAGGGAATGTTAGAAATTATGGTGCCTTTACCAGAACATGAGAAAGATAAAGAAATTATTGGGGATATGGTAAAAGTGCTTTTAGATGCACTTGAAATTGATTATGAACCGTTGGGATCAACTACCTTGAAAAATAAAAAAATGCAGCAAGCAGTAGAACCAGATACTTGTTTTTATATTCAAAATCAAGAGTTAGTAATTGGTAAAAATCGACTAGATTTAACTCAAGATCCACCGCCAGATTTAGCCATAGAAATAGATATTACTTCTCGCACTCAGTTAGATAATTATCGCTTATTGGGAGTTCCAGAACTTTGGCGCTATACTAGCAAAGGTTTGCAAATTTATCTACTGCAAGATGGAGAATATTTAGAAACTAAAATTAGTCCTAATTTTCCAGGAATACCTATCATTGAGTTAATTAATCAGTATGTTAAACAGTGTGTAAATGAAGGGCGCAGTACAGCAATAAAAGGGTTTAAAAGTTGGGTTAAAGAAAATCTTGGTTGAGGTATTTATAAAATACAATAGTGAATATACTGTATTAAGCATGTTTAACAAATATAGTTATAGCAGGTAAAACCAATGATTGCATTCATCGGAGTCCGTATTTCGTGACTCATACTTGCTAAGAAAATACTTTTCGCTCGTGAGGCTGCGTCTGCTTGTTCTTTTGCTGCTTGTAGTTCTTTATTGGTACTTTGTAACTCTTGAGTGCGCTGATTTACCCTATCTTCTAGTTCGTTATACACTTGAACATTTTCTATGGCGATGGAGGTACTATCAGCTAAAGCTTGGAGGAGTTGAACTTCTGTGTCGGTTGGTTTATGGCGTACACTCCAGTAAGTGCCAAGAGCGGCGATGGGTTCAATTGTTCTTACAGGCATCATAACTAAACTCTTGACAAAAGTTACTTTGTATGCTTCGTAAGGGATGCGTAGATCACCAGCTACTTCTTCAATGATGGCTGGTTTACGGTTTAACATGGCCCAACCACCAATACAAATATGCATGGGGAAGCGTTGTCCTTTCCAAAGCGGGGCGATCGCATCTTCATCTGCATAGTAACATAAATCTTGATCTCGCAGCACAAAGGTTGCTCCATCGGATAAGGTAAGTTTCCTGGCGGCTTTTTTCACAATATTGATGATAGTTTCCAAGTCTCGTGCTAAGGAAAGTTCTTGAACTACCTGTAGTAAGTGTTCCATCCCTTGTTCATATTGGGATTTTTGAATTGTTTCATTCATATATAATCATCTCCCGCTCACAACTGTTAGAAGTTAATAACTTTGATTATAACGACCAATTTAAGGTTAAATCTCGTATTTTTTGATTGTGCGTAGGCGTTCATTAAACTGCTTAAATATTTGTCTTGAGGATAGCAGTTTGCTTCCACGCCCTAACCTAGGTTAGGGCGTGCTAAATTAAACAGGTATTTGTTATGAGAGTTGTTATAACTTATGCCAGCCAAAAGAGTAATTTTTGTTTTCCTGTTAATTATAGGGAGTGTTAATCCAGCTTTCGCTCAGGTTCCCCGTCCCATTACACCCAGACAACCTCAACTACCTACCCCAGAAATACCCATAGAGAGAGAACCACCCCAACTGGAAATACCCCCATCAGAGGCAATACCAGTACCTGACATAAATATTCCTGGAAAAATACTGGTGAGTGGGTTTGAGTTTGTGGGGAATACTGCTTTTAGCACTGAAGAGTTACAGGAGGTAGTGGCAGAATTTCAGGGGAAGGAGTTAAGTTTTGCTGAATTATTAGCTGCTGAAGCGGCGGTAACTAAGAAATATATTGATGCAGGTTATATTAATTCTGGTGCAATTATTCCTGCGGGTCAAAATTTTAACCCAGAAGGAGCGGTGGTAAAAATAGAGATTGTTGAAGGGGCGATCGCCGATATTCAAGTAAAAGTTAACGGAAGGTTAAACCCAGACTATATCCGCAATCGCTTAGAAATTGCAACAAAAAAGCCTTTTAATACCAATCGTCTCCTTGAAACTTTGCAAATGTTGCAGCTTAACCCAATAATTGAAAATATTTCTGCTGAACTAAGTACTGGAGTGGAACCAGAGTTAAGTAATTTGACAGTAGATGTGGAAGTTGCCAACACATTTGCTTTAACAGCTTTTATGAATAATGGCCGTAATCCTTCTGTGGGGAGTTTTCAGAGGGGAGCGCGACTCAATGAAGGAAACTTATTAGGTTTTGGGGATAATTTTTATTTGTCTTATGGGAATACGGATGGGAGTAATGCCGTTGATGGGAGTTATACTGTTCCCGTTAATCCTCGTAATGGTACACTTAAAATTGCAGGGGGATTTAATGATACTAGAGTTATTGAACCACCCTTTGATGTTTTAGATATTACTGGGGATTATCGTTATTTTGAGATAACTTTTCGCCAACCTTTATGGGAAACTCCTACTAAAGAATTTGCATTAGGATTAACCGCTTCACGACAAGCAAGCGATACTGAGTTATTGGGAGAACCTTTTGCTCTTTCTCGTGGAGCAAATGAAGAGGGAGAAATTCGCCTTTCTGTTATTAGATTTTTCCAGGATTTTACTCAGCGTAGCACTAAATATGTTTTTGCATTTCGCTCACAATTTAGTTTAGGAGTAGATGCTTTTGATGCAACTGTAAATAATGATGGTGAACCCGATAGCAATTTCTTTTCTTGGCAATTTCAAGGACAGTATGTGTATCTTTTTGCTCCCGATACTTTAATGTTAGTTCGTTCTAATCTTCAGCTTTCTACTGAACCTTTGGTAGGTATAGAACAGTTTTCAGTTGGGGGTTTGGGAACCGTCAGAGGTTATCGTCAAGATTTAATTTTGAGTGATAATGCTTTGACTTTTAGTGTGGAAGCAAGGTTGCCAATTTTGCGGGCTGAAAAAATAGATAGTGTTTTACAGTTAGCCCCATTTATTGATTTTGGGGTGGGTTGGAATACAGATGATTTTCCAGTTTTTGAGCCAAATACTATAGTAGGTGCAGGGGTAGGAATACAATGGCAAATGAGCGATCGCCTTTTTGCTCGTTTTGACTGGGGTATTCCTTTAATGGATGTGGATATTGAGAAAAATTCTTGGAATGATCATGGTTTATATTTTACTATCGAAGCCACATTTTAATATTAGTTATTAGTCCTTAGTAAGTAATTAAAATTCATAGCCTATTCTATTATTTTTTGAAAAAAACTGCAGACAAGGGGCTTAAGCCCCTTGTCATTAGGCATTAATTGTGCAGCGGGTACTTAATATTGGGTTCTCAAAACTGAAAACCAATAACCAATGACCAATTACTAATAATATTGTGTGTATTTTTTAATATATATTAAAACATCCTAAATAATGATTGAGCTAAAATTCTGCAACATTAAAGAGCTAAAATGCTGATTGTGAGTAGGTTATAGCGAGGTAAAGGATGAATTTTTAGGGCGCTAATCCAACTTAATCATGCTATACCATATAAGCAAGATTTAAAAATTATTGGTGAATCAAATGAAGCTAATGAAACTTGCTTATATTACAATATTTATCACCCTTATATCTACAATGTGTTTAATAGAAACAGCAGAAGCTAGACGCCCTCGTCCCCCAGAAGGTATAGTTATTCCTGAACCAAATACAGCAGTAGGCGTTTTACCTGCGGTAGTATTTGGAGTAGTAGCGTTTGTGCAAAACCAAAAACGAAAATAAACAGAAAATAAAACCCAACAAGCAAGTAGCTGGGGTTGGGTTTACTTCCATCAGGTTTTGGGCTTTAACTAAGTTTAGCGATCAATAACTGATAAAATGGGGGGGAAAAAGATATATAAATCAACAAAAATGCGCCAACAATTATCAAACATAGTTATTAATTATATCATCAATAAAACAAAAAAAAGAGGGCTTATTTTTTGCGTTCTTTCTCTAGTAACTACTATTAGCTTCTGTGAACAAACTAGAGCTCAAATTATTCCTGATAATAGTCTAGGGAATGAAAGTTCAATAATCAGACAAGAAGATGGCAACGATGTAATAGAAGGAGGAGCAAGTAGGGGGGCTAACTTGTTCCACAGTTTTGAGGAATTTAATGTAGGAGAAGGTAGGGGAGTATATTTTACTAATCCAACAGCAATAGAAAACATTCTGACAAGAATAACAGGTAACAATGTTTCTAATATTTTCGGCACTTTGGGAGTGTTGGGCAATGCTAATTTATTTTTAATTAATCCCAATGGTATTGTTTTTGGACCCAATGCCATATTAGATTTAAGTGGCTCTTTTATCGCTTCCTCTGCAGATAGTATTGTTTTTGATAACTTTGAGTTTAGCGCCTCTAACCCTCAAGCACCACCATTGTTAACTATCAATATACCCATTGGCTTAAAATTTAGGGAAAATCCAGGAAAAATTAACGCTCAACAAACCGTTTTAGAAGTAGCTTCAGGGGAAACCTTAGCCCTGGTGGGAGGTGAAATAGAAATAGAAGGAGCAACCCTTATAGCACCAGCAGGAAGAATCGAATTAGCTGGTATAGGAGAAAATAGTGAGATAACAATAACTCAAAACAACTCAAGCTGGGGATTAGGATATGAAGCAATAGAGAGTTTTCAAGATGTTAAACTTTCTCAATTTGCATGGGTAGATACCAGCGGCGAAAACGGTGGAGCAATTCAAATACAAGGAAAAAATATTATTTTTACTGAAAATGCGACAGTAGGTTATTTTAATTCAGGAGAACAAGTAGGAGGAAACATCACAATAACCGCCTCTGAGTCTGTAGACATGAGTGGAGGTGCAACCACAATATCAGTTTATAGTGAAGGTGTGGGGGATGCAGGGAATTTAACCATTACCACCAAAAAACTTTTGATGCGAGATGGAGCATATATTGAAAATTCAACTTATGGTGAAGGGAAAGGGGGAAATATCACAGTAAAAGCTTCCGAGTTGGTAGAGTTGGCGGGTGTAGTAACAACAGCAGAAGGCATTTTACCAACAGGCATTTTTGCACAAGTATATGAGGATGCAACAGGAAAAGGCGGTAACATTACAATTGAAACAGGCAAACTGGTGCTCAAAGAAGGAGCGCAAATACCAGTTACTACATTCGGAGAAGGAAACGCAGGAAACTTAAATGTAAGCGCATCAGAATCTATAGAAATCTTAGAAATATCAAAAACATCACCAGATAATTTTGTTTCCAGTGGTCTTTTTGTAGGAGTAGACAGTGGAGGGCAGGGAAAGGGAGGCATTCTCAACCTGAAAACTGCGCAACTAATTGTTAAAAATGGAGGACAAATATCAGCTAGTACTTTTGGCGCAGGAAATGGGAGTGATGTAATAATAAATGCCAAAGAAATAGAAATTATAGGAACAAGTAAAGATGGTAAAACACCTAGTGCCATATTTAGTCAAGCAGAAGAACAAGCAACAGGTGATGCAGGTTATTTAACAGTAGAAACTGAAAAATTATCCGCCATAGATGGGGGGATAATTGCAGTTACAAATAGAAATGAAAGTCAAGGAGGAAATTTAACCATCACTGCTTCAGATTTTATCATTTTAACTGGAACTGGAATAAAAACAACTGAAGGGATTAGTCAAAAAAGTGGTATTTTTGCTTCTGCTCAACCAGCATATAAAGCAGACTCAGGAGAATTAATAATTACCAGTGGAAATGCAGGAAATTTGTTAATAAATACGCCAGAGTTAATAGTAGAAAAAGAAGCAATCATCACAGTAGATACCTATGGTACTGGTAATGGGGGAAACATCACCTTAAACCTCAATCAATTATTAATTAAAAATGGTGGTACAGTGAGAGCTGGTTCTTTTGTAGAACCAGGAGCAACAACTCAAGTAAGAGGGAATGGAGGAATTTTAACAGTTAACGCCACCGAGTCAGTAGAAATAATTGGTACAGGAAAAATTGACAATGAACAAGTAAAAAGCGCCTTATCTACCGCCTCAGAAGGAACAGGAAATGCAGGAATTTTAGCAATAAATACAGATAATTTAATTATTGAAGATGGAGGGGAAATAACTGCAGCAACTGCAAGTGGAGAAGGAGGAAATATCAATCTACAAATATCAGATCTGATTTCACTCAATAACAATAGTTCCATAACTACAACTGCAGGAGGAACAGGAAATGGAGGAAATATGACCATTATAACTGATTTTCTTGTTGGTAAAGAAAATAGTCAAATCACTGCTAATGCTTTTTTAGGTAGAGGCGGGAATATCAATATAACAACTCAAGGAATATTTTTTGATCCTTCAAGTAAAATAACTGCAACTTCTGAGTTAGGAATAGATGGGGAAGTAGAAATTAATACCCCCGATAATGACCCAGCAGAAGGGTTAATTGATTTGGCAGAAAAAGGTGTAGATGTGGAAAAATTAATCAGCTACGAAGGCTGTGAAATGGGAAAGAAAAGCGAATTTTATATTATAGGTAAAGGAGGAATACCTGACTCACCAAATCAACCTTTTAATAGCGATTTAGAACAGGAAAATTGGACTGAACTACCCGAAGATTTAAAAGCTCAAAATGACTCAAATTCCCCTGATTTAAATACCTCTTCTTCAAGGAAAATTGTTCCCGCTCGCGGTTGGATATTTAATGATAAAGGTGAGGTGGTTTTAGTGGGTTATGACCCAACTTTAACTCAACCCTTCCGTCAAATATATCAAATTAATTGTCAGGGGCATACTTCAATTAACACTGAACACGTACCAGCAAACAGTAAGCAGTGAATTTATAATAAAAAGCAGTTACCAATTGTTCACTGCTCACTGGTAACTGGTAACTGTTTGGTAAATATTAACTACAGATATGATAACTGTTAATTATCCATGACGTTTTTGATGCCAATTCCAAGCGTGGGAAATAATAGTATTTAAATCAGAATATTGAGGATTCCAAGCAAGAATTTGACGAGCTTTTGCACTACTACCCACAAGAATAGGAGCATCACCAGGACGGCGATCGCTTTCAAGAACAGGAATTTCTTTCCCTGTAACTTTTTTAGCAGTTTCAATCACCTCCCGCACAGAAAAACCATTACCATTACCTAAATTAAACACCTGACTTTTCCCACCATTTAATAAATATTCTAAACCCAAAATATGAGCAGCCGCCAAATCATTTACATGAATATAATCACGTAAAGCTGTACCATCAGGAGTAGGATAATCAGTACCAAAAATAGCTAAAGAATTACGTTTTTTTAGTGCCGTTAATAGCGCCAGAGGAATAAGATGGGTTTCAGGGTTGTGATCCTCTCCAAGTTTTCCACTAGGATCGGCACCAGAAGCGTTAAAATAACGAAAAGCGACAGATTTTAGACCATAAGCTGCATCAAAATCAGCCAAGATGTGCTCAATCATCTCTTTAGAAGCAGCATAGGGACTAAGAGGGTTGTGAGGATGGGATTCAGTCATGGGAATTTCTTGAGGCATACCATAAATAGCACAGGTGGAGGAGAAAACAAACTTATTTACCCCAGCAGCCAACATCGCTTCTAACAAAGTTAAAGTGCCAACAACATTGTTATGATAATATTTAGCAGGTTCCTCGACAGACTCACCAACTGCAATATAAGCAGCAAAGTGCATAACTGCCACAATATTGCTCGAAGAAAAAAGCTGATCGAGAAAAGGGCGAGATCTGGTGTCACCCACCACCAATTCTGCTTTGAGAACATCCGTAACCAATTCGCGATGACCAGATGATAGGTTATCTAACACGATGACACCATAACCTGCCTCTTGGAGTGCCTTGACTGCATGAGAACCAATGTACCCAGCACCACCTGTAACTAAAATAGTTTGTTGAAATTGAGACACCTTAAACTCCTCTTAACTTAAAATAGTTTAAACCCCGATTTGGTGTAAATTATTACTTCAGACGGTTTCGTCATCATTCATACTTTATAACTTAAAGCAGACAATCGGTTAAATAAATAATGCTAGAAACTTTAGACTTAGAACTTTCCTTAGATAAAGCAACTTACAAATTAAAAATAGAAGAGTTAATGCGTCAGTTGCGATCGCTGCAAACAGCCTGTTGGCAACAAAAACTCCCAGTAATTATCGTACTCGAAGGCTGGGCAGCAGCAGGAAAAGGTGCTTTAGTCAAAAAAATCATCAATTACATGGATCCACGAGGTTTTGCCGTCCATCCAGTGTTAGCGCCTTCAGAAGAAGAACAACGATATCATTTTCTCTGGCGTTTTTGGCAAAAACTACCCAGAGCAGGGAGCATAGGTTTGTTTTATCACAGTTGGTACACCCGCGTATTAGAAGATCGCCTCTTTGAAAAAGTGCTGCCTTCAGATTTGCCAATGGTGATGCGGGAAATAAATTCCTTTGAACGTCAGTTAGTAGAAGATGGAGCAGTAATTGCTAAATTTTGGATTCATCTCAGCAACAAAGAATTAAAACGCCGTCTGAAAAAATATGCAGAAGATGAATTTGAAGCTTGGCGAGTACGTCCAGAAGACTGGCAACAAGTAAAACGATATCAAGAATATGCCTCCCTTGCAGAAGAAATGCTCACTTATACAAGTACAGGAGCAGCTCCCTGGACTTTAGTAGAAGGAAACTGCGATCGCTGGACAAGGGTTAAAGTACTCTCTCAGTTAGTTGCCACCATCACAGAAGCCTTAGATAGACGGCAGGTTACTCTCCCAGAAACACCTTCTTTGCCCCCTCAAGGGCAACTCTTACCCACTGAACCAGATTTTTTGGCAAAAGTAGACTTAAATCTACAATTAAACCGTGAAGAGTACAAACAAAGGCTGCGAGAAGCACAAATAGAATTACGAAAACTTCAGTTTTTGATTCATAAAGAAGGCATCCCAGTATTAATTTTATTTGAAGGTTGGGATGCAGCAGGAAAAGGAGGAGCAATTAAACGCTTGACAGACATTTTAGATCCAAGAAGTTATCAAGTTAGCGCCTTTAGCGCACCCACCACCGAAGAAAAAGAACATCATTATCTCTGGCGTTTTTGGCGAAAATTACCAGGAGCTGGAAATATCGGCATTTTTGACCGTACTTGGTATGGAAGAGTGCTAGTAGAGCGAATAGAAGGTTTCGCTACTGACATTGAATGGCGGCGTGCTTATAGCGAAATTAACGAATTTGAAGCGATGCTTACCAATGCAGGTTATGTACTCGTAAAATTTTGGCTTCATATAAGCTTAGAAGAACAACTACGCCGCTTTGAAGAACGCAAAGACGACGACTTTAAACAGTATAAACTCACAGATGAAGATTGGCGAAATCGGGAACAATGGAACTTATATGAAGTAGCCGTAAACCATGCTATTGCCCGCACCAGTACCCCCAATGCTCCCTGGACAATTATTGCAGGCAACGATAAGTACTATGCTAGGGTTCAGACCATAGAAACCGTGATCCAAGCCATTAAAACCGCCATGAAACGTCGTTAAATAACTGATAACTAAATTTTGTTAACTCATTAGATGTAGGTAAGGTAATTTGCAACAATGCCATCTCAAAGTTATATTGTACGTTCACATATCCGTACTATTTACACCCGTCCCATTACGTTTATCTGCGCCAAATGCGAGCAGTTAGTAACTCGTGAGTGTTATCCAGGGAAAAGACCTATTTATTGCCTTAAATGCTCTCCTCCAAAAAAAAGCAATTCAGACAAAACAATCAGAGAGCGAGGTGCATTTAATCCCACTCATTACCTGGTAAATCCCAAAGGGGAGAAAAAAACAGAGGTTTGTTTAGAAAAATGTCCACAACCAGGTTGGTTTTGGGTACGCAGTCCCCTAGATTGGTTCAGCGGTGAATCCATTATTAGGTATCATAAAGAAAAAGGTTTATATTCTCATCAGGAACAGTTATCAGGTTTTTCCCTTGAAGCTTTGTCTCCTGAAGAAACTAACTCCCCAAAATTACCAAAATCTAAAGAAGAGTCGGATGAAGCAGATGTAGTAATGACAGCAAAAGAAGCGATCGCCGCTACTCTATATGTTGCTTCACGTCCTTATTCAGGGAGAGAAATTTGTCAACGTTTTCATTGTGGCGACAGACTGCTAACCAATATGCGTTCTTCCCCTGACTTTACTGAATGGAGTAAAACTAGAGATCCTCAAGGTATTCCTTGGGAGTATATAGATGGGCAATATTTCCCCTTATCTCCAATAGAGCAAAAAATAGAACCCTATTCAGGAAGACAAATATGTAAACGTTTTCATTGCGGCGACAGACTGCTGAAAAATATACGCTCTTCACCAGAGTTTAGCAAATGGAGTCAAGAAAGAGATCCTCAAGGTATTGCTTGGGAGTATCGCAACGACAAATATTATCCTATAGTTGATGATGATTAGTCATTAGTCATTAGTCAAATGACTAATGACTAAATTATTCATAAATTTTTAATCTTTCTTGATATTTAGCAAGTAAAGCATTCATAGGTTTAGTAGGTTGTCCATAATAGCCATTAGAGTCGTGACGATGACAAGGGAGAGAACTCCAAACCCTACAAGAGCCCATAATTGCCTCCTCAATATTACCAGTATGAACCTTAGAAAGAACGCCAATTTGTTGAAGTTTAGCGATCGCCCATTTATCTTGTTCTGGAGGTTCAAAAGACATTCCTTCCCCATTAAAATTGAGAATTTGATATCTACCAAAAGCAGTAGAACAAGTTGTTCCACCCCTGGTTGTGTAGGGAACGCAAATATTAGGATGTTTACTTAAATCGTGAATTACTTTGCCGCCAAATAAAGTACGATAGCCATCAGCGTGTAAAGTACCTTCAGCCCAGGCGATCGTATCTAAAAACGCTTTTTCGGAAGCTTGTAGAGATATCAAAGCGGTAGGATTATGATGTTTTTTTACTGTTAATAAATCCTCAGTTTTTTGGCTTACTTGTGTTAATTCTTGATTTAAATCTGGAAATTCAGGAAATAAATGAGCAGTGGTATAAGTAGGCTTGTTTACTTCTGTTATTTTTTGAGTTTTAAACCAAGTTAAGCCATAATTTGAACCTAGAAAAAACAGGAGAGAAGAAAGCATTCCCAAACCCAATTTTAGCTTAAATTTATCCTCCATTCTCTGATTAAACCAAGAGGATTTTTTTGTTGTTAATTTTTGTTCAGATTGTTCCTTGACAACTTCTCTCAGTTGTGGTATTTTATTTTCTGAGCCATTCAACACCTCAGCAAAAAAACTTTTCGCTTCTCCTTGATTATTGCTAGAAAGTACAATAAAATCTAGAGTATTGCCAAAATTATCTACTGCTCGGTACAAAAACTTCCAATCTCCTTGAAGATTGACAAAAGTCTGAACTACTCGCCAAGAATCAAAATTTTTTCTAGTATATTGATGCTGTTTGCATAATTTTGAATAATCCTGCACCAAACGGTAAAAAGTGGAAGGATCTATACTCAAACCACGTTTAAGCATCATTTGTTCCAACTGACTATAGCTTAATGAATAACAGAGATACCAACGAACACAAACAATAATGATCTCCTCTCTTGGATCATGCCATTCGTTAGTATAGGAAGCAACTACGCGCATACAGTACCTTCGTTTAATTTCCCTTATAGTTACAATAACTTAAAAAAAGGAAGTCAGATCAATTAAATCATTGATAATTAGTAATTAGTCCCTGGTAATTATTCATAGTATGCAATACAACAAAACCTAACATTTGACAAATAACTTAATGATCAGTGACTAATTAAGCAAATCACAGAAAAAAAAAACAAACATGGCTACTTCACGTTTGCAGAAACTGGGGGTATATTTACGCCCCCATAGACAAAAAGTAATTATAGGTATCATTGCTTTATTGCTAGTCAATGGTTTAGGAGTTTATCTACCGCTTTTAATTAGGGATAGCATTAATGGTCTGAAAAATGGATTTAGCTATGACAAACTTTTGCAAGAGGTGCTGCTAATTTTTGTACTAGCTTGCATTATGTGGGGAATGAGGATGTTATCCCGTATTTATATATTTGGTATTGGGCGATCAGTAGAATTTGACCTGAAGCAAAAAATATTTCAACATTTGCTCCGCCTCGATCCAGCTTATTTTGCCAGTAATAATTCTGGGGATTTAATGAGCCGTGCAACCAGCGATGTTGATCATGTGCGGAGTTTGCTGGGGTTTGCACTTTTGAGCTTGATCAATACATTTTTTGCTTATAGTTTGACTCTTCCTGTAATGCTTGCCATTAATGCGCGTCTGAGTGTAATGGCGATCGCCATTTATCCTCTGATGTTAATAGCGGTGCAAATTTTTAGCGGTACACTGAAAATGCAACAACAAGAAGTGCAAGAAAAACTTGCTGATCTCAGTGGTTTGATCCAGGAAGATCTGAGCGGGATGGCTTTAATTAAAATATATGCTCAAGAAGAGCAGGAGCGTTTAGCCTTTGCCGAGAAAAATCGCAAATTATTACAGGCAAATCTCAAACTCGCAAGAACCAGAAACTTATTGTTTCCCATAGTAGAAGGACTTTCTTTCGTAAGTTTATTGATTTTACTCTGGCTAGGGTCGGGAGCAATAGAAAAAGGTATAATTACCATCGGTGATTTTGTAGCGCTGATTATTTTTGTTGAACGTTTAGTATTTCCCACTGCTCTTTTAGGTTTTACGATTACAGCTTATCAACGAGGAGAAGTTAGTATAGACCGTATTGAAGCAATTTTAAAAGCTGATTCAAAAGTTTACAACACAGCAGAGGCTCTTTCTAAGCCAAAAAATGAAGTTAAGGGTCAAATTATAGCTAAAGGACTAACTTTTAATTATCCTGGGGCAAAAACTCCCGCACTAAATAATCTTAACTTTACCATTGCTGCAGGGGAAACAGTGGCTATTGTAGGGCAAATAGGTGCGGGTAAATCAACTTTAGCAAATGCAATACCGAGGTTATTACCTATTCCTGAAGGACAATTATTTTTAGATGGAATAGATATAACTAAACTGAAATTAGAGGATTTACGAACGGCGATCGCCTATGTTCCTCAAGATAGTTTTTTGTTTAGCGATACCATTAAAGACAATATTCGCTATGGAGAACCTTTAAGAGAACAAATAGATGTAGAATATGCAGCCAAACAAGCACAAATTCATCCAGAAATTCTCAATTTTCCCCAACAATATGAAACCTTAGTAGGAGAAAGAGGAATAACACTTTCTGGAGGTCAACGTCAACGAACTTCTCTTGCTCGTGCTATTCTAGTTGATGCTCCAATTCTAATTTTAGATGATGCCCTTTCCAGTGTAGATAATCAAACCGCAACTCAAATTTTAAATAATCTGGCAATTGAAAAAGGTAAAACCATTATTTTTATCTCCCATCAATTATCTGCTGCAGCTACTGCTGACAAAATTTTGGTGATGGAAGATGGAGAAATTGTTCAAAGTGGAACTCACTCTCAACTATTAGAAAAACCTGGTTTATATCAATCTCTTTGGCAACAACATCAGTTAGAAGAAGTTTTGCGGTAATTGTTTGTTAAAATGGGAGAAAAGTTATTACACAATAAAAGAACAATTCGATAAAGAAAAAATAGGAGACAAGGGGCTTTAGCCCCTTGTATAGAAAGAAAAGATAGGAGACAAGGGGCTTTAGCCCCTTGTATAGAAAGAAAAGATAGGAGACAAGGGGCTTTAGCCCCTTGTATAGAAAAAATAGGAGACAAGGGGCTTTAGCCCCTTGTATAGAAAGAAAAGATAGGAGACAAGGGGCTTTAGCCCCTTGTATAGAAAAAATAGGAGACAAGGGGCTTTAGCCCCTTGTCTAAAT